>Ga0070707_100000252_pt1 | contig 53706 bp, 45 predicted proteins | sample KBSK5502metaG_FD_65468 | JGI IMG/M metagenome (GOLD analysis project Ga0070707, IMG submission 65468) | Corn, switchgrass and miscanthus rhizosphere microbial communities from Kellogg Biological Station, Michigan, USA - KBS K5-50-2 metaG | ecosystem: Host-associated > Plants > Roots >... | reverse complement strand
AAGAAGTGCATGCCGATAAAGCGCTGTTGCCGCGCAGACGAGGTCGCGGCCATCATTTGGGTAATTGAAAGCGAAGACGTGTTTGAGGCAAAGATCGTGTCCGGCTTGCAGAGCGCGTCCAGTTGGCGATAGGTGCTCTGTTTCTCTTCCAGATTTTCGATGATGGCTTCGATGATGATGTCACAGTCCGCCAGATCGTCGAACGATGTCGTGCCGAACAATCGATCGCGCGTCGCCTTTTGCTGTTCGGCGGTGATGGTTCCCTTGGCGGCAAATCTTTCCAGCGACTTTTCGATCGACGTGAAGCCTTTTTGCAGAAATTCTTCCGAGACTTCGCGCACCGTCGTTTCAAACCCGGCGCTCGCGGCCGTTTGGGCAATGCCCGCGCCCATTAGGCCACAACCGAGCACGCCTACTTTCTTGATTTCCATTTCCGTCTCTCCTCTATTCAATCCGCAGATTACACAGATTACGCCGATAAGAACTTCTCTGTTTAGATCAGAACCCTGGTATTACTCCGCCCTGAATCTGTGAAATCTGCGTAATCTGTGGATGCCCTTATCCATAGTGTCGCGCCACCATGACAAAGCACACGACCACCAAAGCGAGCGCAGCGATCTGCCCTACGCGCCAGGCGATAGTCATACCCGTCGAAGTGCCGGGACGTTTATAGCTGACTACGCTGGCCAGCGCCGCCCCCGAAAGCAGTCCGCCCATATGCGCAGCGTTATCGATGAAACCGCGACCCAGAAATCCAATGCCGAGATTCAACAGAATCACCGGCAACATCCCTGTGCCGAAGGCGCGCTTAAAACCCTCGGGCAATTCGCGCCGGTACTTAATGCCGAAAACAAACAGCACGCCCACCAGTCCGAACAACGCGCCCGACGCCCCGGCCGACGGTTCATCCGATGACTTGATCAGAAAACTGGCGATCAAACCGGGTCGCGAACCGGGGACGACAGTCAGGAAACTCGCGACCACCCCCGCAATGCCGGTTACGATCCAAAACACCACGAACTTTGCCGAGCCGTAAAGCTTTTCTACCCAGGGACCGATTACCCAGAGGCTATACATATTGATCAGAACGTGAGGCAGATTGACGTGGAGGAAGACCGGCGTCACAAACCGCCACCACTCGTGATCGTGATAAATAAAGTAATTTGTTTTCGCGCCGTATGCGTAAAGCACTTCTTCCGGAAACGCGCCCCAAAGAACCGTCGAAGACATTCCGCTCGAATTCCACATCAGCAGGAAGACGAAAAAATTCGCGATCAGAAAAACAATCGTGAACAGGTAAGGCCGCGAGAGCACCGCTCGCGCATAACCCAGAGCATAGCGTTCATGCATGGGTACGGCCGGCGCCGGGGCCGGGGTAGTTGCCGCACCGCACACGTGACAGCTGCTCTCTCCCGCGCCGATTAACGCACCGCACTGGCGGCAGAGAGTGGGGCGCCCGGGATAACTTGGTTGGTTTTCAGGCAAGGTGGTGAAACGCTTTGGGACAGACGCTCTACTTTAGCTCATCCAGCAGGTTAACCAGATCGTCGGCATGCTCTTCTTCAACCGCCAGGATAGTCTCCATCATCCGACGCGTCGTCGGATCGTCATTACCGAGATATTGAATGATGTCGCGATAACTATCGATAGCGATTCGCTCGGCGACCAGATCTTCCTTGATCATGTCGGTCAAAGTCTCGCCTTCGACGTACTCGGCGTGACTGCGCGTGAGCAAGCCTCCCGGATCAAAATTCGGCGCTCCTCCAAGTTGGACAATGCGCTGCGCGATCTGATCGGCGTGGCCCTGTTCATCGTTTGAGTGCTGCAGGAACTCAGCGGCGACTCCTTCAGCGTGAATGCCTGACGCCATGAAGTAGTGACGCCGGTAGCGCAAAACACAGACGATTTCGGTCGCCAGCGCTTCGTTCAGCACTTTGATTACGGTTTCGCGATCGGCGCTATAGCCTTCAGTAATCGCGCCCTGTTCGATATGTTTCCGCGCGCGTTCGCGCAAAGTCTTGATATCAGTCAGAAATGGTTTATCAGCCACAATATGACTCCTTGATTCGAAGAATTTTGGGGGAGCACGATATTAAGGCTTGTGAGAAGCGAGAGCAAGCGAGCGTAAAGGACAAGGATTGCTCTAAAGCCGGATTTTGTGTTCGCTCGCACTTCAGCAGAGCGATCCACGAAAACAGACGAACAGAACTAACAAAACTACTTCCCGGTTCGTGTCGTTTGCGTTTGTCAGCCCGCGCTTACGCGGGTGCTCAGCTTAATTTCAGAAGGGGCGGAAGCGTCGTTAACAACCTCCACCGGCGCGCGCCAGACCAGAGTCTTGATGCGGCAGGTGCCGGTATTGTCTTCGCGGCAAAAGACGAACGTGAACGACACCCGCAGTTCGGCCGCTCCAGCGGCGGCCGCGCGCACTGGAATGCGAATCGGCAGCTGCAGGTCTTTCGCGGTACGGGTAGCGCTTTGCTGATCGATGACCAGCGTCTGCCCGCCGCTTTCTGCCGACACTTTATATCGCTGCGGCGCACTTGGATTAAGGTGAAAGCCCGGTGGCAAGTCCACGTTAATTGAGATTGCGCCTTCGCCAGTGCGAATTTTTTGCGGCGCCAATTTCATCTCTTCTTCGTTCGGCGCGACGTCCGCGGCCGTCGCCTGGTTCGTCACCGGTGGCTGGAGGCCTTTGATTTGAAGAGTTTTCGTTTCCTTAGTTTTAAGATCCACCACGCGTATCGCGTGATTGTTCGTGTCGGCAACAAACAATTTGTCGCCGGCAACAGCGAGACCTCCCGGTTCATAGAAAGAAGGCTTCACCCCGTCGGCCTGTCCCGGCTTTCCTGTTCCAGCAAAGCTCTGCACTGATCGCGCGACCGGATCGAATAGTTTGATCTTATGATTGTAGGTATCCGCAATCAGCAGCCTGTCGCTCCAACGCGCCAGGCCGAGCGGATGCTGAAGACGAACATCGTTACCCGATCCGTCTACGTCACCAAAATCAAACAGATCGCCGCCCACCAGGGTGCGCACCTGACCGTCTTGACCCAGATCGATTGCGCGGATGATGTTCGCTTCAGCATCGGAAACAAACAATGTCTTGCCGTCAGTCGCCAGGCCCGAAGGCTGGGCAAAGCCAGCCTCGTTGCGCAAACCATCAATCCGAGCTTCGCGTCCCGAGCCGGCAAATTCAGACACTTCTCGCAGAGTGAGGTCGTACCGCCAAATCTGATGAGGCCCGGCCATAGCGATGTAAAGCGTTTTGCCAACTAGTTGTAGATCCCACGGAGAATTCAAAGCAGTCGCGCGCGCAAACCCGATCGATAAATTTTCACGCGATTGCTGGCCGGTTCCGGCGATCGTGTTCACCGATTTCGCTTTCAGGTCGACGGCGCGAATCAAATGATTTTCCGTGTCCGCTACGTAGAGAATGTCGCCGTCGAGCGCCATTCCCTGCGGGCGAAAGAACGTCGCGCGATCGTAGGGGCCGTCGTCAGCCCCGTGAACGCCGGTCCCAATAGTTTCCAGCAAAGTCCCGTCGAGTTTAGCAACGACAATACGATTGTGATCAGAGTCGGCGATGAACAGCCGGCCGCTTTTTTCATCGGCCAGGATCTTTCCAGGAAAAGCCAGCGGAAGATCGCCAACCTTCGCGCGTTCCAGCACCAGCCTGAGCGGTGCTTCGTTCAACTCGCCGCGCTTTCGAAACTCAGCAATCGAGCCGGCTATGGCTTTATCAAGCGCGTCGTAACCGCCTTCTCCCGACAACCTACCGATGACGTATCCCGCCGGATCGATGAGATAGCGGGTCGGCCAGGCGTCGACGGCATACGATCTCCAAATAGCAAAGTCGGCATCATTAACAATCGGGTGTTCGATCTCGTAACGCAGGATGATCCGGCGAATGTTTTCCGTGTCCTTTTCGTTTTCAAACTTGGCCGAGTGAACGCCGATCACCACCAGTTCGTTTGGGTACTTCTTCTCGAGCTTCTTCAGATCGGGGATGATGTGCATGCAGTTAATGCAGCCGTAGGTCCAGAAGTCGAGCAGCACGACTTTTCCTCTTAACGCAGCGAGTGAAAGAGGTTTATCGGTGTTGAGCCAGCCGCGATCTCCCTTCAGCTCCGGGGCGCGTATCCGGGCGCGTTCTTGTACGGGCATTTCCAAACCTTTCGATGAATCCGAAATCCAGGCAGCGCTTGATTGCCTTTGATTAATGGGCGAAATAATGGAGATGAGAATTACCACGGAGACACGGAGAACACGGAACCAAACAGATTTCGTCCCCGTGTTCTCCGTGTCTCCGTGGTGAAACTTCATTGTCAGCTTCCTATTATCTGGTCCAACCTCTCAACCGCTCTTCTTAGATGCGGGATTGTGATAGATCCGCCCACCACCAGGGCGACGTTGAATGCGTCCAGGAATTGATCGCGCGTCACCCCGCAGCCGGCGCACTGTTTGATGTGATAAGTGATGCAATCGTCGCAGCGCAGGACGATCGAACCAACCAGGCCCATCAACTCCTTCGTTTTCTTGTCCAGCGCGCCGTCTTCGTAGGCCTGCGTATCCAGCGCGAAAAATCTCTTGAGGCCGAGGTGGCCACTACCCAGGAGTTTCTCGTTCATCTCGGCGCGATAATGATCAAAGTCGTCCATCAGCAGTTATTCCTTTCGTTAATTACGTTCGCCGCTGCACTATTGGTTTGTATCGTTCACCGGCAATGTAACATAGGCGGCTGTTTGGCATTAATTGACAGTCCATTAATTGACACGCAAGGAGCACCGTGTTTTCATGCTGGCGACCAGCGCGCCGGAGCAAGATCTATGGCGGTGCTGAAATCTCAACATGAAACTTTTGCCGGAGCGTTAGGAAACATGCGCGAAGTTTCCCCCGATCCCCAACTCCACGATCTCATTCCATTTACAGCCGGCGGGATGGTCTTTGCGGTCTTTGCGGATCAGGTCGAAGGCACGGCGGAAGCAAAACTGCCCGCGCTGTTACCGGATGCGCCGCCCGCCGTCCTGGGTGTGGTCTGCGTGCGCGGGCGCATGCTGACGGTGCTCGATCCGGTCGCTCTCCTCACCGGTGAACCGGCCGAATGGACTGAAACCCTGCCGCGCGTGATTGCCCTGCGCGGAGATGAACAACTGGCCGTCGCGGCCCAGGAACGTCTGGATACGATCACGATCGCCTCAACGGATATCCAACCGGCAACCCCGACCGGCAACGACGAAAATGGCGGTGGTGTCGCGCTCGGGATAGCGCTTTATGGCGGGGAGGAAATCACCGTTTTGAGCGTCAGCCAACTCTTCGCCGCAGCCATGCACCGCAAGGAGCGGCGACGCCGGCGTTTCTAAGAATGCTCAATATTTCGCTAGTTTTTGGAGGTTTTAGGACCGCCGAATACGTGCGCGAAAAGGTCTTGCGCTGAACGAGGATTCCCGTCATACTTGGGCCCGTTAAGTCCTGCTCTCGCGCTACACTGATGGTGGCGCCGGTCCGTGCCGCAAAGCGACGACGTTCGGCTGAAGAGAGAGTGAGGTAGTTGTTAACTTGTCAGGAGCCGCTCTCGCATAGTCAGAGCACCGGGTGCGTCGCGTTTCGGCGGAAGAGGTCCTACCTTGCATCGCCATCGAGAAACCAACCCGCGCTTCCATAACCATCAGAGGTTTAGAGATAGTCATGGCTACAAAACTTTATGTAGGGAACCTTTCGTTCCAGACGTCGAGCGAAGATCTCCGTGATCATTTCGCGCAGGCGGGGAATGTTGAATCAGCTTCGGTCGTGGAAGACCGGATGACCGGTCGCTCGCGCGGCTTTGGCTTCGTAGAAATGTCCACACCGGAAGAAGCGGCGGCGGCAATTGAGCAACTCAACGGCAAGGAATTCGGCGGCCGAAACCTGACCGTAAACGAAGCTCGGCCGCGAACCGATCGCGGACCCGGTAACTACGGCAATCGCGGCGGCGGCGGTGGTGGCGGTGGTTACGGCGGTGGTGGTGGCGGTGGTTACGGCGGTGGTAGAGGTCGTGACCGCGACCGCGGCGGCCGCGGCGGCGGCGGTGGTGGTGGCCGCAATGACCGCGAACCACGTTGGTAGTTCTTCCCAGAACCGCCTGCGAACCGGGGTCCCCGAGCGGGCAGCCCGCTTGGGGTGGTGGATGCGGGCGGTTGAACTCGGAAACTATAAGGCAAGAGTGAAAGGGCGTTGTTGCGTCCATTTCAACTCTTGCCTTTTTTGCGTTCGGAAAACCTATCCAGGCAAAGTTCAACCGACCGCTACCGCAGGCGGTTCTGACTCACTTTCTCGCAGCCGGCGTGATCTTAAGTGTCAGCCGCTCGCTGCCGCGCACGATCTCGACTTCATACTCCTGGCCGGCTTTCATTTCACCCAACGCGAAAGTGTAGTCATAAACATTTTTCACTTCGTGGCCGGCCATCTTCACGATCCTGTCGCCGGCTTTCAATCCGGCTTTCGACGCCGGTGAATCATCGCGCACCCCGTCCAGCTTCAAGCCATCATTGGAATCCGCGTAGTTCGGAATCGTTCCCAGGTAAACACGGAAGCCGGTTGATCGTCCCTGTGATTCACTTTTGGCGACCGTGTAGGTGGGCCGCTTGTCACTCTTGTCGATATCGCGAACGATGTTGGCTACGAGCGAAACAATGCGCGCTTCGCCGTCATAATTAATCTTGTCGGCTGTGTCCGAAGGTTTGTGATAATCGTTGTGAGTGCCGGTCCAAAAGAACAGCACCGGAACTTGCTTGGCATAGAAGGAGGAGTGATCGCTGGGACCGTAGCCGTCTTCGTTAAGCGTCAGCGCGAATTTCTTCGTGGCATCGATGGTTACGACCGGCGACCCGTTGGCGCCCACAACTATGGGCATCGTGTGTGAGGACGGAAGGCCTTCAGACCGCGGTGCGTTGAGCGTCAGCGTCGTGGCCTGCATGGAATTACTCGAGTCGATCATCGAGCGCCATTCCTGTGCGGTGCCGACTCCACCGATAATCAGGTCTTTCTCTTTCTGCCGCCCGATCATGTCCATATTGATCATGGCCACGGTGCTAGCCAGCGGCACGACGGGATGATTGACGTAATAGTTCGAACCGATCAGTCCTTCTTCTTCTCCACTGAATGCGATGAAAACAATCGTGCGCCGAACTTTCGGATTCTGCGACGACAACATCCGCGCTAGCTCAATTAACCCGGCTACACCCGAAGCGTTATCGTCCGCGCCATGATGAATCTCACCCTCACGCGGCGCCAGACTGCCTTCGCCGCCACGGCCCAGGTGATCGTAGTGCGCGCCGAGCACGATCGCTTCGTCTTTCAGCTTGGGATCGCTGCCGGGCAGGACTCCAATAACGTTGTTGGCGGGAACCTCACGGCGGAGGACATTAATACTCAGGTTGACAGATCCAGGCTTTACCGGATTCGGGTTCGGCTTCATCCAGGAGTAGCCATAATACTTCGCTTCGGTTTTGAGCCTTTTGGAAATGCCGTCCCGCACTTCTGTTTCGAAGGTGCCGAGATTAGCAAGATCGCCGAAACCAAGTACTCTGGCAGCGAGCTTTCGGGACATGACCACCACGGGCAATCCCGCTTCACCCGCGTTGTTGTCGTATCGCAAACGCGAAAGCCGATCTTCCGAGAACTTTTCTTCACTGGAGATGATCAGCAGCGCTGTCGCTCCATGATCCCGAGCCACGACTGCTTTGAATCTAACTTGTTCAAATCTCGCAAACTGGCCGTGCGGATTGTCACCATCGGGTGTGCCCGCAAGCGCCACCGCGATTTTTCCTTTTACGTCGGCATAGTCTTCATAATGTAGATTGGAATCTGTAATGCCGTAACCAACAAACTCGACCGTCGCATTCTTCACTTCACCGTTCGATGAAAAGCCCAGCGGCATCCAGTCTGCGCCAACTCTAAACTGCGCCATGTCATCGGCACGTCCCGGGTTCACGTAGAACAGGTTGTTCTTGCCTAACTCGACTCCCGCCACATAAGGGAAAGCCTGCATATAGCGCTCAACGGGTTCGCCGCGTCCGCGTGCGGCGCGAATGGCCGGCTTGCCTGAGAGCAAACCGAAGCGATTGAATTCGCCGGCGATGTAATGTGCGGCGTCGGTTGCTCCCGGTGTGCCGGTCCGCCGGCCTTCGAGCGCGTCGGAAGCAAGATAAGTTATGACCTGGCGCAGGCGATCGGGGCTGGCGGTAGTTGAAGTCGGTTGCTGCGCAAGGGCGACAGTTAGCGAAAGTGCTGTTAGCAGAACGATGCTGCAAACTTTACGAAACATAACTACCTCAACTTCTTTGCGGCTTTGCGCCTGATGTGCGGAAAGGCTTTGCCTTTCCGTGAGACTCTCAAGAACGTCCGAGGCTATGCCGCGCATCGCCCCATGCGGGCCAGATACCCGCGCTCGGCTCTACTCAACCCAATCCGCAATAAAAATATTCGTATCACCGCGCGTTTTGGCATTTCGATTCGAAGCGAACACCAGTTTGGTTCCGTCGGGCGAAAACATCGGAAAGCCGTCGAACGTGTCGTTGTAAGTGATGCGTTCCATCCCAGTGCCGTCCGTCTTGATCGTGTAGAGATCGAAATCGCGGCCTTTTGGATCGGCGACGTTCGACGAAAATATCACGCGCTTGCCGTCGGGAAAGAAATAAGGCGCGAAACTGGCCTTGTTAAGCTTCGTCACCTGTCGCTTGTTCGATCCGTCCGCATTCATTACCCAGATATCCAGGACTGTCGGGCGGATCAGATTCTGTTTCAATAGCGAAGTGTAGTCTTCCTTCTCTTTTTCACTCTGCGGGTGATAGGCGCGATAGACGATCTGCTTGCCGTCGTAGGACCAGAAAGGGCCGCCGTCATAACCAAGCTCATTTGTCAGACGCTTCAGGTTCTTTCCGTTCGCATCCATGGTGTAGATATCCAGGTCGCCGTCGCGCTTGGACGTAAACACGAGTTTTCCCTGGCGCGAGATTGTTGTCTCAGCATCATATCCCGGTGTCTTTGTCAGTTGCTTCACATCGGAACCGTCCGGATTGGCGGTGAACAGATCGAAGGTGTCATAAACCGCCCAGACATAGCCTTGCGAAAAATCCGGACGCGGCGGACATTCCTTTGCGCCCAGGTGCGTCGATGAATAAAGAACCCGTTTGTCTTTGGGGAAAAAGTACGAGCAAGTGGTTCGTCCATCGCCGGTTGAGATCATCCGCGCGTCAGACCCGTCTATATTCATCGTGTAGATCTGATCGCACTGGCGGCCGTCGCGCGTCGATTGAAATATCAGTTTTTTGCCATCGCTGGAAAAGTAGGCTTCCGCGTTTTCCCCGCCAAAGGTCAATTGACGAAGGTTGCGCAGATGCTTCTCCTGCGGCAGCGCGAGATTAGACTGAGCCGGCGACGAGTTGTCTACGGAGTAATCGCCGGGGACCACTGCGGCCACCGCCAGCACAAATGTTATTAGTGAGACAATGATCTTCATCAATTAAATAGCCTGGTGTCATTCGACCGAAAGGCCTGATCAAATTTTCCTTTTGCAATTTCTTCGATTACGACTCGACTGTCTTCATAAAGCAGCAAACATCCGCGACCTACGCGAACCTTACCTTTTTCGGCAGGAATAAATGTTCCACGGCGTGGCGGAGGATCCGCAGCCAGGTTGAGTTTTTCCGCTTCTTTCCTAAAGGTGGCAGGATCTTCAAGGTATAGGCCATACAAAGCATAGAGTTGTCCTTCGGGATTCGCGTCGCTTAGTAATCGCTTGAAAACGGAAGCCGCATTCCAGGATTCAAGTAGTATCCGAAACGCCTTCTCTTCAGGCGTAATCTCCGACGCAAACCCAACTCCACCAAAATTGAAAATATGCGCGTCGAGCAGCTTCTTATAGGCACTGTCGGTTCGAGCGTTTCGGACCTGAGCGCTATAGTCCTGAGCCCAAACGAACGGAGAGCAAAAAAGCAAGCCAACAAAGATAATGAGTCTGGCGTAGTTTTTTGGTTCCAAGTTACCCATTCTTACTCTCAAACTCTTTCATGAATTCAACCAGCGCCTCACATCCTGCGCGCGGAAAGGCGTTGTAAATCGAAGCCCTGATGCCGCCGACTGAGCGATGGCCTTTCAACCCATCAAGACCCGCCGCCGTGGCTTCGCTCGCAAACTTCTTTTCCAAATCCTCTGAAGGCAAGCGGAAGGTCACGTTCATGATCGAGCGCGAATCCGGATCGGCGTGCCCGCGATAAAATTCCGTCGCATCGATCGCGTCATACAGCAGCTGGGCCTTCTCTTCGTTCTCGCGGTGCATCGCGGAGAGCCCGCCTTTTTCCTTCAACCACTTGCAAACCAGATTGATGATATAGATGCCCCAGGTGTTTGGCGTGTTGTGCAACGATTTGTCTTTTACGTGCGTGCGATAGTCGAGCATCAGAGCCAGACCTTCACGAACCCGCGGCAAGAGATCTTCGCGCATGATGACCAGTGTCACACCGCTCGGACCCATGTTCTTTTGCGCCCCGGCATAAATGATGCCGTACTTTTCGATTGGAATCGGCCGCGAAAGAATATTGGATGAAGCGTCTGAGACCAGCGGCACCTCGCCAACCTCTGGCTCGCTCTTCCATTCAACGCCTTCGATAGTTTCATTCGAAGTGATGTGTACGTAAGCCGCGCTCGGATTCAGTTGCAACTCGTCCTGATTGGGAACCCGCGTGAATCCGCCATCGGCCATGTTAGCTGCCAGATCCACTGTGCCGAATTTCTGCGCCTCCTTAACTGCTTTCTTGCCCCAACTGCCCGTGACCACATAATCGGCGCTCCCATCCAGCGAAAGGAAATTCATCGGCACCATCGCGAACTGCAAACTCGCGCCGCCTTGCAGAAAGAGAACGGCGTAGTCCTTCGGGACGTTGAGCAACTCACGCAGCCCGGCTTCAGCGCCCGCTATGATTTCATCGAAGGTCTTTGAGCGATGGCTAATCTCCATCACTGACATGCCCACACCAGGAAGCGAGAGCAGGTCACGTTGTGCTTCTTCCAAAACCGGCAACGGCATGATCGCCGGACCGGCGCTGAAATTAAAGATTCGTTCCGTCATTTGGCTTCTCCGAAACCGGTTTCGGGGGCTGGGGAGCGGGAGATAGGTCCACGTGAACCCAACCCCTAACTCCTAGCTCTTATTCCCTCCTTCAGTATGTGACCGCAACACCGCGCCTGCTGCCCGCAAGACAAGTGTTCGAGGCACTGCCCGCTGGGTCTCGATCATGAAAAAGTTTGTCCAGCCCGAAATCACTGAACTCTTGCCGCGCGCCAAAGCCCGCAAGGCGACGTCTACCACTTGTTCCGGGGTCTGCGAAGCCCGCGCCGGCGGTCGCTGCATTCGCGACGCCTCGAAGAAGTTCGTATCGGTGACTCCCGGGCAAAGCGCCATCACTTTGACGCCGTGCGGTCGGTTCTCTTCCCAAAGCGCTTCGGTAAATGAAAGCACGAACGCTTTTGTGGCCGAATAAGTGGCCATGAAAGGCACGGGCTGAAAACCGGCGGTCGACGCCACGTTGATGATGGCGCCGCTCTTGCGCTCGCGCATCGGCCCCAGAAACAAATGCGTCAATTCGACCAGAGCGCGCATATTCAAGTCGATCATCTTCAGCTCAACCGCGAGGTCCAGTTTGGCAAAGTCACCCATCGATCCAAAGCCGGCGTTGTTGATTAGCAGATCGATTTCCAGATCACGCTTCCCGGTTTCTTCAAACAAGCGCGTGGGAGCGCCCGGTTGTGAAAGATCTAAAGCGACGTATTGGGCCCGGATACTTTCAGGGCCACGCCCCAGTTCACTACAGAGCGAGATCAGCTTGTCTTCAGATCTTGCGACCAGCAGCAGGTTATGTCCGCGCGCCGCAAGCTTGCGGGCAAACGCTGCGCCAATTCCAGAAGATGCTCCGGTGATGAGTGTGGTTTTCATTATTGCAGCGTTAACAGATCAAGCTCGATGATGTCTTCATTCGCAGCTCGCAATCGATCGAGCGTCTCGCGGGACGGCGGCTTGTCCAGATTGATGCGCGCCACGGCGGCTTCCGCGCCTTCAAAGACGATGTTCTCCATCTCCTGAACATTGATCTGTTCGGCCTTGATCGCCTCGAGCACTTGAGCCAGAACACCGGGCCGATCACGATGACGCACAACCAGCCGATGCGTTGCCGGTGTGCGTTGCGCCAGGTTGACGACGTTCGGCACCTGCCCTGTTTCTTTGAACGCTCGAATGATGCGTACGGTTTCGGCAGCAATGGCTTCCTGCGCCTGGTCGGTCGAGGCGCCGATGTGATGCGTCCCATAGACGCTTGCCTGCTTTCCGACCGGATCGATGAATTCAGCGACCGCCGAAGTCGGCTCGATTGCGAACACGTCGAGCCCGGCGCGAATCCCTTTCGCGTGAATCGCTTCCACCAGCGCGGCTTGATCGACCACCTCGCCGCGCGAAGTGTTGATTAAGTAAGAGCCTTCGCGCATCGCGTGAAAGAAATCCGCTCCAATCATCATCCGCGTGTCGGGTTTGAGAGCGACATGAACGCTGACGATGTCAGAAGCGCGGGCGACATCCAGCGGCGTTTCCAATCGGTCTATGCCAAGCGCGTCTGCCTTTTCAATGGTAAGACTGCGGCTCCAGGCAACGACCGGCATGCCGAACGCGCGGGCTCGCGGAATCATCTCCTGGCCAATCTTGCCCAAACCCACCAAGCCCAACGTCCGCCCGAACAAGCCACGCGCCTTTGAGAACTCTTTTTTGTTCCACTGGCCGGCGCGCAAAGCAATCACGTTGTCAGCAATCCGCCGATCGAGGGCCAGGATCAAAGCGAACGCCAGCTCCGCGACGGCAATCGAATTCTTGCCGGGACAGTTGGAAACATAAATGCCGCGTCGCGATGCTGCCGCGACATCGATCGTGTTGTAGCCTGCACCGGCACGCACGATCAATTTCAAAGGCCCCGCTGCCAGCATCGGTTCAGTGACTTTCGTTCCGCGCACGATCAGCACATCCGGCTTCTCTTTAGCAATTGCTGAAACCAGCGCGTCGTCTTTCAAGTCCGGCTGAAAGGAGATTTCGCAGCCTATCGCCTGTAAGCCGTCGCGGCCTGATTGTTCGAATTTGTCGGCGATGAGAACGTGCATACTCGGTATTAGCTTTCAATTTCCTTCTTCAAATTTCAGATCCTCAAAATCTCAAAAGTAGGAAAACGGTCCGCTACTCAACTTCAATCTTCTTTCCGCCGTGCCCATTTCCCTTGGCCACGCCATGAAGGCGCGCGCGCTCTTCGTAACCCGTAACCACCTTCGCCAGCAAATCGCGCAGCCGGCTCAGACGCTCTGAGGTAGACCTCAGCTCGAGCAATTGCTGCTTTGTCTCGGCTTCAATTTCCAACGCCGCCGCCACCAGGAATGAAAGCTTCTGCGGCTCAGTATCACTGATGTCCGGCAGATTTCCGCGCTCGTCGTTGATCACCCGAATCGCGTTCGCCACCCGCATGAACATCGCGGCAACGTCTTTTGATTGGGAAGCGAGATCCTGATCGTCCTCGTCATCGTCTTCGAAGTAATCAGCCGAAACAACCAGGTAAGGATCGCCCCGCTCGATGTAAGCTTCGACGCGATAGCGAACGACACCTACCGCCAGCACGTTCGAGCGTCCATCAGGCAGCGCCTGCGTTTCCGTAACTTCGGCAACGCAGCCGATGTGTCCGGCCGGGGGCACCTCCTTGTCCTCCGCACCCGCATCGAAATAAGACAGACCGAAAAGGTTGTCGCCGGCACGAATGTCGGAAAGCAACTTGCGATAGCGCGGCTCGAAAATGTGCAGCGGCATCGGCATGCCCGGAAAGAGCACGACCGGCAAAGGAAAGAGCGGCAACTCGCGCACGCCGCGCACTTTGTCCAAAGCTTCACTCATCAGTGACCGATTGATCGAACCTTTATTTTGGGAATGCGATTTAGTGCGCAGGCATTATCGCAGACGAGAGATCAGAAGTCAGCCAGAGCGCTCTTCTTAACGTGGGGCGCCGCCCAATTTGTGATAGTCTGCTGGGGTTCCGTTGAGACCAGAGATTCTTGCGGCCGACAGGTTTTCCTTAGGCTAAGGAGGAGTTATGGCTGATCTGGCCGAACGTCAGTGTGTCCCCTGCCGGGGAGGCGTGCCGCCGCTGAAGGGCGACGAAATCGAAAAACTGCGGATCCAATTGGAAGGATGGGAAGTCGTCAACGAACATCATCTGCAGAAGGCCTACGAGCTGAAAGATTTTGGCGAAACGCTGGCCTTCGTCAATCGTGTCGGCGAGTTGGCTGAACAACAGGGCCACCATCCCGATATTTGCTTTGGCTGGGGCAAAGCCGCCATAACCATCTGGACCCACAAGATCGACGGACTTACCGAGAGCGATTTCGTCCTGGCGGCGAAGATCGACAAACTATAAAGTGGCCGTTAAGTTGGTATACTGCTGTACGGAATTCGACTCGAAAGGGCAACGGACGTAAGTCGCGACCGCATCGAAACCTCGATTCGCGAGCAAGCCTCGGTTCCCGATTCCCCATGACCATGAAACGAATTGTCCACTATTTACAGCCAGGTTTACTGGCCCTGGGTATGCTTCTCACAGTCGTTTTGGTTGCGTCGGGGCAGCAACCGAAACCAACGCCGCCAAAAACTGCGCCAACACCGGACCCGGGACAAGAAAGGGAAATTGTAAATATTCGGCGCGTCCGCCTTCCCATCACGGTCACCGACAAAAAAGGGCAATTCGTCTCAGGCCTGACGGCCGCGGATTTTGTTGTCTTTGAAGACAAGATCCAGCAGCAGATCGATTCGTTTACCAGTGAAGAAAACAACAGCTTGCCGCTGTACGTCGCGGTGCTCATGGATACTTCGCCTTCGACGGCCGGCAAACTGAAGTTTGAGCAGGAATCTGCGATGAACTTCATTCAGACAGTCGTGCGGCCCAGAAAGGACCGAGTGCTGTTTGCAACCTTTGATGATCAAGTGACATTGCGACAGGACTTTACCGATCGGCTCGAGTTGCTCGATCGAGCCGTGTTTGCGATCAAGCAAACCGGATCGCAAACGGCCCTCTACGATGCTATCTGGCAATTCTGTGACGAGAAGATGCGTTCGGCCCAGGGTCGACGGGCCCTGGTTATCATTACCGACGGCGACGACACCTACAGCCGCGCCGACATCAACGACGCGATTGATATCGCGCAACGAACAGAGACGACCATCTTTGCGATCTCGACCAAGGCAGGTCTATCGAGCGCTGTCCCCGGGGTGGAAGCCGGCACGGTAAAGGACAAAGGAGACAAGGGTCTGGAACGGCTGTGCGAAGAAACCGGAGGCATTGCATTTTTCACGGGCGATATGCTCGCGCTCGAGCGCTCGTTCACTAAGATCGCGAAGGAATTGCGCTCGCAGTATTTGATCACTTACAAGCCGACGAACGATCGTTACGACGGCAGCTATCGCCGCGTTGAGGTCAAGTTCTCAGGCGGTCGTGAAAACATGAAGCTGCGAACCAAGCGCGGATACAAAGCGGTCGCTGACAGTGTGACGCCGAAATGATCAAAGCGAGACACATTCTTCCGTTGCGACCCTGTCTGCTGTTCGCGTTGCTGATCGTAACGATGCTCGCGTTTGGTTTGACGCGCGGGTCGCGGGCCCAGAATCCGACTGAACCGACTAATAGTAACCGTCCCCGGCGCATCGAGGATCTGCCCCAAGCATCTCCTACGCCGCCCAAAAGAGATGACGAGATTACGTTGACCGGTGAAGACGTGGTGCGCGTCGAAACGAATCTGACCAACATTTTCTTCACCGCTGCAGATAAGCACAAGCGCTTTATCAACACCCTCAGACGCGAAGACATCCGCGTGCTTGAAGACAATGTGCCGCAGGAGATCTTTACCTTTCAGCAAAATATCGATCTGCCATTGTCGCTCGCGATCCTGATCGACTGCAGTCAATCCGAAGAGCGCACTTTGCCGGACGAGAAAGCTGCCGCCAGATCTTTTCTCGAATCTGTCTTGCGCCCGAATAAAGATGAAGCCGCCGTGGTTTCTTTTACCGGCGAAGTTACTCTGGAGCAGGGATTGACCGGGAACATCGCGCGGTTGCGTCGAGCAATAGATCAAGTCGAGTTTGTCCCGCCATCCGGTTACATCGGCGGCGGAGTGGTGGTTGGCGGTACGCCGCCTATTTCCGGCACGCAACAAACCCTCGCAGGGTCGACAGCGATCTGGGATGCAATCTGGGCGACTTCAAACGAATTGCTTTCTGATTCAGCCGAGCATACGCGCCGGGCCATCATCCTGCTGACCGATGGCGAAGACACGATTAGCCAGACAAACATGCAGGAGGCGATCAATCGCGCCGTAAAAGCCGACGCGCTGGTCTACGCGATTGGCATCGGCGATCGATATGAGTTTGGTATCAATGAAGGCGCGCTGAAAAAGATCACTGAGTCGACAGGTGGGCGCGCTTATTTTCCGCGTAACGAAAGCGAATTGCGTGAAGCATTTGCTCAGATTCAGAAAGATTTGAGAGAGCAATATCTGGTGGCATATTCGTCTTCGAACAAGACTCGCGACGGGTCTTTCCGGCGTGTGGCCATCGAACTTGTAAGCCCGGAATCCCGCAGGCAGGACCTCAAGCTCAACTACCGGCCCGGCTATTTCGCCAAGACACCGGGTTCCGCGACCTCCCCAAGCACCAAAAAGCCCTGAATTTTCACCATTTTATGGGTGATTATATACTTGACACAAGGTATTCCCTGTGGTAATCTCTAGCCATGTTAGGGCAATTCAAACTTGTTTATCGGCCTCAGAATCCTCGGTTAAACACTCGTCGTCGGGCGGATCGTACTTTCCGGCCTCGCGTCTCAAGCGTTCTGCGATCTCGGGATGAAACACGTAATCCAGTGCTTCGTCCGTCGTCATTTCTACAGGTTCTTTCTTTTCGTCTTGCATAAGGATCAATCCATGACAAAGCAAATCGTTCTCAAGGCTCCAAAACACAAAGCGGTCAAGTCCGAAATGGATTTAATGACTCTTTTCGAGAAGTTCGGCAACGATGAAAAGTGCCGCATGTATCTCGAAAAGCTCCGCTGGCCCGAAGGCGTCCGGTGCGTCCGCTGTGGCTCCGATAAGGTATCACACATTTACAAGCGTAATCAGTTTGCTTGTGATTCATGCCAGTATCATTTCTCTGTGACCGCCGGAACGATATTTCACGATTCGCACTTGCCTTTGATGAAATGGTTTGCCGCCATCTATCTCTTGTCGGAATCCAAAAAAGGGATGTCCGCAAACCAACTCAAGCGCACCTTGAAAGTAGCTTACAAGACCGCGTGGTATTTGTGCCACCGGATTAGGGAAGCGGTCAAGGATGCGGATAACGCGATGCTGAGCGGCGTTGTAGAAATGGACGAGACGTTCATAGGTGGCAAGGCTCGAAACATGCACCGCAAAGACTGGGCGCGAAAGAAAGAGACGAGCGTGGGTTATTATGTGAACAAGACGGCGGTAATCGGCGCGATTGAACGCGGCGGCAAAGTAAGAATGCAAACCGTGAAGCGCGTTGACTACGAAACGATCAAGGCTTTTATCCGCGCGAAGCTGGCCGATGAAACGCGAGCGATCTGCACCGACGATGCCGACGTTTATGAGACGGTTGCTGATTCCAACACGCAGCATGAATCCGTGAATCACAGTGCGGGTGAATATGTATTCGGAGACATTCATACAAACATGCTAGAGAACGTCTGGAGCCTCTTTAAGCGTTCAATTATCGGTTCCTACCACAAGCTGAGCGTGAAACATCTTGACCGCTACCTTGACGAGTTTGAATTCCGATTCAACAACCGCCACAACCCTTTTCTGTTCCGCGATACCCTGCTAAGACTCTTGGCTTCGTCAAACCTTGAGTACAAAGAACTGACCAAGCACAAGGCGGCCTAGTCGTTGCCGCTCTGAGCCCAGGGCATGTTTCCCCGGAATCAAGTCGAAGTTTTTTGTATCGATCTCGAAGCAAAATAAAACACATTTACTCTTCGTGCAGTTCTTGGATCGGTGATATAAGGGCTTCCGTTCTCTTTTGGGTCCTTTAGAGAGAACCAAACCCTTTTCTTTTCGAGGTGTCGTTTGCCGCCGCGCTCACCGCGCGTTTTCGTGGAGGTGTGTCTGGTTTGCGCACTAGATCCTCGTTGTTGTCGTAGCGATTGGTCTGAGGCCCTCTTTTCTTCTTAAACTGATCAACAAACGCTACGATCTGTCCCGGCTCTTCCGGGTGAAGCCGTTCATCGAGTGCGCCTAACGCAGCCGTGAAAAGTGCGCAGTCGCTGAGCCCTGCGTCCATCGGGCCGTCGTCGTCTGTAGGATTCGTTGCGACCACCGCTCTTGAGTATTTGTTCGTAATCCGTGTGACAAATGTGCAGACCTCTTCGGTAGCCAGAACTGTAAATTGCTTCTTCTGATCCCCGTTACGTTTTGTCTTTGGTTTAGCCATGCTTCAAATCCAACAAAGTCCTGGGTTGCCAAAAACCACTCAGACACAGCTATTTATATTAAATAAGGCAATTAAGATACAACCTTTTCTCTGTTTTATCCCATAAGGCTGATAAATATGTAAACCCTAATTATATGGTGGACTTATTTATCAGATGATCTATAATAACCAGATATTGGGGTCAGTGATTTGAGTATGTCTGCATTTAGCGGTTTGGCTTCGCCATTGATGCAATCATTTCCAAGAGACTTGCTAGTCCTGGACTTGGAGACAACGGGCATCGATCCGGTGCTCCACTCGACCATTGAAATTGGTGCAGTATTACTAGACCGGCATACCCTAGAAGAGGTCAAAGCGTGGTCAGCTGTTATTAAGCGACAGGAAAGGAACGGCACGAATCCTTATTCAATGGCGCTCCACGGCATTTCCCTCCAGGACATCAAGATGGGAAAAGATCCAAAGCGTGCTGTTGAGGAGTTCTTAGAAACTTTCGGAACCGACTATTTACTTACTGGCTGGAATGTTGGATTCGACGTTCAGTTCTTTAGGGCTTTGCTTCGTCATACGGGCCACACTGACGCGTTTGACAAGATCGACTATCACAGAATAGATGTGTGGTCCATTGCGCAGTTCTTGAAAACGATAGGCTGGTTTCAAAGCGACGTATCGTCTCTTTCTTGCCTATGCGAGCAGCTCGGGCTGCCTCGCTCGAAGGCTCATTCGGGATTAGAGGATGCGAGAATTACAGCGACGGCTCTTCGTAGACTCATTCAACTCGTTCCTCATGCTTCCCTCGCCGTTGCGGTATGAATAATTCGTTGTGGACGAAAAATCTTTCATCTCCCCGGTCGTAGACCTTTTTCGCGAAATTCTGTACGACATTCTCGGTCTTTTCGCGCCAGGCGCCGCCCTATTACTCATTCTTCGATCCTCATCCTTTCAATCGATTCATAGTTCAGTTGAACCTATTACCAGAGTTGAAAACAACACAAAGCTGGCACTGTTCATCGGTGCAAGTTACGTAGTTGGGTATGCAATACAAGGTTTTGCCGGCCGCATTTGGGGTCTGGTTGTGGTAAGAATCGTTAGGAAAGCTAAGAAGCTCGGAAACGCAATCAAAATGTGGTGGCAGAAACGCAAACTGCGAAAATCAGGGACAGCAAGCGAAACTGTTCAGGAACCACCGAAAGTACCGATCAAAGTTGAAGCGGGAATGAAAGGTATCTCACCCGCTTTCATACAGGTCAAAGACCAACTAGAAAGCTCAGAATTGTTTCGATCTCTCCGAGTTCAGATTGCCGCGTACTGCAGCGTGGCAACTCCTGATAACTTGTCTTTGAATGAAGTGCAGAACTTGGCTTATTCGGTCGCGGAGGATCGTGCCGCGAATGCTTTTCGTTTTTCGTTTCGCGCCGATCTAAGTAATGGAATGTTTATGGTCTTCTTCATCGGTAGCATCGAAACGTTCTTTGAGTTTTGGAGACTTCAGCCTAAGGTTTGGCTTGTCACATTGTTCGTATATATCATTCTTACAATAGGCTTTGCCCTGAGAACGTGGTTCTACTTAGACATTCGAGGCCGGATTATTTATTCGATAGGACTTGCTGTTTTGGCTGACCATCGGCGAGAGAAGGAAGTCAAACATTGCTGACGATCCCATTCGCCTCTAACTTTTCGGGAGAGCTAGCTTGTCGTCAATCAGCGCGTCCACGTTTACTTGAAGATCGGCGTTTGGCTGCCGAACCACCCACAGATCGCGTGTGCGCCCTTTGCTCTCAATATGCCTCACTCGCTGCCGACACTCGCCGCTTTTCTCAGCGCGTCTCGTATCCAGAAACGACTCAGTGAAGCGGCGTCGAAGGCGTTCTCTTTAATTCTTGTTTGAACCTATATTTTCTATACTCGTCTCTCGCTGTTAGCAGTCCAAAAAACACAACCAGAACCAAAGAGAAGATCAATGCAATCTTAAATGTTTGCTTCCAACTTTCTTCAATGCCGCCCGATTTAAGCGCCATAAAAACAGTGAGCGCACTTCCGATCATTAGCGCCAAAAAGTTAGAACTAAGCGAGCTGCTCGCCGAGAGTATCGCCTCGAATTTATCCCTAGTAGTTGTTATCAATGGTACGTCGCCTTTTTGATGAGAGACGTTGGCGTAGGTATTAACGTCAGGAAAGTCCATGCCAGGGGACTCATCTTCGACTTTTGGTATAGCTTCTTCTTCCATGTCGCTATCCACGAGTACGGCCCCGCGCCTCGTCCATTATCTTTTTGATGTCTGGTCCAAGAGATTCTGCAAAGCCCAACGCTACCAGATTGATAAACAGGGTGTTGCCGCAATTCTTGCAAACGAGCGCCGCGCAGGGTAAGCCGGACTTTCGGTCGTTCGTCCAAACATTTGAGAGCAAGGGAATCGTGGCAAATCCGTCTGCCATGTCCCAGTCCCAATGCTGGCAGACCGAGCAGCGAATCACGTCCTTCTTGTTCTTTATAGCGGCGAGAATTTTCGCTTTGAGTTCGGGAGTGAAGTCGTATCCGGCCATAGGGCGCAAGCCTACTACCGCCAGTCAGTTGCGTCAAGTATATATTCACCATTTTATGCTGGTGACAAATCTGTTTGGCCTTTGCTATACTGAGTTGGCCTCCGGACGTCCACTCCGCGTCCGGAGTTAACTTTCGTCAAGCTCATCAACCATCGCGCCCGGGAGAATCCTGGGTGACGTCTTCAGCAGACTTCCCTCACTTCCAAAAACAGCTCGCGGCAGATCCGCCGGCTACCTCGATGAACGGAACATCCAAAAATCCTCCGACAGTCCTGATCGTTAACGACGACCGGATAGCGCTTGATCTGTTAAAGGATCTGTTGCAGCCGGAAGGCTATAAAGTGCTCGAAGCACTCAGCCCTCACCGGGCGTTGGAAATCACTGCGGCCATCAGGACTGACATCATCATCTGCGACGTCGTCATGCCGGAAATGAACGGGATGGAATTGTGCCGCCGGATCAAGAAAGATCCGCACACCGCCTCGACGCCGGTTTTACTGGTCAGCGCGGTGCGCAAAGAAGAAGCTGCCTTGCTGGAAGGCTTCGCCGCCGGAGCAGATGACTACCTTGAGATTCCGTTCCGTCACGAAGAACTGCTGGTTAAGGTCGCTCGCCTGGCTGAACGCCATCGCGTGGAGCGGCGGTATCGCGACATCGTCGAACAAGCCGCCGACATCATCTACACGCGCGACATGGACGGCCGAATCACAAGCATGAACGAAGCCGGTGCGAGGTTTTTCGGCCGGGCCCCGTTTGAAGTGATTGGACAGCCGCTCAGTCTCTTGATCGGATCTGAAGCTGCGGCGCGTGACGTCGCAGAAATGAAAAGCATCAAGTCTTTCGAACCAGTTCGTTTTACCCACTGCGTAAACAACGCCCTCGGCGAGCTCCGGTACCTGGAAGGGATTGTCACCCTCGAGCGCGATTCACAGGGAGAGTTTGTGGGTGTTCGGGGCGTGGTTCGCGATGTTACCGAACAGCAGTTGGCTGAGAAAGCGTTGCGCGAAAGCGAAGCGCGCTATCGAGTTGTGGCGGAAACCGCCTCTGACGCGATTATCACGATCGAAGCGTCGGGAAAGATCTTGTTTGCCAATCCCGCCACCGAAGGGATATTTGGTTACGAAGTCGCCGAAGTGGTTGATGCTTCCCTGACGATGCTCGTCCCCGACTGTCTGCGTTACATTCACCGGAGTGCGATTGGACCTGACGGTGAAACCGGACGTCAGGATCCTGATGTGGTAAGAGTGTCGGGGATTCACAAATCCGGGCACGAGCTCCCACTGGAAATTTCGTTTGGCGAATTCTATGCTGAGGGCAAACGCTTGTTCACTGCGGTGGTCCGGGACGTCACCGAACGTTTGCGCGCGGAAGCCGCTCTGGAGAAGTCCAATGAAGAGTACCGGCTCCTGTTCGAAGGCAACCCACATCCCATGTGGGTAGTAGATGAAGAAACCCTCGCCTTTCTGGCTGTCAACGATTGCGCGGTTGAGCGCTATGGATACTCGCGGTCAGAATTTCTTGGCATGACCGTCAAAGACATTCGCCCGCCGGAAGACATTCATGAAGTGCTGCCCCACATCCGCAGCGCCGACGCCGACTATGGTTTTGCCGGCCAATGGCGGCATAAGAGAAAGGACGGCACGATTATCGACGCTGAGGTTTCCTGGCATCGCATAACTTTTGCCGGACGGCCGGCGAAACTGGTCCTGGCAACGGACGTGACGGAACGTAAGCGCGCCGAGTCCGCTGTGCGAGAGAGCGAGGAACGTTATCGCGACTTGTTTGAGAATGCCAACGACATTATTTACACGATCGATCTTGCCGGCAACTTCACTTCACTAAATCAAACCGGTGAACGGCTGACCGGTTATTCGCAGGGTGAAGCACTTGGCATGAACCTTACCGAGGTAGTCGCGGCGGACCAGCTTGCCATTGTTCGCCAGAATCTGACGCGCAAGATTGAAAACGGCGACTCGTCGACCGTTTATGAGGCTGACATTATCACCAAAGCCGGACGACGACTTCCGCTTGAGCTGAGTAGCCGGCTGATCTACCGGGAGGGAAAACCAGTTGGCGTGCAGGGCATTGCCCGCGACATCACTGCGCGCAAAGGTGCCGAAGAAGCTCTGAAGGACAGCGAAGAGAAGTTTCGCTCGATCGTCGAAACCACGAATGAGTGGATCTGGGCAATCAATCTCGAGGGCAAGCACACCTACACGAATCCGGCGATAGAGCAGATTCTGGGCTACACCTCGGAAGAAATACTCGGAGCCGACCCGCTCGCCTTTTTGCACGATGATGACCGGCTGAAAGTTCAAGAGCTCTTTCCGCAATGGATCGCCGAGAAGCGAGGCTGGACAGGCCTGGTGCTCAGATGGAAACACAAGCAGGGTGGCTATCGTTATCTGGAATCCAACGGCCTGCCGGTATTCGATCAGCACCATAACTTGACGGGCTATCGCGGTGCAGACCGTGACATCACCGCGCGTAAGCTGGCTGAGGAAGCCCTGGCCCAACAGGCGCAGCGGGCCGCGCTCACCAATCGCATATCGCAGGCAGTTCGCCGCACCCTGGATGTTTCAGAGGTATTTGAGACGGCCGTGCGGGAGTTGGGCGAACACCTCCAGGTCGATCGCTGCTCACTCTTCATGAAGGATGAAAGGGCCGGACGCGTTACCAATGCTGCCGAATATCATGTCCCCGATGTGGTGCCCGCGGGCCGAGACTTTGATTTGCCACAGGTCCAGGGTTTGAACGCGGCGATGGAAAAACACGGCGTGATGGCTTTTGACGACGTCGCCAACAATGAACATATTCGCGAACTTTATCACGCGATTCTGCAGCGCATGGACGTCAAGTCGATCATGTACGTCGGGGTGACCGTGGGCAACGAACTGCTCGGCGCGTTCGCGCTATCCACTACCCGGCAGCTTCGTCACTGGAGCGAGGCAGATATCGAAGTAGCAAAATCCGCCGCCGATCAAACCGGCATTGCCATCCGCCAGGCGCGTCTCTATCAAAAGGCGGAAACCACCTCGATGCGCGAAGCGCTGGTCAATAAACTGAGCGTGGCCATTCGTGCATCGCTGAGCCTGACGGACGTGCTGGATACTGCGGCCCGGGAATTGGGCCACGCGCTCTCAGCTTCTCGCGTCCAAGTCCGCCTCTACGATGCTACCGGCGATCGGTCGACGGCCCAGCGGGAATATTTGGCGGCCGACTGCGAAACTGTGACCGATTTGGAGGATGATTATGATGACCTGTTGCGCCGGCATTTCCACGACTCGTCAGCGCCATTGGTGATTAACGACACGCGGCAATACAGCAACGGAACAGATGACTTTAACGAACGGCTTCGCTTACATGCCGACCGCACCGGGCTCTGCTCGCAGATTGACTATCCGCTGACGGTGAACGGAGAGTTTCGCGGCGTGATCTCGATTCATCAAACTCAAGCCAATCGGCGCTGGGCTGAGGATGAAGTCTTACTGGTGGAATCGGTCGCCGCGCAGTTGGCTACTGGCGTGGCTCAGGCTGAGTTGTTTGAAATGGTTGCGCGCGCCAAGAAGGAATGGGAATCAACGTTTGACGCCATGTCGGACGGCATCTTCATTTTTGATCGATCCGGACGGCTCAGTCGCGTTAACCGCGCCGGCGCCGCGATGGACAATGCGCCACCGGAAAAGCTGTTGGGGCGACAGTGCTGCGACATCTTGTTGACTAAATCTGACGAGTCAGTTTGCATTGTTGAGCAGGCACTGCGGCAATCGGAAAGCATCAATGTCGAAATCATGCCTCTCCATTTGCAGCGGCCCGTCCTGGTGACCGTCGAGCCGGTTTTGGATGAGCGTGGTCAGACTGTCGGCGCGGTTTGCACGGCCCGAGACTTATCAGAGTTGCGCAAAGTTGAGGCCGTGGCCCGCGAGCGTCAGTCACTCTTGAAGAACATTCTTGAAAGCGCCCGCGAAGCGATTTATGCAGTAGACACGGAAGGCAACTATAAGTGGTGCAACCAGGCCATGCTCGAGATGACCGGGTATGAACTTGATGAGATCATCGGTCATCATTTCCTCGAACGCACCCATGAAGACGATCGAGAGATGCGGCGTGAGCGATTTGCGCAGGCTTTGCATGGCGAGCCACAAAGACTGGAATCGCGTTACCTTGCCAGAGACGGCAGCGTTCGCTATGCGGCGATCAACAGTGCGCCCATCATTGTCGATGGCGAGACCACCGGAGTTCTGGGAATTGCCCACGACGTTACGGAACAGAAACAGGAACGCGAGCGGGCGGCGCGCGCTGACAAGCTGCGCGCATTGGGCCAACTGGCGTCGGGCGTGGCCCATGATTTCAACAATTCGCTGGCCGCGATCCTGGGCCGCGCGCAGCTGATTCTGCGACGGGTCAAAGACGAAGAGTTAATTCGCAGTCTCGGCATTATCGTGACCGCGGCTGAAGACGCAGCTGCCACAGTGCGGCGCATTCAAACTTTTGCGCGCAAATCAGTGGCTTCTGAACTGGAATTGCTCGACGTGGGCGGGTTGCTGCGTGACGCGATCGAGATTACCCGTACTCGCTGGCAGAACGAGGCGCGGGCTGAAGGCTTGAACGTAGACGTGACCCTGAACGCCGAGGATGAATTCTTCACCCGCGGCAGCGCCTCAGAGTTGCGCGAGGTGTTTGTAAATCTGATCGTCAATGCCGTAGACGCCATGCCCGAAGGTGGCAGCCTGAAAATTTGCTGCAAGCAAAACGGAGACCGGTTGCGGTTGCGCTTTAGCGATACCGGGACCGGCATGAACGAAGAAGTGCGCGAGCGCGTCTTCGAGCCTTTCTACACCACCAAAGGTGTGAAGGGCACCGGCCTGGGTTTGGCGGTGAGCTACGGCATCCTCGAACGGCACCAGGGCATGATCAGCGTCGAGTCGAAACTCGGACAGGGAACGACGTTCTACATAGATTTGCCGGTTGCCGCACCCGACGAATCGCCTGTCGAAGAGAGCCGGCCGGCCGCCCAAACGGCATCGCTGTCGGTGTTGGTTGTTGATGATGAAGAGTTCGTACGGGAAACGCTCGCAGACATGCTCACCGATTTGGATCACAAAGTGGTAATGGTACCGGGAGGCCGCGAGGCGCTGGAAAAAGTGGCCACGGGTGATTTTGATCTGGTGTTCACGGATTTAGCTATGCCGGAAATGGACGGCTGGGAAACTGCCCGAGCAATTCGGAAGCGCCGGCCCGACCTGCCGGTGGTGCTGGTCACCGGGTATGGCGCCACCGCCCAACCGCCTTCGGGTGAACTTGATTTGGTTGCCGGCATCATCGGCAAGCCCTTCGATTTTGATCAGGTAATCAGCACCATCGCCCGAGTCTGTGACGGATCCGCTCTCAGAGTCTGATAAGAGCCAACCGGAATCGCACACTTCATATCAAGTTTTATTCTTAGTGCGACGCGTCAGTAATCAGCACCACATCGCTTACCAGAGTTCCGCTCGTATAAGCCAGCCATTTGCCGTCACGCGACCAATCGAACGAGAAGACTGGATTAGCGTTCCACTGTGTCAACTGTTTTGGGGCGCCGCCGTCCAGCGGTTGAATCCAGATGTTGCCGGTGCCTTCCTGCTTAGCGGCGTACGCCAGAGCACTTCCGTCCGGGGTCCAGCGAAACCGGCCGTAGTGTGCCGGCAGTTCGCGAATCAATTGAGGTTCGCCGCCGGCAGAGGGAATGATAGCGAATTGGTTCAGCCCCGCTGGTGTCGGACGGTATACGACTGCGATCCGCGTTCCATCGCGAGACATGCTGGGATAACCGCAAGCCTTCTCGGATAACGGCACAGGTTCCCCACCGTTGATTGAAACTCGTAAGATACGCCACCTGCCCGCAACGCTTGACCTGAAAACTACCCATAGACTATCAGGCGTAAAGCTCGGGTCGCTTTCATCAGTGCCATGCGTCAATTCCTGCGGATGCGTACCGTCCACATCGATTCTCCAAAGATGTTGGGAACCGCTGCGGTTGGAAACGAAAACGATGTAACGACCATCGGGCGAGACGGCTGGTTGCTGATTAAGACCGGCATGGGCCGTGAGTTGTCGTGGCGAGTTTTCAACAGGATCGACGAGCCACAAATTCAATTCGCCGGCACCTGGGAGCGTATAAACAATTTTCCCGTCCGGCGCCCATGAAACGCCGTCCAATCCGTCATAGTTGGTAACGGTGAGTTGCCGGGCGCGACTGGTGTCCGTGGCCGGCGCGATCCAGATGTTGGCCCTTCTCTCCGATTGAACGGCGATCAGAGTCTTGCCGTTCGCAGTCAGGCTCAAGTCACGGTAATCACTTAGGTCATTAGTGACTTTTCGTGCGGTGCCGTCCGGATATGCGACGTACCATATTTGTTGCGCGGGGCCCGCGTCTTGTTCCGCGGCAGTTACCACGAGTCCGCTGCCATCTTCCAGCCATTCCATTCGTCCAACCGCTTGCCAGCGGCGAGAAGTCAGCGATCGGCCTGCGCCGTTATCAATCTGAAAGGCCCAGATTGTCTGATACTCATCTTCAGTTGTAGTAGCGGCGACTGCGCAGGCGATCGTATTACCGTCAGGCGACCACGCCGGAGGAATAGTCCACGTTGGCCCGATTCTCAAAGAACTCCCCTGACTGGTAGAAGCGAGTTTTCGCTCGCCGGTACCGTCGACATTGGCAACGGTAATGCTTCGCTCTCCGGGGCTGCCGCGAATGAAAGCCAGGCGCTTGTCATCCGGCGACAGCGTCACCGGAGAATCAACATCTTCTGCCAGCTTTGTAGATGTCCCGCCCAAACTCGGTACTTGAAAAAGCATCCCGAGGTGGTTCATTTCCTGGTTAACATAGTAAATATAGTTACCATCGTGCGAAAAGGTCAGCCCGTAAAAAAATTCGATGTGGGCCGGGGGGACTATCAGTAAGTCCTTGCCGGTCACAACCTGTCTGAGCCAAACGCTTTTTTCCCCCGCGTCGTCCACTACATAAGCGAGATATCTACCATCGGGCGAGATGGCTGCTTTGATCGCTTTGCCGGTAGTCGTGAATCTTGTGAGCTGCACTTTCTCAAACGGGGGCCGGGCGCGCCAGAAACGCGTCACGATCAAAAGGCCAACAACTATCAGACCGATGATTAGAGCTAAAGGCCACCATCGCCAGTGCGCGCGGCGAACGGTGAGACTGGACTCGCCCAGATGACGAATGGGCAACGTGCTCTGAGGTAAGACATCGATAACCTGCTGCGATTGACGAATTGTCTCCGCCGGCGAGCTACTTGACTGTTCTTCGTAGCTGATACTGGTCCGTGTTCTCTCCTTGATTACCAGGATGTCTGCGGCTGGCTCCTGCCCTTCGCGCACCTCGCCCACAAACCGGTAACCACGACGCGGGACGGTCTCGATGTAATGCTCGCTGCCTAGCGCCTTGCGCAAGGTATAAATGTTTTGGGTGAGGTTGGACTCTTCCACAAAACTGTCGGGCCAGAGCGACTTCATCAAATCGTCCTTCTCAACCACGTCGCCGCGACGGTCAATCAGCAAAAGCAGCGTATCGACGGCCTTGGCTTTGAGCGGCACCACTTTTCCGTCGCGCCAAAGCTGACGGTTGAGCGTGTCGATCCGAAAAGGTCCGAACTCGTAGGAATGCCTGTTTTGCATGCTCATCAGCCGGTTGAGAAACGGTTGAGAAACAATTGAGCGCCGGGTTGAAGACTTTTAGACGGCGCGTCGCCGATTATGCCACGCGTTTCGAAGCAGCATTCTAGAACAGCCTTCGAGCTAAACAACAGTCGCACAAGGAGAAAACGATGAAAACCAAAGTAATTAGTATCATGACTATCGTTGCATCGATAGCTGCGGTCGTAGCCACGCCTCTCTCTACCGGGACGCGGGCCCAAACCCAGAACCACTCCAGCAAGATTCAGATCATAGAGTCCTTCCCATTTCCCAACGAATGCACGGGCGAGCTGATGGATGTCACCGACACCACCACTGTGACCTGCCACGACCAGCAACGAGCTGACGGCACTTTCAACGAGAAGTGTGAAATACGACAGGACGTAGTCGCAACCGGACAAGAGACCGGAATCGTATGGCATGGAACAGCCACCTTTAAGAACGAGTTTGTGGCCACCGATGGTTGCAACTTCAGCTTTAGCAACCGCGGCAGAGTTCATCTGATCAGTCCAGGTTCCGATGTCAATACGATCGTTTCCTTCGACGAATTGGTCAGGAAGGATAACTGCGAGTTTACGACGGATCAGCACCTCGTCTCCTTCGACTGTCGTGGTGCAGGCAAGCCATAGCGAAGAACTAAATTAATTGAAGAGGCGCTCTTTCGACCCGACCGCTAAGAGACCGACCGGCTTAATCCGTGCGGGCATGAAGAAAAAAGCGACGATCACCGTAGAAACGGAACGCCTCCTGGTAATCACTCAATCGAACCGGGCGGTCACAAGCTGGTGCCGGGATTGTAACGCAGAGGTCAGCATGATCCCCATCGCGGAAGCAGCGGCGGTTGCGGGTTTGAGTCAACGCGCAATTTTTCGTTTGGTCGAGGGCGGGCAAATTCATTTCGTGGAAACAACTGAGGGCAGGGCGCTCTTTTGCGCTAATTCGCTCCTGGGACAAAGAGATCGAACTGCGGGCCCGGCAACGCGCCCGTGAACTTGAATTAGAAAGGAATCAGGTATGAGAAAAATATTGCCTCTTCTGTTCTTAACTTTTGCGGGCGCTTCCGCAACGCTGGCGCAGGGCTCAAACGACTACCACAAGTGGGACGTGTATGGCGGCTACTCGCTGGCCCGCGTGGAATCCAACGTGAACAGCGCCAGCTTTACTTCCCCCGGCGGCACGCAAACGTTTACTAATCTTTGCAGCACGGCGACCGGAGACATGATCGGTAAGAACTCTCAGAAGTTCTTTTGCACCCGAAGAAACTTCAACGGCGTGGACGGCTCTGTTACTTACAACGTGAGCAGGTACGTCGGCATCAAGGGCGACTTCACTGCGCACTTTAAGTCTGAGGCGTTTGTTGATACGTTCACTCCACCGGGCGTCAAGCAAACTCTTGCCAATACTGAACGTCTCTACAACTTTCTCGGCGGGATCCAGATTAAGGACAACAGCAAGTCCGCGCGCGTTAAGCCGTTCGCACACCTGCTGGCCGGGTTTGCGCGTTACACAAACCGCCAGCAACAAACCCTGGATCTGTTTCCGGCGTTCAATTTTACGATTGAGGATCGCGAGACGAGTCTTGCCCTGAAGCTCGGCGGCGGTTTAGACATCAGGGCCGGCAAGAGAATCGACATTCGCGTGATCGAGGTCGATTACAATCCGGTTTTTGCCGGTGACCGGAATCCCAAAAGCATCGCCGGGCCTTTTTCTGCCGTGGCCTTGACGGGAAGGACCGCCAACAACTTCACCATTGGCGCGGGAATAGTGATTCATTGATTTGGAGTGCGCGGGCAGCGCGTTGCGGCGACGGCGCTTTGGACCGATCGGTAAGGCGCCGGTAATTCAAAGCGTCGTCGTAGCCTCAGCACGGCAGGATTTTGTTCATGACGCGGTACTGAAGCGCGCGATCTCGCCGGGCTTGCGCAGCATCTTGTTGACTTCGCCCAGGTGCTCTTCTTCTTCGGCGATCATCTTGCGCGCATACTCTTCCAGGAAGACTGAACGGTCGCGAACCTCGTCGAGCAACTTCTTGTAAAGCGCGAGGCCGGTTTTTTCAGCTTCCAGCGATTCGAGCAGAATATCGTTGATGCCGTGCTTTTGAGTTTCCAGCAGAGCCCCAATCTTCAAGCTTGGATGCTCGCCGAGATGAGTGACCATCTCGCCGGCCGCGTTGGCATGTGCCAGGCACGTCGCGGCCTCACCACGCAGCCAACTAACGATAGGAATCCGGCTGTGACCAAAGACCATCAGCGAGTAATGCGTATAGCGCACTATCCCTGCCAGTTCCTCTTCCAGGATCTCGTTCAATAACTCGACGACTACTTTTTTGTCCAATTGTTGTTCTGCCATGTTCGAAATAGTAAATCGCTAACGCGTATTAGTAAACCAGGCCGCCGGTGCAGAACCGCTCGCGGTAGCGAACGGGTTAAAGCATCGACTCTTCAAGGAACTCTGTACTAACTAGTTAATCGATCAAACGCGCGTTGCTTAAGTCGCGCCGTTAACCCGCTCGCTACCGCGAGCGGTTCAGTACCCGCGGCCCGGTTATCAGCTTTCGAGTGATTTCGTGGATCGCCTGGATGTAGCAAGAGACTCGGCCCACGAAAACGCACGAAGAAGTCTCTCTCGGAGTGAATCAGCTAACCGCGATAATGCCGTCGTCCAGGAGTCTCTTAATCATCCGCAAACAGTCGGCTTCGCGAAAAGGACAGACCGCGAGGATTGATTCGATGTCTGATTCACCGTTGATCCGCGAGAGCACAAAGCCTTCCTGCGGACCGAGTCTTTCATGTTCAAGCTGATCCGGCGTCACCAGCATCTGCGGGATCGCGTGCCGCGATAGTCCGTTTCGATAAACGTAGGCAATGAATTTCTTTTCCGCCTCGTCCTGTAAACGATGAGCGTCGGTATTCTGTGCTTCCTGCTCAAGCGCGCTGTGAATAATTGCCAAAGCGTTCTCGGCATTGTCTGCTTTTAGCTCTGCCTGAGCGAGGGTCAGCAACTCGGGCACGGTCTGAGGTAGTGTCAGAGCAGATAAATCGGCGGCTTCCACGGGCGCCGCGGCTTCGCCCGCTACCTTGATCGCCTCGCGTCCAATAAGGTCAAAGAGTAACGCGCACGCGTGAAACAGAGATGTGTGCATGTTGTAACAAATCTCAGCCGCGGTCATCCGCTTCTCGACGAGCTCGAGAACTTCGCGCGCCTCTTTACTCTCGCTCAGCGATTGAGTCCAGCCTGAGTTGAGCTCAAAAAAAGCGCGCTCGGAAGGAATGACTTTGCGATAGCGCTCCCATTCATCGATGCGGTAGATCCCGTCCATGACTACGGACGTGACATTTACTTGAATGCGAATTAGATCGGCGGGCACAGGTTCATTATCGAAAAACTCGAACTCGGCTTCTTCCCAGATGAAAAGATCGTAGATGATCTCCAGGGTTCGCGTGTGCAGCACTTCAATCACGTCAGCCTGGCTGACAAAACCTCGCTCAGACAGAATCAACCCCAGCTTGCGTCCTGACTGGCGGTGGAGTTCCATCGCCGTTTGTAGCTGAGCTTCTTCAATTTTTCCGTAATGCAGCAGGACCTGTCCCAGCAGTTCTCGGGGGTCGTTCGAAGTGGAACCGACGATCAATCCATTCTCGAGATAGATCTGCTTTACTATGGTGCCGCGGCCAAGTTTGAGCGTGCCGGTCTTACGGGCTGCCGCCAGAAACTGGAGCAGGTCAGAGACACTCATCGTGCGCAAATTACCGCTAATTCCCATCGAGTGGTTTCTATTCGCCAGGACCTAACAGGAGTTTGCTCAGCGTGAAACGCGGGGGCGAGCCGAACTGAGACCAAATACTTCCAAGCTTAAACAGACTACATTTTTCGCTGGCAAAGATTCAAGTGTATTCCTAGGCTACTCCGTCTTGAACCAGAATTGGTCTCTGGAGCAGAGACTGACGGTCGGCGGCCTAACGCGGTGGTGGTGGCGGCGGGCGTGGCCCAAAAGGGCGACGACCTGGACCGCGCCGTTTGAAACTATCATCAGGCGTGCCGCGATAGCAGCGTGGTATGAAGGGAAACTCGGCCGTAATGAAGTAATGATAGCTGCCCTCGGGGTTCTCGGGGGTCACGCCAAAACGGCCGTTACATTGATCCAGATCGCCAGAACCTGAAACGTATTCCCAATCCTGAACAAAGGAACCATCGTAGCTGTCCCCTGGCCCACTCGGGCGCGTGCCTTTCCGTAACTGATAACTTGAGCGCACCTGGCGGATTTCGCTCTTGCCGCTCGCTGGTTTGGCGTGGCCGTACCTGGCGTAGACAGGAAAACCATCCGCCGCATACCCAACCAGCAGCATCTTCTTACCGTCGCCCAGCTTCTCGATCAAACCCATGGGCAGACCGTGATAATGGTAAGCGCCGTTCGGTTGCACGTGCGCATTATTCTGATCCATTCCGAGATTGATCTTTCCCGACAGTGCTTCGTACTGCCAGCCGGAATTTGGATCATTGTTCCACCATTCAGCCGCGCCCGGATCGAAAGGCACGCCGTTAAGCGCCACTCCAAACGAATTCATTCCGAGCGGTGTGATCTCTTTTGCTGCCTGAGGATGAAGCGGGACACGAAACGTGTACTGCTGCGTCCGAATAGTGTTGGGGTTTCCCCGGTTCGGGAACTGGCCCGGCCTGTGATTGGGAATGCCGTTAGCGGTGATGTAACGGTAATCGCCTCGTGAAGTGATTTCGACTTTTGACCCATCCGGCAGCGATTGCGCGCCGGCCAGATAACAAAGCGCCAAAACCAACGAGACCGCACTAGCTTTCAGATTTCTGGTCACGACTTTGCGAAATGGTAAAGCGAACTTCTCAATAAGTTATTTACAAAGGCTTGAGCGCGCGGCGGGAAAGATTCAAGAGCTACTTTCGGCCCGCCTCATTCGTGGTCGCAGATCGTTCGATCAGGCCGGAAGCCAATTCTTCAAAAAGCACGTCCGCCACCACTCGGTGCCCTTTGTCACCTAAATGGTAGTCCTGATTCCAAAACAACCCGTAGCTCTTACCCTTCATATGATCGGTCAGATCCACAAAAGATACGTGATCGTCACTGAGGGCGCGGATTAGAGATCTCTTCAGTTCCTGATTGACGTCCAACTGGGAGTCGGTCAGTCGCAAACCGCGGCCGGCGTCACGACGCGCCTGATCGTCAACATCAAGTCTGGTGGGTAATAAGGCAACGATCAGTTGAATTCTGTTCTGCCGACAACTCACCTCAATGTCCTTGAGTTGCTCGCGGGCGATTTCCAGGGCCCGCTCTTTCATTTCCGGGTAAGTGTCGAAGTAGGCGAGTTGATTCCCAGCCTGGCTTACCATCTGGCTCAGCGCCCACCTGAGTTTAAGGCGATACCATATGGATCTGGTCCGTCCAGCAATTTTACCTTGTTTGGTCGCGAATTCAATTCCTTCCATGAAGTCATTTCCGAGATAGACGACTACCATGAAATAGTCAGGCTTCATATCGAGATGCTTGTTGAGAAATCCGGCGTAATTCTGGAACGTGTAATAGCCGACGCCACCGTTGATTACCTCGAACCTATTAAAAGTTGAGCTGGCGTTGAGTTTGTTTTCCAGGAGATTAGGAAAAGACTCGGCGTTATAAACCACGCCATCCGTATGCGAATCGCCGGTAACCAGTATTCGCACAGTGTTATTGGCTTTCTTTATCGCAGTGTCGCTATCCCCTCTGAATCCCAGGTTGTTGGTTCGAATTAATATTTTGCCTTTGGGGTGTTCGGGCCAGACAACCTCAAGGGTTGCGTGCGGTCTGTGGAGATGACCTGCTATGGCGTCAGCCATATAGTAATGCGCCTGGTCGACCAGGAAGTTGAGCGGCGGTTTTCGACTACGCAGGTACAGCAGGCCACCCACCAAAAGGCATGAAGTAACTACGAATGTTACTGCTGCCAGACTTAGCCTGCGAAGCCTGCTGGTCATGAGAGATTCAATTGATAACTAGAGAGGCTTGAGCGCGCTGCGCGCTAGTTTCTTTTTCAGATCAGTGTAACCCTGGTCGCCGGCGACCAGTTCGCCGAGGACTTTGCGGATGCCGCGATGGCCGCGGGCAAACTCGATCATTCTTTCAGTAAAGGGCGCGCCCCAGAAGTTTCCGTAAAACTTTCGCCGCATCTGTGACGCGCGCTGTAATTCGCGACCGAAGTCTCCACGCCAGCGCTGTTCGTAATCCAAAGGTGAGCCCGCAAGATACGCCTCAGCAAAGAGTTCGGCCGAGCGCAAAGCATAGTAGATTCCTTCACCGGTGACGGGATCGGCAAAGCCGGCGGCATCGCCGAGCAGCGCCCAATTCTCGCCGCACGCGCGCCGTGTGTCCCAGGTGCGCGGCTCGAGGCCGGGAATGCGCGCAGCGTAGCGTTCGGCAGTCTTTTTAAGTTCGGTTCGCACCTGCTGAGCATCAAAGGAATCTGCATCTCCGGATGTTTTCCAGAGGCTCATCGCTCCATTGCGGCTGTGTGGCTTGACCCGGTCGCTACCGCTCCCGGTTCTGTAACTCTCGTAGTAGCTCACCATGAAATCCCAGAGCAATTTGTCGAGCGCCTCGTGATCGAAAGCATCCTGCGTCGTGGCGATGCCAAACGAAATATGATCGGGACGGGGAAAGGCCCACGCGTAACCCACCCAGTTCGGAAGAAAAGCCACGACGGTGGCCGCGTTGCCAGCTTCCGGCAGCGGCGCGCGATAACCGAACGCAACTTCCATCTCTGCCGGCGGCAAGGATCCGGCGAGTTTTTTGGCGATTGCGCTGTTGGCGCCGTCGGCGCCGACCAACCAGTTACAAGTAAACTCGGCGCCGCTTTGAGTGCGCACAATCCAACCGTCATCAATTCGTTTGAAGCCGCGCGCGGAAACTTTTTCGGTAAAGACCTGCGCGCCGGCATCACGGGCGCGTTCGCGCAGGAAAGTGTCAAACGCAATGCGCGAATAAACCGCGAATGGCTCGTCGAGCTCCAGGTGCAGGTGCTTGCCCGAAGGCGAGTACATGTCCAGCTCATCGATTGTTCTGCCAACCGCGTCCAGCAGATGGGGCCAGGCCTTCAGAGCTTTCGAGGTCACGCCGCCGCCGCAGGCCTTTGGCTCGCCCGCTGGCCGGCCATCAAACAGCGCAACGCGGATGCCCCCGCGCGCCAGGCGTTCGGCAGCGAAGGAACCGGCAGGACCGGCGCCGGCGATCAGGACATCAAACTGATTCATGCGGCGCTAATGATAGTTGCCGTCCGCGCCCTCTGCAAATAGGTGTGAATGAAACGTGGCGCAAAGATGAAAGCGCCCTTAGGCGCGCAATGTTTATAGACCACGACGTTAATCAAAGATATTAGCGCCTACGGAGCCAAACGGCCCTTGCTTACGCGCGGGCTTCTGACACAATCGCACCGGTGCTAGAATCTCGACGTTCACGAAAAGTCAGGTTTCCTCGCGCATACCTCTGACTCGGTGGTTGAGACATGGCTCACACGAGTTCATTAGTTTTCGCCGGTATCGCCCCACACCCTCCGATCATGGTGCCGGAGGTGGGACGCGAGGCGATCGTTGACGTGCGCAGCTCGATCGATGCGATGGCGGCGTTGACTGAGCGAGTGATCCGGAGCGGCGCCGAAACTCTCATCCTTATTTCACCGCACGCACCGCTCGAGACTCACGCATTTGTGGCCTACGACGGGCCCCAGCTTTATGGCGACTTCGCCAACTTTCGCGCGCCTGCGGCAACTGTTCACGCAGAACTCGATGACGAACTGCTGAACGAGATCACGCGCGCCGCGGCCGAACAAAATCTGGTCACAATCAGAATCAAAGGGCTCGAACTCGATCACGGCACTGCGGTTCCGCTCTATTTTCTGCAAAGAAATGGCTGGGCCGGACGCGTGGTCGCGTTGGGTTACAGTTTCGTTTCAAACGAAGACCACGTGCGCTTTGGCAAATGCATCCGGGCGGCAATCGACAGGACCGGGAGACCGGCGGCCTTCATCGCCAGCGGTGATCTCAGTCACCGTCTGAAGCCTGACGCCCCGGCAGGCTACAACCCCGCAGCGTACCGGTTCGATGAAGAGGTTGTGGATGCGATTCGAAGTTGTGCAACCGTTCGCATCGTCGCCATCGACCAGGAGGTGCGCCGCATGGCGGGAGAATGTGGCTACCGCTCGATGTTGGTTGCGATTGGCCTGGCAGACGGACTCGAACCGTCATGTGAAGTCATCAGTTACGAAGCGCCCTTCGGGGTCGGTTATATGGTGGCCCAGCTGTTCTTGTCAGAACCCCGACTCGTCGGGGTAGCGGGCGGGCCAGAGACTCAAGTAGACGAGAGCGAGCTCCCAGCCCTCGCTCGCAAAGTGATCGAGACCTTCGTTACCACAGGTGAAGTAATAACAACTCACGAAAACCCTTCAGAGCTGCTCAGTCAACGCGCCGCCTGCTTCGTCTCGATCAAAACCCGCACAGGAGATCTGCGCGGCTGCATCGGCACAATCGATCCAGCGAAGAACACGCTCTCTGAAGAGTTGATCGCCAATGCGATTAGCGCCGCCTCGCGGGACCCTCGCTTTTCGCCAGTCCGTAAAGATGAGTTATCTGAGTTGAAGTATTCAGTTGACGTGCTTTCGGCTCCCGAACCAACAACTGCTGAGAATCACGATCCAAGCGTTTACGGCGTGATAGTCGAAGACGACCACGGCCACCGGGGTTTACTGCTGCCGCATCTAGAGGGAATTGATACCGCGGAAAAGCAGATAAGGATCGCTTCGCGCAAGGCCGGCATTCGAGAGGGTGCCGACATCAGACTCTTCCGCTTCCGTGCAGACAGGTATTCCGAGTGATCGCGAGAGCCTTGTCGGGCAGGCGTGCCTCTTCACGGCGCAGCCGTGTAATCAGTAAAAGCGCTCTCCCATTTGGGAGGAGATCAACCTTATTTCTTCTTCGATGAAGACTTCTTGTTTGGCACTTTTCCTCCGGCCTTACGCGCCTCTGACAATCCAATCGCGATCGCCTGTTTCTTACTCGTCACCTTCTTGCCGGAGCCACTCTTGAGCGTCCCTTTCTTCCGTTCGTGCATTGCTTTTTCGACTTTTTCAGATGCCTTCTTGCCGTACTTGGCCATCGTAATTCCTCCTTGGTTGTTCCCGGACTGTCCGCCTTTCTCCTCAAACACGTATTCCTTCGCTACACTAAATCTGTAACGAACGCGGGGTTGAACTGAATTACGTTTACGCCAAAGTAGAGGAGCAAAGAGGATGCCAGCGAAACTTCTCACTGGTATATTTCCTCCGTGCCCAAGCCATCTTTCCCAGAATGGATCCAGCCAATGGCCGCGACGCTTACGCAGGAGCGCTTCACCGGACCTGAATGGATCTTTGAACGGAAGTTTGATGGCGTCCGCCTGCTTGCCTTCAAGAGAGGCTCGGAGGTCCAGTTGTTCTCGCGTAATCGCTTGCCGCAAAACATGCCGGCGCTCGCTCAGGCGATCGCCAAACTCCCGCAGAAGGAATTGATCCTGGACGGTGAAATCACCTGGCACGGCCCAACTGCTTACCACGTGTTCGATCTCATGTGGCTTGATGGCCGAGACGTGACGACCCTCCCGATTGAAGAACGCCGAGCCCTATTAAGGAAATTACCTCTGGCCCCGCCGTTACACAGAGTGAATGACGTGAATGACGAAGTGCCCTGGGAACGAGCGCAAAAGGAGGGTTGGGAAGGGGTGATTGCCAAACGGCGCGGTTCACTCTACGAGCAGCGCCGATCGCCGCACTGGTTAAAAATGAAATGCGAACTGGCCCAGGAGTTTGCGGTTGGTGGCTTCACCGATCCACAGGGGAAGCGAGTCGGCCTGGGGGCCTTGCTGGTTGGTTATTATGCCGATGGGGATTTTGTATTTGCAGGCAAGATTGGTACCGGCTTTGACACGAAACTGCTTCTCGACCTGCGCGCGCAACTCGATCAGATTGAAATTCCGAAGACGCCATTCACCAGGGCCGTCGGTTTGCCGCGCGTGCGCGTTCATTGGGTGCAACCGAGGATCGTCGTGCAGGTAGGCTTCATTCAGTGGACGGTGCACGGCAAGCTGCGCCACCCAAGGCTTCTGGGCGTGCGCCATGACAAGTCGGCTCACGAGGTGGTGAGAGAGTAGCGCAGTCCACAGATTACGCAGATAATTTCTCCGGAGGCTATGACTTCCACTTCAATACTTCATCAATCGAAGCCACGGCGATGGGATGGTAAGTTGGGCGGGCCCGGGCGTAGATTCGCAGAGCGCGCTCTTTGCCCTGAGGCGTCTTGGCCAATTCTTCATAAAGCGGTTTGATGAACTTGCGGCGCCCGATCGACAGGAGAAACTCTTCCAGCCGCGGAGACGCCGGCTCATAACGGTTGCGGATCGACATCAGCAGCCACTGGAATGCAATCTCGGAATTTCCTGAGCGGGTCAGATGAAATGCCTTATCAAGTTCTTCCATGCGCGCGGCTGGAGGCGCTGTCCCAGGCGGTACTGACAAAACAATCCGGTCACCCACGAATCCTTTACTGACTTGATCCTGCACGAACTTCAGAAAATGCAGCCACTCCTGCGTGGTCCACTTTGCCGTCGGAATCTTCTCTGCCGTTACTTCACGACGTAGCCAACGCATTGCCTGCTCTTCGACGCGAGCGAATGCCGGCGAAACAGGCTTGGGAGCACTGGCCGGAATTCCCGGTTTATTAAGCCACTCATCAACCGGAACTCGCTCGGCGAGTGTGGGGTTTTTACTAAGCAGGTTCAGCTTTAGATACGCAACAAACTGTTCGGTCGTGATGCTCTGGAAAGCGAAATGATTAAAGTAACTGCGGAGGAAACGGTCGAAACGCGCGCGCCCGAAGGTCTCTTCCAGATGACGTAAAAAGAGCGCGCCCTTTTCATAAGGAATGTCGGTGGAACCTTCATCCGGATCGCGGCCCTTGAGATCGATGTGCAGAATCTCGTCCGGGTCGGGGAGCGTGGCGAGATCTTCATTCAAATCACGCAGACCCAAAGCAGCTTCCATCTCTTCACGCGCGTGGCCGTAGACTGCTTCCAGAATCCGCCGCTCCAGGTAAACGGTGAAGCCTTCGTTCAGCCAGAAATCGCTCCAGGTCGCATTGGTAACCAGGTTGCCTGACCACGAGTGGGCCAGCTCGTGAGCCACGAGTGAGACCAGACTCTTGTCACCGGCCAGAATTGTAGGCGTGGCAAAAGTGAGTCGCGGATTTTCCATCCCGCCGTAAGGAAAGCTGGGCGGCAAAACCAAAATGTCGTAACGTCCCCAACGATATGGGCCATAAAGACGTTCGGTCGTGACGACCATTTTTTCCGTGTCGCTTAATTCTTTCGCGGCCAGATCGATCACCGGCGGTTCAGCATAAACGCCCGTTCGGCTTCCCAATGCTTTGAAACGAAGATCCCCAACTGCGAGAGCAATCAAATACGAAGGGATGGGTTGGCGCATCCGGAAACTATAGTCCCCGTCGCGCGCTGGGCCGGAAAGGTTCTCCGCGCTCATCACCGCGAGCAACTGACGTGGCGTGCGGACGCGCGCCGTGTAAGTGACGCGGACCTGCGGCGTGTCCTGTAGAGGGATCCAACTGCGAGCATGAATCGCCTCTGATTGAGTGAAGACGAAAGGATCTTTCTTGCCGGCGGTCTGCGTTGGCTCGAGCCACTGCAAGCCGGACGCTCCTGGTGCAGTCGAGTAATGAATGCGAACTCGATTAGCTTTCGCGGGCAGCGGAATTGTCATAGACGCGCCCAGAATCTTGTCGCTGGAACCAATCGTGAAAGTCGCGGGTGAGTAATTCACTCCGTCCAGAGACGTTTCGACTTTTTCGATGTTCAAGTCTCGCGTGTCGAGGATCAGCGGCTGGGTAGGAGAGATTCGATCAACGGTGAGGACCGCCGTGCCTTTCAGAATCTTCTGGTCAAACAGGACGTCCCAGTCTAGATCGAGATGCCGCACCCGAACAGCCGCAGGGTTGGCGTAAGAATGAAAATCCTGCGCTGCTGGTTCGCGATTGCCTTGAGCTTCGGCCATGTTTATGCCAAACGTGATTACGAGACAAAAGCAAAAAAGAAAACGTGCAAATCGATTCATTAGCTCTCTCCCCTTGAAGGTATCCACAGACTACCCGGATTACAGAGATTAGGAAAGAATGGCGAGAGTTGCCTTTGCGAGTTGGCGTGAGGAGGACAGCTTAATACTTATCAGAGTCTGGCTGAGTTCCAGTGGTGGAGGGAGTTGGCTTTTGGTAGTTTGTGATTGTGATGGATTCCTAGATGTCCAGGTTCCTCACATCCAATGCGTTATCTTCGATGAATTTTCGGCGAGGTTCGACGGCGTCACCCATAAGGATGGAAAAGATGTCGTCAGTTTCCACTGCGTCGTCAATCCTCACTTGTAACAACGTGCGTTTTTCCGGGTTCATGGTGGTTTCCCAGAGCTGCTCCGGATTCATTTCCCCCAGACCCTTATAACGCTGAATTGAGAGATCCTTCTTGGCCGCCGCCAGGACCTTCTGCAATAACTCTTCGCGCGTTGGGATCTCTTCGCTGGTCCCGTTGGCTCCGGTAATAAACGGCGGCGCGAGCTCGTCTTCAAGCATCATGTAGAGCTCGAGGGCTTTTTGAAACTCAACATAGCTGGCAAAGTTCCAGTCGATCGAAACGCTCACTCCGGAAGTGGTGGTAGTCTCAATCTCCCACAAACCGTGCTCTTCATCGGTCGAGAGCTCGGTGGTGAAACCGGCCTTGGCGATTTTTCCTTCTACCTTGGCCATCAGATCGCCATCCTGAAAAATGCTGCGCAACGTAGCTCCTGCTTTGCGCCACACACCCTTCTTTCCGGCAAAGGCGTCGAGCAGGATGTCGAGCAGATGCGCATCACCCCCCAGGCGGCGCGCGGTGCGCTCACAGTAACGTTTCAGATCGACAAGCTTTTCCAGGGACTGAGCCAGCTCCTTACCTTCGATGTTCTGGTTGGCCCCAACTGATTTAACGGTCATATCCGCGGTTGCCATTCGCATCAGATAGCGGGTCATCAGGCCTTCGTCTTTGATGTACTCTTCCTTCTTCCCGCGCTTCACCTTAAACAAAGGCGGTTGAGCGATGTAGACATAGCCCTTTTCAACCAGCTCAGCCATTTGCCGGTAGAAAAAAGTTAGCAGGAGTGTGCGGATGTGTGAACCGTCCACGTCGGCGTCAGTCATCAGAATGATTTTGTGGTAACGAAGTTTGCTCGCATCAAAATCTTCCTTGCCAATACCGGTGCCCAGCGCGGTGATCAGGGACTTGATCTCGCTGTGGCCGAGCATCTTGTCAAACCGTGCTTTTTCTACGTTCAGAATCTTTCCCTTGAGGGGCAGGATGGCCTGGTTCTTACGATCGCGTCCCTGTTTGGCTGAACCGCCGGCCGAATCGCCTTCGACGATGTAGATTTCTGAAAGCGCCGGATCGCGTTCCTGACAATCGGCGAGCTTACCGGGCAGCATCGTCGAGCCCATTGCTCCTTTGCGCACAATTTCACGCGCCTTCCGGGCTGCGTCGCGCGCGCGCGCCGCATCCAGTGACTTGCCGACAATGCGGCGAGCCACCGTTGGGTTCTGCTCAAGAAATTCCGTCAGCTTGTCATTAAGGAAAGACTCGACTGCGCCCTTAACGTCGGAATTCAGCTTACCCTTCGTCTGGCCTTCGAACTGCGGTTGCGGCAGTTTTACGGAGATCACCGCCACCAGGCCTTCGCGCACGTCGTCCCCCGTCAGCGAGGTTTTGAAGTTCTTCGCCAAACCCGACGATTGTGCGTAAGCATTGATCGTTCGGGTGAACGCCGAACGGAATCCTGAGAGGTGCGTGCCGCCATCGACCGTGTTTATGTTGTTGGCGAAGGAATAGACTTTCTCGTCGTAGCCGTCGTTGTACTGGATGGCCACTTCGATCGAAAGCGCGTCACCGACCTTTTCGAAGTAGATCGGTTTGTCGTGCAGGACACTTTTGCTTTTGTTCAGATGCTTGACGAACTCAGCGATGCCGCCGCGGTAATAAAACTCGTGTGACTTTTCCGGCTCTTCGCGCTCGTCCTTGATCGTGATCCTGATGCCTTTGTTAAGGAAGGCCTTCTCTCGCAGCCGCTCGGACAGTTTGTCAAAACTGAATTCGACGGTATCGAAAATCTGTGAATCCGGTTTGAAAGTGATCTTGGTGCCACGCTTACGCGTCTTGCCCGTCTGCTCCAGCCGGTCGACCGCAATGCCCCGCTCATAATCCTGTTCGTAAGTCAGGCCATCGCGCCAAATTTCCAGATGCAGTGTCTCGGCGAGGAAATTTACGCATGAGACCCCGACGCCGTGCAGTCCTCCGGAAACTTTGTAAGCATTCGAATCGAATTTTCCGCCGGCATGCAACTTTGTCATGACGACTTCGGCTGCGGAACGCTTTTCCTTCTTCATCATGTCGACGGGAATGCCGCGGCCGTTGTCTATCACGGTAATCGAGTTGTCGAGGTGAATCGCTACCTCAACGGCGTCACAGTATCCTGCCAGTGCTTCGTCGATCGAGTTGTCAACTACTTCGTAAACCAGGTGATGCAAGCCAATCTCGCCGGTCGATCCGATGTACATCGCCGGACGTTTGCGGACCGCGTCGCGGCCCTCCAGCACGGCAATCGAAGACGAGTCGTATGTTTCTTTTTTGTTCTTCAAATTTGATTGTGCAGTTGCCAAATTAATTACTTACCTCTCACTTCTCTAACGATCAAACGACATTTCCGACGCTCATAATCGCGGCTCGCATGGACGGCTCATCCCGCGCCACGCCCGCGGAAACTTCAAAGAATTTCGCTCGGTGATTGAATCGCTCGAAGTGACTCTTCTTGGAAGTGGTAAGGAAAGTTTGGGTACGTCCATCCAGGTATTCCAGCAAGCGCTCAATCCGGTTTCCGTCGAGTTCTGCGTCCACGTCATCAATCAGGAAAATCGGATAATCTTGATGCTTGGAATGATACACTGAAATCGCTGCTAAATCAAGCGTTATCAATGCGCTACGCTGTTGTCCCGAGCTGCCAAAACTACGCAGATCACGCCCTCCAAAAAGGACGCTGAGGTCGTCGCGATGAGGCCCGATCAAACAGGCGCCGGCATACACTTCAGCCTGCATGCGAGTCTGCAGGCGTTCGGCGATCAGTCCTTCGTAATCACTCAAATCGCCCTTCCCTTCGAGTGACGACACGTAATGGATAGAGATCCTGTCGCCGAACAGGCTGTGCTCAAGCGCGTCGTTCAAAAGGGATACATACTCCGTGCGCGCCCGGTGCAATTCGCCGCTGAGCGTGACCAACTGCCTGTTCCACGGCTCGAGCAATTCTGCGAACTCTTCGAACCTGGAATTCCGTTCAGCCTCCTGCTGAAACAAGCTCTTCTTTTGTTTGATTACTCTGTTGTAGTTGCTGAGCGTCTGCACATAGGCAGGCTGCAGCGAGATCGCTCCACGATCAATGAAATTCCGCCGGGCTTCGGGGCCACCGCGGATCACTTCCAGTTCGTCGGCGGTGAAACAGACGGCATGAAGTTGCGCCACGTAGCGCGTGAGAGTTTCGCGCTTGCCGTTAACCAGCGTCTGTTTTGAGTTTGTTTGAAGGTTCAGTCCCAGTTCGCGATCGAGGCTGTTGCCTCGGGACACCGTTCCCGAAATCGAGGCCGCGCTCAGGCCGAACTTTATCGTCTCGTGAAGCTGTCGTGCGCGAAAAGACTTGGCGTGAGCCAGGAGATAGATAGCTTCCAACCAATTGGTTTTGCCTTCGCCGTTATTGCCATAGAGAACATTAATCCCTCTTTCCCAATCGACACCTCCTTCTAGGTTCCTAAAGCCGTTGGCCCTGATTGATCTGAGTAGCACCTTGAAATTTTATCATACGCCTTGGTTCAAACCCTCGGTGCGACCCACGAGCCGGCAATGAAAAGAACAAAAAAAGAGCGCCTCGTTTCGGGACGGGCGCTCTGACTGAATCTCAGGTGAATCGCTTCGCAGAACCGTCATAGTCTCATCGGCATTACTATGTATCGATAGTCCTGCTTGTCTTCCGAGACCGGCTTCAATTGTGCTTGTGAATTACCGTCTTTGAACTCAAACGCGACTTTTTCGGTTCCGACGACGTTTAGAAAATCCTGGAGGTATTGCGCGTTGAAACCTATTTCGGTCTCTTCACCGGAAAAGTCAGAACCTAGAGTCTCGCGCGCTTCCCCTTCTTCGGCGTTCTGCGAACTGATTAGCAGTTGTTCTTTGCTGAGATGAAAACGTATTGCGTGCGAGCGATCATCGGCCATCAACGCCACCCGCCGAATTGCCTGGTTCAGCGACAAAGTGTCGAACACTGCCGACTGATCGTTATTCTTGGGCATCACCATTTCATAATTGGGAAACTGACCTGACAACATTCTGGATATCAACAGCCTTGAGCCAACCTGAAAGTAGACGTGATTGTCATCAGCGCCGAGGCTTATCTCTCCATCGAAATCGGTTGTCAGCTTAGTTAGCTCAGCCAGCGTCTTTCGCGGGATCAGAACATCCAAACTTCCGTCCATCGATTCCTTGTTGACTTCGGTAGTCGAGACGTACGCCAGCCGGTGACCGTCCGTGGTAACCATCTTCACACCTTGCTTATCAAGCTCAAATTTCGCGCCCGACAAGGTGTAACGGCCCTCTTCCTGGGTGATAGCGAAGATGGTCCGGTCAATTAGTGATTTAAGCAATGCGGCCGACAGTTTGATTGGTGTTGATTTGAAACCTGGTAACTCGGGAAAAGTATCCTTTGAAATTCCCGGTAACCTGAACTTTGATCGGTCGCACTCAACTGTAACCCATTCGTTTTCTTCCTTGCGAAAACTAACCGGAGCGTCCGGAAGCAGCCGGGCAATATCAAAAAGTTTTCGCGCCTGAACGCAAATAGCGCCTTGAGACGATATCTCCTGCGCATCCGCATCGCATCTGATGGTCACATCCAGGTCGGTGCCGCTAATCCTGATGGCGTCCTCTCCGGCTGACTCGATCAGAATATTTGCCAGAACCGGAATGGTGTTCTTTCGCTCAACTATTCCCTGAACGAAAGCGAGTTCTTTTTGCAGCGCTCCACGCGCCATCACAAATTGCATTGAGCTACTCCTGAAGTTTTTCTTTTCTTATACCACACTTTGGCTGACGTATTTTGAAATGCTCACCAGTGCTCTTGCTATTAGTAATAGAAAATCTGATCAAAGAAACTTTAGTAATAGTAGTATTGCCTGTGGAACTGTGAAAAGCCTGGTTAACCTTTGCGAATTGAGATACTAAAACAACCAGACGCTCTCGCAGATGACGCTTCAGAAACTTCAGATTGATTCGAACAGATTAGCTTCCACAAGTAACTCCACAAATACCATCTTCCATAGCTGTGGAAATCATCGAGGATGGAAGAGCTTTCATCTTTCTAGGTGCCGATACTGTCGATTAACCGCCTGACAACCGAACTCAGTTCCTGATCTGACGTCATGGCTTTATCGATCTTTTCCACGGAATGAATAACAGTTGTGTGATGCTTGCCGCCAAACTCGCGAGCGATCTCCGGATAACTCTTCTTCGTAAGCCGTTTGCACAGATACATAGCTACCTGTCTGGGCACGAGAAAGTGTCGAACATTCGAGCGGGCCCGGAGGTTATCGACAGATAATTTATAGTGTTCAGCCACCGCCCTCTGAATTCGAGCTACGGACACCGGGTTATCATCTGACCGACGGGACACAGAGCGCATCGCCTCCTGTGCAAGTGTCTTCGAAAGAGGGACGCCTCGGAGGGATGCCATGGCGAGAACTCGAACCAGAGATCCCTCAAGCTCGCGAATGTTGTGCTTGCTATTACTGGCCAGGAACAACGCCACATCATCGGGTAAGATCGCCTGCTGAATCTCTGCCTTTCGTTTAAGTATCGCAATTTTGGTTTCCAAATCAGGCGGCTCGATGTCAGCAATGAGACCCCACTCGAATCGCGAATGCAGCCGCTCTTCAATCTCTGGTATTTCACGCGGTGGACAATCCGAAGTCAGGACTATCTGCTTTTGACCATCGTACAAAGCGTTAAAGGTGTGGAAGAACTCCTCTTGAGTGCGTTCCTTGCCGGCAATGAACTGAATATCGTCGATCAAAAGAACATCAATCGATCTATAGCGTTCGCGGAAGACGTGGGTCTTGTCGTAGCCGTACCTTATCGCGTTGATCAATTCGTTCATGAAACGCTCAAGCGACACATAGGCAACCTGGAGCTTTGGATTGGCCGTTTTAATCGCCTGGCCGGTTGCCTGTACCAGATGAGTCTTGCCGAGCCCCACCCCACCGTAAAGGTATAGCGGGTTATAAGTCTTGCCGGGAGCGTCGGCTACGGCTTGCGCCGCTGCGTGGGCGAAGCGATTGCATGAGGCCACCACGAAGGTATCGAAAGTGTATTTCTCGTTCAGAGGTGACGACGAAACGTTCGGGAGGTCTACCGGGATGTCGGCGCGAGCCGCCGCGCCTTTCAGTTCCCTGTCAGGCAACGAAGGCTGACCGTCGGGTCGCTCACGCGTCGAATCGCTCTTACCCTTCGGAACGGTCCACTCAATCCGGCATTCTTGTAACCTTAGCTCTTGCAGCGACTCGTTCAGCACGGAGGAGTACTTAGACAGAATCCAATCGCGAACCACCAGGTTAGGCACACCAATTCGGACCACGCCGTCGCGTTGGCTGGAAACCGACAATGGTTGAAACCAAGTCTCAAAAGCCTGAGTGCTCAAGCGTCGCCTCAGCGCAGCCAGGAATGGATCCGACAGCGATTTCTCAGTTTCGACTATCATGAAGGGAAATAACACATGCTACGAGGTACAGTAATGGCAAACATCAACTGGAATGTGACCAGATTTGCGGACTCGATTTGCACCCTCTTGTGTGAAAGGCGACGCTAACACAACGGTCTCGGGAGAGGCAAGAAAAACAGAGGGAAAACTTCGGAACGCCACCCGACTTGGCCCTAATGGCGCAAGCGGAGAGGGAAGAATTTCAAAAGGTATTGATGATTAGCTTTAGTACAATTACACGTACTACCCGGTCGCTGAAGCTGCCGTTTGGCTTTCGCTAAGGGCGGGTTCACTTGAGAGGATGGCGTCATAGATACGAGCCAGGTCAGAAGGACTGTAGTACTCAATTTCAATCTTGCCGGGTGAGCCTGCCTTGGTTGCGACGATCCGTACCTGGGTTCCCAGATACCGTCGTAGTTTTGTCTCAGCAGCACGGACATTGGGATCCGTCCCCACAAGCGGCGCTTTTGCCTTTTGAGGTGTTCCCTGGTTGGCGTGTTTGATACGACGTTCGGTCTCGCGGACGGACCAGTTATGCTTGACGATCTTCTGTGCGAAGCGGCGCTGTAAGACGACATCATCGCTCAGGCCTAAGAGAGCGCGTGCGTGGCCGAACGTCAGCTTTTCCTTTTCGAGCAGCACTTGGATTTCGGTCGGTAGTTTGAGTATACGAAGGTAGTTTGTAATGAAGCTGCGGTCGCGGCCGATGCGTTGAGCCACGTCGTCTTGGGTGAGGTTGAGGGATTCGATTAGTCGTTTATAGGCGTTTGCTTCTTCAATCGGGTTTAGTTCCTGCCGTTGAATGTTTTCGATTAGCGCCAGTTCAAGAAGTCGTTCGTCTGGGATATCCCGAACTATCGCCGGTATCCGTGTGAGCCCGGCCAGCTGGGCAGCGCGCCAACGCCGCTCGCCGGCGACCAATTCGAACAGGCCACCACGGCGCCGAACCAGCAGCGGTTGGATGATGCCACTGGTGCGGATCGATTGGGCCAACTCCTGGAGCTTGTCCTCCTGGAAACTGGTTCGAGGTTGTTGTTCGCTCGGCCGAATGAGATCAATCTGGAGCTCACGGATCTCTTCGTTATCCGCTGGCGACGAATCTGTCGAGATTAGTGCGCTCAGGCCCCGACCCAGTGGTGGCTTGGTCATGTGCCAGCACCTCCTTCGCAAGTTGAGAATAGGATTCAGCGCCGCGCGAGCGGGGGTCGTAAAAGGCAACCGGTTGTCCATAACTCGGTGCCTCAGCCAACCGTACGTTCCGCGGAATGGTCGTTTCAAAGACAAGACTGCCGTAGAAGCTTCTAAGGTCAGCCGCGACTGCCGGCGAGAGATTTGTCCGCTCGTCATACATAGTGAGCAGCAAGCCTTCTATCTTGAGCTCAGGATTGATGACCCGGCGAATTCTGCTCAAAGTATTAAACAGGTCAGAGACACCTTCGAGCGCGTAGTATTCACATTGGATTGGAATCAAGAGCGAATCGGCCGCGGCCAGGCCGTTAAGAGTCAAAAGATTAAGCGCCGGCGGACAGTCGATCAGGATGAAATCGTATGAGTCAGATACTGCGGCGACAGCCTTCTTGAGCACAAGTTCGCGGCTGGGGAATTCGATCATTTCAATTTCAGCGCCGGCCAGATTTCTGTTTGAAGGAACGAGTTGGATCCCAAAATCAGTGGCGATTATTGCCGTTTTGATTGGTTCGTCGAGAACCAGTACGTGATAGGTTGTGCGCTGAGAGGAAGTCCTCTCGATTCCAAGTCCGGAGGTAGCATTTGCTTGAGGATCGAGATCAATCAGAAGTACGCGGTGGTTCAGCTTTGCCAGGGAGGCCGCTAGATTGATGGCAGTTGTGGTCTTGCCGACACCGCCCTTTTGATTCGCAATGGCCAGGATTTTTGCCATTCACACAGCCTGCTAGCTAGCATACGAGGAGAGCGCTAACAGTAACATAAAGGGCCAACCGGCGCCACCGTTTTGTCTTTTAGTAATGGAGGCTTAGAGACAGATGTTTCACGTGAAACTCTAGCTGGGAACGTTTCACGTGAAACCCTCCGAATCCTATATACTATTTCGCTCGAGGTGACCGCGTTGGTTCGCGGCCAGGTGGACGAGCAAGCTGGATAGGGCGGCTGGCGTCATCCCTGGAATCTTGCGGGCCTGCCCGAAACTGGCTGGGCGCGCTCGCTCGAGCCGTTCGATTATTTCGTGAGAGAGGCTGCCGACAGCTCGAAATGAGAAGGCCGTGGGTATTCCGAGCCCATCATGCTGATCCAGGCGACGGATTGCCGCGGCCTGATTATCGAGGTAACCCGCGTAGAGATGATCTGCCAAAGCAGTCTCCAAATCGCCTATGAAGATTTCCTGACGCACCTCAAGAGGGATGAGTTTCATTACCATTTGAGCGTTGATATGTGGCCGCAAAGCCAACTCAGCCAAAGTTATCGAATCGCCGAGATCTTGTCCGGTGAGCTCCCTAAATGTGGAATAGTCAGGATCTGCCCGCCTTAACCTTCGCGCCTTGAGCGCCCCACGCACTCGCGCCAGGCGCTCCCGCCTCTGATTAAACCGCTCCCAGTCGGTGTCGCCAACTAACCCCAAAGCCCGACCGTGGGGTTCCAGTCGATCGTCCGCGTTGTCATGCCTGAGCGCCAAACGGTATTCCGAACGCGAAGTGAACATCCTGTACGGCTCGTCGACGCCGTTGGTAATAAGATCATCAACCAGCACGCCGATGTAGGATTGCCGCCGGTCGAGTCGAAAAGGCGCTCTGCCCAGGGCGGCGGCCGCGGCGTTAATGCCGGCCAAAAGCCCCTGACAAGCTGCCTCTTCATAACCGGTGGTTCCATTGATCTGTCCGGCCAGGAAGAGCCCTTTGAGCCGCGCCGTCTCCAGAAAAGGTGACAACTCGCGCGGATCGACAAAGTCATACTCAATGGCATAGCCGGGACGAATGACCTGGGTACGCTCAAAGCCGGGAATAAGACTCACCAATTCCTGTTGCAGCGCAGCGGGAAGTGAGGTGGAGAAGCCGTTGAGATAAACTTCGTTCGTCGCGTATCCCTCGGGTTCGATGAAGAGTTGATGTCGAGTCTTCTCTGGGAACTTCACCACCTTATCTTCAATCGAGGGACAGTAGCGTGGCCCGACACCTGTGATCTTTCCCGAATAGAGCGGCGACTCGTGAAGGTTCTCACGAATAGCCTGATGGACCCTTTCGTTTGTGTAGCCGAGATGACAATTCAACTGTTGCTGTTCGATTTCGTCGGTGGCGAAAGAAAAAGGAACAGGCTTAACGTCCGGCGGCTGCGGTTCAAACGCATCCCAGTCCACGGTTCTGCCGTCCAGGCGGGGTGGCGTTCCTGTCTTGAGACGGCCGACTCGGAACCCGAGTCGCTTGAGGGCTTCGGCAAATTCGACAGAGGCTGGTTCGCCCGCACGGCCTCCCGCATATGTCTGCCGGCCAGTGTGGATCCGGCCATTCAGGAACGTGCCTGTTGCGATCACAACACTGGTAGCCCCGATCTTCCTGCCATCGAGTAGTTCGACGCCGCGCACGACACCGGCCTTGACGACAAGGTTTGTGACGAGACCCTGACGAAGGTTAAGGTTTGGCGTGGCCTCAAGAACTCGTCTCATCTCCACCCGATAGAGGGCGCGATCCGCTTGCGCCCGCGGCGCTTGGACCGCCGGTCCGCGAGACCGATTTAAAAGTCTAAACTGGATGCCGGTACGATCGATAACCCGGCCCATGATTCCGCCGAGAGCGTCTATCTCGCGCACAAGATGACCCTTGCCGATTCCACCGATGGCTGGATTGCAAGACATCTGTCCGATTAGATCGAGATTGAGGGTGAGCAGAGCGGTAGTTGCACCAAGCCTGGCGGCAGCCGAAGCAGCTTCGCAACCCGCATGGCCGGCGCCGATGACCACCACATCAAAGAATTCGTCGAAGATCATGTTTCAGTTCACTCTCTCGAAACTCGCCACAACCCTGGGACTTGCTTCATTTGCCAATACAGAACGTAGAAAATATCTGTCCCAGAATCTCTTCGGTCGTAGTCTCTCCGGTGATCTCATCTAAATGGCGAAGCGCATTATGAAGGCCGACGAGGATGAGTTCCTCACTTGCGACTTCGTCGACCAGTCGTTCCGATGATTCAATCGCAACGAGCGAACGCACGAGTAAATCGTGATGACGCGAATTGGTAATCAACAACGACTCGGATTGTGCGCCACCGTTCGCGAAAGGTTTTAGTATAGCAGCGCGCAGACGTTCAAGTCCCGCTTCAGTCTTAGCGGAAACTGATATGACCGCGCTTGAGTCCTGTGGAACACTCGCACCTCCGAGTCGCGCCACGGAAAAACTTTCAAGGTCGCTCTTGTTGAGAGCGATGATGTGTTCTGTGTTCGCAACCTCCGCGAGTACGTGCCGATCCTCGTCGCTCAAATCGGTCGCTCCGTCTATGACGACGATCAACAAGTCTGCGTCAGCGGCCGCGCGTCTGGTTCGCTCAACGCCGATTGATTCGATCTCATCAATTGACGAACGGATGCCGGCCGTGTCGATGAGAATCAGCGGCACGCCATTCAAGCCAATCGACTCTGTAATCGTGTCTCTGGTCGTCCCGGGAATCTCTGTCACAATGGCACGCCCACGTCCCAGTAACATATTGAACAGACTGGACTTACCGACGTTCGGTCGTCCAACAAGAGCTACTGTCAAGCCGTCTCGGAGGAGCTTACCCTGACGAAAAGTACCAGCCAGTTTTTCCAGGTCACGCCTGAGCTCTTTCAGCGAGCTGACTATCTTTTGGGATTCAAGTGCGGGCAGATCGTCTTCGACGAACTCTAGCGAGGATTCGAGCCGAACTATCAGCTTTAGCAGCTCATCCTTCGCAGGCTGAAGTGTCTTTGAGATCTCGCCTTTCAACTGGCGCGTTGACTGTCGCAAGGCGGCGTCGGTTTGGGCGGCGATCAAGTCACGAATCGCTTCAGCCTCGGTCAGCTTCAAGCGACCGTTCGCTACGGCGCGCAGTGAAAACTCCCCCGGCTCAGCCAGGCGAGCGTCTTGCTGCAAAATGATTTCTATGATTGAACGCAGTAGGACCGGCGAGCCATGACAATGCAGTTCAACCAGATCCTCTCCGGTGAATGAGTGGGGAGCTTTGAAGAAACAAACGAGGGCCTGGTCGAGGGTTTCACGTGTAGCAGGATCGATAAGATTTTTCAGACTTAGCAGGTTCGGCTGAGGATCGAATGATTCGGACGCGATCAGCATGCGCAGAATCTTTAGGGCGTCCGGTCCGCTAATTCGGACGACGCCTATTGCACTCCGCCCCGGTGGCGTAGACAGCGCAACGATAGTGTCAGTGTGAAAAACCACGGCGCAGATACTTGAGGAAACATAGTAGTGTGAGCGTTAGCTCGCGGCAAGGGGCTTCAAGCTAACTCTTAGACGCCGTGCATTACCTTCGCCGATCGATTCGGTGATTAGGTCTGCCTCTTCGGAAAGTGAGAGGTGAATTACACGCCTTTCGGCAGGTTCCATGGGACCAAAGACAAAAGCCGAGGACGTGGCCCGTACCTGCCGGGCAGCGTGGTCGGCCATGGCGCGAAGTTCAGCTTCCCGGGCAGCGCGATAGTTGTTCGCATCACAGATAATCCGCTGGCCCTTTGGCAGCGACCGCCCCAGCGCCTGGTTCAGAATCTGCTGCAGGGCATCGAGCAGTTCGCCACCCTGGCTCAACAGCAGACCACTGTCCGCGCCCTCGATGGCCAGCAGGCAACCCATGTCTGACTCAACGGCTGTCGCTCGGACATCAAAGCGGGCGCCGTCGAAGATTGAGTTGAGGAGATCCTCAGCGCTTTTGCAGGTTTCTTCCATATCGAAGGCAGCAATTGTACCTTAAGAGAGGATAGGTGACCACGTGACAACCAAGCCATTCGCCTTCCGGTGCTTGAATCAAATCAAACAAGAGTTCACAGATTGAGCGGCTTTTGATTGAGAGCGGCCGGCGGGTGTT
>Ga0070707_100000250_pt1 | contig 53730 bp, 32 predicted proteins | sample KBSK5502metaG_FD_65468 | JGI IMG/M metagenome (GOLD analysis project Ga0070707, IMG submission 65468) | Corn, switchgrass and miscanthus rhizosphere microbial communities from Kellogg Biological Station, Michigan, USA - KBS K5-50-2 metaG | ecosystem: Host-associated > Plants > Roots >... | reverse complement strand
ATCAAGAGTCCGGCGAGCCTGTTTCGTCGCATCTGGCTCGACCTGAACGGGATTGATGCTTTTGCTCATTGACTGCACAAAATATTGTGGGCTTTTACGACGAGTAACAAAGAGCCAATTTAAAGCGTCTTCCGCCTCGACCGCCTTCTGTAACCACTCAACCGCGGACTTCTTGTCCTGCCTGGCGAGCGCCATCTTGGCGTTCAGCAGCTTCTCGGCGATCCCCAGGATGCTGCTCGTGCTGTTGAGATTGATCATCGCCCCTGCCGGGATGGCTTTGGCCGCCGCCACCAGCATCCCGCGTTCGGCCTCCGCCTGATCGGGCCGGCCGGCCGCGGTATAAGCCAGGCCGCGGGCGAAATGCCACAGGGCGCCAGTGACGACCAACCTCCGATCAGGCTCGGGCAGCTTTAAGACGCCGTCCCACTGGCGGAAGCGCACCAGGATCAAGGTCGAAGTTGGCGTGAACATTTCAAGCATCGGCCCCATCTCGCCGAGCTTATCGATCTCTTTGACGTACGGGCCGACGCTCGCCTCCAGTTGCGCCGCCGCGCTTTGAGCGTCCTTGAAGCGCCCTTGCATACTGTGGGCGACCGCCAGGAAATGGAGGTTGTGAGTGTAGTACATCATCGGGTACATGCCCTCGGCGCCGCTGCTTTTGAAGTACGCCCGATCCACCTCCGCCGCCTTCGCATTACTGTCAGCCGCCGCCGCATAGTCGCCGGTCCGCATAAAAACGTGAGCGGGCATATGCACGAGATGCCCGGCCGCAGGGACTAAGGTTTTGAGCCGCTCGGCGCTCGGGAGCGCTCGGTCCGGGCGGGGCGAGGCCTCGACCGCGTGGATGTAATAATGATTGGCGCCGACGTGCCGCGGGTCGCGCTTGAGCACCGACTCCAGCACGGCGATGATCTCTTCGGTGCTCTCCGCCGGCTTGCCGTCCGCGCCCCAGAGTTGCCACGGCCGCAAGTCCATCATGCTTTCGGCGTAGAGCGTCGCTGCGTCAAGGTCATCGGGGTAGCGCCGGGCCAACTCTCCCATCGCATTCTTGTAATCGACCGCGAGCTTTTTCAAATCGGCTTTGGGATCGATTGAGTATCTTTTCGCCAGCGCTTCGACGTAGGCGCGCTCGGGCTCCGGCGCATTGGCCGAGAGGGACAGCGCCTTCTGCACGGCTTCATAGGCCGCCTTCTCCCGCTCGGGATCGACATCCAGATTGATGTTCGGGCCGAGCGCCAAGGCAATTCCCCAATAGGCCATCGCCAGGTTGGGGTCGAGTTCGGCCGCGCGTTTGAACGAGCGGACGGCTTCTTCGTGATTGAAGGCGTAGATGAAAGTGAGCCCCTGGTCGAAGAAACGTTGCGCTTCAGCATTGGCGGTCGAGACCGAATGGTGATGGTCGCCGAGCCCGGAGATCAGCGCCGCCGGTTTCGCATCGGGCGCAGGATGATGTTGCTGGCTGATGGCCGTGACTGGGATGAATAAGGCACATATCAGCATGAAGAACTTCATGGTAACTTTCCTTCACTATCTTATCTTTCAAGTGGTCACGATTTTTGCCAAGATCCCCATCACTCTATCGAGTACCTGGGTATGATATTCTTCCGTATCAATGTATGCCAGGCTGTCTTCGAGCTTCAGAAATTTCCACAGGCTGCCTGTCGACACCGCACCATAGATCGTACTGATCGGGTTGGATCTGGCTTCATTAAACCGCTTTGCGGCAATCATCTCGGCAATGCATTGTGGGATGCCTTCCTTGACCCTGTCATTTTTCGCTTCAACCATGACCAGAATTGGCGCTGCCACGTAAAGCTGCTCTTCTGATTTGCTGAGAATATAATCACATTTCCCGTTCAATCCCTGCGCCGGGTCAACATTGAAATCTATCCCCGAAAAAAAGCTGAACCGGTCATTAAACTGCCTTTTCAGTTCGATCAGGACAGGAGCAATAATCAACTCTGAGCGAGCCTTTTCGGTATCAATCGCTAAGGCGAGTGGAAGATTGTATCGGAGGATGTCCGCGAGCCTCTCGGGCACTGGAAACGGCTGAGGGTCAGGGAAAAGGCAGACATTCTCAATGAATCTGATGCCGAACTTTTCCTTTAACTGTCCCAATGTGAAATCGCTGTATGCCATAACTTGATACTCTTGATTCTCATCCTTAGGTAGGTGTTAGGCTGGCTTTCTGAAATCCTCTATCTTCAAAGGCTCAGCGCCAGCCCAGGAATGCCTCAATTCTGTATGTACCACGTCAACATGATTGTTGATGTTAGAAGCCGAGATCCGGAAAGTGACATACTCCTCTTCTCCTTCGTGCGTGAGGCGCATAAGGCTGAGATGATCCACGTTTTGGTCATCTCCCATGACGATCCCTTTTATTGAATCCATTACGAGCTTCGCCATGTTGTCTAGATCTCTAGCTCTTCTGCGGGCACTGCAAACGAAAAGAAACGTCAAACAGACACGCCCTTCTTGAGCTTTTATATTAGGGCTCTTAGAGAGCCGATGAGACAGTGCCGCCTTAAATGCCGCCTTATCTATTGAGTCAAGGGCTTGCCATGATTCAGGACGTATGCGAATCGGAATTACACTGATTGGTGAAGTGGGATGGCATACATGACAGCGTTGTTGAGCTAACCAATTGGCCTTGTCACTCAGCGTCACATGTGCACTTTTATCTAACACTGGTGTTTTCGTGTAGATGTCCAGATGCTCGTAATTCTTCATGAGCCACATAACGCCATCCTCCTCGCTCCAAGAATTACCCGTCTTCTCCTCATACAGCTTTTTGAGTTCGTTTGAGTTCACTGACGAAACTCCTAAGATCTAACAAGGTACTATACTGCCGCCTGCCTGATTTCAGGATCCATTGCGCCCGTCCCGGCCTCCGGCGTGCGCCGCATCTGCCTGAAGCCGGTTGAAGTACAGGGCCTGACCGTCTCCGCACTTTTCGCACTTCAGGTGCACGAGCGTCAAGCGCTGCCCGTCGAAGATCACGCCTTCTTGCTGGAGTGGAGCGTCCGGCCGGTCATAGGGGAGGCCACAGGAACAGCGGAGGCGATGCAGGTGCCGGCGGAGGTCTTCTCCGACAGCGACGCGGATCGCCGTTTCAGGCCCGGCCCCAGGCGCCAACTGCCGGCTGCGGGTGAATCGCTTCCGCCGTCGATGCGCGCGTGACCAGCGCACGCCTCTGATCAGGCCGAAGATGATCAGGGGCAAGCCGGTCAGGCTGCACACGGCGCCGAGCACCCAAGCGCTGACCTCGCCGGATTGCGCGTCTCCGCGTGTGAGACGGTAACTGATCGCCTGCTGGATTTTGTCGATGGTCTCCAGGTGCTTCGCCACTTGCTGTGCTGGGACGTGATCGCGCCGGGTCTGGAAGCGGTAATCGAGCTTGATCACCTTATTTGAGAGAGTGTACTGGTACTGGAGGCGCATCGCCTCGTCCTCAATCGTGCCGGAGTCGGCGGCAATACGGAAACCCGGCGGGGTATGGATTTCGATGGTCTGCGCAATAGCGGTGGGGTGGGTGACGGAGAGCGGTTGCGTGCGGCGGGAAATCTTCGGCTTGCTCAGCTCCTCGTTGATCCGGCCGGCGAAGAAGTATTGGGACTGCTCCGGCCAGAAGTTGGGAATCCGGTACTGCTCCGTGATCACGATGGCGTTCTGGCCGGGGTCGTCGAGCACTTGCGGCAAGCTGTCGGCGGTGATGGAAGGGTAGTTCGCGGCATAGTAGTTCAAGTATTTTTTGCCCAGCTCGGCGAGCGGCTGCTGCGCGAGCCGGTAACGCATCTCGTCGGCCTGGCCACCGAGGTAGGTGGTCACGACTTCAAGGGTCGCGGGGGCATCGAGCTTGTCCGCCGTGTAGACCTCCTTGATCGTGATGCCTGTGGCGTAGCTCGCCGGCTGCGGGATTTCTTGAAGTTCGCGGCTGTCCTCGCGCACCACCAGAGCGCGGGCGTAATCCGGGTTGTAGAATTGGTTCAGGCCGCCGCGTTGCAAGGAAACGGTCGGGTCAATCCAGTAGGTCTGCCCGCCCAGCTTGGCCTGCACGATGACGTGATCGAAGGCGAAGGGGGAGGGCTGCCAGGTGCTCAGGACGTGACGGGCCTTGGTGTTGACGAGCGCCGGGTAGGCCTCGATGCCGAGCGCGTTGAGGGCCGTGCTCAAGAGCAGCGATTTGTCTTTGCAGTCGCCGAAGCGGCGGGCGTAGACGCTGGAGGGTGAGTGCGGCAGGTGCGAGTGCGGCCCGAGTTCGATACCGAGGTAGCGGACCTCGTCCTGCACGAAATGTAGTGCCGCCAGGAATCGCGCTTCGGGCTCCGCAGATTCGGCCCGCCACCGGTCGATCTGCTTCGTCAATTCGGGCGAGAAGGGGCGGCCGACTGCGTACAGCGGCACAGCCCACCGGGCGACCTCTTCCCAGGTCGCAAATTCACTCAACTGGACACGGGGCACCGGGTTGAACCAATCCGGGGTGTCATCCTCGATCTCCAGGGCAGGGGCCTGGCTGCGCTCCCACAAGTATTCGCGCTCCTGCCCGCCCTGGCGAATCGTCGGCTGCACATCTGCGTTTTGATTCCGGAGTTGAAGCGTGCGCCCCGCGGGCCAGAGCAATCGGCAGCGGAGCAGTCGAATGGGCTGGCTCAGGCCAAGCAGCAACGTATTAACGAAGCGCCCGCCGAGGATCGGGTTTTCGCCGTTCACGGAGTAAGCGTAGTCGATGATGTCACCCACCCGCACGTCGTTGAGGAAGACGACCGCGGAGAGCGTGCCGTTGTACAGCCGCTCGTCAAGTTCGCTCTCCTGCTGAATGATTTTGATCTCGCGCGGCCTCAGCGCGTCAATCGTCTGGCCGCCGCGCTGGATGCGAATGTGATGGATGACCAATTTCTGATATGACGGTTCGAACTCGAGTTGGAGTTGCGACGCGCCTTCAAGGCCGGCGGTGGAGAGGACCTGCTTGACCCGGCGGTAGTAGCGTTCGACCGACCTCTCTGCCACTCGGATTTGATGATCGACCAAGTGGTACTCGACCCCGCTGCCCGCATCCTTCGGGGCCTTCGCCTGAGGCTCGGGCACTGAAGCAGGCTGGACCCAGGGCGGCGGCGGGGCGACGGTAAAAGACGGTGCCGCCGAGTTCACGACGGGCGGGACAAAGGCCAGCAGCGCTGCCAGCATCAACCATAGTTCAAGTCGCCGGTTTAGCATAAGCAGAGGGTCATGACAGAAGCGGAATGAGCGAGCACGCGCACAAGCCGGAAATGAGCTTACCTGGCGAAGCAAGACGGGCCGCATCATATCATAACTCGCTAGCTTCACGCAGCCGGGCAAGCTAAGCTATAATCCGCCAAACCTGAAGGAGCAACAATGTCTAATCAAGGATCATCCACCAACGGCGGCGCGAACCTCATCCCCGGGCGGACGATTGTCCGCGCCGCCTGTCCCCATGACTGCCCGGACACTTGCGCGATGGTCGTCACCGTGGAGGGCGGTGTGGCGACCAAAGTCGCGGGCGCGGAGGACCACCCGACGACCGACGGGTTCCTCTGCACCAAGGTCTCGCGCTACCTCGAACGCACCTACAGCCCGCAGCGCGTGCTCTACCCGATGAAGCGCGTGGGTGATAAGGGCCGGGGCATCTTCACGCGCATTTCATGGGATGAGGCGCTCGACACCATTGCCGCCAAGTTCGCCGAGATTGCCGAGTCACTCATGGGCCCGCAAGCGATCGTGCCTTACAGCTACGCGGGCACGATGGGGCTGGTGCAGGGCAGTTCGATGGACCGCCGCTTCTTCCACCGGCTCGGCGCCTCGCTGCTGGATCGCACGATCTGCGCTTCGGCCGGGGCCGCCGGCTACAAGGTGACCATCGGCGCTTCCATCGGCACCGACCCGGAGCGCTTCGACGACGCGCGGTTGATCATCATCTGGGGGTCGAATCCCGTGTCGTCGAATGTTCACCTGTGGCCGAAGATCGTCGAGGCCAAACGACGCGGGGCGAAGCTGATCGCGATTGACCCGTACCGCAGTCTGTCGGCCGAGAAGTGCGATGAGCACCTGGCCTTGCTGCCCGGCACTGACGGGGCGCTGGCGCTCGGCATGATGCACGTGCTGGTCAAGGAGGGTTTGGTCGATGACGACTACGTCGAGCGCTACACGCTCGGCTTTGAATTGCTGCGCGAGCGCGTGATGGAGTACCCGCCGGCGCGAGTGGCCGCAATCACCGGGCTCGGTGAAGAAGTGATCGTCAGGCTCGCCCGCGAGTACGGCACGACCAGGCCGGCGGTCATCCGGTTGAATTACGGGATGCAGCGGCATGCAGGCGGCGGCATGGCGGTGCGGACGATCACGTGCCTGCCGGCGCTCATCGGGGCGTGGCGCGAGGCGGCGGGCGGGATCCTGCTCTCGACTTCGGGGACCTTCGGCATCAACACCGCCGCGCTCGAACGGCCCGACTTGATCTGGAATAGTCCGCGGACGATCAATATGTCGGCGATTGGCGACGCGCTGACGGGCGAGCAGCATCCGCCGGTCCGGGCGATCTACGTTTACAACTCGAACCCGGTGGCGATCGCGCCCGATTCGCGCAAAGTAATCACGGGCTTCAGCCGCGAGGACCTGTTCACGGTCGTGCACGAAATCTTTTTGACCGACACGACCGACTACGCCGACATCGTGCTGCCGGCCACGACGCAACTCGAACAGTTCGACATTCACAAGGCCTACGGCCATCTTTACCTGGTCATCAACCACCAGGCGATTGCACCGCTTGGTGAGGCCAAGCCGAACAGCGAGGTCTTTCGCCTGCTCGCCGAGCGGATGGGATTCACCGAAGACTGCTTCAAGGACTCCGACGAGGAGATTGCGCGCCAGGCCATCGCGAGCGATCACCCGCGGATGAACGGCATCACGCTGGAAGAATTGAAAGAGAGAGGGTGGATGCGGCTCAGCGTGCCTGAGCCATTTGCGCCCTTCGCCGAAGGCAACTTCCCGACGCCCTCGGGCAAGTGTGAGTTCTACAGCGCGAGCCTGGAGCAGCAAGGAATTGACCCGCTGCCGACCTACATCCCCCCGCGCGAGTCGGTGCAGACGGCGCCCGCGCTGGCTCGGAAGTATCCGCTCGCCGTCATCTCGCCGCCCGCGCACAATTTCCTGAATTCGAGCTTCGCCAACCTGCCTTCGTTCATCCACGCGGAGAAGGAGCCGTTTCTCGAGATTCATCCGCGTGATGCGGGGCCGCGCGGGATCAAACAGGGCGACCGCGTGCGCGTCTTCAACGATCGCGGGGCGTTTACGGTCAAGGCGCGCATCACGGATAAGGCACGGCCCGGTGTGGTCGTGGCGCTCTCGATCTGGTGGAAGAAGCTTTCGCCCGACGGCCGCAATGCGAACGAAGTGACCTCGCAGGCGCTGACGGACTTGGGGGCGGCAGCGACATTTTATGATGCGTTGGTGGAAGTGGAAAAGCTGTGAATGGAGTCGCGATTTATGTCAACCATCTCGATCTTCCCTGAAAACCACGAAGCAGGTGAAATCATCTGGCGCGCTGTTGCTGGGGATAAGGAATCCCTCGGCAAAACCGCAGGCGAGGCGCTGGATGAACTGATGACCAAGTTGGACCAAGGAGAATTACTGACGCCGATGCTGGTGCGGCAAATGGGACCTGATCAGTTTTTCACGGCTGAGCAGCAGCAGCGGTTGTCAGAACTGATGTCCCGCTGGCGAGTAGCGCGCGATGCCGGTCAAAAGCTGCCGCCGGGGGAGCAAGCCGAACTGGAAGCGCTGGTTGAGGCTCAACTCGAAGGCTCTGCGCAGCGGGCCGAGGCGATGCTGCGTAACCGGAAATCATGAATCGGCGCTATCCATCGGTTGCTAGTCTGGCGGATCATCGCTGCGAGTATTGCCGTGCCCCAGAAGCTGCTTTCAATTTTCATATGGAAGTTGAGCACATCATCCCTTTATCTCGCGGCGGCGCGGACAGTAAAGACAATCTGGCGCTGGCTTGTCAGTCCTGCAACCTCCACAAGTCCGATCACCTGACAGCTTGGGATGAAGTTACGCAAAGCTTCGCGAATCTTTTTCATCCGCGCCAGCAGAATTGGGAAGATCATTTTCGAGTAGATATCGAAGCGGGACTGATTCGAGGCCTGACGCCTGTTGGGCGCGCGACGATTGAATGCTTACGGATCAATAGCGCTGCCCAGATCAGAGCGAGGCTTCAATGGATGCGTTTGGAACTGTTCCCCTAGCCGAGTAAGCTGGGCATCAAACACGGCACTGAGGGAAAGGTGAAGAAGAGAAGATTCTCCAGACAAGTTCTGTCGAGTGACCTTGCCATCCTCTTCTACCTGGCTTCCATCAAGCTCGTCCTGCACTTTCTCACCAATAGTCACTACGGGTATTTCACCGACGAACTCTACTACATCGCCTGCGGCGAGCACCTTGACTGGGGCTACGTCGATCAGCCGCCCCTGATTGCCGTGGTGGCTAAGTTGAGCCGCTGGCTGATGGGCGATTCGCTGTTCGCCCTGCGCTTCTTCCCGGCGGTGGCCGGAGCCGCCTTGGTCTTCCTGACCGGGCTGATAGTTCGTGAGCTTGGGGGCGGGCGGTTCGCGCAACTCTTGGCCGCCTTGGCGATCATCATCGCGCCCATTTACCTGGCCTTCCACACGCTCCTGACGATGAATGCGTTCGACCCGCTCTGCTGGACGCTGGGCGCTTACCTGATCATGCTGATCATCAAGCACGACCGTCCCAGGCTGTGGCTGCTCTTCGGCGTGGTGGCGGGCGTCGGGTTGATGAACAAGTATTCGGTCGCCTTCTTCGGCTTCGGGATAGTTGTCGGTTTGCTGCTGACCCCGCAGCGCCAGCTCCTCTTCGAGAAATGGGTTTGGTTGGGCGGCTTCGTGGCGCTCGTGATTTTTCTGCCCCACCTCAGCTGGGAACTCAAGCATGGTTGGGCGACGTTTGAGCTGCTCAGGAACGCTCACCTCTATCTGCATTATCCTGTCTCTCCGGCCGAGTTCCTGTGGGGTCAAGTTCTCCTGACGCACCCATTGACGTTCCCGATTTGGCTGGCCGGGCTCTACTTCTATTTCTACTCCCAGGACGGGCAGCAGTATCGGGCACTGGGCTGGGCTTACGTGATCGTCTTCGGCCTCTTCGTCGCGCTCAAGGGCAAGGTCTATTACCTCGCTCCGGCCTACCCAGTGCTGTTAGCCGCCGGCGCCATAGTGACCGAACGATTCATCCGGCAGTCTCAGTCCCAGTGGCTGAAGCCCGCCGCGGTGACCGTCCTGCTCGTCGGTGGGGTGTTGAGCGCGCCTTACACGCTGCCGGTGCTGCCGGTCGATGTGTTTTTGAGGTATGAGAATCGGTTGGGCATCCCGGAGGTGAAGGCGGAGAAGGGTGAGAGTGGGAGACTGCCGCAGAACTACGCCTATATGTTTGGCTGGGAGAATCTCGCCGCCACCGTAGCCAAGGTGTATCACAGTCTTTCGCCGGAAGAGCAGCGGAAGTGCGCGATTTGGGCGAGTGACTACGGGCAGGCCGGGGCGATTGACTTCTTCGGCCGGGCCTACCACCTGCCCGAAGCGATCAGCGGTTATCAGAATTATTACCTCTGGGGTCCGCGCGATTACACCGGTGAGTTGATGATCGCCGTCGGGTTCTCGGCGGATGACCTGCGGCCCATCTTTGATCAAGTGGGGCAGGCGGCCTTCATCAAGTGTGAATATTGCTGGCCGGATCAGGATAACCTGCCGGTTTATTTGTGCCGAGGGTTGAAGACCCCGCTCCAAGAGTTTTGGCCGCGAGTGAAGTGTTACTCCTGTGACCGCCCGCCTTTTGCCGTTCACTGAGCGGCACGGCGTTTGGAGTACCGACTTTAGTCGGGCTTTGGCTTTGGGTAATGTAAAACCCGGCTGAAGCCGGTACTCCGAACATCCTACCTACGTCCAAGTGAAATCCGCGTCGGGCGCCCATTTCACTTGATCAAGATCGTCACCCGGTTGGCCTCGACACCGTTGAGAGACACTACCACCTCAACCCGGCGTGGGCCGCTGCCCGCGAGGCTGGACGGAATCTCAACGTTGATCTGGTCGAGGCCCGCAAACTGGCCTTGCGCGCCGGCGAACAACACCCGCGCCGTCTGGCCGCCGATGGTCACTCTCACCGATTCGGCGACTCCGTTATCGTCGTTCGGGTTGGTCGCCTCGGCGTGGCGGAAGCCGGTGCCGTACAAGACCAGGATGTTCGGCTTCCCGTTGACCGTGACGTCGAACGGAGGCAGTTGATAGTTGATCCCGTCTACGGTCGCGAGGGCCGACGCATCGCCCGTGCCCGATGCGTCAGCCGTGAAGAGTGCCGGCGAGGCCGCCACGATATTCACCGTGCCGAGCGCATAGGTGCCAAGCGGGCTGCTCACAATCACCGTCGCGGGTCCGGCGTCTAACGAAGACGGGACCGCGAAGTTGATCTGTGAGGGCGAGACGAAGAAGAGCGGCGCGGGGACGCCATTGACCGTGACGGTCGTGCCCGCCAACTCGAAGGGCAGCGGTTGCGCCTGGGCCACTTCGGTGCGGACGGCCAGGTTGGTGCCGAAGGCGGCGACTACTGAATCGAGCGCGAGCGGGCCGCTGCGATAATGCGCCGCGTTGACCACCGCCAGCGGAGACGCCTGGACGACGCGCACGACGACCACTTTGCTGTCGCTGAGCTGGCCGTCGCTGGCTGTGAAGGTCAGGTTGAAGACCTTGCCCACGTCACCGGCGGCGGGAGTCCAGCGGAATGTGCCGCGGACGCTGTTGTTGCTGCCGCTGGTGAGGGTGAAGCTGGCGCTTTCAGGCAGTCCGCTCGCGGTGATGGTGATTGGGAGGGGTGAGCCCAGGTCGGTGGCCGTCACGCTGAATTTGAGTTCGGTGTTAGCGACGGCAACTTGCGCCGCGGGCACGACGACCAATGGGGGTTGATCCGGGCCGGCTGGGAGTAGTCCGTCAAAGCGCAGGCGTTCGTTAGCCGTATTGCTGGCGGTTGTGGTCACGCCGCCGCCGACGGCATAGAAGAATCCGCCGACCGAGGCGCCGCCCAGCAGCGTGCGTGACGTGCCCAGGTTGAAAGAGTTGTCGAGCGTGAACCAGCGGTCGGCGGTGATGTCGTAAGCTTCGACGCCGAGCAGCGTGCCCGTGTTGAAGTCGTCGCCGCCGACCAAGTACCAGATCAGACGGCCCGCCGGGTGAATGGCGAGTGTGCTGATGGCCTGCTCCCGCGGGCGGCTGAGGCTGGCAATCTGCGACCACTGCCGCGTGTCGAAGTCGAAGACCTCGGCGCCGGTCGGATTCGAGATGCTGAGGCCGCCGGCGACGTAAAGCTTCCCGCCGATGACTACGGACTGATGCCCGAAGCGGGCCGCGCGCATCACTGGCAGGCTGCTCCAGGTGTTACTCCTCGGGTCGTACATTTTCGCGGCCGATGTGAGGAGGGTCGTGTTGCCCATCTCGATGGCGCCGCCCGTGACGTAGTAGACGCCGCGTGCCTCATCAGCCGCGAGGCTGTAGAGGGCGAGGCCCGAGTTGGCCGGGAAGGGCGCCGGCGGGTTCAGGAGCGGCGGCGGGGCCAGCGTTGACCAGGTATTGGCGGCCACGTCGTAGACGTAATGGACATTGACCGTCGCCCCGGTGGGATCGATCCCGCCCGGGACGTAAATCTTGCCGTTGAGGAAGACCGCTTTGGCGCCATTGAAGGCCGTGGGCAGCGGGGCCAACCCCTGGCTGGTCCACGCATCGGTCGCCGGGTCGTAGCGTTGCAGCGTCGCCACGGTGGTGCCGTTCTGGTTAGTCGTGCGCCCGCCGATGGAGTAGATGAAGCGCCCGTCACTCACTACGGCGTGGCGTTGCAGCGCGGTGGGCAGCGGCGCCCTCGCCTCCCACCGCCGGGCGATGATGAAGTCGCTGCTGGAAAACGCTTCGGTCTCCGTCCCTTCATCGTCCACGGCCGTGACGCGGATACGGGCCAGATCGGTGAGCGGGATGTTGGCCGGGACCCTCCAGATGAAGGACTGCGCTTCGCCGGCCACGTTCGTCGAGATGTCGGCGACGAAGATGAAGGCCGGGAGTTGTGGGCCCGCGCTGCGGTAGAGCGCGATGCGGTGACTGGCGACCGCACGGTCGTCGGAGGACTTCCAGCGGATGACCACATCGGCGCCCGTAAAGAAGGTCTCTCCGCTGCCTGGGCTGAGCACTTGCACCAGCGGCGGCGTCGGGGCGGTGTAGTTGAAGGCGCCCGTCAGCGTCGCGCGATTCGTGCCGTTGCTGGCGATGACATCGACCGCGCCCGTTGCCGCCGCCGCTGGCGCCACCGCGCGCAGCGTGTTGGCGTTGACGAAGGTGACCGAGGCTGCCTGTCTGTCGCCGAACGTGATTCGCGTCTCGGGCGTGAAGTTCGTGCCGACCAGCGTGATCACTGTGCCGCCGCGGGTGATGCCGGAGGCCGGGAAGATTCGCGCCAGCGTCGGCGTGCTCGTGGAACTCCCGGCGACGAAGTAAGTGAATCCGTTACCGATGGCCGCCACGCCGTTGTAATTGATCACGCGCACCGTCACCGGGCCAGCCGCGTGCGGCGGCGCGACCGCGACAATGGTTGAGCCGCCCAACACGTTGACCCCCGTGGCCGGGATGCCGTCGAAGGTCACTGTCGTATCGCTGCTCTCAGTGAAGTTGAAGCCGGTGATCGCGACGCGCGTGCCGCCCGCGGGCGACCCGAAGGCGGGGCTGACAGCCGCAATCACGGGCGCCTGAGCGCTGCCCGGCCGGATGACGCCCGGATTCGCCGAGCGTGCCAGGAGGCGAATGTCATCGATGTACCAGCCGTCCCTAATCGTGGCTGTGGCGCCGGCCAGCAGGTGGAAACGGATTCGCGCGCGAGGCTGGCCCGACAGCCCGTCCAGGTTGACTCGTGATTGTGCAAACGTGGCCTGCGACCCGCTGAAGGATGCCGCCCGGATCCACGTGGCCCCGTCGTCAATCGAGTACTCGACGAAGGCCACGTCCCGGCCGCGGCTCAGGTCATAGCTCTGGGAAATCGTCAGCACCACATCGCTGAGCCCCGTGAAATCGAAGAGCTGTGAAGTCAGTGAGGTGTCGCTGCTGTTGACCAAAGCCCCATTCGGGCTGTCAGTCCAACTGCGCGTGGAGGAGCCTGAACGCGTACTCGTGATCGCCCAGTTTCCGGATGCGATCCAGCCCTGATTCCCATGCTCGACGTCGTCTTCAAAAACTGCTTTCTCGCGGGTCACTCCCGCCGTCGCCTGGACCGACACCGGCCCGCCGCCCGAGCCGCTCCCATCCTGGTAGCTCACCGTGACCTGGTCGCCTGAGACATCCGAGCTTTGCAGGAGGCCGTCGCCGGGCTTAGCAATGCCCGCGGCCAGCCGCACGGTGCCGCTGAAGCTGCCGGGGAAGACCGCATCAGGCGTGAGCGTGACGGTCTCCTGATCGCCGGTCTTCGAACTCGTGACCTGCACGCGGACTGGTGCCACAGCGTTGTGGTCGCCCAAGGTAATGCGCAGCGTCTCGCCGACGATGTAATTACGCTTGTCGAGCCGGATCGAACCGGTATCGACGCAATAAGGCGTCGCCTCGAAACCTTCGTAGGGGGTGCCGTCGCCGGCATAAAAAGCGCTGGCCAGATAGCTCTCGCCGCGCTTGGCGAAGGCTTGCCAGATCAGGCACTGATTGGCCCCGCGCGTGTCCACGCGGTCCGCGAGCAAGATCGCATCGCGCGCGTCGATGAAGGTCGGTCCGATCGGCGTCAGCTTAAGGCCGTCGACCACGAGCTGGAGGCTCAAGCGTTGCCCTTCGCGGAAGCCGTACTGCTTGATGAGCAACGCGCGCATCTCCAGCAGCGTATTGCACCAGATCTCCCCGACGTTGTGGACTTCGGTGCTCAGCGAAATGTTGCCGAAGGTGAGCGGGTTGACATTCAGATCAGTGCTGTACGGGAAGCGCCGCACGCCTCTGCCGTAGGCGTTCGTCACATACTGGCCGACCGGGTATGAGCCGTCCACGTCATCGCTTTCTTTGAGCAGGAGCACCAGGCCGAAGTAATCCGACCAACCTTCGCCCATCCCGCCGCCGTGAATGCTGAGCAGCCCCGTCGAGTTGCCGACCAGCCGAGTGGATAAGCCGTGCGTCAGCTCGTGAAGGATGACGTCCTGATCGAAGTCGCCGTCCAGTTGGGGGTTGGCCGTCGTCCATAGGAACATCTGGACGCGCCCGGCATTGCCGTCAGGTGGGGACGAGAAGTTGGCGTTGTTGGTGCCGCTGCCGTCCTGGGCGTCGGCCTGAATCGCGTCGTTGCCCTGACCGCCGAGCCCGAAGTTGTCGGTCTGGAAGTTGCCCGCCGCCTCGGTGAAGCCGAAGGAGTAGAGGATGTCGTGGTAGCGATTGGTCCAGTAGAAGAGGTTGACTTGCGCCGCCTTCTGATTGTTGTCAGTCGTCGGCTGCTGGGTGAAATCAACCGGGAAAGAGAAGTTGCCGTCCGCGGCAGTCAACCGCGGCAGGTCGGGCTGATTGTTCGCATCGCGGTCGAGGTGGGCGTCCGTGTTGTTGCTGATGAGCCCGGTGGCCGCCGCCCCCGCCCACCAATCGTAGTGCTTGTCCGCCACCGCAAAAGTGTTCGAGCCGTTGAAGGGCACGGCGTGAAACGGCAAGTCCTCGCGCTCAACAAAGGACGGGGAATTGACGCCGGCATATGGGATGTTCGGGCGCGGGCTGTCGCCGGTGAAGACCGGGCCGTGCGGCTTGAGCGGGTTCTCGTCGTACCAGGTCAGGTTGTGGCGGAAGAGCAGCGAACCGTCCTCGGCGTCAATCAGCATGAAGTAGACCTCCGGCGTGTCCGTCATCCACAGGATCAACTCCCAGGCGAGCTGCACCTGGTCGGCGCTGACAGGGAAGTAGACCAGCCGCGCTGGGACATCACGAGCAAATCCGGCGGCCTTATCGAACTCTTGCTTCTGTTCTGCTCCAGCCGCCGGTGCGCGTGGAGTGATCGCCCCGCTGATCTCAGCCTCGACATACCCGGCCGCCCGGCGCAAGGCATCGGCGGCCGTCAGACGCGGTTGGGTTAAGTTGACTGCCCGGGCCACGCCGGGCAGGAGTTCACCGGTGGCGGCGATGAGCGCCCCCTGGCGGTCGAAGTGCATGGCGAGTTGAGCGTGGAAGACCTCGATTCCGCCGACGCGCTGTTCGAGCGTGAGGTGCGTCACGCCGTTGTGCTCGGTGTGATCCCGGCGTGCCACGCGCAACCCATCGACTTCGCCGTCACCGAGGCGGAAGAGATCGTTATTCTGCTTGAGAAAACGGCGCGCCAATACCTCCGCATCGTCCTGGCTCGCCGGGCTGAGCGGGCCCTGGTAATTCAGCAGGCGGCTGGGCGTGCCCGTCAACGAACTCCAGCGGACGCGGGCGCGGGGGTAGTCGCGCAGCAGCCTGAAGCTTTGCGCCGCGCTGATGCTCGGCTGCTTGGCGCCTGACGAAGTGGTCTCCGGCGGCGACTCAAGCAAGGGCTGATGGTCAGCGCGCACATCGAAGTCTTCGAGGGCGCGGCGGCTCGCCCGGCTTTGACGGGCTGCCGTCTGTGGGAGTGGTGAGCTGGCTGCCGGTCTGGCGCCCTTCACCGTTGGCGATGTGTAACGTTCGGCAGAAGCAGAGAGGGCGAGTGATAAAGCTCCGCAGAGAGCCAGAGCCAGGGCGACGGGGAGAGTTCGTTTCATAGTTGGGCTTTCTCTAGGTTGGCCCGCAAGACAACCGGGGCGTTAACAGTTGCGGCCCTCACACCGGAGGCTAAGGTCGAATATCGCCGTGCGCTTCAAGAAACAGGTGCGAGTGCCAGGACGAGTTTTGTGCGTTCGATGACCGGGAATGTAAATCCCTCAATTGCACCAGCAAAAGATGGCTATGATGGTTCAGCCGCCTGTCCGACACTAAGTATGGCTATAGTGGATCAACTGGCGACGGTTGGCAAGTCACGATTGATAAATTTGGCGGCAGGCCGATGGATTTTGAATCGCATCCTTAATCCGCAGGTGTCATCGTTTTTCCATTGTCCATTTTCCATCTATCATTCATCATTTGTCATTGACTCCAGCGGCTCATCAGGCAATGACAAATGATGAATGGAAAACGGAAAATGGAAAATGGGAGCTATCGCAATGTCTTTGCTTGGTGACTTAGCTTACCTGATCAAAACCGTCACCCGGTTAGTCTCGACGCCGCTGAGACTGACGACTACCTCTACCCGGCGCGGGCTGGAATCGCCCGCGAGGCTGGCTGGGATCTCGACGTTGATTTGGTCCAAGCCCGCGAAGGAGCCTTGCGCGCCCGCGTACAAGACGCGCGCCGGCTGGCCGCCAATCGTCACGCTGACAGCCTCCGCCACGCCATCCTCATCGTTCGGGTTGGATGCCGCCGCGTGGCGAATCCCGGTGCCGTAGAGGACCAGAATATTCGCCTTCCCATTGACCCTCACGTCGAACGGGGCGAATTGATAGTTGACTCCGTCAGGCGTCGCCACAGCGGAAGCGTCGCCGGTGCCCGTCCCGTCGACCGTGAAGATCGCCGGGGCGATGGCGGTGATCTGAATCGTGCCGAGCGCAAAGCTGCCGAGCGGATTACTGACGATAACAGTCGCCGCGCCCAAATCCACTACTGGGGGGACCAGGAAATTGATCTGCGTTGGCGAGACGAAGAAGAGCGGGGCCGCCACGCCATTGACGGTCACGGTCGTGCCGGCGAGTTCGAGCGGGAGCGGCTGCGTCTGCGCCACTTCCGTCCGGGCGGCGAGGTTGTTGCCGAAGGCGGTGGCGAGCGAGTCCGTCGCGAGTGCCCCGCCGCGGTAGCTGGCGGCGCTCACCAAGGCGAGCGGCGTCGCCTCGACCACGCGCATGCTCACCGACTTGATGTCGCTCAACTGGCCGTCGCTGGCCGTAAAAGTAACGGTGAAGCTCTTGCCCGCATCCTCCGCGGTCGGAGTCCACCGGAACATGCCGCGTGCGCTGTTGTTGGTGCTGTTGGTGGCGGTGAAGCCGGCGCCTTGAGGCAGGCCCTCGGCCGTGATCGTGATCGGGACCCCGGAGCCCAGGTCATTGGCTGCCACGCTGAAGGTGAGTTCAGTGCCGGCGATCGCGATTTGCGCGGCGGGGACGGCGAGCACCGGCGGCTGGCCGAGGCTAATCGGCAAGACGCCATCAAGTCGCGCACGCTCGGTGGCCACGCTGCTCAAAGCTTGAGTGGAGCCGCCGACCGCGTAGAAGACCCCGCCCACCAAGGCACCGGCCAAATAAGATCGGGGCGTGAGCAGATTGAATGAGTTGTCGAGCGCGGTCCAGCGGTCGTTGCGCACGTCGTAGACCTCGGCCGTGGCGAGTTGGGCGCCGGTCGTCGCGTCTTCGCCGCCCACGACGAACCAGAGCGGGTTGCCCGCCGGGTCTTTGCCGAGCGCGTTAATCGCATGGCGGCGGGGGCGCTGGAGGCTTGCCATCGGCGACCAGCGCCTGGCCTCGAAATCATAGACCTCGCCGCTCGCCAAGCCGCCGGTCGAGCCGTAGCCGCCGACGACGTAGAGCTTCCCGTTGATCACGGCGGCCTCGTGCCCGTAGCGGGCCGTGCTCATCGGCACTAGCTCGCTCCACGCATTGGTCCGCGGATCGTAGGATCGCACCGTGGCTACCGAGCCGCCGAGATTATTACTCCCGCCTGTCAGATAGTAGACGCCACGCGACTCATCGGCCGCGAGCGCATACCAGTAGACGGCGGCCGGCAATTGGGCCGGTGTTACCCAAGAGTCAGCGCCAGTGTCGTAGGCGAGATGGAGCGGCGCGACCACTCCAGTTGAGGTGATGCCGCCGGGAATGTAAATCTTGCCGTTCAGGTAGACCGCCTCGCTGTTGCTCAACCCTGTCGGCATGGGCGAGGAATTCAAGCCAGCCCACGAGTTGGTTGACGGATCGAAGCGAGAGACCGTCGCCACTGTGTCGGTGCCGACCGCCGAGGTGCGCCCGCCGAGCGCATAGAGGTACTTTCCGTCGCTCGCCACGGCGAGGCGTTGCAGCGCGAGCGGGAGCGAAGAGACCGCCTCCCACCGCTTGGCAATCGTGAAATTCCCACTCGAATAGGCGTCAGCCTCCGCCCCTTCATCGTCGACGGCCGTGATGCGAATCCGCGCCTGTTCGATGGGCGCGATGTTCGGCGGAATCAGCCACGCGAATGACTGCGACTCGCCGGCCACCTGCGTCGCGATGTCGGTGACTAAAACTGGCTCCGGGCCTTGTGCGCCGTCGATGCGGTAGAGCGCGATGCGGTGTCTGGTCACCGCCTGGTTGTCGGATGACTTCCAGCGGATAGTGACCGCGCTATTGATGAAGACCGTCTCCCCGCCGTTCGGGTAGAGCACCTGCACCGTAGGCGGCGTCGGCGCGACGTAGTTGAATGCGCTGGTGAGCACGGCAGTGGCTCCGCCGTTTTTGGCAAGAACATCAATCGTGCCGGCCACATTTGCCGAGGGGGCCGTAACGCGCAAGGTGTTCGCGTTGATGAAGGCGACCTTGGCCGACTGTGACCCGAAGGAGACAGATGTTTCGGGTGTGAAGCTACCGCCGATCAGAGTGACTTCGGTCCCGCCGCGTGTAGAACCGGAGGTCGGGAAAATCTTCGTGAGGGCCGGCGCGCTTGTCCCGCTCCCCGCCACGAAGTAGGTGAATCCGCTCGCCAGGGCCACTGCGCCCTGACGATTGACGACACGCACCGCTGCCGCGCCTGCCGCGTGCGGCGGCGCCGTGAGCGTGATCATCGAATCGCTGATGACATTGACCGCGGCGGCCGGGATGCCGTCGAAAGTGATGCCGGTATCTTCACTCTCCGTAAAGTTGGCCCCAGTGATCGTGACGCGCGTTCCGCCTTCGGGCGGTCCGAAGGCCGGATTGATGCTCGTAATGGCGGGCGTCCTCAGGCTGCCTGCCGGAATGACGGCCGCGCTCGCGGAGCGCGCGGTTAGGCGGACGTCATCGATGTACCAGCCATCCTTCACCACCGCCGGGTCAGTCAGTAAGCGGAAGCGGATACGTGCGCGGGCTTGGCCGGAGAGGCCATCGAGACTGATGCCGACTTGGGCGAAGCTTGCGGGCAACCGCGTGAAAGAGGCGGCACGTGTCCAGGTCGCGCCGTCATCGATTGAGTACTCGACGAAGCCGAAATCGTAGCCGACTTCCAACTCGCCGCGGTGGGCGAAGGTCAGCACCACGTCGCTCAGCCCCCGCAGGTCGAAGAGCGGCGAGGTGATCGAAGTGTCGCTGTTGTTCGCGTAGTTGCCCACGGGGCTGTCGGTCCAACAGTGTGTGGGGGATGCCGAACGCGCCGCAGTTATTCCCCAGGTGCCGGTCGCGATCCAACCCTGATTCCCCTGCTCGACATTATCCTCGAAGACTACTTTCTCCCGCACGACGCCGGCCGTCGCTCTGACTTGTGCCCCGGCCCCGCTCGCGGTGCTCGTGTCATCGTAGCTCACCGTGATCTGATCTCCGGCCTCGACCGAAGCCTGCAATGCGCCGTCGCCAGCCTTCGCGCGCCCCGCGACCAAGCGGATGGCGCTGCTGAAGCTGCCGGGGAAGACCGCATCAGGCGTGAGCGTGATGGTCTCTTGATCGCCCGTGACGGAGCTGGTCACCTGCACACGGACCGGCCAGGCGGCATTGCGGTCGCTAAGCGTGATGCGCAGCAGTTCGCCGACGACGTAGTTGCGCTTGTCCAGCTTGATCGACCCGGTGTCATTGCAGTATGGGGGCACGTCGAAGGATTCTTTGGGCGCCGCGTCGGAAGCATCCGTCGTGCTCGCCGAATAACCCATCCCGCGCTTGGCGAAGGCCTGCCACAACGAACATTGATTGGCACTCGCGTTGTCGACGCGGTCGGCGAGCAGGATCGCGTCGCGGGCGTCGATGAAGGTCGGGGCGACCGGGGTGAGCTTGAGGCCGTCGATGACGAGTTGAATGCTCAGGCGCTGGCCTTCGCGGAAGCCGTATTTCTTGATGAGCAGCGCGCGCATCTCCAGCAGCGTGTTGCACCAGATCTCCCCGACGCGGTGAATCTCAGTGCTCAAGGCGATATTGCCAAAGGTCAGAGGATTGACCGAGAGGTTAGTGCTGTAGGGGTAGCGGCGCAGGCCGTGGGCGTAGTCGTTGCGCACGTACTGGGCGAAGGGGTAGCTGCCATCGACGTCGTCACTTTCACTGCGCATCAAGACGGTCCCGAAATAGTCCGACCATCCTTCGCCCATCCCCCCGGCCTGCATCCCGCCGAGGCCCGTGGCGTTGCCGACGAGGCGGTTACTCACGCCGTGCGTCAGTTCGTGGATGATCACGCTCTGGTCAAGGTCGCCGTCGAGTTGGGGCGAGCCGGACCAGAGGAACATCTGGACGCGCCCGGGCTGCCCGTCGGGCGGGGTGGTGAAGTTGGCGTTATTCGTCCCGGAGCCGTCTTGAGCGTCGGCCTGAATCGCGTCGTTGCCCTGACCGCCGAGCCCGAAGTTGTCACTCTGAAAGTTGCCCGCCGCTTCGGTGAAGCCGAACGTGTAGAGGATGTCGTGATAGCGGTTGACCCAGTAGAAGAGGTTGACTTGCGCCGCCTTCTGATTGTTCTCAGCGGTGGGCGGCCGCGCCAGATCTATCGGGAAAGAAAAATTCCCATCCGGAGTGGCGAGGCGCGGCGAGTCGGGCTGGTTATTAGCGTCGCGGTCGAGGTGCGCATCGACATTGTTGCTGATCAGGCCGCTGGCCGCCGCCGTGGCCCACCAGTCGTAATGCCGGTCTTCGACGCCGAAGGTGGCCGCCTCGTTGAAAGGGGCGGCGTGAAAGGGCAGATCCTGGCGCTCGACCACCGGCGGCGAGTTGTTAGTGTGCGGCTCATCCGGGCGCGGGCTGTCGCCGGTGTAAACCAGGCCGTGTGGTTTGAGCGGATTCTCGTCATAGCAGGTGAGGTTATAGCGATAGAGTAGCGCGCCGCGCCCGGCGTCAACCACTATCAAATAGGCGTCCGGCGACTCTTTCATCCACAGCCTGAATTCCCAGGCGAGCTGCACCTGCGTGGCCGTGACGGGGAAGTAGACGAGTCGCGCCGAGACGTCGCGGGCAAACCCGATGTCTGCATCGAAGTCCTGCCGCTGCTCTGGCCCAAACGGTCCGGCCTTCGGGCCGAGCGGCCCGTCAAGCTTCGTGTCGGCATACCCGGCCGCCAGGCGCAGCGCCTCACTCGCTGGGAGCGGCGGTCGGGCGAGATTGACCGCGTGAGCTGCCGCCGGGATGAGTTCACCCGCGGCGGCGATGACGGCCCCTTCACGGTTGATGTGCACTGAGAGCTGGGCCTGAAAAACCTCGATCCCCCCGACGCGCTGTTCAAGCGTGAGGTGCGTCAGGCCGTTGTGCTCGGTCAGGTAGCGGCGGGCCACCCGAAGCCCGTCTACTTCGTCGCTGCCGAGGCGATAGAGATCGCTATTTTCCTTGAGGAAGCGGCGCGCCACCGACTCGGCCTCCTCCGAACTGGGAGCACTGAGCGGCCCCTCATAGCTCCAGACGCGGCTGGGCGTCGCGGTTAATGAACCCCAGCGGATGGAGGTGCGCGGGCGCTCGCGCAACAGTTTGGGCGCTTGAGGAGAGTGGTTGCTATGTTTGGCGCCTGATGGGGCAGCGGGCGGCGATTCAAGCGAGCGCTGATGGTCAGCGCGGATGTCGAAGTTCTCAAGCGGCGGATGGCTCCGGCGGTTCACTTGGCTCGGGGTATTCCTGCCCCCGGGTGTTGCCAGGCGGGCTCTCGCCCCGGGCTCACTCGGCAATGATGATCCCAGGCGTTGGGCAGAGGCAGCGAGGGCCAGCGATAAAGCTCCGCCAAAAGCGACAACCAGGGCTAAGGGGGCATTGCGTTTCATGGTCAAGCTTTCTCGGTATTCGCCCGCTGTGATCTCGGGGCGCAAGTGTGTCGAGCCCGCGCCTCAGGGATTTTAGGTGAATACGGCCGGTAGCTTTCACAGAATGGGCGCAGGTGTCAAGGCTGGTCTGTCTATTTGAGATGGCTACGCGTGTGAGTGGCGCAGCCTGAGCCAAAAAGGCGACAGGGCCGATTCAAGCACGAAGAGCCTTTTTAGCGCGAGACCAAGCTTCATTGAATATATAAGTTTCAATCAAGCCGATCCCGGCAAATTTAAGTGACGACACCGAAAAAATTCTCGCCAGTGCATCTGACGCTCCTGACTCAGAACTTCGCCCCCGCGGCGCCCCATCACCGGCGCCAGGGCGCTAGTGGCGAAGTGGCGAGAAGGTAGTTGTTTCAAATAATGGTCGAGGGTAGAATCATTCCTTGGTGATGCTTGATTTCGAGTCACCTTTCAGCTAACATTTTCCTCTTGCTCTGGAGGTGGGCTCGCGCCCACTTTTTTCTTATAGGCTTGATCCCCCAGATCCAAGTCGGGCATTGGCATCCAAGAGGTCGGTGAGGTCGGTTCGTGAAGCTGGATCCGCGCATTCAGGAGATCATCGAGCGTGTGACTGCCCGTGAAGGCCTGGAGTTGGTGCATGCGGAGATGACCGGCGGGCGCGGCAGCGCCTTCTTACGCATTTACATCGACAAGCCCGGCGGGGTGACTCACGAAGACTGCGCGACGGTGAGTGATCAGGTCGGCCTGATCCTTGATGTCGAGGACTTGATCCGGCACCAATATACGCTGGAAGTTGCCTCGCCGGGGCTCGACCGCGGCCTCTACAAGCCGGCAGATTACGAGCGCTTCGCCGGCAACCCGGCGCATATCAAGATTGCCGAGCCGATCGCCGGGCAGCGCAACTTTCATGGCACGCTCCTCGGGCTTGATCAGGAGGGGGAGCAGGCGGCCTTGCTCGAGGACGAGACTGGCAAGCGGCACCGCTTGCCGCTCGGCAAAATCGTCAAGGCCAATGTTGAGTTAGAACCTTGATCGTGGTCAGTGGTCAGTGGCAAAGAACCACTGACCACTGACCACTGACCGCTGACCATATGAATACGTTAACTTCAATCGCACAGAACATCGAACTGCTCAGTAAAGAGAAGAATATCGACCCTCAGGTCATCATCGGCGCCATCGAGGATGCGGTCGTGACGGCCTCGCGCAAGCACTTCAGATCCGGCGAGGACCTGCATGCGCGCTACAATGTGGAGACCGGGGGCGTCGAGCTTTACGCCGTCAAGACGGTGGTTGATGAGATCACTGACCCGGCCAAGGAGATGACGGTCGAGGAAGCGAACGCCGAGGTCGGTGAAGGCGCCGAAGTCGGCGACATGCTCGAGCTGCCCCGCCCGATGGAAGAGCTCGGGCGCATCGCCGCGCAGACGGCCAAGCAGATCATCCTCCAGAAGGTGCGTGAGGCCGAGCGCAACAATATTTATGAGGAGTACATCGGGCGCGTCGGCGAGCTGGTCAATGGTTTTATCAAACGCTTCGAGGGCGGGCGGGTGATCGTCGACATCGGGGGCGGCATCGAGGCCGTCATGCCCAAGTCGCAGCAGTCGCGCCTCGAGAACTTCACCCAGGGTGAGCGCGTCCGCGTCGTGATCCACAACGTCAACAAAGAGTCGAAGGGGCCGCAAATCGAAGTCTCGCGCACGAGCCCGGAACTGATCAAACGTCTCTTCGAGATGGAAGTGCCGGAGATCTACGACGGCACCGTGGTGATCAAGGCGGCGGTGCGGGAGCCGGGCGAGCGCGCCAAGATCGCCGTCATCTCCAACGAGCGTGACGTCGACCCCGTGGGCGCCTGCGTCGGGATGAAGGGCTCGCGCGTCCAGTCGATCATCCGCGAGCTGAGGGGCGAAAAAATTGATATAATCGAGTGGTCCGAAGACCCGGCGGTGTTCGCAGCCAACGCCCTCTCGCCTGCTAAGGTCAGCAAGGTCGCGGTGATGGACTTCGAGACCAAGAAGCTGCAAGTCACGGTCGAGAATGACCAGCAGAGCCTGGCCATCGGCAAGCGCGGCCAGAACGTGCGGCTCGCGGCCAAGCTCGTCGGCTGGGACATCGACATCCGCAGCGAAGAGGAGATGAAGCGCGAAGTCGCCACGCAGATGGAGCAGCTCATCTCGGCGCCGGTCGTCTCGCTCTCGGCGATCGAAGGCATCACCGCCTCAGACTCGGCCGCCCTCGCCGAGCACGGCATCGAGACGATCGAGCAGTTGGCCGCCGCCACCGTCGACGATATCTCCGAGTGGCTTGACTTGAGCATCGACGAAGCGGAGCAACGGTTGGAGGCCGCACGGGCGATTGTCGCCGCGCGTGAGGCGAGAGCCCAGGAGGAAGAGGCGGCTCAAGCTGCGGCGGAGGAGACTGAAGGGGGCGCATCAGTGGAAGAAGCGCCGGCTGAGGCGGAAGCTTCGGAGCCCCCGGCCGAAGCGACGGCCGAGGCCCCTGAAGAAGATTTGGCGCCCGAGGAGGCGGCTCCGGAGGGAGCAGTCGCTCAGGGGCATAGTCAAGCAGCGCAACCTGTGGCTTCGGAAGAAGGACAGGTTGCTGAACACAGTGAACAAGTGATCGGTGAGTCATGATCAAAGGCCGGAAAGAGGATGCTTGTCATGATCACTGTGATCATCGCTATTATCAGGGCGGAGGGCTAATGTAACTACTCTTCTGCTTCTTGAGTCGCGGAAAGGCGGCGCAGACCCCCGAAGAGCAGTTGGGCGCCGCCGTTTCTGGAAGGTATCAATGGGTAAAGTCAGAATTTACGAGTTAGCAAGGGAGCTGAAACTGGAGAGCCGGAAAGTGCTCGAAGACGCCCGGCGTCTGGGCGTCGACGTGAGTGTGCCATCGAACTCGCTTGATGATGCAATCGCGGACAAGATTCGCGAGCAGTACTACCCTAAGAAGGACCCGCCCGCGACCCATCGCACTGCACGCTTGGTCAAAACGGCCAAGCCGGTTGCTCCGCCACCGGTCGCCTCGCCCATGACGGCGGAACTGGCCGAGGAGGCCGCTCTGACTCCGGAGCCACTCAAAGCTGTCGAGGGTCCAGCCCTGGCGGTCGAGCCGAGTCTCCCCTCGGGCGACGGGGGCAAATCACGGATCGTGAAGATTGTGCCGCCCGCGCCCGCACCCTCGGCGGCGCCTCTGCCGCTTCCCCCAGTCGAAACCACGGTCGAAGCTACACGCGCGCCGACAGAAGCGCCGGCGGCGCCTGCGCCTCTGCCTCCGCCCGCGCCTCTTCCTGCGCCCGCGCCTGTGCCCCCGGCTGCTCAAGTAACGTCCCCAGCGGCGCGGCCTCAAGCGACTCACATCGCGTCGCCTCCGCCAGCATCAGCTCCTCGGCCGAAGCCGGGCGCGCCGACGACCAACGTCATTCGCCTCGCGACGCCGAAGCCGCGGCCGGTGACACCACCCGCTGCCGCCTCGCCAGCCGAGCGAGGGCGGGAAGGGCGAGTCATTAAGCCGGGTGCGGCGAAGCCAGGGACGGCTACCGCTGCTCCGCCAGGTGGCCGTCAGGAAGTCCACCTGCTGCCGTCGGGCGCACCGCAGCGAACGACCTACATCCCTCCGCGTGATACGCGACACAAAGGTCGTCATAGCGCCCGCCCGCGTGGGCAGGCCGAGAAGTTTCAGGAGGGACATCAACTGCAGCGCCTGCCGTCACGCCGCCCGGGGCAGGCCATGCCGGCTCCGGTGCGCGCCGTCCCGGCCGAACTCAAACCGGTGCGCCTGATCGAGGGCAGCACGGTGCGCGAATTCGCCGAGAAACTCGAGGTCAAGCCCAAGGATGTGGTCGCCCTGCTCTTCGAGCGCGGCGTGATGGCGACGATCAATCAGACGCTCAATGCCGAGATCGCGCGCGAGGTCGGCCGCGCTTTCGGCTACGACGTCTCCTTCGGCGCCTTCGAGGACATGACGCAAGAGACCGAGTTCGAGATCACGCCGGAGGCGATGGAGGATACCGACACGCGGGCCCCGGTGGTCACCGTCATGGGCCACGTCGACCACGGGAAGACGAGTCTGCTCGACGCGATTCGTGTCGCGCGCGTAGCGGAAGGTGAAGCCGGCGGCATTACGCAGCACATCGGCGCTTACTCAGTCGAGGTGCCCAACCCGGATAACCCGGCGGAGCGCCGCCGCATCGTCTTCCTCGACACGCCGGGGCACGAGGCCTTCACTATGATGCGCGCCCGCGGCGCGAAGGTCACCGACATCGTCGTGCTCGTCGTCGCGGCTGACGACGGGGTGATGCCGCAGACGGTCGAGGCCATCGAGCACGCGCGGGCCGCCAATGTCCCGATCGTAGTGGCGATCAATAAGATTGACAAGCCGGACGCCAACCCGGAGCGCGTCAAGAAGGAATTGGCCGACCGCGGCCTGCTCTGGGATAGTTGGGGCGGCTCAACCACGATGGTCGAAGTCTCGGCCAAGAAGAAGCAGAACATTGAGGACCTCTTGGAGATGATTCTGCTCACCGCCGACATCCTGGACCTCAAGGCGAACCCCAAGCGGCTGGCGGCGGGCACGGTGCTCGAAGCGAAACTCGACCGCGGCCGGGGCGCCGTCGCCACGGTGCTCATCCAGAACGGGACGCTCAAGGTGGGCGACCCCTTCATCGTCGGCAACTTCTTCGGCCGCGTGCGCGCCCTCATTGATGACCGTGGCCGCGATGTCCAAGAGACTGGTCCGGCCACGCCGGTCGAAGTGCTCGGGTTGCAAGGCGTGCCCTCGGCGGGAGATCAATTCCAGGTCGTGGCCGACGTGGCCAAGGCGCAGCAGATCTCCAGCTTCCGCCAATCCAAGGCGCGGACTTCGGCGCTGGCGCGCTCGGCGGCGCGCGGCCTCGATCAACTGCACGAACAATTGGAGGCCGGGGAGATCAAGGAACTGCTCGTCATCCTCAAGGCCGACGTGCAAGGCTCGGTCGAAGTGCTCAAGGAGACGCTCACCAAGCTCTCGACCGACAAGGTCAAGGTGCGCATCATTCGGTCGGGTGTGGGCGCGATCACGGAATCAGACGTCTTGTACGCGAGCGCCTCGAACGCAACGACCAGCGGCGCCGCGACCGTCATCATCGGCTTCAACGTCCGGCCGGAGTCGCGGGCCGACGAGGTGGCCAAGCAAGAGAAGGTGGATATTCGCCTCCACTCGATCATTTATAAAGTTGAGGAAGAGATCCGCAACGCGATGATCGGCATGCTCGATGCGACCACCAAGGAGACCGTCATCGGCAAGGCCGAGGTCCGCGACGTGATCCGCGTGCCGAAGGTCGGCTCGGTCGCCGGCTGTATGATCATCGACGGCTTGATCAAGCGGACGGCGAAAGCCCGCCTGATCCGTGAGAACGTGGTGATCTTCGACAGCGCCATCGGGAGCCTGCGCCGGTTCAAGGACGACATGAGCGAGGTGGCGCAGGGCTTCGAGTGCGGGATCACGATCGAGCGCTTCAACGACTACAAGGTCGGCGACATCATCGAAGCCTACATCACGGAAAAGATCGCGGCGACTCAGCTATGAAGCTAGGGGCTAGGGGTTAGGGATGAGGGGCTAGCAAAGAATCGCCCCTAGCCCCTCATCCCTAACCCCTAGCCCCTGCTCTTATGCAGTACCGTTCTGACAGAGTGGCGCACGAGTTGAAGAACGAGGTAGGCGCGATCATCGCTCGCAAGTTGCATGACCCGCGGGTCGGCTTCGCGACGGTGACCGGTGCTCAGGTCAGCCCCGATCTGCGCCACGCGAAGATCTTCGTGAGCGTCCTCGGCCCGCCTGAAGAGCAACGAGAGACGCTTGAGGCGCTCAACCACGCGGCCGGCTTCATCCGCCGCGCCCTCGGCTCGCGCCTGCGGTTGCGCCGGAGCCCGGAACTGACCTTCACCTTTGACGAATCGGTGGAATACGGCGCCCGGATGACTCAGCTCATTGAAGAAGTGAAGAAGGAGACTTCAGGCTTTGATTCTCAACCTTCAGACCCAGACCCCGGTGCCGGGCCTGAATCTGAAGCTTGAAGTCCAGGTCGCAAGATTATGCTAAGCCAGGTAATTGACCTTATCGAAAAGCACGAGCGCTTCGCCGTGACCTCGCACATTCGGCCCGACGGTGACAGTCTCGGTTCCTCACTGGCCCTCTTCTGGATCCTCCGCGGGCTCAAAAAAGATGCCGAAGTGATTATGTGCGACCACGTGCCGCACGCCTACGCGAAGCTGCCCGGCGCCGACGAGGTCCGCGTCGTCTCAGACATCGACCGCGACTATGAGGCCGTCTTTGTGATCGAGTGCAGCGACGTCACGCGGCCGGGGCTGCCCCGTCTCAAAGACCAGTTCGTCGTCAACATCGATCACCACTCGACGACCGCCCTCTTCGGCGACGTCAACTGGATCGATTCGACGGCCGCCGCGGTGGGCGAGATGATCTACAACCTGGCGAAGGCCCTCGGCGCCCGGATCACCCCGGAGCTCTCAAGCTGCGTCTACGCGGCGCTGCTTACGGACACCGGCTCCTTCCACTTCTCCAACACCACCGAGCGCACCTTCAAGATCGCCAGCGAACTGGTCCGCCACGGCGCCCAGCCGGCGAAGCTCTCGCAGGCCATCTTCTACTCGCACCCGTACAGCAAGGTGAAACTCGTCGGCGCGGTCCTCGCCACCCTCGAGCGCGACGAGTCGGGCCGCATCGCCTGGATCACCATGACGCGGGAAGCGATGAGTGACGCGGGCGCCTGTGAGGATGACACCGACGGGATCATCAATTACCCGCTGACGATCGGCGAAGTCGAAGCCGCCGCCTTCTTCCGCGAACTCCCCAACTCGACCTACCGCATCAGCCTGCGCTCGAAGAACCGCGTCAACGTCGCCCGCGTCGCCGAACAGTTCGGCGGCGGCGGCCACTGCAACGCGGCCGGCTTTACCGTCGTCGCCGACTACGACGAGCTGACCCGCGAGGTGATCGCCAAACTCAAAGAGGCGGTCGCCGCCGCACCCGCGAGCAACGGGCGGGAGATCAAGCCGCGCTGATGCAATGAGCGGTGATGAGGCTGCTATGAATCCAACAATTCTAACCGTGATCATTGCCGCCGGCGCCTTCATCCTCTCGATCTTCGCCGCCAATTGGCTCAATCTGCGCGGTAATGACCGGCTCTTTGAGCGACTCAACAAACAGAATGACAACCTCCTTGAGCGGCTCGACAGACAGAACGATAAGCTCCTTGAGCGGCTCGACAAACAGAATGACAAGCTCTTTGAGCGGCTTGACAAACAACTGGCCGCTCAGTTCGGTGAAGTGAAGGCGGAATTTGCGGCGGTGCGCGCGGAGATGAAAGCAGAATTTGCGGCGGTGCGCGCGGAGATGAAAGCGGAATTTGCGACGGTCCGAACGGAAATTGCGACGGTGACTATTCGCCTGGGTGCTTTAGAAGACAAGGTGGATCGCCTGGATCGTCAGGTGGAGGCCATCTTCAAGCCTGTCCTCCCGCAGTCTTGAACCGCCCGGGAGAGTTGGAGCAAAAGATGGCGGATTTGCTGAAGGCAGGGCTTGGCTCACCAGACCGCCGATCAGGCCGGGACATCCGATGAAGTGGACCCAGCCCGTGATCCACTCAACTGCCGGCCGGCGAGCCGTTCGCTGCTTGCCCTGCCGACCAAAACAAGGCATTGAAGAGCAGCGGAAATGTGGCCTGGGTTTGCGCGCGATGCTGCGGACGCAGGCCGAAGAGAATAATCCGGCCCGGATTCATCTCCACCGCGACGACCGCGCCGCGGCCCGTCATCAAGTCTTCCCCCCTTAACCAGCCCGACGCCAACACCCCGGTATTAGGGTAGCGGACCACCACCGATGCCCGCTGCGAAGCGAAGCCTTCGGTGAGCGCGAAGAACGGGCTGTTGTTATAGAAACCGTAGGTCTCGGCCGGCATCCCTAACCCGACCGGGTGCGTGGTGTCAACCTGCACGCGTACGATGGTGCCCGGCGCGTAGTGCTGTTCGCGCGTCAGGCCGCGTTTGAGGTTGCGCACCGGGATCGGGAACTTGTCGATGATCAGATCGCAGCTCGCGCCCAGCGCGACCAGCGTCCCGCCGTTGCGGACGAATTCGCGGAGCGCCGCCACGCCTTCGTCGCCGATGCCGCCGCGGTACTCCGGCCGAACGGCTTTGAAATCGAAGCCTTCGAGGATGTCTCGCACCTGCTGGTCGGGGAGAATCAGGGCGTCAAACTTCTCGCGCAGTTTGCCCGCCTTGAGCTCGGCGTTGTGCAGCGTCGTGTAGGGGAACTCGTACTGTTCGAGCACCCACCGCGTCCAGCCTTCATCCATGTTGGCGGTCCAGGATTGGTAAAGACCGACGCGGGGCCTACGTAATGAAATCATCGAAGTCGCTTCTGGCGGGATGCTAATCTGAGGGCCAGAGTTTTGTTTGAGCACATCTTCTACGGATAAGAGCAGTTTGTTTTCGGCCGCGCGCATCGAAATGCCAAGCTCGCGCGCGAGAGGTTCTATTTGCTCACTTCGGGTTTTTAGGATTGCCACCTTGGACGAGAGGCCATCTTTGGTGCGCCAGGTGGTGAGCACTAAGGGCATCACTTGAGTCTCTTTCAGTTTGAGCAAGCGGTTGATGGCGATGGCTGAGGCCGGCCCTTGATAATCAAATTCGTATCCTCTACCTGACCCGCTCACCGAGCCGCTGGGCTTGAAGACCTCATCCAGCCGGGTGAGCCGCACGCTCGCAGGGAACGACTTCTTGACGAATATTGTTTCGACTCCCATCTGCATGCCGAGCGACCAGGCCGTCACATCGTAGGGCGGCTCGGGTGGAGAATTGGGCGAGCGGCGGACCTCTGGATAGGTCTGTTTTTCGAGCAGGTCTTTCGCGTAACGCGCGAAGACCTGATTCATCGGGATCACGAAAGTTCCGGCCGGGTATTTTTTGCCGTCAGCCTCAAATTCCGCTTCAACGCGTGAAATTTCGACCCCCGCCATCCGCAACTTCTCGAGCAGGTGCAGCGCCGCGCGGGGGTCGTGCTGCGCCTGGGCGTTGATGATAATCGCAGCCGGATCGCCCTTCGCACCTGATTCAACTGTCGCGCGATTGATCTGGTAGATTTGCCGCAGCAACTGCTCGCGCTGGTCGGCCGCCGTTTCGAGCAGCGCCATCGTCGCGATCAACTCGTAATCGACGATGTCGCGCAGCGTCCACCTCCCGCCGAGCCACGGCCGCGGGTACTCGGTGCGCGGCGTCACATCACGCGGCGGCGGCAGCGGTTCGTTCGGGTTCTCCATCTGGCGACGCATCTGAGCCTGGAAGTCTTCGGCCGCGGGCTCAGGCTGACGGCCGGGCTGGGCGCGGCGCTGCTCAGTCGGTGACGCTACGCGGGCGCTCGCCACTTCGGTCAATAATCCGATCTGGTTGTGCCACCATCCGCTCCAGGCCATCGCGCCCTGCCAGAAGTTGGTGTAGGTCGAGTTATAAATGATCCCTTCCTTGCCCGCCGCTTCGAGCGCCGCCGCTTGGGCCTGGCCGAAGATGCCGTTCCAGCGGTAGACGAGCGGGTGCACGTTCGGGTTGATCGGGTCGGTCGCGGGCATGACAAAGATGCGGGCGCCCTGGCTGCCCATTTGATGTTCGTCGAGCCAGACCGAGGGGAACCAGTCGTGCCACAGCAGCCGCGCCGTCAGTTGGCTCTCCTTCTGGGTGAACATATACAGGTCGCGGTTGTTGTCGTGGCCGATGTAAGGGTGATAGAGCCACGGCAGCGGGCTGGCTTCGAATTCCGTCCCGACGTTTTTATTGTACCAGTCAGTGACCATAATCTGGCCGTCGGGGTTGAGGCTCGGCACGAGCAGGAAGATCGTGCGGTCAAGAATCTTCTTCACCAGCGGCGAGTCGTCCGTCGCCAGGCGATGGACGAGTTCGAGCACCATCTGCGAGGCGCCAATCTCGGTCGAATGAATGTTACAAGTCACCAGCACCACGGCCTTGCCCGAGCGGAAGACCTCCTCGCGCTCGGCTTCGGTCGGCGAGCCGCCCTGGAAGTAGAGCCTGCGCTCAAGCTGCTTGAAGTGGTCGAGGTTCTTGAGCGTCTCCGGCGCGCTGATTTCGAGCAGGACGAACGGGTGGTTGTTGGTCGTCTTGCCTAGCTCGCGGAAGCGCACCCGGTCCGAGGCGCGGGCGACAAGTTGCAGGTACTCGACGATCTTGTCCCAACGCGCGAGCTTTTTATCCGTCCCCACGCGGAAGCCGAGGAATTGTTCCGGGGTCGGCACCTGATGATCCGCGGCGACAACCAGCCCGCGCTCGTCGAGCAGCAGCAATAGAACCAGAGGCAAGGCGGCAAGCACAACAGCGGTAGCCCGGCGTGAAAGCATAGACGGTGGTCCTTTCCAGAATGGCGGTCTTGGTTAGGTCGTCTGCTAAATCAAAACACGCAACATTGGTACAGTACGGGGAGCGTGAGCGACCTGATGCTGGATTAACGGCCTTTCCCGTGATCATCAGGTCGCTCACGCTCCCCGTACTGCACTGATGCTTGTTCGCAGACGTGACCGTAAATATAGTCGAGAATTCGGCGGTGGGGAAGTGCAGGAGAAGCTCTTTTCAAGCCAAGCAAGGACTAATCCTGGCCTGCTCCCCGAGCAGAACTGGCCCATGGTGGGAACGGGAGCAGGCGAGACTCTCCGCCGGAGAGTCTCATGGCTGGCGCTCCCGGGGACGGCGGGACCGCAAGGGGAGATCGGCTTGATGTCGCCTTCCCCTTGCTCTTACCTCTGACTGTTGCCGACTGCTACCCGTACGGTTTCTTGTCCGCCGGTTCGCTGCCCGGCCTCGGCTGCTGCCGGGGTGGCTGCTCCCGTCGCGGGAACGGCAGCCTCGTGAGTGGCCGCGCCTGCCCTTGATGGCAGTCATTACAGCCCACGGCGCTCCCGTCCTTCTTCGTCAGCCCGCGGCTGAACTCGGTCATCATAAACCGCGCGATTTGCTTGCGCGGGGTCTCCTCGCCGAAGTTCTCCTTGTGGCAGTAGGCGCAATTGACGCCGAGCGCCTGGGTGAACCCCTGCATCACTTCCATGAGCTTGTCCTCTGACAGCGCGCCCAGCACCTGAAGGCCGGAGGATGCTTTCGCCATCGAGTTTTCAAAGGGCCGCGTGCGCAATAGGTTCGGCTGGCCCTGGTGACAATGATTGCAGGTCACCGCGCTCCCGTCTTTGTGCTTCATGCCCATGACGTAGTCGCGCAGCATCAGGCGGGCGGTTGCTTTGCGCGGCGTGTCAAGCTCCATCGTTGGCATTTGATGGCAGAAGTTGCACTGCACGCCGAGCGCTGAAGCCCAGGACTGCATCTCCTGGAATACTTGTTGGCGCGACATGCCCTTGAGCACTTGGAGATTCTTCGGCTCGGGTGGCGCCTGTGGATTAGCTGCGGGATTGGGCCTGGGCTGCTGAGTTGTTTGCTCGCCCTGCGTCTGCTGTGGTGACGACTGCGCCGGCCGGTTCGGCTCTTGGGGCTGAGTTTGGGCCAATTGCTGCTTGGCCGGTCCGATAGAGATGATTACTAGCGCGAGTGTGATGATCAGTCCAAAAATTTTCGGGGTGCGTACTTGAGACACTTGCTCCTCCTAGCAAATTGAATTGAAGCTTGAGTCAGGTTGTTGGTGATTCAGTTGATCGTGCGCCCGATGCTTGACCTTGCGGATGCGCTCTGGCACCTGCCCCGCGATGAGCGCTATGATAGGTTCTATCATCTACGCCATCGACGACAAGTCCTCGACTACTGCTGTGGCCGCCGCGCGGATGGGGCGTTCTGACCGAAAGGGGGCTGACCGAAACCGCGACCGCCGAAGCCATTGCCAGGGATCGTGACCGGTTGCACGCCGAGCACGCCTCGCACGATAGTCAGTCGCGTGAGGATGCGCGGTTCGGTCAGTTGAAACTTGTCGGCCGCCGTCTGGGCCCGCTCGAAATCGCCCTTCGCCAGCGCCGCCAGCTCTTGCCCGTAGCGCGTCACTGTGCTGGCGAGCGTGCTGCCGCCTTGAATCGGCAGTTCACCGTCCTTGAAGATGTCCACCTCGAAACCGCTCAGCAGGGCGGCGGCCGAGAGGAGTTCGTTGAGCTGGCTGATGCCCGGCTCCAGCACCTCGAAGCTGTGCGCGGGGTCCAGGGCGGCGATCGCGTGGGCGACTTTCAGTTGAGCGTCGAATTGTTTGTAGTTGCTCGCCCGTCGGGTGACCATCGGCCGCGCCTCATCCAGGAGTTGGAGGGCCAGCTTCGGGTTGCTCTTCTGCGTCGCGCTGGACAACTGGAGCAACATCTTGACGCGCTCCTCGTCTGAGGGCAGGCGGAAGAGCGCTTGACGGACTTCTTCGAGCTTACCGGCGCCCGCCTTGAGCGCCGCTTGCTCGAGGTCCGCCGTCTGAAGCACCACACCGCGCGTCGATGGATCGAGATGCTCGTTGGCGATCTGGCGGGCGCGATCCGGATTGCCATCATCCAGCGCTTTGAAGGCGGCTTGCTGATAGAGGCTCGATTGCATCCCTGGCGGGGCGGCCGCCGCGGCGGCCGCGAGGCTCTCGGTCGTGCCTTGTTGCACGAGGTTGTTGATTTGGCCGAAGGCGAGGCGCGGGTCATTGCCCACTCCCATCTCGGTCAGCTTCTGGCGCACGGCAGCAGCGCGCGTGGGCAGGTACTGATCGATTTGCGGCAGCAGCGTTTGCAACCCCATGAGCATCCCCCGCGCGTTGTTCTGCTGGATCTGCTCATCAGTCAGCGGGGTCTGTTGATTATTCGGCCCGCCGCGAAAGCCGTTCTGCCCGCCGCGGGGATTATTCTGCCCCCCGCGAGGATTATTCTGCCCGCCCAAATTGTTCGCGGTTTGCGGCGTGGCCTTGAGCGCGGCCGCAATCACGGTCTCCAGCAAGTTGCTGAAGGCCGCTTCACTCAGCACCTGAGCCGCGCTATTGGCCTGAGCAGTGTTGCTGGGATCAGCTTTCGCGGCATCGGCGGGGGCATTAGCCGGAAGCGGCCCCGGGCGCAGCAGACTGAGCGCCAGGCTGCTGGCATCCTGTTTGGCGAGCAGATTCTCCGACTGGAGTTGCTTGAGCAGCTTCTCCGAGAATTGCGCGGCGGCATCCTTGTCCTTGAGTTGAAGCTGGGCGAGCACTCTGGCGAGCGAGTTGGGATACTGGCCTTTGCTCAGCAACTCCTCGGCGTTTCGCAGCGCCAGCTTGGGGTCGCTCGCCGCGATCTGCGTCATCAGATTCTGCTCCAGATTCGCTTCCGAGTTCGGTCCCCTGCCGTTTCTGGCATTGGCGTTGGCCGGCGGCTCCGGCTGGCGTGTCGTCTGCAAGAGTTGATAGGCCAGCGTCGAGTCGTGCCGCGCGACCGTCAGCAACAGCTCTTGCCGTAATTGAGACGGCACCCGAATCAGGTTGAAGTACTGCCGATCATTGCTGTCGATGTTCCGCATCATCTCGGCGACGGCGGCAGCGGCTTCGGTGAACAACGCGCGGGCACGCCCTTCGTTGCGGTCCCAGAGCAGGTCCCCGCCGGCGATCTGAACGCGAACGCGATTCTCCGGCAGCCGGAGCGACTGGGCTTCCGAGATGACCTGTTCGAGCAGGGCAACGGCCTTCTCTTCCGGCGTGGTCTTCTCCTTCTGTTGCTGCTCAGCCGGCTGCTGGCTGGAAGCCTCTTGCGCCAGGGTAGCCGGGGCAGCCCATAGACCGATCAACAAAACAACAATCCCTTGCTTGACTCTCATTCATTCACCTCATCACTAAAAGTGCCAGGAGCGGCCGGCTTGAAACGCCCGCCTTTCGCTTAATACTGAACTGAGGCCAGATTGGTTTCCTAAAGATCATTAGCTTTGATTTCACCAGGGTGCCCATCAAACTACCCGCGCCACATGGGTACAGTACGGGGAGCGTCAGCGATCTGGTGTTCCTGGAAAGGCCGTCAATCAAGCATCAGGTCGCTGACGCTCCCCGTACTGGACCGGCGCCGATGGAGCCGCTGACGTGCGACTCAGAAACTAAACCTGAGATTGAACTCTACATGACGTGCCGGGCCAACTCTATTCGAGCGGTCAAAGAAGGGTGAGGTGAGCGCGCCCGTAAATGGACCGGGGTTGACATGGTTGAGCAAGTTCGTAATCTGCGCCGACAGCGAGAGGTTGAAGCGGGAGGAGACCTCATTGTTGTTTCCATTGCGCCCGCCACCGCGCCCGCCGCCACCGCGACCACCGAAGCCACCGCCACCGAAGCCGCCACGGCCACCGCCGAAACCACCACCACCACCGCCGCCACCGGCACGGCCACCACGGTCTCCTTGCCCACCCTGGCCACCTTGACCACCGCGCCCGCCGCCGGGGCCTTGTGTATCTGGGCCTGGACCTTCCGCTTGATCGCCGCCCGGAGCCGAGTCACCGCCCGGCCCTTGCCCCGGCCCGGTCTGATCACCTGCTGGCCGGTTCTGAGAGAGTTGCCCATTGCGATGGCCGAAACCGAAGGTCTTGGTCACACTCAGATTGAAGTTGACGGAACCAGCACCGACCGCGAGTACCCCGTTCGGAAAGTTGGTCAAGAGGAACTCCCGCAAGAAGACCGGCGTCGGCCCCACGCCGCAATCCCGGAGGCAACGGTCCGGGATCAATGAATAGAGGCTGGCCAGCAGATCGGAGTTGCGATTGATGCCGGCTGGCCGGTCATTGATCGCCGAGTCGCGGTTGTCGTCGGTGCCGGTCGTAATATTGAACGGCGCGCCCGACGTGACCAGGACGAACGGCGACAAGCGGAAGCCGTGCGGGAGCGTCACGACGCCCATGATATTGAGGTGGTGCCGGCGGTCGGTGAAAGCGCGGCCCCACTCCGGCCGCAGGTTGTAATTATCCGCCGGCAGCGTTTGCGGACCGTCAGCGTCGCTGTTGGTCCACGAGAGCGTGTAGTTGCCGAAGACCGAGAAGGAGCGGCCGAAGCGCCGGTCCAGGCGGAACATCAAGCCGTTGAAGCGCGAGGTCGCGGAGGACTCCAACTGGTAGAGATTGCCTTCTGCCGGGTTGGGCCGGCGCAACCCGCCGACGCAAAACGGGTCGATGTGATTCGGGTCATCATTCGTGCACGGCTTCGGCGCATTGATGTTGCGCGTGCGGAAGAAATGCACGCCTCGGGAATAGATATAAGTGAAGGAGCCGGTCAGTCCGCGCGGGAGTTGGCGCTCGATGCTGCTTTGAGTGAAGATCGTATAGGGTGCCTGCAAGTTGGGGTCGAGCACGCGCTTGATCGAGTTTCTGACTTCGACCTGCTGATTGCCGGCAATCGGATCGCAACTCGCCAGGTTGTTGGGGAATTGAGGGCAGAAGAGCGGATTGCGGATGACGAGGCTTTGCTGCGTCACCCCGTCGTAGCGCAAGGTGTTCTCGTAGAGACCGCCGCTCAAGCGATTGAAGAAGAGGCCGCCGCCGGTCCGGATGACCATCTTCCGATCTTTGGAGGGCGACCAGGCGACGGCGAAGCGGGGCGCGAAGTTGAGCTTGTCCGGCAAGTGCGCCTGGAACTCGTAGCGCAGGCCGGCCGAGACCGTGAGGGACTGGCTCAGGCGGAAGTCCTCCTGAAGGAAGAAGGAGGCCTGGTACTCACTATAACGCAACAGCGGGTCGCCGCGATTGACTGTGAACTGCGTGGGCCGAGCCGGCGTGAGCGGGCTGTTCGGGTCGAGTGGATTGACCGGCACGAGGTCGCCACCCGTCACGTGCCGATATTGGTCCAGGCTCGAAAACGTGTAAGTCCCGTTGAAGTTGGTCGCCGCCAAGTCGCGGTTGTTATCGTATTCAAGCTGGAAGCCGCCCTTGAGCGTGTGCTTCTTGTAGGTGAAGGTCAGGTAGTCCTGAAAGTCGAGTTGATTCTGCCGCGTGGCGTTCGGACAACAAGTGTTCCCGCCGCTCTGGAAGGCATCCAGCACGTTGATCGCTACGCCCGGAGTTTTGGCTGTCGCGCTGCTCACCTCGTGCTGCAATCGCGCCCGCGTTTCGTGAATCAGGCGCGAGTTGATCAGGAAAGTCTCGGAGATCATCAGCGTCTGATTGGTGTTGTCGTTAATCGAGCCGCGGTCGGGCAAGGTAAAACCATTGTCGCCTCCGTTGCTCTCGCGATGGGATTGATGATAGTTGTAGCCGAAGTTGAGCGTGTTCTTTTTATTGATCAAGTAGCCGGTGCGCAGGCCGAAGGAGCGATTCTCGTTCAGCGAGGGGACGTTGGTGATGAACGGACCATTGAGCGTAATGGCATTGATGGTGTTGGCGCTGTCCACCGTGCGATTTTCGCCATTGAAGAAGAACGACATCTTCTTGGGGATGATCGGGCCGCTGAGGGTGAAGGAGTAGCGCTGAGAATCGAACGCGGGCTTGGTCGTCGCGTTGGCGCTCCGCGCGTCGAGCGCTGCGTTGCGGAGGCTGAAGCCCACGCTGCTATGCCACTGCTCGGTGCCGGGCTTGGTGATGATCTCAATGCGGCCGACCCCCGGATGCGCGTATTCGGCGGTGAACGGGCTCTGGTTGATGCGGATGCGCAGGATCGCCTCGCGCGGCGGCAGCCGCCCGCCGGGGAAGCCATCGATATAGAACTGCGCCTCGCCCTGCCCGCCCTGTGCGCCGCCCGCGGCCGGGCCGGCCAGCGCCAGCAGGAAATCGCGCAGGTCGTCCTCGTTGTCGGGCAGCATCTCCATGATCATCTTTTCATCCAGGACGATCGCGCTCAGATTCTGATCGGGCTCGACCGAGACGCCCGCGCTTTCGTCGGTGATGTTGGTTTCGATGTTGACCGGGGCGACCGTCAGGGTGATCTTCAGTGGCGAGGTGTCGGCGGGCCACCGCAAGTCGTTCTCGACATGCGTCTGGAAGCCCTTGAACTCGACGGTCAGAGTGTAAGTGCCAGGCGCCACGTTCGGGATCGTGAATTCACCCTGGGCATTGGTGACCGCGCCGCGTTTCTTGCTATCGGCCGCGATGAGCGTCACGCGCGCGCCGGGGACGACCGCCCCGCGTTCATCCACGACTTGGCCGCGCAACGGGGCGGCGCTCTGGGCTGATAGCGTGGAGGCCGAAAGCAACGCTCCGCAGAGGGCGAGCAATAACCGGGCAAACCAATTCTTCATCGCCAACCTCGCGCCGAAGAGTTCAACTTATGGAGCGCTGCTCCGATGGCGCAGCTTTGGTAGTTTCTGGAAATAGTGCGCTGTCAGGAAAGACTACCAAAGCGGCGCCAGGTGATACCGCTGGCGAATTCAGCGATGTCCGACAAGCTGCCAGCTTGTCGCTGAGGTGCGCGATCAAACCCCTTGGTTTTGGCTGCCAGCCTGCGACAAGCTAGCAGCTTGTCGGACCTGGGTTGAATTCGCCAGCGGTATCCCAGGTCGCAGCACTCCATAAGCCGCTCTTCGAGTTCCTTCGTAGATCAAATCACTGTTTGGTGAAAACCAGCTTGGACTCTTGCGTTCCTCGCGGTGACTCGGAGGTCCGCTTGATCTTGAGCGCCTTGCCGTCCTCGGAGAGTTCCCAGACCTCCTTGGTTGTCAGAGTCATTTCGTTGCCCTGGCGATTGAAAGTGCGAGTGGTGGTCAGTTCCAATGTCTTCCCGCCACTCTTCCACTGGGCTTTGAGCGTGCTCGCGCCGCCCATGCCGCCAGGCGCTTCCATCTTCGTCTCTTTCCCGTCGAGCGTGTAAGTCGCAGTGGGCATCATTCCGAATCCGCCGCCCCGGCCACCACGTCCACCGCCACCACCTTGACCACCGCCTTGTCCGCCACCACCGCCCTGACCGCCGCCGCCGCCTTGGCCACCACCGCCACCTTGTCCGCCGCCTGGTCTGCGACCACCACCACCACCAAAACCGCCGCCACCCGGACCGCCACCGCCGGTGATTTTGGTCTCTACCGTGAGCTGCTTGTCATCCTGAGTGACGGTCAGCGTGTAGCTTTCGACGTTCTGCAAGTTCGGCGGTAAATCTTGGCTCTGCGCTTTATCCAGCGCCCAAGTGCCGGAAAAATTGGTCGGCGCCGCGCTCACCGGCCAGAGGCCGACGAGCAACGCGCCCACCAGAGTGCAACCGATCAGAAGTCTCTTCATATACTCTCCTCCTTTAAGAAAAATGTTTCGAGATCACAGGGTGAAGGTCTGACGTTCGAGCCCTGTCAAGGTTTGCCCGTGTCATGGAACTCATGCTTGGCGTCTCGCTCTGCCACCATCGCGTCGTAACGTTGCTGCTGGTCGGGCGAAAGCAGCGCCCGGATGCGGGCATCCGTCTTCTGGCGGAGCGCGTCGAAGCCAGGGCACCCACCTGCACGGAGCGCGTGAGTCTCCTTGCGCGCCTCATCAAAGACAGCCCGCAGCTTGGATGCCTGGTCGTCGCTCAGCTTGAGGTCGCGCCGCAAGGCCTCAGCATAGTTGTTGGGGCCGTTGGGGCCGCGGTACCTGAAGCCACGGCCAGGCCGCTCTGGACGCTCGGCGTTGGCCCGCAGGCGATAGATCGCGTCAAGCGCGGCGCCGGTCGCGCCTCCCACGAGGAAGACGCACAGGAGTACGCCCCACACCTTGAGCTTCAATCTCCCTTGCTCGGTCATCTCTGTCCCTCCTGCCTTTCCGTTTCCCGCTCGTCCCAACGCATAATGGTGGCCAGCATCTCATCGCTCGACAGCGAATTCGCGCCAGCGAAGATCACGCGCTCATCGCCCCCTTCGCGGAGGTCAGACAAGGCCATCTCGCCCGCCGGCTTCGCCCTCGGCGTATTCATCGCCACGACCCAGGACAACGCGCCGGCCGTGGCCATGACCCCGACCATCGCCGGGATGGCGCGGCGGGCGGCGGCGAGCAGTGTGAGCCAGAGATTGTCGGCTTCGGCTCGGCGGCTGCGTTCGACGATCCGTGAGCGCAGGCGGGCGTAGAGATGAGGCGAAGTGGCCGTCGTCTCCATTTCCTCTTCGCTGACCTTGAGTACCCGCAGCACCGCCAGGCCGACTCGGTCGAGCCGCGTGTCCTGTATCTCCCACTTCTTCCTTCGCAAAATCATTCTCCCTCCGGCCGCTGGTCACGATAAGTGTGGCGCTCCGCCGGGTGACGCCGACGAAGAGTTGTGGCCGGCGCCGCCTCATCTCAGGCTTGAATTACGGAAAGCAATGCTAGACAGCCGCCCTGTCTATATAGTGGAGTCAGGCGTGTGCTCGGTCACAACTATTTATGCGACAAGGTAACTACTCAGCCTACCCTGGGAGCGCAGGCCATGAGACTCTCCAGTGGAGAGTCTCATGGCCTGCGCTCCCAGGGCTGCGCAGTTACGCGACAAGTTAGAAATCGGGCGATCTTCCGGCCAGGCCCCTCTTCTCTCGTGTAGTTTTGGTCGAGCATCGCCGTCGCTCAAGAGATAGCAGCCCGTAGCCTCTGTCCCTCCCCCTTGCGCCTTTCCGCGAGCTTCAAGGCGGTGAGCGCCCGGCGCATTTTATGGCGGGCGCGGAAAGCTTGAGATTTGATTTTGGACTTGGACCAACCGGTCAGTTGCGAGATCTCGTGGACCGAACACTCCTCAATGTGAAGGAGAGTCAGGAGGAGGCGGTCGGGGGCCGGGAGCCGGGCCATCAGTCTGTTTGCTAGTTCAGTCTCCCGTGCGCGCTCGCCCGCGCCGAGATGCAGCTCAAAGGAGCGTGCGGCGAGGTGGCTGTCCAGCCAAGTCTCTTCATCCTCAGCCAGGTCGGTGAGCAGATGCTCGGCCCGGCGTCGGCGCCGGCGCAGCTCGTTGTAGCAGTTGTTGACCGCGATCCGGTCCAGCCATTGCTCGAAGGAGCCGCCCCGGCGGTAGCCCGCGAGGAAGAAGAAGGCCCGGGCGAAGGTCTCCTGCGCCATGTCTTCAACCGTCTCGTGGTTGCGGAAAAAGTGGCGCGCAATGGCGAAGACCCGCCGGCGGTGACGCCTGACGAGGTGCTCAAAAGCGCTCCCATTGCCGGCGAGGGTGTGGGCGATCAGATCGTCATCGGCCAATCCGGCAGCAGCCTGGCTGTTTCGTGGGAGAGGTGAGAGCGTTCCTACCAGCCGGTCGGCAGAAAGAGCATTGAATTCAAGGTCTGGCAATCTGCCACTCACCATGCGCAATTCCTCAAGGCTGATCCGGCGGAGCTTGAAGCCGCGGTGGCCCTTCCGCCGGCCGCCGTCGCTCTTGTTCCAGCAGTTCGCGGAACTTGATCGCCTGCTCCGGCGTCAGGACCTGGCGGATCTCGGAGAGGACGCGGGCTTGCACCTTGATCTGCTCCGCCTGCGTCGCAGCCAGCTCGGCGGCGCGACGCTCGACGAGCTGAGGGTCGAAGCTTAGCCCGTAAATCGCCTCTTCGAGCGCTTCGTTCTGCGCCTGGCGGAGGCGGTTGAGCACCGGGATTTGGTTGCCGACCTGGCGCGTCAGGTCCTGCAACTTCGCCTTTTGGTCGGGCGTCAGATTGAGCTGGCGGAAGACGCGGATGAGCGCGTCTCGCCGGGCGATGCCGCGAGGCACCAGCCGCTGTTCCTGCTCATTGAACTGTGGCGGCGGTCCCGACCCTTGCGACTCTTCGGGAGTCGGGTTTTTGCCCGCCACTAGATCCTTCGATATTTGGCGGTCGAGGCGTGGCGGCTGCGAGCTTTGGCGCAAGCCGTCGCGCGCCAGGACTCTGGGCGGCAATTGGGCAGTTGCCGAACCCACACTCCACCTCGGCCCGCAGACGAAGGCGATGAGCACGAAGCAGATCAACGCGGCCTGCGCGCGTGGATTCGAGAGCAGGTACTCAGTCCAGCGCCTCATCTTTACTTTCATCTTCCGCCTACTCACCCCCGGCCCATCTCTGTCAGAGACGATCCTCGCGCCCTAGTCATGGTCGGGCCTCCTCAGGCCTTTCATCCCGGAGCCGTGAGTGTAGGGCTTTTCCTTGATCGCGTAGTCGGGCGGCACCTCGAAGAGTGAGTGCGCCGGTTCGCTGCGCTGGATGTTCGTCAGCCGGTAGACGTGCTCGCCCATCCGCGGATCGCTGTGCTTGCTCAAGACCACCACCTGCAAAGCCGGCGAGTACCAACGTTCGGAGACGATCTCGAGCGGGCGGTCGTTGCCGATCTGGCCGGCCGGGATCGTGAGGGTCGAGCGCGTGCCCTCGGCCTCCACGCCTTCCAGCGTCTGCTTGCCGAGCGATTCCTCTTTGGCCTGAGCGGATGAAGGCGGGCGGTGCTCCGGCGGGGGGCCGCTCCAGAGCTTCATCTTGCGCGCCGTGCGGTCGCGCGGGTCAAGGACGTACTGCACTCCGGCCACCGGGTCATGGAGAAAAATCATCTGAGGCGCTTCACCGGCCGCCGCGAACGGGCCGATGGCGCTCAGCGTCTGCTCGCGCCGGGTGCGGCCTTCACTGTCGCGATAGACCGAGGCGGTTGTCTTCCGGCTGATCCGGGTGCCATTGCTGAGGGTTTGGACATCCTCGGTAGTCACGGTGGCGGAGTAAGGCGCCCCCTTGACCGTCTTGCCGCCGAGGCGCATCTCCGACTCCACGAAACTGAAGGTCGGATCAGGGGGGGAAGGCCGCCTGCCTTGGTCTCGCCCCTCCCCGTCACCGCGTCCGGCGGGGCCGCGGCGCTCGGCCGGAGGCTGCGGCCGCTCCGACTGCTTCTCTTGAGCGAGAGCGCCGCCGGCCAGCGTCGCCAGCAAACCAGTTATGGCGATTATCAGTAGCTCACGAAAGCGTAGGGGCAGACCTGGGTGTCTGCCCCGGTCTCGCGTGAAAGCGGGCGCACACGTAGGTGCGCCCCTACGATCTGTGGCCTTTCGTGATCTACTGATTATCCAGTGTCTTTGTCTGCTCATCATAATCACACCTATCTCTTTCCTCGCGAGCTCAGCGTCTGCGTCCTATTGCAAGCCCCAATAGATGTCAGCCATCAAAAACACGCCCAGCAGCGCGACGCAGAAGAAGATCAAAAATAAGGCCAGTTTTTCTTCAAACGCGAGCTGATATTGCTTGGTGTTTCCCTGCATCCCTAGCTCCCAATTATTGGACGAACCGGATCGCCCGCGCCAAGCCGTCATCACCGATGACCACGTCGGCTTTGACCAACTCGCCCGCCCGTTCCAAGTTCATCGGCAAGCCGAAGGAAACCAGCGCCGAGCGCGGGATCTTGACGCGCACCACGTGCCCACTTTCGAGCGCGGGGGCATCGGCCGTAAAGGTCAAGGGGAGAAAGTCGGTCGCGACTTCGCCCGCGTGGCCGTTGGTCCGTGACATCGTTTGGCGGCGACGGGCCACGGGGCGCGACTGGTTTGGCAGAGGACGATCCACGGTCATACGCTCCGGGCGCTCCGTCTCAGGCTCGCGCTTGCTTGGCGGCTTGCTCGATTCGACCTCGCGGGTGGGAGATGGAAGATTCTGTGGCGATGCGGACCGCGCGACCTGCCTCGGCTCAGGTGAGGGCTTCGGCAGCCAGTATAATATGGCCGTCCCGAGCAGCAGACATATCGCCGCCGCCGCCAGAGCCCAGCCCCAGGAGCGTCGTGCGCTCAACTGCGGGCTCAGCCCCAGGCCCGTGGGCGCGTGCCGACTATCGGCCAGCGCCCGCTCACCAGCCCGCCGTCTTTGTTCAGCCGTAATCCGTGAGCGCAAGCGGTCGTAGAGGTCAGGCGAGCTGGCTACTGCATCGACCTCCTCTTCGCTCACCTTGACTGCTCGCAGCACCTCGAGGCGAACTCGGTCCAGGCGCTCGTCCTGCGTCTTCAGCTTCTTGCTTCGGAATATCATCACCGCTCCTTACAAAAGGGGCCGGCCGCATCAAGCCGGCGACAAGCTTCCCCGCCAGTCACAAAAACCGGTGCAGCACGCGCTGGAGTGCCGCCCGCGCCCGGTGCGCCCGCATCTTCACCTTCGAGGCCGACCAGCCGGTCAGCTCGGCCGTCTCAGCCACTGAAAGGTCGGCCATATTGAGCAGCGTGAGCACCAACCGATCGTCCGGTTCAAGGCGCTGAAGCAGCTTGCTCGCCAAATCGCGCGAAATGGCTGTCTGCTCGAGATCGCTCCCGGCGCCGGCGTCCCGCAACTTTTCGGTGAGCCTGGCCTCCTCCGCCTCGCTCAGGTCGCTCATCACGCTCTCGGTGCGCCGCGCGCGCCGCAGCGCGTGGTAGCAGGTCCGGACGGTGATGCGTGAGAGCCAGGCGATGAATGATCTCTCCTGCCCGCCGCGGTAGGTGCCCAGCGCGAAATAGGCCTCGGCAAAGCTCTCCTGCACGACCTCCTCGACCTGCTCGCGCCGGTAAAAAAAACGGTAAGCCAGCCGCGTGACCAGGCGCCGGTGCCGCTCGAAGAGGAGCGCGAAGGCCGCCTCCTCCCCAGCACACACGGCCGCGACCAGTTCATCATCCGCCGGCTCATCCGCCATAGGTTCCAACTCTGCGACCGTGGCGGAACCGGAGATCTCAGTCCATTGATCCATGCGACAAGCTGATGACGCCGCCGACCCCGGGAGCGCAAGGCGTCAAGCGAAAGCCCTTGAACCAAGCCGTCACGAGCGTCGGTCACCCACGGCCATCCAGTGGCGCCGTAGAACGGTTCACGCAATGATTCCGACCGCCGCCACCGCAGCGCGTGCAGTGCCCGCGACAGCGATTCTAGTCATGTAGTGGCGCCCAGAGCGGTTTTGGTCACAATTATTTTAATCGCCGCCTTGGCCACCCGAAGCCGGCCGGGACGGCAGAAAGATTTTGTGATCAAGGCTTGGACGCTCTGCTTCCGCCGTCACTCTTTTCTCCCGCCGTCAACAGATTATCTGATGACCTTGTCAGATGGTAAAACCATGAGGTAATCTCATCCCTGATCCAACTAGCAACACCGCTCCCCTATCGGGGATCCCGATTAAAGCGCATCAGCGAAGCGAAGTCTATCGAAGTCTATCATGGCCAGTACCAGTAAAAGATCAGCGAAAGTGATTTGCCGCAATGGCTGCGTCTGGGTTTCGCCGAAGCAGTTTTGGCATTGGGTGCGTGAAGATGTCGTGGAGTATGTGAGCGAGCCGCCGCTGACGGGCAGATTCCACGGGCGGTCCGACCACTTTTTAGTCACAGTCGAGCGTACCCTGCTGGATCAGGCCTGTCCTGAGCACCTGCAGGCAGCCCTACTAGCCAGACGCCAACTGAAGAGCCGTCGGTGACCTGCTAGGCGCAATCGTTCTTGCCAGCCAGTCCGGCCACGTAGCCCGTGGCGTCCGCCCCGGTTCGGGAGATCGAGTTTCAACCAGCACCAGCCGTCAAATACAAGGCGGCGTTGAGCACGATTTATCCCTCGCGCCGCCATCTGGTGCAGGCGATCTTCCTCAGTTCACCACGCCACACCGTGACGTCAGCCTGAAAGCAAAGAAATCGGCGTCCTCCGCCAGGCTGCGGCCTTGCCTCCGCCCCGCCCCCTTGCTGGAAGGCCGCTAACCGAATACCTCAACTGGAGAACCAAACTTGATCTGCGGCGGCGCCGCCCGGGATGCGCGGCTCGCGCAACTACGAAGATCGGGGCGCGGCTTGACTCCCTATGTAGATAATTATATATATAGGCATCTATCATCCTAGAATCATGACTGACCACTCAGTACAAGGAGCGAGCAATGGGCAAAGGCTATCTGTCTTACACGATGGCGCTGATGTTGCAGGCGCTGGAGAACGGTTACCGATACGGCTTCGACGTCATGACGGTCACGGGGCTGGCGAGCGGGACGGTCTACCCGGCCTTGCGGCGGTTGGAGGACGCCGGCCTCGTCCTCTCCAAGTGGGAGCGGCCGGGCGTCGCGCAGCAGGAGCAACGTCCGGCGCGCAAGTATTACGAAGTGACCAAGGCGGGCCGGGAGGCGTTGGCGGAGGCGCGCCAACGCTTCCGGCTGCTCGAACAGCTCGCCCCGCAATCCACCGGCAGGCTTAAACCCGCGGGTGAGAAAGGCTGAGGTGGCGGTCGTGCGTGGACGCAGAGGCGCAACCCATCAGCGGCCCTGGCTGCGGTTAATCACACTGGTCGGCGTGCTGGTGCCGTGCCGCTTGCGCGCCGACTGGCGGCAGGAGTGGGAGGCCGAGTTGCGTTACCGCGAAACGTTGCTGGAAGAGTGGGACAGGCTCAACGGGCGAACCAAACTGGCTTTGCTCTGGCACAGCCTGGGCGCATTGATGGATGCGTTGTGGTTGCAACCCCGCAGATGGGAGGATGAGATGTTTCAAGACTTGCGCTATGGCGTGCGAATGTTACTGAAGAATCCAGGCTTCACCGCTGTCGTGGTGGCGACGCTCGCGCTCGGTATTGGCGCCAACGCGGCGCTCTTTTCGGTGGTCAATGGCGTGCTCTTGAATCCGCTGCCCTACCCGCAGCCTGAGCAGCTTATAACGCTTCACCAGAGCAAGCCGAATTTCGAGACCGGCGCGATCCCTTATCCGAATTTTCAGGACTGGCAAAAAGAGAACCAGACCTTCTCCGCGATGGCCATTTCGCGTGGCTCCGATTTCAGTCTGATCGGGACGGGCGAAGCCGAGCGCGTCGGCGGGCGATGGGTCTCCGCAGACTTCTTCTCTGTGCTTGGCGTCAAGCCAGCGCTGGGGCGCAGCTTTGCGCCGGGCGAAGATGAGCGTGGCGCAGGCCCGGTGGTCTTGATCAGCGCAGACCTTTGGCAGCGCAAGTTCGGTGTGGCGCCGGATGTGCTGGGCAAAAGCCTGACCCTGGATGACAAGAGCTACACGATTGTCGGCGTGCTCCCGGCGAGCTTCAATCTCGTTCGCGGCGCTGATGTCTATCTGCCGATCGGCCAGTGGAACACTCCCGCACTGCGGAATCGTAGCGCTGGTTTGGGCCTTCACGGCATTGGCCGGCTCAAGCCCGGCGTCACGCTCGCGCAGGCGCAGGCCGATCTGGACAGAGTGATGCGGAATCTGGCCGCCGCATATCCCGATGCCAACCGAGGCCATGGCGCGAGTCTCATCCCGCTGAAGGAAAGAATGGTTGGCGATGTCCGGCTGATCCTGTGGATGTTGCTGGGTGCGGTCGGGTTTGTGCTGGCTGTAGCGTGCGTGAACGTCAGCAATCTCTTGCTCGCGCGCTCAACCGGCAGGACACGCGAATTCGCCATTCGCGCTGCGCTGGGCGCAGGCCAGTGGCGCTTGCTGCGTCAACTGCTGACCGAGAGCATGCTGCTGGCATTAGCCGGCGGCGGGCTGGGGTTGCTGCTCGCTGCCCTGGGCACGCGAGCCGCACTCGGCGTGCTGCCTACCGCCTTGCCCCGTGCGGATGAGGTCGGGCTGGACGGCCGCGTCCTGCTCTTCACCTTCACCATTTCGCTGCTCACCGGGATGCTATCGGGGCTGGCTCCGGCGCTCAAGACTTCGCCATGGCGTTTGTCCGAAACACTCAAGGAAGGCGGGCGCGGAGCGGGCGGTGGGCGCCACCGTGCGCAGGGCGTCCTGGTCGCGGTGGAGATGGCGCTGGCGCTGGTCTTGCTCGTCGGCGCGGGCTTGATGATCCGGAGCCTCAGCGCGCTCTGGCAGGTTGACCCGGGCTTTCGTCCGGACGATGTGCTGACCTTCGGACTGAGCTTTCCGCCCTCGATGAGGACGGCCAGCCCGGAGGCGGTTCGCGTCGCCTTGCGCGAACTCAGTGATCAGCTCAACTCCATGCCGGGTGTCCGGGCCGCTTCATTCTCGGCGGGCGCAGCTCCCTTGCAGGGCGAGGACGACCTGTTCTTCTGGCTCGATGGCCAGCCCAAGCCGGCGAGTACGAGCGAGATGAATATGGCGCTGGTGTATCGGGTCGAACCCGGCTATCTGACGGCCCTGGGCATCCCGCTCAAGCAAGGCCGCTTTTTCACCAATCAAGACGATGAACGAACTCAGCCCGTCGTGGTGATTGACGAAGTCTTGGCCCGCAAATATTTCCCGCACGCAGACCCCCTCGGCCAGCGAATCCACCTGGGGGGCGACCGAGACCCGTTGCAGATCGTCGGGGTGGTCGGGCACGTCAAGCAATGGAGTCTCGATTCGGACGACAAGGCTTTGCTCCAGGCTCAACTCTACGAACCGTTCAGACAGTTGTCGGGCAGTCCTTCCGGCGTGGGCGTAATGATGCGTGCCGAGGGAGTTGCTGGAAAAGCCGGGGCGGTGCCCCCAGCGCTGTTTGACTCGATTCGCCGTGTCGTCCAAAGCCAGCACAGCCAGAATGTCATCTTCAGACCGCAGACGATGAATGAGGTGATTGCCGACTCGCTCACCCGCCAGCGCTTCTCGATGATCCTGCTCGATGCCTTCGCCGCGGTAGCATTGCTGCTGGCGAGCGTCGGCCTCTACGGCGTCATTTCGTATCTCGTCGGCCAGCGCACACACGAACTCGGTATCCGCCTCGCGCTGGGGGCACAACGCCAGGACGTGCTGCGTCTCGTCTTAAGCCGCGGCATGAAGATGGCGCTGAGTGGCGTGGCGCTGGGACTGGTTGCCGCGCTGGGCTTGACCCGGCTGCTGGCCAAGCTGCTCTACGGCGTGAGCACGACTGATCCGGCAACCTTCACGGTGATTGCCTTGCTGCTCGCGGCGGTGGCGCTGCTGGCCTGCTTCGTTCCGGCGTGGCGGGCGACGAAGGTCGACCCGCTGGTCGCCTTGCGGCACGAGTGAGAGAGATGACTGAGGCGACTCGTCCAACGCGCTTTCGCTTCTGGCTTTGGCTGATCGCTTTGATCGGCGTGATCGTGCCGCGCCGGTTGCGCTCAGATTGGCGGCAAGAGTGGGAAGCCGAGTTGCATTACCGCGAACTACTGCTGGCCGAATGGGACAAGCTCGACTGGCATCACAAACTCGATTTGCTGTGGCACAGCGCGGGCGCGTTTGCCGATGCGCTCTGGCTGCAACCTCGAAGACTGGAGGATGAAATGTTTCAAGACCTGCGCTACGGCGCGCGAATGTTGCGGAAGAACCCCAGCTTCACGCTGGCCGCGGTGATCACGCTCGCGTTGGGCATCGGGGCCGTCGCGGTGGTCTTCAGCGCGACGCTGGCGGTGCTGGTGCGGCCTTTGCCTTATCGCGAAACCGGCCGTCTGGTCTGGTTGACCAATAAAAACGCTTCGCTCGACGTCAAGGAGACCTTTCTCAATCCGTCGGACATTCTAGACCTCCGCGAGCAGGCGAAGAGTCTTGAGCAGGTCGCTTCGTGGGGAACCCTGGCGGTCAATGTGTCCGACTCCGGCGTGGGCGCGCCTGAGAGAATCGAAGGCGTTTTCGCCACAACCAATTTCTTTCAGACGCTCGGCGCTCAGCCGTCGCTCGGACGGGATTTCACTCCCACTGACGGCGAAAAGACCGGCGCCGAAGTGATCATCAGCCACGGATTGTGGCGCCGGCGGTTCGGCGGCAATCCCGGAATAATCGGGCAAAGGATCAAAATGGGGCTTCCGGAGCGGATGGGGGCGGTCGGGACAATCGTCGGCGTGGCGCCACCCGGATTTCAATTTCCGGCGCGCATCGAAATCTGGATGGCGGCTCAACTCGACAGAAGACCGCGTGGCGGCGGACACAATAATCGCACGATCGCCAGGCTCAAACCGGGCGTGACAATGGAACAGGCGCAGACGGAGATCGGCGTCATCGCGAGAAACCTGGCGCAACAATATCCTGACACCAACGCGGGCTGGGAGATCACGGCCACTCCCTTTCGCGATTATCTGTTCGGAGGCGCGAACGTCGCCCTGCCTTTGCTATTAGGCGCGGTCGGCTGCTTGCTGCTGCTGGCCTGCGCGAATATCGCCAACATGCAATTATCCCGGGCGACGGCTCGACAGAAAGAGCTCGCCGTGCGATTGGCGCTCGGGGCCGGAAGAGCGCGCATCGTCCGGCAATTGCTGACTGAAAGCCTCCTGCTGTCCGTCGCCGGAGGGATCGTCGGACTGCTGCTGGCGATGGGGGGCTTGAGTCTGCTGCGCGCGATGGGCCCGGATTCGATTCCGCGTTTGAAAGAAGCCGCCATCGATTTCCAATCGATCGGTCTGACGGCTATGTTGTCCGGGCTGACGAGCCTGCTCTTCGCCCTCGCGCCCGCCTGGCAAGCGTCCAGTCCCGACCTGCAGCGGGCGCTCAAAGACAGCGGGCGGACCACTGCGGGAGGGACGGGGCGTCGCCGCATTCATAGCGCGCTGATCGTCGCGCAGGTCTCCCTGGCTCTTGCGCTGCTCGCCGGAGCGGGATTGCTCGTCAAAAGCTTTTGGAAACTGCACGAGGTCAGCCCGGGGTTCGATACGGACCATATTCTCACCGCCGGCGTTGCGCTCAGTTTTGTCGATTATCCGAACGGCGATACGCCGCGCCGCGCCGCCTATTTTCGGCAGGCGCTCGAACGCGTCCAGAGACTGCCCGGAGTCGAATCCGTGGGCGCCATTTCGCAGCTGATGTTCGGCGGACGAACGCTGCAATTTAACTTCAGAATCCAGGGCCGCGCCGAGGATCGCCAGGAGCCGCTGGCGGATTACAGGGTGGTGACGCCTTCCTTCTTCGAAACGCTCCGCATCCCGCTCAAGAAAGGCCGCGTTTTTTCCGAACGAGATACGCTACAAACCCCGTTCGTCTACCTCATCAACGAGTCCTTCGCCAGGACCTATTTCCCCGGGATCGATCCGCTCGGCGAGAGGCTGAGCGCCGATGATCACACGCCAGTGGGAGAAATCATTGGCATTGTGGAGGACTTTAGGCATCGCGGGCTTGACGCTGACCCGGCGCCTACGTTCTATGTCTCCTATCTACAACATTCAACTTTTGTGACCATGAACTTCGTGATCCGTTCGTCAGGCGATCCGGACAGCCTTGCCTACGCTGTCCGGCGCGAGCTTCAAGCTATAGACCCCAGCCAGGTGGTGTTCAACGTCAGGCCGCTGGAAAATTTTCTCTCCGATTCAACCACGCAGCGCAGATTCAACACGCTGTTGCTCGCTCTGTTCGCCGCTCTGGCGTTATCGCTGGCGGTGGCCGGGATCTATGGCGTGATGGCTTATGCAGTCGCGCAGAGGACACACGAAATCGGCGTCCGCATCGCCCTGGGAGCGCAACCGAGCGACACGCTCAAGTTGATGATCAAGCAGGGGATGGCACCGGCGTTAATCGGCGTGGCGATTGGGTTGTCCACGTCGTTTGCCCTAACCCAGTTGATGAGGAGCCTGCTTTTCAACGTAAGCGCGACCGACCCGTTAACCTTTGCCGCCGTCGTAATGCTGCTGATATTCGTCGCCTTGCTGGCTTGCTACATCCTAGCGCGGCGGGCGGCGAAAGTGGATCCCTTAATTGCGCTTCGGTACGAGTGACTGCGAATCGTTCCCTCGAAATGACTGCGAGGTCAGGGATGAGGGGCGAAGACCGATGAGGTCTTTGATAACTTGATTTTCGTGCAGGTGCAATTCCTGTCCCCAGATGCAAGGGTGAAGCATATTCCCCACGGCAACGACTGACCCTCAATGCGGTGAAGCGGGAATAAAAGGCGGTCACGCCGAACCCAACGGCGAATCCCGTCGAGCACAGTGGCATACGGGTAGGCAATCAAACTCACGTCCGAATCGTCGTTAATCCGAACAAGCCTACGTGGGTTATCGGCTTGGCCGAAATGAGGCACGGTGAAGGGCCGGACAGCTTTATTCCTGATCCGGACTGCATCCCACAAGTAACCCGGCGAACAGTGAGACCCTAAGTGTCACGCCAAACGAAAATCAGGAACGAGATAACGAATCGTCGGCTCTCCGGCGCGCGCCGGAGGAGGTGTCAACCACAAGCTGGCGGGGAATGGGATTGTCTGAGAAGCAAAGGCCCGTAGGAAAGCTACGGGATAGGCTGACGCAGACACGATGACTTGGAAGATAGAGGGGTGAGTCGGAGTGCAAAAGCTATGAACACGGTTGCGCAACAACCGATGGATGGATGGAACAAGATTCCGTGGCACAAGACCGAGCGGAATGTGTTCAAGCTCCAAAAACGCATCTATCAAGCCTCGCCGCGTGGAGAGGCGGGCTGCGTCCACCACCTCCAACGACTGCTGGTCAATTCACGGTCAGCGAAGTACCTGGCCGTGCGACGAGTCACTCAGGACAACCGCGGGAAGAAGACCGCGGGCGTGGACGGCATCAAAGCATTGACACCACGCGAGCGACTGGCATTGGCTGAAAACCTGACGCTGGATGGTCAGGCGCAGCCAGTGCGCCGAATCCGGATACCAAAGGCGAGCAACGAAGAGTGGCGGCCCTTGGGGATTCCCGTGCTGGCCGACCGGGCGCGCCAAAGCCTGGTCAAAGCGGCGCTCGAACCCGAATGGGAGGCGCGTTTTGAAGCGAACAGCTATGGCTTTCGTCCGGGGCGCAGTGCCCACGAGGCGATCAAAGCGATCTACGACGCGATCCGCCAGCAGCCCAAATGGGTCTTGGACGCGGACATCGCCCAAGGCTTTGACCGGATTGATCAAACTGCGCTCTTGGCCAAGCTCGCCACCAGTCCGACGTTGAGCAGAAATATCAAGGCGTGGCTGGCAGCGAGCGTGATGGACGGGGCAGAGTTGTTTCCGACCACGGCGGGAACGCCGCAGGGCGGAGTGATTACTCCTCTTACACAATAGACACATTCTCTCTTTCCATTACGCTTTCCCTCAAAAACCATCCTCTTTATATATCTGGTCGTAAGTATGCCAATTACCGTTGGCAGAAGTCTGGACCAGAG
>Ga0070707_100000247_pt1 | contig 54124 bp, 43 predicted proteins | sample KBSK5502metaG_FD_65468 | JGI IMG/M metagenome (GOLD analysis project Ga0070707, IMG submission 65468) | Corn, switchgrass and miscanthus rhizosphere microbial communities from Kellogg Biological Station, Michigan, USA - KBS K5-50-2 metaG | ecosystem: Host-associated > Plants > Roots >... | reverse complement strand
TTGTGGCAAGTTTTTGCCGATACGAAAATTCCGTTTGAGATAATTGAACGTAACAGCTAGTTAAGACTTCTTGAGACTCTTGTTTGTAACGGTATAGTGATCCCCAATGCAAAGATTTGTGTTTTCAAGTTCCGGGTCAATCATAGAGGTCGTAAAAACAATTTGATGTTCTACATCATATCTCTGAGAATACTCAAGTATCAGACGTTGAAAATTCTGGGATCTAATCGGCTCCATTCCTTTGTCTTCCATGTTGTCGCATATGATCAGTCTTGGATAACGAAAGAACGCCAGTTCTAACGAAGCGAAAAATATCGCAAACCTCACAGCGTTTTTGAGATAGGTATTAGAACTAGCCGAAAAATTATTCTGGCCATCAAGTGAAAATGAATCCCCATAGAAGTCAACTTCAACTCCGGTAGCGGTCCTGAATTCTGGCTGGCGCTCTAGATCTTTTTGCAAAAGCAACTTAGCAATCGACTCGATCTTTGCGAGCGCAATACGTAGATTTGTTCTATGCGTTTCCTCCTTTCGTTGAATACTCAGATTCAGCTCTTCAATCTTTGATTTTAATGCTTGAAGTTCATTGCGTAGGAGCCCCAATTGTTCTGCTGCGCCGATCTGTTTTTCGAGAAACGCGATTTCGCTCTCTAGGCGACCACGATTAACTAACAATTCGTCCAGCTTTTCATCTCGAGTTGATCGATACTCTTTTTCCTCCGAATCAATTTCCTCTTGTAGCGCGCTTAGTTGACTGACTAACGGGCCACGTTGGGCCAAGCGCTTATTCAGCTCTTCAAGCTTCCCATCGAGAAGTTTCTTCGACTCCCTGATCTGTTGTTGGATCTCTTGTTGCACTCGCCTCCCGATAGTCCTTTCAATATCCTTTGGTATCGGCTGCTTGCAGAGAATGCAATGATAATCATCAGTTGTATCATCAAGCGGGCTCAGACAATGGGGACAGTGCGAAAAAGGGAGTTCTCCTAATACCTTCCTTGTAGAAATAGACTGACGGAGAGCGACAAGACGTTTCTCTAAGACATCGACAAACTGTTGCGAATCTACAATATCCAGCTCGTACTCTTTGATTTCAACCGTAAGCTTATTGACCTGGGATTTTAGAGAGCTCAGTTCTTCCTGCAATCGTTCTATTCGCGGTGCTGTCGTTGTTCTTCGCCTTGCGATCGTCACTTCTCTGATTTTCCTGATTTGTTCTCGTTCCTTCTCGAGTCGGTTCTTCGTTCTCTGCACTTGTCGCTGCAGTTTTTCGATATCTAACTCGTTGCCAGTTGAACTAAATCCCGTGTTTATGGCGTCATACTGCTCTCTCTTTTTTACATGGTCTTGCTCTGCTTCTTTAAGTCGGAGTCTGTCGTTGTAAAGCGAATCGTCATATACTCCGAGCAATAATTCCGAGACCACTTGGCGTGTCAGAGGCGGATCGAAAGGTTGGTTGCGCAATAAACTTTGAATTGACGAATCTTGATCGATATAAATCAGCCTCAGAATCTGATTCATTGTAATCTTACTGGCTTCTGCTCGAACATCGGGAAATCCCAGGGCCGTAAAAAGCACGGTAGAGAAACTATCCATATTGACAGTTTGAGAATAGGGAAACGTTTTCCATCCCTCGAAGCTTGTCTTCTTCGCAGTCTCGTAGTCCCCCCAAAAGATACTCATGGATTGACCTGAGTGCTCGGTTATGGCTCTCTTAAGAGTCAGCGTTGCCTGGTTCATTTCGACTTCGGCAAACACTTCCCGACAGGTCTTTGCCTCAGTAGTCCAATTGTCAAAATCCCCACCCAAGGAATAGAAAATGAAATTTGCTATCGTCGACTTCCCTGAACTGTTGTCACCACGAATAATGTTGACTCCGTGATGAAAGCTCTCGTCGTAAGCGACGGTGCCGGCATGAGAACCAATAACCAGGCGGTTTAAGAAAAGGTATGGTTCAACTAGGGTCATACTTGAAGTCTAAGAGTCGTGTTCTCGCCTTTAGGCCGCCCGGGCCGCTTAATGGAAAGCTGCTAAGTGGGCCAGCAATAACCTTAATTGCGTGTTCTTGTGGCTCGTCAAGGCTTTGCATATTCTGCCCTAGCTCAGTGGGAATAGTTTTGGAACTCATTTTGATTCGGCCCTCAGTTAGTTCCTCCGAGTCGATGAGGCCGCAAGCTGCTAGGCACTTATAAGCTGTTAACTGAAAGGGTTTCATGCGGTCGAAAACTCTTTGCGGGTCTACCAGTTCCTCATAAGTGTTTGGCTCGTATGGGATGCCTTTGAACGACCAAAGGTCTCGGGTCATGCTTATGTTCTTCGTTTCGAGCGGAAAGACAAAATAAAAATCCCAAATCCTCATTCGGTCAATCTCAACGTTATCCCTCCCCAATGTAGTCAACAACAAAAGAGTCCTATATGCGCAGTGGTAACTGTCAAAAGCTGGGTGGTAGGTTAACACCTTAAGCAGTCCATTTAATGTGGCATTTGCCAGTCAGGTAATACAGCATTCCGTTTATGTCTGTCTCTGTAATATGAAGCAGATTTTCTTCCAACTCTTGCAATATCGGTTTTATCAGCAGCTCTTCAACTAAACTGCTCACTTCATGGATGGGATGCCCATCGCGAATTTTTGGGGCAATGTGATTGAAAAACTTGCTCTCTACTTTTCCTAACAAATATATGTTGATTTGCTGGGCCGATTCGGAGAACTGAAATTGAAGAGCTTTCTTATAAAACTTCTCTTTTGCTCGCAACGCGAAGTCTTTAAGAAACTCGCGATCCCCATCTTTTAGCTTTTGTTCTAGATCAAGAACATCGCCTTCAACCTTTGCATTGTAATAGTCGAAGTCCTTGATGAACTCTCTTAATTGCGAATTGTTCTTACAGTCCTCCTTGAATTTTTCAAGCAACTCGGTCATATAGGAGACGCGAGCTTGTGAACCACCAAAGTTGTATGACGTATCGTGGGTGGTCTTGTCCCTACCCACCATATCGCCTCCAGCTTCGCTGTTTGATTGGTCTGCTTTATTTTCAGCCATACGGGGGATTAATTCTTCTTGTCCCTCCCCACCAAATCTCCCCCAACTATATTGCCTGACTGGTTAACCTTATTTGAATCCTTCCGCGACTTGTTGACTATACGGATTGTAATAACAATTCCTGCGAAGAGGGCTATTAATGCCAAAATGATCGCCGCAAGATGTTGCGTAATAAATTCAAACATGGATATTTCACTCCATTCTAGAGAATTGAGAAGAGAGATGTCATTCTGTTAACAGATTCGGCGCAACCGGCCGTCGCAGCCTCACAAACTGTAGAGTTGGGTCTCCGATGGGACAATCCTTTGCTCCTTTGTTGAGGCCCAAAGGCCGTGAGTTGTTCTCGACGAGGTTTCCGACGGACGAAGTATATGCCCTTGTTGCAAAAGATCAAGCAATGATTGGTATTAGCTTAGAAAACAGGCCCAGATTCCTACGGGTCACTAGTTGTTTGATACAAAGGTTGACTTTCGAGAATCATTGAACGTAACACTCCTTAGACAGATTTCTATGCTACGCTGCCTTCGTTTGCAGCACTATCGGCTATGTCACACCGTCTCGATTTAGCAAACTGGCACCGCCGGGAATTATTTGAGTTCTTCCGCGGTTACGCCAATCCCTACTTCAACATCTGTGCGCGACTTGATATTACCAGGCTCATGGAACTACTTCGCGATCGCCCCGGAGTGAGCGTGTCGTTGGCATATCATTACTTCGCGTTGCGGATCGCAAACGAGATCGAGCCGTTCCACTATCGTCTCGAAGATGACGAGGTGATGGTCCATGACGTCATCAATGGGGGCACGACGGTGCTGCTGCCTAATGAAACCTTTACCTACGCATATTTCGACTACTTTGAAGACTTTGAGAAGTTCTTACTTGAAGCCGGAGAGGCCATTAGAAAAGTCCTGGCGGAGGGCGCCTTAAAGCCGACTATGCGTTATGACTTGATCTACTTCACCACTTTGCCGTGGGTTTCGTTTACGAGCTTTGCGCACGCACGCACTCCGGGCCGCGGCGAGTCAATACCGAGAATTGCCTTCGGCAAGTTTTTCAAAGAGAGTGGCCATACTCTCCTGCCGATTTCTGTCGAGGTTCATCACGCATTGATGGATGGACTACACGTGGGGCGTTTCCTGATGCGCATGGAAGAGGCACTCAACAGACCTGAGGAGTACCTCGGGTAACAAAAAACGCATCGCTGTGATCGCACCCAACCGTAGTAGGTCAGTTTGCGAAAGTGGCACGGGCGTCCCGCCCGTGAATCACGCGCAAGATGCGCGTGCCACTTTCAAAACTGACCCACTAGTCACGCAACAAGTTGATTGACACAGTGCGTCGCTTTAATTAAGATTCGACCCGTTCGGAATTTGTTAGTCCTCGCTCGCCCCAATTGATGTTGCGTCATGTCTACTTTGATTTGAACCACTAACGAGAGGGAAAAACCATGCAGAGACCAACGTTCCCTTCCTTTGCCCAATGGGTCAAAGGAATTGGTATTAGTTTGCTCGTAATCCTGGCAATCGCGCCCGTCGCCAGTTCGCAGACTCAGATCACCACCGGAACTATTCAAGGTACGGTGACTGACGCAAACGGGGCCATCATGCCTGGCGCGAATGTTGAAATCAAAAACCTGGACACCAACCTCTCGAAGACCTTGTCCACCGATGAAGGTGGGCGGTTCGTGGCCCTGGCACTGCCGCCTGGCAAATACTCAGTTACCGTTTCCAAGACCGGCTTTGCCACGGCGGTGGCCGAAAGGCTGGATCTAACTGTCGGTCAGGCGCTCAATCTGCCGGTAGCCATGAAGGTTTCAGGCGTTGAAGAGCGCGTAACTATTAGTGCGGCTCCGGTGGTTGACACTGTGAAGACGGAATCCAGTACGACGATAAATGAGACCGCGGTCAACACCACGCCGATTCTGGGACGGAAGTTTGAAGATCTGTTGACGCTCACCCCGGGCGTTAGCGTGGTCCAGGGACCTGACGGGGACGAGATTACTTTCGCCGGACAGCGCGGCGTGTTCAATAACGTCAGCTTTGACGGAGGTGACTACAACAACGGCTTCTTTGGCGAACAACTCGGTGGTCAACGCGCGGCGATCGATATTCCGTTGGACGCGGTGAAGGAATTTCAGGTGATCGCCACCGGGGCCACGGCCGAGTTTGGACGCTCCGCCGGCGGTATTATCAACGTGATCTCGAAATCGGGGACCAACGACGTCCACGGCAGTCTCTTTTATTTTCAGCGACTCGAAGCGCTGACCGCGAACGCGTCTGACGGTAAACCACTCAAAGATTTCAATCGGAAGCAGTTTGGCGGGACCATCGGTGGCCCTATCAGCAAGAACAGATCGTTCTTCTTCTTTGCCTTCGAAGGCATTCGAGAAAAACTTACCCGCGCGAATCTTAGTGAACCGATCGGCACGCCGTGTGCGATCGCGGCGCCGGTCATTACCAATCCGGTACATGAAGCAGCTATCAACGGCAGCCCCGATTGTCAACGAGTCGCGCTCATCAACTTCATCAAGGCGACCAGAAATACGGACGAAGGACTGCCGGTTACACATGACATCAATAACGAGGCGTTCCTGGCCAAGGTTGACACGGATCTTAACTCGGCGAACAAGCTCGCGATCTCGTACAACTTTGACTATTCAAAGAACACCAATCAAACGTTTGACGTGGCCACCTACGGAAACTCGGCGAATGGCATTGAAGGTCCGTCGAAGATCAATAACTTCAACGTCAATCTGTTCAGTTCGCTTTCGTCCACCAAACTGAACGAAGCTCACTTCTCGTACACGCGCGAGCAACGGCCTCGTAGCGCTATTACTTCTAATGTGCCGGCTGATACAGCCATGGGTTTCGCCACCACGTTTAGATTTGGTCACCCGTTCTTCCTGAATCCAAACGTGGACGAACTGCTCTGGCGCACGGACGCGAAAGACAATTTCACGATCGTATCCGGAAACCACACCGTCAAGTTTGGCGGCGAGTGGCTGCACACGCTTAACGATCAGGTCTTCCGTGGTTTCTTCCAGGGCCGATATATTTTTGATAGCGTAACCGGGTTCCTGCGGTATGCGTCGCCCGCGGCCGCGGGTGGTTTCGGACCTGGCGCGACAGGCTGCTCCAACGGCACATATGTTACTTTTCCGACGGCCTGCCCCGTAGGCACCACTACTACGGGCGGCCCGCTACTCCTATTTCTACAGGGCGCGGGCCGCAGCGGACCAGCTACCGATGCCGCGGGCGCATCCAAAATCAAAAACGAGGACCTGTCAGTGTTTGCTCAGGACAAGTGGCAAATCCGTCCGAACTTTACGCTCAACTATGGCTTGCGGTGGGAGGCTCAAATCTTCCCCGAGCCCATAGTCGCGCCAAGTGCGACGGCCTACGGGTTATTCCTCAGCGATCCCCGCTTCCCATCAGACGGCACGCTGCATAGCCCAAAGAAGGAGTTCCAACCGCGTGTTGGCTTTGCCTGGGACATATCAAAGAAAGGTACGTCCGTCCTTCGCGCCAGTTATGGTGTCTACTTTGCGCGCCAGAATATGCTTTCGCAGGTTGGCTCCATTACCACCAACGGTGTGCAACAGCAGACCATCTTTCTCAACACCCCAATCATCGGGTTCGGCGTGCCCGGCCCGGTCTGGCCCGGACTAGTGACGCCAGCGGCTTCTACCTGCACCGCCGGCGGGCGTACTAATCCATTCCCGTGCTTCTCTGGCGTACGCGTTTTTGATCGGAACTACGCCAATCCGCGTGTCTACACAATGAACGCTGCCTTCGAGCAGGAACTCATGCCCGATCTTTCACTGTATTTCGATTTCACCCACTCGAAAGGTGTCCATCTGACCCGCTTTCTCAACTACGGCCGGACCGGTTTCTTTGCTCCATTCCTCGACGAGACTATGGTTGCCAGTGCGGTCGGCAAGTCTCTTTACAACGGCTTTACCGTCGGAATGAGAAAGCGCTTCAGCCGCCGATATCAATTCGAGTGGAACTACACTCTCGCGAAAGATCAGGATGACGACTCGAACGAGCGCGATCCATTCACCGATCGCTCGTTCAATATCGCCAACCTGAGTCTTGATTATGCTCTGTCAGACCGCGACATTCGGCACAAGTTCAACTTCTTTTCATATGTGGAAATTGGTTGGGGGCTGGAAGGCAACTTCCGCGTTCAGGCGCGCGGCGCGCAACCCATCACTCCGGCAACGCGTACGGCTACCAACCGCAACACGCTGCGAAAGGACAACGCGTACTTCTCGTTCGATTGGCGCATTCAACGTCCGTTCAAACTGGGTGAGCGATTTGCGCTGATTCCGATCATCGAGCTGTTCAATACCTTCAACAACAAAAACAACATCAACCCGCTGAGCACGCCGGGCCTCTTTAACTTTGACGGTTTCCTGCGGCAGGGCGTAGGCGATCCGCGACAACTGCAGTTGGCCGTTAAGTTTACTTTCTAAGCGGTAGCCAGGATCTGTTCAAACGAAGGCGCAGGAGACTAGTTTCCTGCGCCTTCATTGCTGTCCGGGGAAACGATCGCGGAAAGAATTAACCTCAATTTCTAATTCCGTTCACTCAATCTTAACGCGGTCGCGAGATAATCACGCCTGAAATTCCCCTGAGTTCAAAAACAACTTCTTTGACGGAATCTGGATCTAAGAGATCGGAAACTGTCATCGCCCAAAGAGGTCTAGTATGAGTACTAAGCAGATTGCCTTGCCTTTTCGAGCAGGAAGGCCGCGTCCTGGGAAAAATTCCAACTCCGAACTAATCGGTCGCTCGTACGAGGAAGATTATTCAACGGTGACTGTAGTTGCGGTGTGCGCGAATGATGAAAGTCGCGTGATGGTCCGGCGCGATCCCGGCGGCCGCACCTGGTCGATGCCCGCGTGGCTGATGCGCCTGGTTTTTTTGGAGCAGAAGGGAAAGCGCGCGGCTTAACGGGCTGCCCTCTTATTCAAGCCGGGAGGCGGCGACCAACTTGTTATTGCCGTCATGAGCTTGCACCAGCACCTTGATTGAGCGGCCTTTCAGGATGACCGGCTTTCGTCTGATCGCCCCCTGTTTGGCGTTAATCGTCTGGTGAAACCGGCCATTTAAGTAGATATTCAGATATGCGATGTTCTCGTCTGTGTTCTCGGTCGGGAGCTTCGAGGTGCAGGTTACGCGCACGCCCCGAGACGCTTTTCGTCTGAAACGTTCCAGCGAAAGCGAGTAGATTGGTTTCTTCCTCAGGAGTTTTACCGCATGCCTGATCAGGTCCAGATTCCCCTTCATCAGATCGCGTTTTGTCATGCAGTGCCGCTTGTCGGGCTCGATTCCCAACTCTTCAAGCAGTTTTCCCACACGCGGACCGACGCGAATGCTCCGGCGCATTGCGACCACCAGGTTGGCGCCTTTAGGCAGCGGCTTGAATGGTGAATGTTTAGACTTCCGAACCGCCGTCCTCAGGTCTTCATAGGTCCAATTGTTGGCGCCGCCGGCGCCGGTATTGTCGCTGGTGCCGAGCACCAGACCGACGTCATTGTCCTGAAAGCCGGCGGCAAACATGTCAGTGGTGCTATAAGACAACGCATCGGTGATGAGGATGACGGGGCCATGGTAGACCTGGCCGATATCGTTACAAGATTCTTCGTCATTAAGTGGAAAGCCCATGGAATATATAGCTCCGGTCTCCACGGCTTCGGCGATTGATCTCTTCCACTTATCAAGCTCCCAGTTCTTTGGCGCGTGCTTGCAAATCTCGTAATTCAAAGGCGTGTTGATGAACTCAAAAAGTTCCGGCTTTACGTTCCCTGGAGTAAACAACTGGAGCAGCCTTTCGCCGGCCCTGATCTTGCCGCCGCCGTTGCCGCGCACATCTATGATCAGACCTTCCTGGGGGAAGTCTTTGGATGTGATTACTCGTTTGAACTCCGCGACGAATCGATCCGGGTCGTCCATATTAAAGCTAAACAAGCGAATGTATCCAATCTCGCTCCCGTATTCCTTCCTTGCCTGGGCGTAAAATATGTCCTCAAACTCCTTGCGTACGCGCATCCAGCGGATTGCAGACAACTGCTTCTTCGGTCGATCTAAGTCTCTTTTCTGCAGATACAACTGTTTCTTTAAAAGATTGATCTTGGTCTTTCGTATGTCGATAGCGGCCCGTTTCTTTCGGGTTGTCTTAGTGGCCAATGGCGCCGCGACGGTGGTGCCCAGCCTCCACTCCTGTTTGTCGAGGGTCAGGGTCTTTCCTTCCTTAGACCGGTAAGTAATGGAGACCCAGGACTCGTCCGGTGGCAGTGACGACTCCAGAGGCCGGATCGTGAGGCTATCGAGTCCGCGTGCAAATCTCGCTTCGAGATTGCTGCCGGACTGTGTCTCCCCGTTCTTCTCGATTGCTCTGGCGATGGGCATTCCATTCCACGAGAGGACCTCGACGCCGGGTTCGAAATTAGCTACCCCTGGGTCAGCGTTGGCACTGGCCCGGTAGAATTTACGCGCGATCCGAGAGACCAGGAACTTTTCGGTTAGTTTATCCTTGCACTTTTCTCTTGTTGCTTTCTTCGTTCCTTTGCGAGGATCGCGGGCCGCTGGCTTCGAGGTTTTCCCAGATACGAAATACTGTTCGATAAGGAAAGGAAGAAAAGCCAGCTGATCTTCAAAAGCCGCCGGCAACTGGTAGTGGGTGTGCAGATCCCGAAGCGAGGCGAATATCTCCAGCAATCTTCGGTGGAATTGCAGTTCGCTTTCCAACTCGCGTTCCGTCTCTTCAAGGCGGAACTTGATCAGCTTGAGTCGCCGGATCGGATCAATCGCGTGCATCGCGCGCTTGAGCGGGAGATGGACGTAGTTCATTTCGAGCATTAACAGTGCCTGGTTGACTATTCGCAGGCGATCTTTTCTCGATAACCTACTTCGCTTGTCGATCCTTTTGAGAAAGGTCGTGAGCAGCGTTCTGCCAGCCGCGCGGTCGAGCCTTAGGAGCGTGGTTCGGGCGCCGGCAGTTTCTTCTATAGGCATAAACGTTCTCCTGTAAGCGCCGAAAACTACCTGAGTTGCGTGCGTCAAACAGCCGACAACGGCCGCCGGGTGCACAAATGCCTTCCCGGCTGAGAGCAGCGCCGCACAATGGGCGCGAGACACGCGCGCAACAAGTGGTTTCGGAAATGCGGGACCTGAGAGCGCGGTTTGGTATTGACGATTCGCTTAGTATCGGCATCTTTCAGCAGACAATACCAACCCCTTAGCGTCGTCATCACGTCGATAGCGGCCGACCGTAAACGCTCACATTCTCAGCGGAGTTAATAGCGCTGTCGCGCTCTTAACGTCGCTCAGCTTATTTCTTCGGCTTGGCTTTCTTGGCGGCCTTCTTGGCCTTCTTGGGCTTCTTCTTGCCGCCCGTACCGCCACCGCCTGGGGGTTGGTCGCCTGTACCGCCGCCGCCTGGGGGCGGGTCGCCTGTACCGCCGCCGCCCGGCCCTTTACCCTTCTTCTTCTTCTTTTTCTTCACCATAGTGTTTCTCCTTTGTGAATTCAGTAGTGGATAACTCTCAATGTTGAACCTGTTGGGCCAGTAAAATGGCCTTAGCCTGCTCACGTCATGTGTTTGACGTAAAAAGTGAGTCGCAAATTCGGACGGGCGTAATTAGTTTTCGCCGATTATCGAAATCTTAGAGGCTGGTACATTACCACATCCATCCGCTAGCTAACGCACCTAACTCATCAAACCCTTGTTCAATGATAAGAATGACCCGCCACCGTGAATTGACTTCATTTGCGCTTAGAGATTTTATCGCTTTGGTCGCGATACTTCTTGATATCAGGTCTGTGCAAGTAGCCTTCGTAAGCTTCCTTGCCCCATTTTTGCTCGAGTCCTGCGCACAAGCTGTCCGCACGCGAAGCGTAGTCCTGCGCCGCGGATTTGTTTCCCGCTAATTCGCCTGCGCGCGCGGCGATCAGCAAGGCCCGCCATTCTGAATCCTGCTGTCCGGATCGGGCGAACATTTTCTGCGCCTCCAGGGCATTTTCCAAAGCGCCCTTCCAATCGTTTGCGACCAGTAGAACCTCAGCGAGAGCCAGCAGCGCCGTTGAGATCAGTTGTGGCGTGTTCACTTTCTTCGCCATGGCAACGGCTTCTTCACAGGACTTTCTGCCTGCTTGAGCAGCCCCTGAAAAGGCTTCCGCGCGGCCCATGCAGTACTTTGCTTGAAGCGTCACATCCGGGAACTGCGAAGCCGACACATCCAGGGCAAGCTGACTCTTTTTCCTGGCTTCTGCATAATTACCCTCGCTCAAAGCCATTTGAGCACTTGTCAGATGGACCCAGGCGAGCACTGCCTTGTAGTTCGCTTCGGGCTGGCTGGCGATTTCAAAAGCGGCATCAAGAGCTGTGCGCGCCTCCGCGAAGCGCCCCAATTGCCAGAGAAGGGCGCCGCGATTCATTTGATCAAAAGCCAGTCCAATCTTCGCACCTCGCGCCTGATCGATTTTGAGCCTCTCGTCCAGATGGGAAAGCGCCTCAGGATACAGTTCCTGATTGCGTCGCAGAATGGACAGGTTGGTGTATGAATCCGCCACGCCCGCTTGATCGCCGGAGTCTCTGGAAAGTTGGAGTTGCTCCTCGAAGATCTTGAGCGCGGTTTCCGGCTCACCTTTCTCCTGATAGGCGCGTCCCATCACGCTCAAGGCAATCGAAGTCTCTTTGCGGTAGCCTCCTGGCCTGTAGAACTTCAGTGCTTCTTGAAGCTGAGAAATGGCTTCGTCGTTTTTGCCCAATATTTGGTTCAACCTGCCCAGAGACAAAATCGCCCGGATCTCGCTGCTCCGCGACTTATCCTGGCGGGCCAAATCGAGCGCTTGTCCGAAGTACTTGCCGACTTCGTCAAAGTCTCCTCGACTCATGAGTGCCAAGCCAAGATCGATCAAGCCCTGCGTGGCAATGTTCTTGATGTTGGCGGTCTGCGCCAGCTTTATGGCCTCAGCGGCCAACTCTTTAGCACGGTCGATGTTTCCTTCATCGCGAGAGACGAGGCTCAATTGCAACTGCGTCCTCACGAGCTGGTACTTGTTGTCGACATTTTTGAGAATCTCCAACACCTGTTCCAACTGGGCGCGGGCTTCGGGCAGCTTGCCGGTGCGCGCGAGCAGCGCACCTCGCTGGTAAAGAACTTCCACCCGTCCTTCGTCATTGGACATGGTTTGATAGAGCTTCTCGGCGGTTTTGAATGAGACTTCCGCGTTGGCCGAATCCTGGCGGCGACTGTAAAGGACCGCCAGGCGCAAAAATCCGGCTGGTGATTGGGGGTCGCGTTTGGTCGCCTCCAGGTAGCACTCGATCGCTTTGTCAGAATTCTCGTTCTTTTCGTAAGCCCGGCCGAGATCGACATAAGCAGATGCTTTTTCGTTGTTCGGTGTCTGATCGAGAATCTTTTGATAGTAGCCGACGGCGGCGGCAAAATCTCTCCTCACGGTGGCTGCGACTGCGTCCAGATAGGCGGCGTCAGCGCTCGCCAGCCCGGAATGATCGGGCGCCAGCGACATGGCGCGCAACACTTCCTCCTGGGCCTTTTCGGTGCTGCTTATTTCAAGATATGTTTCGGCCAGGCGGGCGTGCGAGAGCGCATACCGATCGTCCAGTTCGATTGACCGCTCCAGCCTTTTGCTGGCCTGATAGTAAGTGCCGGCTCGCATCGCGACGATGCCTTGATCGTACCAGGTCCTGGCTTCAGGCGAGATCACGTGCGCGGTCGGATTACAGCTGCGTTGCCCCAACAGAACTCCCGCAATAATCAAGAGTGGCACGACCAGGGCGGCGACTCGCACCGGTTTTCGTTTCCAGGCTTGAGTTACGGCGGCAGTTATCACCGAAGAGCGCGGCGGGACTGTCAATAAGCCGCTGCCGACGGAAAGCGAGGCTTTGAGCTTATTAAGATCTTCGAGCATCGCGTTCGCGGATTGATAACGCGCCTCGACGTCTTTGGCCATGGCCTTGAGGATTATTTCTTCCAGGCCGGGCGGCATACCCGGAACGACCTGGGAAGGCCTGGGCGGTTCGACGTGCAGCACTTGAGAAGAAATTTCAATCTTGCTGTTACCGGAAAACGCCGGTTTGCCGGTGGCGGATTCATAAAGGGTCACGCCCAGCGAGAAGACATCACTGCGAGCATCGCTGTCGTGTCCCTTCAACTGTTCCGGGGACATATAGGCAACCGTGCCCACGATCTGTCCTTCTTCAGTCAGGCGGGTTTCGGTTCTCGCCTCTGAATCGACTGGTCGCTCGGTCTGGAGCTGCTTGGCCAAACCGAAGTCGAGGATCTTGACCTGGCCACGCGGAGTGATGATCAGGTTCTGAGGTTTGATATCGCGGTGAATTAGACCGTGAGAATGTGCTTCGGCCAGCGCTTCCGCCGCCTGTATTCCAATGTTAACGACATCCGCGGGAGCCAGCGGATTGTCTTTGACTTTGTTCCACAACGTTTCGCCATCGATGTACTGCATCACGATGAAGGGATGCTCCCCTTCATTGTTGACTTCGTGAATGGTGCAGATGTTCGGGTGGTCGAGAGTAGCCGCCAGCTTCGCTTCGCGGATCAGTCTTTTTCTGGCATGGGCGTCCTCAATCGACTTAGCCGCCAGGATCTTGATTGCTACTTTACGCTCGAGGCTGGTGTCGTGAGCCAGAAACACCTCGCCCATGCCGCCCGCTCCGAGCTTCTTGATAATTTTGTAATGAGAGAGCTGTTGTGCAATCAAACCGGGCTACCTCGCCGTATCAAAGGCATCAAGGAAAGGCTCGTTTTGCCGCCTTGGGATTATGGTGAAAGACACCTTGAGGTTGTCACCATATTGGTCTTGACCGCTTGGGTGAGAGTTCTACTCTGAAGCTCAATAATTGTCAACGAGAGTCTTTTGAAGGGATGTTCTAACTTGAGAAGACCTGAATTTTCGAGGTACGTCATGACCGGCTAGGTTGAGCCGTATAGATCTTCGATTAGCTCGCCGTATCTTTCGTCGATGACGTTACGCTTTACTTTTAAGGTTGGCGTCATCTCGCCCTTATCGATCGAAAATTCTTCATCCAGCAGCGCAACGCGGCGCACGCGTTCATAATCGGCCAGGTGGGCAGTGATCGAAGTCACATCGCGCTGCACCATCTTAACAGCAGCGGTCTGTTTGCTTAGGTCGGCGTGGGCCTGCGGCACGGGTTCACCGGCCGAGCGCAGCGAAGTCTTCAACGCCTCCCAGTCAGGCACAATCAAGGCCACTGGATACTTGCGGCTGGCGCCCACCACCACTACCTGATTGACGAACTCGCTCTGCTTCAAGAGACTTTCGATCAATTGCGGCGCGATGTATTTGCCGTTTGAGAGCTTGAAAAGATCCTTCTTGCGATCGGTCAGGAAGAGGTGGCCGTCTTCGCCGATGTGACCGACGTCCCCGGTCGCGAACCAACCGTCGTTCATCACCGCCAGCGTGGCTTCCGGATGGCCGTAGTATCCGCGCATCACGTTCGGCCCGCGCACCAGCATCTCACCATCTTCGGCGATGGCCACTTCGATTCCTGAGAAAGGCTTACCGATCGAACCGACGCGATTGTCGTCGGGCCGGTTCGCACAGACGATGCAGGTTTCAGTCATGCCGTAACCCTGCAGGATCTTGATGCCGGCGCCCAGAAATGAATATGAAAGCGTTGGTGAAAGTGGCGCTCCGCCCGAAACGAAGTAACGCAGCCGGCCGCCGATGCCTTCGCGCCACTTAGTGAACACCAACCGGTCGGCCAGGGCGTGCCTGGCTCTTAATGAAATCGGCACGCGCTGTTTTTTATCTTCCAATTCCGCAACCCGCTGGCCTACCGCCAGCGAGCGCGCGAAAATCTTGCTCTTCAGGCCACCGGCGGACGTACCCTTCTTGATGATGCGGTGATAGACCTTTTCGAACAGCCGCGGCACCGCGGTCATGATCGTGGGGCGGACCTCGCGCAGGTATTCTCCCACCTGATCGAACGACGCGGCATAGTTGACTGAGACGCCCATGTAGCAAAAGACATAAAACACCGTGCGTTCAAAGATATGCGACAAGGGCAAGATCGATAGCGAAACATCCGCTGGACTGATTGGCAACCCGTTGGTGATCGAGCGCACGTCGGAAATAAAGTTTTCGTGCGTCAGCATGACGCCTTTGGGTTCCCCCGTAGTTCCCGAGGTATAGATTATGGTCGCGAGTTCATCTGGCCGTCCGCGCGCGATGAGCTTGTCAAAAGCGGATGCATCCTCGCGATCGATCGCCGCTCCGCGCGCCTCGATACTTTCCAGAGTAGTAGCCCGTTCCAGACCTCCTGCGCTTTCGGAATCGAAAACCACGACGTGCTCGAGTTGATCCAGTCCGTCAAATCCTTTACGCGCATGCTTGAGTACGCGGCCACCTGAAATCATCAGGGCGCGCGCACCACAATCTTTGAGAATGAACTGAATCTGATCGACTGATTGAGTGGTATAGAGAGGAACGGTGACGGCCCCCGCGCTCAGGATTGCGAGATCGGCGATTGACCACTCTGGACGGTTTTCGGAGATCAGCGCGACGCGATCGCGGGGGTTGATGCCCAGATCAGCCAGGCCAAGCGCGATGTGACGCACGCGCGTGACGAATTCCGCGGCTGAGACACGGACCCAATGCCCTTCGCGCTTTTCGCTGACGGCGTCCGGTTTGTCGTGGCGACGAATGGCCTCCAGACAAACTGCGGGCAACGTGGACGGGGCGCTTGATTGTTGCTGGCCGGGCGAGACTTTAGCAGCAGCTGCCGACGACACTTGAAAGCGATCTCCTTTTTCGCAGGGCTGGACTGGCTAAGCTTTTTATTCGGGAAAGAGCGCTAACAGACTATAACGTCTCACGGGAAAGATACAACCAAATGGGGCTTGGTTACAGAACCGGGAGCGGTAGCGACCGGGTCGACGGTCGTCCGTCCTCGGTCGGCTTAGTTTGAGAATCGCAAATCGAAGGCCTGACCCCGATTTGATTCCTTCAACTGTGGCGCACTCCAGATTAATAGCTTAACCCACGCCATACTTAGGAGGAAGCCATCGAGATACATCAGGCTCAACGAAGCCTTGAAAGACTTCGGTAAATATTTTGGAATGTATTTTCTGAAACCCGATTATGTCTACTGGAAATAAGTAGTCATTAGCCACATATTTTCCCCAGGTTCCGGAGTCGCCGTAGACGAAATACTCTTTAACAGGCGCCTCGAATAACTCTTGAGAGACGTATCCCCCAGACATGAGCTCGCTCCACGAAATATTGGACGGATATTTGAACCTTAACGGCGGCTCTCCGTGATGAGGGTTGTCTTCGTCAACGTGTTCGACGACCACGAAGTAGCTGTCACTCGTTTTCCTCGTACACAGTTGAAGCAATGTAAAGTCCTCTTCGGTGAATACTCGCCCACCTCTCACCGTGATGATTTCAAATCCTTTGCGAAACCTGACATCAGGGAAGTTCGGACCCGTAATCGTGTAGATCGCTTCTTGGATCGGCAACCACTTCTGAGCATAACCACTTTTAGGAAGCCAATACTTAGCGAAGTAAGTCTCCGTTTGCTTCTGGGTTTCTACTTCTACGTAGAAACGTAGTTGTTGGTCATAGTCCATCATGGAGTGAAATTCGTATCTTGTAGTATTGTTCAGCAGTTTTGATGGATATCGTCGGCGTGCCTCCCATTGAATGCGAAGGGTACAATCTAGACTCCAAATCGGGGTCAGGCCTGCGATTTGCGATTCTCAACCCGATGATACTGCGCATTAAGGCGGGCTGCGAGCCTGCCTAGTTCTTTATTATTACGCACCTTGAATTTGGCGGCATCATGACGCCGGCTTATCGCCGAGCTGCTTATTCCCATAATCTCTGAAAGAAGCTTTAGGCTCGCGCCATTGCGACGTCCCGTCAGGACAAACAATTCTTTAGCCAGCACGGCTGCCGCGCTCTTGCTAGCACCGCAGAATTGGGCTCTGGGAATCCGACAAATCTTCTCCACCGCCTCAATCAAGGCTTCGGCGTTGAATTGTTTGCGCACTTTCGTGCGCTCCTCTTTTCGGGCCGCTCGCCTGGTTTCGCCGATGCGATGGATGGTCGCATCAACAAACTCCTCAGTTCCCAGGAATCGCCCTTCGTCCGCCAGATAGAATTCCTCCTGATGGCCAAGTTTCATTCCCGCCGCCACGAATTGGCCGTATGCTTCCCGAGCTAACTTCTTCTTCACACCAAAGTGACGTAGCACCGGATCGACATCAACTATTCCCGGCCGCTCCAGACCTAGATAAGCACGATGTCCACTGTATTTGTATTGCTCCGGCTTCTCCACCATCCCGGCACGCACCGGATTAAGATGGATATAGCGCACCAACTTAGCCAGGTATCGATCGCTTTGACAGAGAATTGACTTATGCCGTCCCTGTAGAAGATGCCCTACCCGTATATAACGGCGGTTATAGTACTGACTATAGCCAGTCAATACGCGGTGCATGATGCAGCCGATTGCGTCCACTTGCCGCTCGATTAGTAGATGCACGTGGTTGGTCATCAGACAGTAGGCATAGAGGAAGAATGGTAACTTGATCTTTTGAACCGAAAGCAACGAGAGAAACTTTTCGTAGTCAGCAGCCGAGTTGAAGATTTGCTGCCGGTTATTACCGCGCGTTATCACATGATACAGACCACCTTCGACTTCAGCGCGCGCTTTTCGTGACATGGGCCGCGCATGCTACGCGTAACTATTGTGTGCGTCAACCCACCTCACCGCAAGGATTTTGCTTCAGCATGTTGAGTCTTTATTACCAGGCTTTTGACTAACCTTGAGTGGAGGTTTGCATTCGGATCACCCGAAGCCAACGGATGACAGAATCGCAAATCGCAGGCCTGACCCCGATTGGTTACCCCGATTGGTTTTATCTGTTAGAGCGTCCATTAACGAACCGATTTGACTGAGTTAGCCGTCTGGTGCCGAGTACCGGCAGTTAGGGGGGGAGTGCACGTGAGACTTCAGACTGGTTTAGCTTCTTCCAGTGCGGGCGGTTTAGTCGCCGGAGACCCTAATTCGGCGCCCTGAGAGCGTGAGCGTCTCTTTCGTCGCCCACGTTGTCTGGACCCTTGATCCACCCGGCCGTCCTGTGTAGCCAGCGCGGCCAGAATCAAGAACAGCAGCGCGTTCGCCGTGGTGTGCAAGGTAAAGTCAAAAAAACTGTGCACCAGCACGGCGAAACATCCGGCCAGCGCGCCGGTGGCCACGCCGCGCCGGAACTTGTCATCAGTCTCTCGGCGGGTGAACCCTTTGCGAAACAGAATCAGGATGAAAGCCAGGCCCAGGAGGGCGCCTATGATGCCGCCGTCCGCGAGAGTTTGCAGGTAATCGTTGTGCGCCTGTTCCAAACGAAAGAATCCGTTACGCGAATCGTAACGTGTGTAAATCACGCTGAAGGAACCTAGTCCGGATCCAACTACGGGATAGGCTTTGATCACGTCCAGGGTCACGTTCCAAAAATGTGCCCTGCCCGTGGTTGGGTCGGCAGCGTTCGCAGTGCCTATCAAGCGATTGAAGACTTCGGAGCCGCCAATCGCGAGGCTGCCTCCGACAAGTACGCCGATGAGTGCAAAGGCCAATCCCGCGCGCAGCAAGGCGGATCTTATCCGTTCGGCGCGAGGCTTTCGTTGACCACTACTAAGTAAGGTCGGACCTGCGATAACTGCCAGAAACATGATCTCGGCGGCGAGGCTGATAATCCCGCCCCGCGAGTTTGTCATGATCAAGGCGACGCCCATCAACGCGGCGGCAAAGGCATAAAGTGGCCGCTTGTAACTCTCAAGCGAGCCTGAGAACAAAAGGCCCAAAGGAAGAGCGATCGCCAATTCCATGTAACCCGCAAAATGATGGCGGTTGATGAAGGGACCAAAGGCAGTGCTTTGGGTCAACTGCCGAAACCAGTAAACTTGTGTGCCATCGCTGGTAAAAGACTGCGTTAGACCAAACATCGCCAGAACAAAACCAAAGATGGTGATAGTTCGTACCAGCGTACGCAGCCGGCGCGGTGTGTCAGTGAAGATCAGCGTGGCGGCGAAGTAGATAAAGAGAGAAGTAACCTGAATCAGGACCAGACGCGTAGCGTAAGGATCCAGCGATAACGCTTTCATAGGAGAAAACGGCAGGCCCGCGTTGTCCGGTGTCCGCAACGGCAGCAGTTGCAATAGTCCGAGCAGGATCATTCCCAGCACCGGCCATTGCAATGGGTTGACGCTGATCTGCACTGAACGCAATACCAATCCATCTACACACCAAAGGCAGAGGATTCCGGCGGCGCTCAAGGCGAACACCGCCAGGGCCCAGTAGTGCACCGTGCCATAACCAAGAGTGGTCAAGACTACGGCCACACAGATTGTCAGGAACGCCAAACGGCCGGCGAACCCGTGCCGGCGCTTAACTGGTTCGAGCGTGGCGGCCTTAACGCTTTCCCGGGGCCGGGGGCCTGCCTGGAGGGCCGGAACCGCCGACTCGTTGAAGTCTGAAGTTGTCATACCAGATCGTGCCATAGATAGGACAGAGTTGATCTTCACCGCAGGTCCCGCGCGAAATATTCACGATCACTCCCTCACATTTTGGTTCTGTCTTGAAGTCAACCGTGATTCGCTGCCAATTGTTCGTGCCGGTTGGGGCCGCCGGTGAGCTCACCAGGGCGACGTTGGTAGTTGCATCGACAATCGAAACCAACGGAGTGGCCCCGCTGTTCAAGTTTTCTGTGCGTACGTAGAACTCGACGTTATACTGTGCGCCGGGATCAACCACGACAGTCTGGGCCACCGGAATCGCATCGAGTTTGTTCCTCGCCGTGAAGATAATTCGCAGACTGCCCTGGCCGTCATGCGCCACAGTGTCCCTGGTTACCCGCGCCTGAGCGCTGGAGCCGAACACCCAGTAAAAGGTCATGGCTTTGGTTGGTTCAATGTCGCGCTCGAAGCTTCCGTTCCAGAATTGTTCCCGTACCGGCCCGTCCCCGCCGGGCTCGTTTTGCTGCAGGACTTCGAGAAGCGCGGAGAAACGCCTGGACTGATCGAGTACGTTCACAAACCCCTGGGTAAGCTCGCCGTTGGCTTTTCGATCTGCCGAAGTGATAGTGCGCCAGAGGCGCGTCGCTTCATCAACCTTGTTTTGTCTAACCAGGTAAGTCGCGAACTCCATTCGCACGGGCGCGGTTGAGCAGGCAGCCTTGGCCATTTTGTCCGCATCACCGTCGAAAACCTGCCAGGCCAGATTAAACACCGGCGCCCGCATCAGCGGGTCTGCTCCAGCCGCCCACGCGAGTTGAGCAAAGGCCTCGTCCAGTTTTCCGGCTCGCAGCAGCAGATTACCGTAATACCAACGCGGATAAGAGTAAGCAGGTGCCAGCTCAACGGCCCGGCGCAGGGCCTTCTCGCCACCGGCGGTGTCGCCAGAAGCTTCCAGCGCGCGTCCAAGCTCCATCCAGTAACGATAATCGTTGGGCGAAAGCGTGACCGCCAGTTGATACTCGCGCACCGCATCGGCCAGGTTGCTTGCACTGAAAATCTTCTGCTCGAGGGTAGCAAGGCGCCAGTGAGTGAAAGGATCGCCGGGCGCCCATCTCGCAGCCATGCGCGCCATTTCCACGCCGCCCTCATCGGCGCTGGGAGCGTATTCGGCCACCGTGTTCCCGACGTACCACCGAACAATAAACCAGCAGCCAAAGAGCGCGCACACCGCCGGCAACAACAGCAACCAACGAGTTGCTGAAGTCAGACGAAGCGTCACAATGGACGGGAATGTCGCTCGGGCCACAGTCTGGATTTTCCGGAGAGCCTACAAGTTGCCGTTTGATGACGACCGCGTGATTGCCGGCAACTGATAGTCAAGGATGCTTTCAATCTTGATCGACATGCGTTTCAATTCAATGTTGTGTGCTTCACACTCGCGCCAGATCTCGGCGATTCGCTCGTCCGAGATTCTCGGGCTTGAGATCAAAACCTGTTCAACCTCATGCTCGGTCATAATTTTTTTCAGGAGGCCGTTTCCGCCGAAGACTCGGAAGCCATGGATAACCTTCCCCTGCTTCTGGGGATCGTCATCCATAAAGCCCACCGGGGCGTAACTCAGCTCGCGATTGTTGAGCAGTTCCCGTAAGAGCAGTTCTCCGGCGTCACCCGCACCATAGATGAGGACGCGCCGCGCCGAATCGCCGTTGCCCGCGGGCAGCACCTGCCGGAAAAAGCGAAACGCTAACCGGCTCCCTGCCAGGAGCGACAGCATTATCAGAGCATCAATCAGAAAGATAGTCCGGGAAAAGCCCTGAAAGCGAAACTTAAACAGCACGATCACCATACTGATAACTGAACCGGCGGCGACTGCCTTCGCAAAGGCCATCAAGTCATCGATGCTGGTATAGCGCCAGATGCCGCGATAAACACCAAAGAACAAAAACGCCGCCAGCCGGACGACGACCAGGACCGGCAGGGTACGCAGGAAGAGTTTCCACGCCGGACTGTTAGAGAAAGGCTCAAACTTGATCGCATAGGCCGACCAGTAAGCCAGTACGATCAGGACCACGTCCAACAGAACTTCAAAGATGCGCCGCTTGTACGAGAAGTCGACCAGAAAGGCGAACAGAGGTTTATCGCGCGCGGTGCGAACTTCAGCTTCTTCGTCGTAGCCTTTTACTCCGGCCAGATAGACGCCAAGCAGAGTCAACCCCAGCGTAAAGGCCGCAATCAGCGCGATGCTCACATCGGACTTTGACGACCGCACCATGATCGCGAGGAAGCCTGAGAGAGCGGCCAACGCGTAGAGCATCCAGACCGCGCGACGCTCAGACATTCCCAGAGCGACCAACCGGTGCGAGGTGTGGTCCCGCCCACCCTGCGAAGCCGCCCGCCCGGAAAGCTTGCGCAGGACCGTCACAAACGTGGTATCGAAAATCGGAATGAACAGCACCAGAATTGGCACCGCGAGCACCGGTACAAAGCTGCGCGAACGCCCGCCCGATACATTGACCAAAGCCGAACTGGCCAGAAAGAATCCGATGAACATCGATCCACTGTCGCCCATGAAGATCGAGGCGGGATTTGAGTTGTAAATCAGAAATCCCAGCAAGGCGGCGGCGAACACCGCCAGCATCATGGCTTCGGTCGTCTGATGGCCCGTAATAAAGTTAAGGGTGAGGAAGCATGATGCTATGGCGGCAATTCCGGTCGCCAGGCCGTCCATGTTGTCCAGCAAGTTGACTGCGTTGGTGATGCCGATTAACCAGAAGATCGTGATCACCATGTTTATCGGCAGCGATCGCGTCCACGGCAATACCAGGCCGTAATTGACGACTATCGCGGCGCCGATGACTTGTCCGATCAGTTTTTGATAAGGCTTGATGTGCAGCAGGTCATCGACCAGGCCGACCAGAAACAGAAAAGTAGCCGCGCCGATGACTACCCACCCCTGGCCCGTGTGCGGAACCAGGGCGACGTGGGTCACAACGACTGCCAGCCAGATTCCGACGCCGCCCATCATGGCGGTCGGATTTTTGTGCCAGCGATCCACTTTCGGCCGCGCCACAAATCCCCAACGCCGCGCCAATGCCCGCACTACTGGTGTCAGTGCCAACGCCAGCACAAAGGACACGGCGGGTGGAATCAGGTTAGAGGCAGTCACGGAAAACATTTTTGGTGATTATTAAGCCGGGCGAGATAGAAAGCTATTCGATCAAAGCGGCAAAGGCAAGTCACAAAACTTTGCCATCGCGGCCGCAATCGAGGCGGGCGCGCCGGCCTCTTAGGGTTGCGTTGCTCCTCGAACCTCGGCAGCGCTCTTACCCTGTTCGGCGGATTGTTGGCCGCTGTGAAAGTCGATCACGCTCTTGAGAATTCCCTCGAGGTTCATCTGAGGTTTGAAGCCAACCTGTGCGTTTACTTTCGAGATGTCCGGCACGCGCCGGGGCATGTCTTCGAAACCTTCTTCGTAGGCTTCGTCGTAAGGGACCAGGACGATCTCAGATTCCGATTTGGTCAACTCCTTCACCTTTCGGGCGAGATCCAGGATGGTGATTTCCTGGTTCGAACCGACGTTGAAGACCTCGCCGACAGTCTCTTGATCATCCATCAATTTCATCAGAGCGCCGACGACATCGCCAACGTGACAGAAACAGCGCGTTTGCTTGCCGCTGCCGTACACGGTAATCGGCCTGCCGGCCAGCGCTTGCTTCACAAACGTCGGAATCACCATGCCGTACTGTCCCGTCTGTCGCGGACCCACGGTATTAAAGAGGCGCACGACTACGGTCGGAAGTTTTTTCTCACGCCAGTAAGCAAGCGCCAGAAACTCGTCAATGGCTTTCGAGCAAGCGTAACTCCAACGGCCTTTGGTGGTCGCCCCCATTACCAGATTACCGTCTTCGCGAAACGGAACTTCGGTGCTCAGTCCGTAAACCTCTGAGGTTGAAGCAATCAAAACCTTCTTCTTTTTCTTGTTCGCCAATGAAAGCACGACTTCGGTGCCGTGAACATTGGTTTCAATCGTCCGCACGGGACTTTCGACGATTAGCTTTACTCCCACCGCTGCCGCCAGATGAAAGATGACGTCGCATTGATCGACCAGTTCGGCAGTAACCTGTTGGTTATGCACGTTGTCGATGGTGTAATGAAATCGCGGATGCTCTTTGAGATGCCGGATGTTATCGATACTACCGGTGGAAAGATCGTCGATGACAAAGACTTCGTCACCGTGCTGAAGATATGCGTCAGAAAGATGAGAGCCGATAAAACCCGCCCCGCCCGTGATCAGAACTCGCAAAGTTAAGCTGCCTCCAAAGAATGGTCTCAAGGATGAGGAGTAAGTCTAGCACGATAGTCCCCCGGCTGTGGTTTGGCTGGTGGAAACCGAGCCTGCTGTCACGGTCGGGCTACGGCCGCGTCCCCTGCGGGCTCTGCGACTGCCGGCCTGCCGGCCAAAAGTTCAGCATAAAGATTGGCCATGTCCCGGAGCAGACGGTCTTTCGCGTAGTTCTTAGTGACAAATTCAAGCCCGCGTTTACCTGAATCGCGGCGCAACTCTTCGTCTTCGATTAAGCGCCGCAGTCCCCGGGCAAAGCCTTGGGGATCACCGCTCTGAACCGATACCCCGCGCTCGCAAATTGTGTAGCCGCCCTCGTCAGAGACCTTTGGCCCCAGCAGGTCAACGACGCCGCCGACCGACGTGGCGATCACTGGACGCGCATTCGCCATCCCTTCGATCAGAGTTAGCGGCGTGCCTTCGTTCAAGCTGGTCAGTGCTACGATATCGAGCGCGGGATAGAAGTCTTCTGGATCATCGCGGGTCCCGAGGAAAGTCACGTCCCCCTGCAAGTCTAGGGATTTTGTCTGCGCTTCAAGTTCCCCCCGCCGATGCCCGTCTCCGATAATCAGAAAACGGGTTCCGGAACCGATGTCTGATTTTAGTATCGCGGCTGCTTCCAGGAACAACTGGTGGTTCTTGATATCGGTCAGTCTCCCGACAATCCCGACCAGGATCTTGTCTTCGCCGGCTTCCAATTCGTTGCGCATGCGGGGCCGGCGCTCCAGCCAGTTCGCATACGTAGCCATGTCTACACCGAGTGGAATCACCCGAAACTGCTCGCGGCGCCCCACGCGAAACACCTCGTTGATTTCTTGACGTTGCTGTTCACTGACAACAATGATGCGATCGGTTATTAAGCGCGCCAGGCATCTTTCGATAGTCAGAAACAGGCGGGTCTTGAACCCGCCATAGTAACTATGAAAGACATGACCATGATAAGTATGCACAAAGCGACACGTCTGCGGTTTGCCGATGAAGACCCTCGGTGTCAGCCAGCGATACATCATTCCGGCGACTCGGGCGACAGTACCCGCCTTGGCAGTATGGGTGTGAACAATGTCAGGCCGCTCCCGGCGCATCAGCCGGAAGAGTTTCCAGGTGCTGAGCGCGTCCTTTAGAGAGATTTCGCGGCTCATCTCAGGAATGATCAAGGGGGTCAGACCGGCGGCAGCGGCGAGATAACTCATGTCGTCTTCGCCGGGCGGCACGACTCCGGCAACCAGAAGGGTCTCATAGCCGGTGCCCTGCAACCCTTCGGTGAGCCAGATCACGTGACGTGCCGGGCCCCCGACGTTGAGGCGGGCGATGATGCGAAGAACTTTCATGAGCCCGGGGCTAGTCCATTCTAAAGATTGTGTCGGGGTCGTTCTCCCGCCGAACATGTTCGTGTGGCCCGCGAGCGACGCCTGGAAGGGGCGAGGAAACATAAGTCATGGTGGGAAAAAACTCAGCGGCGAGTTCATCATGACGGAAAAGCTCACTGAGCCAGCCACGCTTGTCATCGAACTTGCGCAGATCGCTGACGACGACGTCATTGATTCCGCCTGCCTGAAAGATTTCAGGTGTTGACGCCGGCTTCTGCTGCATGCTGTAGCTCCCGATTGTTCGCGCCGGTCTCGGCGACCAGATTTGAGGCGTTGAGCAGACTCTCAAAAGTTCCAGCATCGCTCCACCAGCCTTCAAGTTCGTCCCAGGTCAATTCATCGCGCTCGATGTATGCGTTGTTTACGTCGGTAATTTCAAGTTCGCCACGGCCCGATGGCTTTAGAGTGCGAATGATTGCGAAGACGCGAGCGTCGTACATATAGATTCCAACCACGGCATATTCGGACTTTGGCTGCAGGGGCTTTTCTTCTATGCGCAGCACGCGGCGTCCGTCGAGTTCAGGCACTCCGAAGCGCTGTGGGTCGGAAACTTTCTTCAAAAGAATCTTCGCGCCACCGCCTTGTGCGCGATAGGAATCAGCCGCGGTGCGAATGCTCCCCTCAATTATGTTGTCGCCGAGCACAACACAAATGGGCTCGTCCCCAGCGAAGTGTTCGACCAGCGCCAGGGCCGCCGCGATACCGCCTTCGCCTTCCTGGTAAGTGTAGTTGAGGTGCTTTAGCCCGAAGGCCTTTCCGTTTCCCAACAGTTTCAGAAAGTCACCAGCTGAGTTTCCGCCGGTAACGATCATGATGTCATTGATCCCGGCATTGACCAGCGTCTGAATCGGATAAAAAATCATCGGCCGGTTGAAAACGGGCAACAAGTGCTTATTCGTCACCGCGGTTAAGGGCCGCAACCGGCTACCTGATCCTCCTGCAAGAACGACGCCTTTCACTTAAGAACCTCCACGGTCAGTGGTCAGTTGTTAGTGGCCAGTCGCTTCGCTTAGCAAGAGTAGCAACTGGCAAATGACCACCGACAACTGACTATTTAATCAATAAACCTCTCGAACCACAGCTCAAGCATCAGCAATGACCAGAGACGATGCGAATGGTCGGCCTTGCGCTCGACGTGCTGATCGATGATGCCGCGCAGCGCTTCCGGCCTGAACAGGCCACGCGCGATCGCTTTGTCGGACAGGATAGTCTGGCGCAAAAACGGCTGCATCGTCCCGCGAAACCAATGCCCAATGGGCACGCCAAAACCCATCTTGCTGCGGGTCAGGTTCTCCTCAGGCACGAGTTTTTTCAAGACGCGCTTGAGCAGGTACTTCGTGGTCAGCCGGCGCAACTTTAGTTTCTCCGGCAGGCTGGCAGCAAATTCCATCAGATGATGATCGAGAAACGGCGACCGCGCTTCGAGCGATACGGCCATGCTGGCGATGTCCATCTTCACCAGTAAATCATTCGGCAGATAGGTCATCGTGTCGGTCAAAAGCGACGCGTCAACGATACCCGCGCCATTGGCTTTCGCAAACCACGGAGCTATGACGCCGGACGTGCTGAACCTGGCAGACTCGTGGCGGAAGCTTTCTGAATAGAGATTCAGCTTAGCTTGTTCGTCAAACGCGCTCACCCATTTAAGGTACCGTTCGACTGGTGGCATCGAGGCTGCAGCCACGAAGCGCTTAGCTTTACGCAAAGGATTCTGGCGGGCCTCAAATCCCGGAAGCGCCCGGACGACCGTGCCGACTCCGCCCCGCAACACGCTCGGAAGGTTGGCATAGCGCTGGGCCAGATTCATTGCGGCGTAGCGCTCGTAACCAGCAAAGCATTCGTCGCCACCGTCGCCGTTCAGGGCCACAGTTACATACTGTCGCGTCTCTCGCGAGACGTAGTAGCTGGGAATTGCGGATGAATCGGCAAACGGCTCGCCGTAATGCTCAACCAGCGTCGGGAGAATTTCCATCGCGTCGGGCCGCACGATGAATTCGTGATGATCGGCGCCGACGTGTTCAGCGACACGGCGCGCGTGGTGCAGCTCGCTGAAATCCTGCTCGTCAAATCCGATCGAGAAAGTCTTGACTTGCTCTGAAGATTCCTGGGCCATCAGCGCAACCACGGCGCTGGAATCGATGCCCCCGGAAAGGAACGCGCCCAGCGGCACTTCGGACATCAGGCGCACGCGCACGGCTTCGCGCAACAGCTCGACTACGCGCTCGCCGGCTTCTTCTTCGTTCAGACTGACCTTTTTGGAAAAGTCCAGTTGCCAGTAACGCTCCAGTTTGATCTCGCCGTCCTGCCACAGGAGCGAATGGCCCGGTTCGAGTTTCCTGATCGCCCGATATGCCGTGAGCGGCGCTGGTACGCAAATGAACGAGAGGTAGTGATGAATCGCCTCATAGTCGACGTCGCGGCTGACGTCGGGATGCTGCAGCAGCGCGCTGAATTCCGAACCGAAAACCAACTGGCCGTCCACCTGCGCGTACAGCAGCGGTTTCTTACCTACCCGATCGCGCGCCAGGAAAAGCGATTTCGCCCGCTCATCCCAAATCGCAAATGCAAACATCCCGCGGAGATGTTTGGGACAGTCGGTTCCGTATTCATCGTAAGCGGCGACAATCGCTTCAGTATCGCTGTTGGTGTGGAACTTATGACCGAGCTTTTCAAGTTGCGCGCGCAACTCGCGATAGTTGTAAATCTCGCCGTTGAAAACGATCCATGACGTGCGATCAGGATTATGAATGGGCTGTTGGCCGCTTTTGAGATCGATGATCGAGAGGCGGCGCATCGCTAATCCCACGCCGTCGCTAAAATAAAAGCCATCGTCATCGGGGCCCCGATGACGAATGGCCTCGTTCATACGCGCCAGCAATTCGCGGTCGACCGGAGCGCCGTCACTGCGAACAATGCCTGTTATGCCACACACTTTGGTATTCGAGACCTAAGAAGCGAGAATTCGATGGTCATCCCGCAGCGGGCATGTGGTCCTCGCCTCCGATGTGATAACTGAAGAACAGCTGGTAACACGGCCGCATCAAGAACGAAGGGAGCAGTGCAATCAAGGCAAGCACGAACGATTTGCTCACTCGATGCATCAGTGGATTCCTGTTGGAGGGACCTCTCAATCAGGATTGAATGCCCGCGTCTAACGAACCAATTGTCGGGCCTCCAATTCCGTGGTAGCGCTGCTTACCCGGTCTTCCGCTTCCTGTTTGCTGACCCATTTCAACAATTCCGGTATCCCCTGGTCAAGCTGGACGCGCGGTCCGTATCCCAGTAACTGGCGCGCCCGCGAGATATCCGCGACACAGTGACGAATGTCGCCTTCGCGATAGCGAGAAACAATTTCGGGTTCTATCTCTTTTCCGAGGCCCCGCGCCAGCAACTCGGCAACTTGCCGCACTGAAGTTGCGATGCCAGTGCCGATATTCACAGCTTGATAGTCAGCCCGGTCGGTTTCCAGCGCCAGCAGATTCGCCTGGACGATATCGCTTACGTGCACAAAGTCGCGAGTTTGTTCTCCGTCTTCAAAGATCACCGGTCGGTTGTCGTTAAGCAACCGCGCAGAGAAAATCGCGCATACTCCGGTGTAGGGATTCGAAAGCGCTTGTCTTGGACCGTAAACATTAAAGTAACGCAACGCGACACTCGGAATTCCATAGGCCCGGCCCGTGACCAGGCAGAACTGTTCCTGATCCTGTTTAGTTACCGCATACACTGAGGTAGGAAACAGCGGTTTGTCCTCGCGCGTTCCGCACGGCGAGACCTGCGCCTGGCAGCTCGGGCATTCCATCTCCCAGCGGCGTGCGAGCAACTGCGCTGCAGGCCGAAGCTGCGGGTACACCTCTCCACAGATCGAGCACCGGTACGCTCCTTCGCCATAGATCGACATCGAAGAAGCGACGATCAGTTTCCTGATACGATCCTTGTGTTCGATGAGCTGCTCGAGCAGCACGGCTGTGCCCAAATCATTTGCCCTCACGTACCGCTGAATTTCATACATCGATTGTCCGACGCCTACTTCAGCGGCCTGATGAAAAACGGCGTCGATGCCCTCGAGTGCGGATTTCACCGCTGACGCATCGCAAATGTCTGCGTGAATGAACTCAGCTGCGGCATTAAGAAACTGCGGAGTGCTGGTTTCATGTACCTGGGGCACAAGCAAGTCCAACACTCGCACGTGATGCCCATCCAGGATCAACGCGTCGGTCAGGTGCGAGCCAATGAAACCGGCTCCGCCGGTAACCAGTATGTTCAGTTTTTCCAAGGGATTTCCTTTTTGCTTTGGTAGTTTGCGATTGAATTCCCAAGCCAATCCTGCTAGCTCTCTTGCCCCTTAGCCAGAGATCCAACCAGCCCGGCTTGTGTCAGGCCCGGAGCGGCACGCGCGACCGATGCGAACACTTCATAAACGCGCGGGACCTGGGCTATTGCCGAATAGTTCTTTTCTACAGTTGACTTGCCAGCCATTCCCATTTCTTCCCGCAGTTTCACCGACCGCAGCAGGCGGCCCAGCTTCTCGATCCAGTCTGCTTCGGTTTCCGCGATAAAACCATTTTCGCCATCATGCACAATATCCATGTTGACGCCGACCGGTGAGCAGATAGTTGGGATGCCGAGAGCCATGAACTGAAGCGCCTTGAGCCCACACTTGCCCTTGCTCCACGCATCATTGGGTAACGGCATAACGCCGATATCAATGGGACTGAGGTCCTCCAGTTCGGTTTCAGAGCGCCACGGTATAGCTTCTACATCCACGCCTTCCAGTTGGTATTGCGGCGTTCCTATTACCCTTAGTCGAAAGTGCTCATGCTGGGCCAGCTTTTGCAACGCTGCGCGTAGAGTATCGAGATGCTGAACCGTGCTGAAGCTGCCGGTCCAACCAATTACCGGCACCTCTGAAGTTCTATTCCGGCGCAATGAGTACTTTTCGGTGTCTATGGTTGTCGGAACGATCGTCACCTGGGTATTGAACTGGCGCGCATAATCAGCGAGATATGAATTTCCGACCATCACATGCGAGGCCAGGCGGCAAATTGTTTTGGTCTTCGCGGCAAACTTTAGATAGCTGAGATAACCGTTCGAAGGACTGCGATAAGAAACGAAAATCGCATCGTCAAAGTCAAAGACCATCGGCACGCGCATTCTCGTTATGAGACGCTCAAAAACTGCCGGGCCCAGCAGGGCCGCCTCGCGAAAAACGTAGACACAATCAAATCCGCGGACCGATCTGAGCAGCGACAACCGGCGAGCTAATCCGCGCGACACCTGGGCTAGTTTTCGGCCCATGTTTCCGGTCTGATAGAGCAAGGCATGAAGGTCTTGATTCTCAAACGGAGCGTAGGTAATGTCGATGCCGCGCTGGCGCAGGCGCGGTTCCCATTGCTCAATCCGGAAACGTTGGCCCGGCGAGGTGTCATGCATGCTGGGTACTACGGCTAGAAGACGCATATCTCTTTTTGCGGAAAATTAATGCCCGAAATCGATTCGAGATTCAGTATATGAGACTGGGGCCAACCCGTCCAACTGGCGAATTAACTCACTTAACATCTATGCGAAACGCGAATTGTCGCCTCAGCACAGAGAGGCGAAGGTGGCGGAAACCGCTCAAAAACCGAAATCAGATTACTAAAGCCCTAAAGGCCGGCTTAATTGCTCTATCAGTCCAGCTTGAACTGTTCTCGCCAATCCTTTTTCTCTTCAAACTTAGGTTGGTCGTGCTTATCCAGGACACAAGTTTCCAGCACCAGATAATCCATCTCGGTGCGCATAAAGCAGTGGTAACTGTCTTCCGGTGTGCAGACTATGGGCTCGCCCCGCACGTTGAAGCTGGTGTTCACGATGACGGGACAGCCGGTCTTTTGGCGAAAGGCTTCGATGATTTCCCAGTAGAGCGGATTCGTTTCCCGCCTGACGGTCTGAATTCTTGCCGAGTAGTCGACGTGTGTGACGGCCGGGATTTCGGAGCGCTTGATATTCAGTTTTTCAATTCCCCAGAGGTCTTTTTCTTCCTCGGTCATTTGGCGCCGGTGCTCAGGAGCCACGTCAGCGACCAGCATCATATAAGGACTGTCGTAATCGAGATCGAACCAATCAGCGACGTGCTCTCTGAGGACGCTGGGCGCGAAAGGCCGAAAGCTCTCGCGGTACTTAATCTTCAGATTCATCACTGACTGCATGGCGGCAGAACGCGCGTCGCCGATGATGCTGCGGGCGCCCAGCGCGCGCGGACCAAACTCCATCCGTCCCTGGTGCAGGCCGATGATCTTTTCGGCGGCCAGAAGATCGGCCACCACTGCGGGTAGTTTTTCTCGCGCGTGTTTCGTGTAAGGAAGATTGCGAGACTTTAGAAACGCTTCGATCGCGGCGACTGAATCCCGCGGACCCAGGTACGATCCTTTCATGCCATCGACGTAAGGCGGAAGAGTGGCACGCCCATCTTGTCCGTCATTCATGGTCGGGATACCCGGGTCACCTTTTGCTGCGGCACGCGCATCTTGCGCGTGATCCACTGGCAGCATGCCAGTGCCACTCTTCCACGTTCCCGCTTTCTCTGCGCTCACTCGCTGATTTCCCAGGTACCGATGCCAGATCGCGAGCGCAATCCCGACGGCGCCCCCCGCATCACCCGCCGCGGGCTGAATCCAAATATCCTGGAACGGACTTTCTCGCAGGATACGACCGTTGGCTACGCAGTTGAGTGCTACGCCCCCGGCCATGCAAAGCCGATTCATCCCCGTTTCCCTGTAAACATACCCGGCCATCTTGAGCATCGCTTCTTCAGTGATGGCCTGTATGCTGCGGGCCAGATCCATTTCGCGCTGCGTGATCTTTGACTCGGGCCGCCGGGGTCGACCATCAAAGATTCGGTCAAACGCCCCGTTTGTCATTCGCAAGCCCTGCGAGTAACTGAAGTACTCGTGATTCATGCGAATGCTGCCGTCGTCACGAACCTCGGCCAGCTTGTCTTTTATCAGTGAGACATATTTCGGTTCGCCGTATGGCGCGAGACCCATGACCTTGTATTCGCCGCTGTTGACTTTGAAGCCCGTGTAGTAGGTAAACGCGCTGTAAAGCAAACCCAGGCTGTCAGGGAAACGCAATTCCTTCAGGAGAGTGATCTCGTTGCCTCTTCCTATTCCGATCGAGCTGGTAGCCCACTCTCCGACTCCGTCGATAGTGAGGATGGCGGCTTCTTCAAATGGCGACGGATAAAAGGCACTGGCCGCATGACTCTCGTGGTGATCTCCAAAGAGGAGTTTCCACTCGAACTTCTTGCCGGCCTTCTTCGCTCGTCTTTCATCGTCGATGCCGCCGGCCTTGGCCATCTCAGTGCGAATCAGATCCGGCATCCAAAGTTTTTCCTTCATCCACAGCGGCATTGACTTGAGGAACGATCTGAATCCGGCGGGCGCGTAGTCGAGGTAGGTTTCCAGCAGGCGATCAAATTTCAGCAGCGGTTTGTCATAGAAGCCCACATAATCCAGCTGTTCAGCCGTGATACCTGCTTCTTTCAGACAATACCGGGCGGCGTTAACCGGAAAGTTATGGTCGTGTTTGATGCGGGTGAAACGCTCTTCCTGGGCCGCGGCAATAATCTCTCCGTCCACGACCAGACAGGCCGCAGAGTCGTGATAGAAGGCGGACACGCCCAGAATCTTTGAACCCTTTGACATTTGGAAGGAGACCGTTAGAAGAGTGTGTAGATGAAAGGCGCAATTGCCGAGCCCTTGGCCAGCACCAGCAAAATACCGAATACCACCAGAGTGATTACAATAGGCGCCAGCCAATACTTCTTATTCTGCTTCATGAACTCCCAAAGCTCGCTTACTACTTGTACTTTCGACATCTCAATTCCTCAAAACATCTTCTCATAATGGCGCGGATCCCTCTGGCGCTCAGAGTAAGGCCTCCAGTACGAATCCCCGCGCGCCGCCCGACGATGCAATGGGTCCCAACCGAACAAGCGTTTGACAAACCCTATCGGTGTGACTATGCCGAAGAAGACGAAAGCCAGAATGATCCGGGTCGTAACGAACGATAGCACCTCAGCCAGAGCCATCCATACCCTGTTGGGCCAAAATAGCGATCTCGGGAAAAGCCCGCTGAGCAGCAACAGCACGCAGCCGACGGAAAGAGTCACATCCGACACGCCCGGAAACTTTCCGCGATACTGCCACCAGGCGCCCAGAAGCACTAACACTCCGCCCACGATGAGACCGAACTCTCGCTCTGCGCGCCAGGATTTCTTCTTGGTATCGGCTTCAGCCATTTCTTTTTCAGGAGCCCGAGCCGTTGCTCGCCAACTTGCGCAGGCGGCCCCAGAATGGTCTGCACGCAAGGCTCGCAAGATAGGTTGCCAGCGCGGGCACTCTCTCTTTTGTTTCCAGCTTCGCTCGCCGCATACGAGCGGCGCATGAAACGTGTCGCCGGCGCCAGCGTCGGTCAGCGCCGTGAAGCTGGCTTTCATAAACCTCGGCACTGCGATCGAACACTTCGATCTGATACTGGTTTTCCGCCACGGTTCAGCTCTGCTTACGCATCAACGTTCTGCCCATATTTTTAGAGAATCGCCGAGGCGGCTCAACCGCAGAAACTGATCAGCAAGTTTCTTCAGCGCGCGTCTGGGTCCGCTCCGGGCAAGTGCCTCGTTAAGATTGCAGCCGCTGTTCACGCGAGCGGTAATCGCAGTATTAGTATCCGCACTAAGGAATTCATCGCGATGAAACAGAGCTTGCCATAGCTCAAATGGGTTGACTCCGTGAGTATCAAGCCGCACTCGCCGGAAGCCAGCGCTGTGCAACAACTTGCTGATTCCCTTCTGAGAAAAAAGATGCAAATGATCCGGACTCACCGTAGTCCAATTCAATCCCAGCATGCGAGACGAAAGCCCATTGATGTTCGGCGTTGTGGCCCACAACAACCCGCCGGGCCGGAGGATGCGGGCAGTCTCAGTAGCTATTCGCAGCGGATCGCTCACATGTTCCAATAGCTCGCTCGCTATTACGACGTCAAAATGGTTGCTGGGGTACTCAGCCTCAGAGAGATCCCCGCAAGAAACTTTAAAACCCTGTCCGCGCGCATGTTCGGTGGCCGTCTGCGAAATCTCCACGCCTTCGGCGATCCAACCGGCACGCGCCGCGGCTCGTAGCATCGCTCCCGACCCAAATCCAATTTCCAGGAGCCGGTTTGTTTGTCGATAACCGGCAAAACCTCCTACTATCTCTTCCACGCGCTTCTTCACGAAATCCGAAACCGAAAGATTCGACGAGGTGTAATAGGCGTCGTAGTCCATCGCCTCGGTGACATCGGGTAAACGCTCGACATAGAGGGTTCCACAAGCCTCGCACGTAATCATCATTTCAAAATTATGCTTCGGGCCTCGCTTGCGCCCTTTGGTCGAGCCGCAGGCAGGACATTTCCGCGGAGTATGATCGACATTGGCCACTGACATACAAAAGCCGGGTGCTGGATCTCTTCTGCTTCGCAAACACGGACAGGCGGAATGTCTGTCCCGGTTCAGCTAATCCATAAATCGTTGAAACCACAACTCCAGCATCAGGAGCTGGTGCGCGTGATCTGTTTGTCCCCCAACCTGCTCGTCGACAATTCGCTTTACCGTGGCGGGGTTGAAAAGATCGCGTCCTAATGCTTTCTCAGACAATAGCGTTTCCTGCAAAGAGCCCCGCAAACGGCCGCGAAACCAGTGGCCGATAGGGACCCCAAAACCCATCTTGCGCCAGCTCAAAATTCTCAGCCGGCAAAAGATTTTTCAGAGCTTTCTTTAATAGGTACTTCGTTGTTATCCCGCGCAACCCACGCGGATCGATCCTTATTGGGGATGGGCTGCCGTCCACCTTTGAGGTCGATGATTGAAAGCCGCTGCATCCTCAGACCCACGCCCTTGAAGTAAAAGCCGTGGTTGTCCGGGCCGCGATGCCTGATGGCTTCGCACATGCGCGCCAACAGCTCGGCATCAATCGGAGTCTCCGCGCTTTGAACTATACCGACAATGCCACACAAGTTAGTTAATCAGGGACTTAAAGCGAGGTCGCTATCTTTCCTCGCCAGGGGCAGCAGGCGTACTCGCCTGAAAGATCGGCTCTACCGTAAAGTCTCGAGGCGTCTTGAAGGGCGCAAAGGCCCGCCCTTTTCGTTGTGCCGCCACCAGGTCTTTTTCTGCTTCGAGTTGCTGTTTCTTGTCTTGGCGTCTTTCTTTGAACAAGACGAATCCAACAGCGACAAAAATAAAATAGAAAACCAGCAACTGTGATCGCTGGCGATAAGCCGTGCCGACATTGCCCTGGAATACAGAATAGCCAAGCGTCAGCAGAGTGCTGAACAGCAGAATTGGCGACGCCTGCCGCAACCTGTATTTGATGGTGAACCATAACCCAAGCACCATGAGAGGAAAAGACGCCCACCACACGACCATCTCCGGAAGCGTGATTATTTGCCGCAGGGACGCGATCTGCCACGGTAAAGGCGCAAACAACAAATAAGCTAAGCCAATCGGAATCGCCGCTATGGCCCCACTCGTGGTGGACACATCCACATCCTTACCAAAACCCGACTCTGCCGATTGCGCGGCATCTGAACGACTGCGCTGGATCATCTTCAGATCTCCGTACGCTTCGAGTTGTTTGCCGGCGTAACGCGTGACTCCCACGTATGTGAGCGACAAGCCAATCAATATGATAACTACAAACTGACGCGCAAAGCTCTTGGCGGAAAATGCCCGCAAGCCAATGGCTAAGGCGCCAACGATCGCGGCCATCACCATGTAGAAAATGTAGAACCGCAGTGTCAACAAGCCCAGGACAGAGGCTACCAGGAGAACGAAGTACTTGACGCTGAATTTCTCCCCAACCTTGAGTGTGGCTAACATGGAAACCGCCAGCAGGAAAACGATTGGGGCGTCTTTCAAACCCTGGGCAGACCACAGCACCAGTGATGGATAAAATGCGACGAAGAGTGCCGCCATCCAAGCGACTTTTTGATTGTCGAATATGTGGTGGGCAATGCGAAAAATCAGCACCGCCGTGGCAGCCCCGATAACAGTGTTGAGGAGTTGTATCGCGAAGGGATTGCGACCGATTGCTTCATAAATCCCCGCAACCAGATAGAGCATGCCCCATCCGCTTCCCCCGGCCCCGGTAAAATTATCCACCATATTCTTGTAGACCGCGTCCCCCTTCCACGCCTGCTGCAAGCCATAGCCATAGCGATCGTAGGTGTCTGCGTCACCGCCAAAGAAGGCCTGCCACTCAAAGAAACAGATCGCAGTTGCAACGAGGATTCTCACTGCCAGGGCGCCAACAAAGAGTCGTAGCAGCGGTTCATTACTCTTATCGAATCTCCAGATAAAGAGCCCGGCAATTAGTGCCACGAAAAGGCAGAAAGCAACCGCCGCCAGGCCGTACTCGGGCACCACAAATGCGGCGACGGCGCACATGAGAATGATGAAAATGGTTAGAAGGGCATTCATTATTGAATTACCGCAGTGATCCAGACTCGGCGGAATTACGCGCGGTTGCTCAATTCTGTTGAGCTGAGATTTCGGCCAAGGCCTACTCGTATCCTCTTAAATGTCATCCGGCAAGTCTACTCGCGTCTTTCTCTCGATCAGAAACCTATCTTCGTCACTCAGCGGTCTCAGGGGTTTTGCGGGAACACCTCCGAAGAGAAAGTCTTCTTCCTTCAACTTACCGATTATTACGGCCCCGATTCCCACTATGGTCCGAGACGGAACCGCACCTCCGGGAGCAATCCGGATCTCGGATCCCACGTAAGCCAGCTCACCAATTTCGATCGGCTGGGTCCGCTGCCGATTGTGTGTCCACAGTGACGAGTTTCGGCCCCCGATAATTGTCCTTCTCCCTATGGTCACCCGATCCGTGAAATCGATCTTGTGGCCGGTGGTAACGATGCTGCCGTCACCCAGCACAAATCTCGGCTCAACGGGGTTTACGACCTCGGGATCCGGGATCGAATTGATCTCGTTCAAGCGAATGATTTCTGAGTAACGGCCCAGGTGTATTTCGTCCCCGCCGCGAAAGACATTCAGATGGCCTATGCGCGCATGATCCCTGATGGTCAGTTTCCCAATTCTCGTAAAAACGTTCAGGTGCCCGACCGATACGCGATCCTCGATTACGCACTCGCGGGCGTCGATTATCGTGAATCCAATTCGCACGCCTTTACCGATACGGTAACCAAAAAACAGCTTGTAAAGAAGCGGCTTAACAACGGAAGGACAGAGTCCGACCAGGGCCAGCATCACCAGCCGAAACCGCGACGAGGCGGGAATGCTGGTACCGCGACCGATAGCAGTTTCCAGCGAGGGCAGTTTCGGGTGTTCATCGATCCCCGTGTCTCCTTCTCCGGTGGTCAGGTTTCCGTAAGTTGATGCCATCGCCTTCACGCTGCCGCCTCCCGCAAAACTTCAGCGAGCTTATCGGCCTGATCAGAAACATTGTAGTGCTTGAGGGCATATTGTCGACCGGCGACGCCCATGCGACTTCTTAGTTCCCGGTCTTCTAAAAGTGTTCTGAGCGCTTCGTGCCATTGATCGGGGCGCCGGGCTCACCGATCTCGGCGCACACGCCGATTGGGCTTACGACATAAGGTGGGACTAGTATACGAAACGTAGGTTGCATCGTCCAAATCAAGAACCGTCGGGCGCTTTCCCACCTGGGCCGCCAGCCATTCAAACAGCGGGGGACCAATCTTCGCGTTGCACGAGCAATACATCTGCCGACGCGATCCGAAAAAAATCGCCGAAACTGGCCAATGCAGCGTGTGAAAAACCCAGCCCCGTGCACACCAGGTTTTTGCGGTCATAAAGTGCGGCAAACGAACGGGAATCCAGAAAAGGCCGCACCGTGAGTTTGATGCCGCGCTCGGCCAGCGGTTCCACAAATTGATATGGACGGTAACGAGTTGCGGCGGCTTCGACTGGATAAAAAGCTAAGGCGAGAACGTTCATAGGTCAGACTGCATTCAACCCGCGACCGCCATCAAGAATTTTGCGAATCCCAACCTCTTCAGACTCCAGCACTTCTTCATATAGGCGCGCATAACGCTCCGTGCCGACTTCCCGCACGTCGAAAAGCCGCTCTGCTACGCCGCGCACATGGCCCCTGGTTCCCTCAACATCGATCATAAAGCTTAGCACCTGCGTCACCGCTCGGTCGTACTCCTGCGCCGTAAACTCTCCGATTAACGCGCCGACTTTCTCCCTCACGATCAACTGATCAGAATCACCAATGCCGGCATTGATAATAATTGGCAGACCGCAAGCGAGGTACTCGCCATTCTTGATGGGAGATGAAGCCAGCTTCGAGAAACAAGGCTTGATAAAGGCCAATCCCGCATCACTCGCCGAAAGATACGACGGAACATCTTTCGGCGCTGCCCCCAGAATCGTATACCGGCCCGGGTCCGCTCCGCGCTCTTTCATTAGCGCGTTAATGCGGTCGTGCCTGCTCGGCGTCAGCCAAAGACAATGCGCGTCAGAACTCTTTCTTATCAGCCCGGCAAAAAAGTCGGCCATCTCTTCCGTCAAGTACCAGCCGTCAATCGAGCCGCTGTAAACCACAACGAAACGGCCTTCTACTCCCAGCTCTATGCGCCGCTTTAGACGATCTTCCGTTCCAAATTTGAAACGTCTTAGGTCAACGCAGCAAGGAATCACCTCGTGAACCACCTCGCGTCCGTCAAGGCCGTCCCATTTTCTAATGAAGGGCCAAATCTTTTCGGTTAAAGTCACTATGCCGTCTGAAGCCGCAAACACGCGCCGCTCCATGGACTTGGTCAATCGATCCGGAATACTTCCTCGACGCCAGTGTTCGGCATCGACATACTCATCAGCCATTAAGCCCCGAACATCAAAGATTAGCTTGAGACCGAATCTCTTTTTGAGCGCCAGCCCGATTGTCGCCGGGATATAGCTGCGCGCATGGACCATCTCGATTCCGTTTCGCTCTACTAGTTGCCGGGCGTAGCGGACGCCCGCCAATACGTCGTAAACGGTTGCCGGAAGAGAGGGCTTCTGGTGATAACGCAACCAGTGCCAATCGATATTTTCTGATCCCAGTTGCCGGCGCAGCTCTTCACATCTGGCAGGTCCATCGGATTCAAACGCGGGTGTCCGCTCAAAGCTGAGTAGTGTGAACTGCACACCCTTCTTTGAGAGCTCCCTCAGATACGGAAGCACCTGGCTCTGGCCCAGGGGGTCAAGCATCCCGTTATAGGAGATGAAAAGCACGCGCCTGCCTTCAAGCGCCATGGGCCATCCTCGTGGCGGTGTTATCCGGCTAGGTTCCGCCGCAACGTGTTGCGCTTGATCTGATCCGATCACGTCTTCATACAACCTGGCATAGCGGGAGCGGCCCACTTCGGTAACATCAAACAAACGCTCGGCGACGCCTCGCATGTGCTTCCGGTTAGCCTCAACATCCTCCAGCAAATGAAGCACCGTCTTGATTGCCCTTTCGTAGTCCTCAGACGTGAAGTTCTCCACCAGAGCTCCGGCGCTTTCTTCGGTTACGAGCACGTCAGAGTCGCCGATGCCGGCATTCATGATCACGGGCAGGCCGCACGCCAGATACTCACCCACTTTCGTCGGCGAGGTTGCGAGCTTCGACAACCCGGGTTTGAAGAAGGCAATCCCCATATCGCTGGCAGAGAGATACGACGCAACCTCTACCGGTTGAGCGGATCTTATCGTGTATTGGCTTTCGTCTATGGCGCGAAGCCGGATCAGATTCTTGATTAACTCGGGATCTCCCTGCGTCAGCCAAAGAAAATGTGCGTCGGGGCGCTCCTTCAGAAGCGCGAGAAACAGGTCTGCCATCTTGTCGCTCAGGTACCAGCTGCCGATCGATCCGCTATAAACGACAACGAACCTGCCATCCAATCCCAACTCAGCCCGGCGTCGCAAGCGGTCTTCTTCTCGAAAGGCAAACCGCTCAAGGTCGGTGCAACAGGGTATGACCTGACGAGAGACTTCGCGGCCCCTCAGTCCGTCCCACTCCCGGATGACCGGCCACAATTTATGGGTCAAGGTTACGATGCCGTCGGTGGCCGCGAGTGCGCGCCGCTCCATTATCTTGGTCCATCGATAGTAGAAACTGCCGGGACTCCAATGCGCGGCATCGACGTACTCTTCTCCCATCAGACCCCGGATGTCAAAAATCATCTTCACGCCAAACAACTTCTTCAGCGCCAGGGCAATTGCGGCCGGGATGTAGCCGCGGGCATGAATCATCTTGATCTTATGACGCCTCATGATCGATGCCCCGAAACACACGCCGGCCGCCACATCGTAAAGCGTCGCGGGCAGCGAAGGGCTTTTGTGGTAGCGCAGGTAGTGCCACTCGATGCTGTGGGCCGCCAGCGTCTGCTTGAGCTCCTGGCAGCGTTCAATGCCTTCGGGCGTGAAGGCCACCTCTCGCTCGTAGCTGAGCAAGGTGAAACTCACACCCAGGGTGCTGAGCTCGCGCAGATAAGGAATCACCTGGCTCTGGCCCAGCGGGTCGAGCATCCCGTTATAAGAAATGTAAAGTACGCGTTTTCCGCTAATTGTCATTTGAGAGTGTTACGCCCGTTTGGTTGAAGTAAGCTTATCAGAGAGTAGCCAGTTGATCGTGCCGACAAAAGTTGCAGCATCGAGTGTAGCAATGATTGGAATCAGGAGTAACAGCCGGCGAGCGTTTCGCCAGACTGTGGCCGGATATGTAAGCGCATTGCGGCGCAATGCCACCACAGCTCGAGCAGCAAGCATCAGCAGCCAGACCAGCGGAATTGTGAAAAGCCATTGACGGCCCAGAGCTATCGCAACCAGCGCCCAGAACCCGACAACCAGGTAGCGCCGGAAAACGGGCCCTTGCCATTTTCCCCACAGCCCGGCCCGAATATTATTGCCGGAATAAAGAGCAAACCGCTTGAAGGTCCGTCCGAACGTCGGCTGAATACTCCATTGCACAATCGCCCGTGGCTCATAAAGAACATGAAAGTTCGCCTGCTCGATGGCATTCATGAAGACCAGATCTTCGGCCGAACGTAAGTCTTCGGGGAAACCGCCTACGGCGCTCCAAACGCTCTTTCGCATTAACGTCGAGGCGATAACCCGTTTCCGAATCGTGGCGCCATCGACGGGTTCCGGAGGAACCACGTACGCGATTGCGGCGCACTCTCTGAAGAAGGTATCGACAACCGGTTCCCACGTTCCATACACGACGTCCAGGGTAGAATCCTGCTCAACATTCCGAATAAGTGTTTGCAGCCAGTCTCGCGCGGGACGGATTCCGCCATCTGTGAAAGCCAGCCAGTCATATGAAGCATTAGCGGCGGATACATTGCGGCCGCGCCCGGGCAACGCGGCCTGCTCGCGAATCAAGCGCACCGGCGCGCCGCGGCTGATGTACTCGTCAATGATCTGCGTGGTGGAATCCGTGGAGCCGCCATCAGTAATAACGATCTCGTCCGGCACTCGAGTCTGGCTCAGCAAAGAGTCCAGCAAAGTGCGGATTGACTGCGCTTCATTGCGCACTGGGACGACGACACTAACTTTCATTCGTTAAACTGCTGACTCGACAATATTGGGCCGCTGTTTCAGTTTGGTGAGCGCTAATTCACGAGGTCCCGGCTGATGCTGCGCTTGATGCAGATGTAAAAAGGCTCCGGGGAAATTCCGTAACGTTCCAGGTCAGTCGCCGGCAAACGAAAGTCGATTTCCCTTACCGAGAACCCGCCCTCCGCCAGCCGGTCCGCAAAATCATCGCCATAAATTCGCCAGTGACCGGTTTTCATGGGATCGGAAAAACCATATTCCTCAGTCGTTGTTCCCTGGATCATCGGAACGGAAACAATTAACTCGCCCTCGTCCGGACTCAGTACGCGGTAGAGCTCTTTGATCGCGGCGCGATCGTCTTCAACATGTTCCAGCACGTGATGACACCACAGAAGATCAACCGCATTGGTTGCAATCGGGAGATGCGTAAGATCACCTAGTACATCCCGGCCTCGGCTCGGCTCTATGTCGATCCGATAAACCTTTAGCCCGCCTGAGCTCTGCCATAAAGGAGCCAGCGCACCTTCCGCGGCAAAGACCAACGCCACCCCTCTGCGCTGTTGCAGGTGGTACTCGCAGCTCAACCAAAGATAAAAGGCGCGATGCCGCGGGTGACTATCGCATTGCGGGCAAACCGCATTTGAAATGCGATAACCTGGTTCGATGAAGTCGTAAAATCTTCGTCCCTTCCAGCCACAACACGGACACGTGAGTTTTTGCGGCAACACCTTATTGCGTAGCCCGATCTGGATTCGAGACCAGCCAACCCTCCACGCCAAACTAGTCGCACCGACAATGCCACGCTCCCTAATTTGTCCGCGGTACCACTGCAACATAACGTCTTCATCGAACGCTCGTGACCGTGCTGAGCAGCAATTCGAGGCGGCGCCATCGCATACCCAGCCTGCAGATGAACAAAACCGGCCACAAATCAAAAGGGGGACACTAGCTTACTGAGCGGCGCGTTTGCAAGCAAAGTCATGGCCGCCGATCCGCTTGATCGGCATCCACACGGCCCACCCGCTTGCGCCTTGAGAGTTGCCGTACGCATCCCCAGAACAACTGCCCTTTCAACGCTTCGGGGTAAGTCCGGCCGGCTCGCAGCAACAATTTGCGGGCGTCCCCCAGCCGGCCCTCGCTGCTGGCCACATAGGATTGGCGTAGCAGTCGCGTGCACCGCACCCAACGCCTATCCGATCCTGTTAGCCGGGTTTCGTAGTGTTCCGCGATCCGGTCGAATTCATCATCAAACAAGCTGGCATCCGTCATCGTTTTACTGCTCGCGTGCCAACGATAGGCAGCAACCGGAAGCGATAAGTGCTGGCAGCGATAACCGGCAAGCAACAGACGCACGTAAAAATCATGGTCGAAGTCGAACCGCCAGGTCTCGTCAAATCCCGACCCCATCAGCTCACGCTTCCAGAACATTCCCGGCTGGGGCGCTTTGTAGGCCCACGACAAACAATGGGCGGCGGATTTCGGAACCCGACTTTTGATCAGTTCTGATTTGTGACCGGGGCCGAAGAGAATTGTGTCGCCGCACACCCAATCGCACTCAGGATGTTCGGCAAAATACTCGGCGACGCCGTCGAACGCGCCGGGTAGATAAACATCGTCGCTGTTGATGTAAGCGAATATGTCTCCAGTCGCTTTTGACAGACCTTTATTGATCGCGTGCACCTGTCCGCGATCCTTTTCGCTGGCCCAATAGGCCAAACGATCTTCGTAGCGCTTAATTATGCTGACGCTGTCGTCCGTGCTGCCACCGTCAATTACAATGTATTCCAGCGGCTCATATTCCTGATCAAGCACTGACCGGATTGTCTGCTCCAGATATTGTCCCTGATCAAAGGACGGCGTGACGATACTGAATTTCAACGGCATTGATTTTCTTCGCCCATGCGTCACGCGTAGAACTTGCGAATAGTATCCACCACGTAAGTTTGCTGCTCCAGCGTCAGCTCAGCATAGATCGGAATCGCCAGGGTCTCGCGCGCAGCGCGTTCCGCTTCCGGAAAATCTCCTTCGCGGTAACCCAAATAAGCAAAGCACTCCTGGAGATGCAGCGGCACTGGATAATAAATTTCCGTGCCGACGCCTCTATGCTTAAGGTGATCCCTCAGTGCATCCCTTCGCTTGCCTGCCCGAATCACGTACTGATTGAAAATGTGGCGCACTCCGGAGCGAACAAAAGGCAGCCCGACCTTTTCCGCCAATCCGGCATCAGCAAATAGCTGATCGTACTGCGCTGCATTTTTCCGGCGCGCTTCCGACCACTCATCCAAATATGGCAGCTTCACGCGCAGCACGGCAGCTTGAATCGCATCCAGCCGGCTGTTGATGCCGATCATGCGGTGGTGATACTTGCGCTCTTCGCCATGAACTCGCAGCATGCGAAGTCGCTCGGCGTGCTCGCTATCGTTCGTCACCAACATGCCGCCGTCGCCGGCCCCGCCCAGGTTTTTCGAGGGATAGAAACTAAAGCAGCCGATCGTTCCCATGGAACCGGCGCGCTGCCCTTGATCTTCCGCGCCGATGGCCTGGGCGGCGTCTTCGACGATCGGAATAGATGCCTGCCCGGCAACCTGTTTCAGCACACTCATGTCAGCAGGTTGTCCAAACAGATGAACAGGCATCAGCGCCCCGGTGCGCTCGGTTACAGCGTCCGGCACCTCCGTTTCTTTCATGTTATAGGTGCCGGGATCAGTATCAACAAAAACCGGGCGCGCGCCGAGTCTGGTGATGGCAGCGGCCGTTGCAAAAAAGCTGTATGGCGTCGTTATGACTTCCTGGCCTGGTCCAATTCCGATTGACTGCAACGCCAGCAACACCGCATCCGAGCCTGAAGCGCAGCCGATCGCGTGACGCGTCCGCGAATACTTTGCGATCTCTTTCTCGAGCGCATGTACTTCGTCGCCGAGAATAAAATGCTGCGCATCCATGACGCGCTCGATCGCGCTCAGCAGCGAAGCGCGCAACGGGACAAATTGAGCCTGAAGATCAAGCAACGGTACTTTCATTCCCTGGCGCAGTCTCTTTCAGAAAGTTATCTGGCGGCCACCTTGTTTAATGGATTGTTGCGCTGCCTCGAGCAAGCGAACGACGCGTAATCCAGCGGCGCCATCAGTCAGGGGCGGGCGCTGCTGTTGAATGGAATCAAGGAATTCATCGCAGACATAACGCAGCGCCTCCGTTGAATCAAGTTTGGGTGCCCACACATCGCCGGTGCGATAGCTGACCAGGGTCTGATAGTCCGCTTCCTTGTCACCGTTATCACGCGTTGACGTTATACCCTTGTCATAGACGCGAACTTTCTCGGTCGGCTCGATGTCGTCGTATAAAATCATCTTGCGCGTGCCGGCAATCAGGGTGCGGCGAATCTTGACCGGCGAGAGCCAGTTAAAATGAAAGTGCGCAATAAACTCATCTGGAAATCTTAGCAGCACATACGCGATGTTTTCGATTCCTTTCTCAATGTGACAACTGCCGATGGCGGTCAGGCTCTCCGGCTGGCGCTCAATGATGAAATCCATTATCGAGAGATCGTGAGGCGCCAGGTCCCAGACAACATTGATGTCGCGCTGAAACAGGCCCAGGTTGATGCGATTGGAATCAAAGTAAAGCAGATCGCCAAGCCCTCCGCCGGTCACAATCTCTTTGATCTTGCGCACCGCGCCGGTGTAGACAAAAGTATGGTCCACCATCAACGTCAGGCGGTTGCGCGCGGCTAAACCTATCAACTCTTCCGCCTCACGCACGCAAGCAGTTAAAGGCTTCTCAATAAGTACGTGTTTACCCGCCTGCAGGGCTTCCCAGGCCATGGGGAAATGCGTAGCGGCAGGCGTGGCAATCACCACCGCGTCGAGCTGGGGGTCACGCAGCAGTTCCTGATAATCAGAGGTTGTGCGGACCCCGGGATATCGTCGGCCTATCGCCACCAGGCGCGTCCGGTCCAGGTCGCAAATCCAGCGCGCCTCAGCGGCTTCGCTTTCCGCGAAGTTTCGCAGCAGGTTGGGCCCCCAGTAGCCACAGCCAATAACCCCAATTGTGGTATTAGTCATGAGCCAGAAATCCGGCGCTGATCAATCTTCGCGGGCCGGAATCAGGTGCGCCGGATTTCCCACGACGGTAGAGTGCGCGGCAACGTCACGAGTGACCACCGCTCCGGCGCCGACAATGGCCCGCTCGCCGATACTCAGGTTGCAGAGAATAATGGCGCCAGAGCCAATGCTAGCGCCTTTTCTTATGAGCGTGGGCTGAACCCGCCAGTCTTTTTCAGTTTGTATTGAACCGTCTTCGTTTGTCGCGCGGGGATACTTGTCGTTAATAAAGACGACGCCATGACCGATGAAGACCTCGTCTTCGATCGTGACGTCTTCGCAGATAAATGTGTGACTTGAGATTTTGCAGTTGCGTCCGATGCGCGAGCCTTTTTGAATCTCAACAAAGGAACCGATCTTGCTGCCGTCGCCTATCTCGCAACCATAGAGGTTAACGAAGTGATAGATGGAAACGTCGCGCCCAAGCTTCACGTCGGGTGCGATCACGCAATACTGTCCCTGCATCAGTTCGAACCGGGCGCTCCGGCCGTTGCGGGCCCGCCCCCATCGTCGCTTTCCCCGTAGTAGTACTTGGAATAGTAGCCGTAGTAATAATCTTCGGCCTCGAGTTTCACCTTGTTCAGCACGATGCCAAAAATGTGCGCGCCGACGTCAAGCAGTTGCTGTTTGGCGCGACGAACTACTGCCCGCGAGCTGTGTCCTCCGTGGACTACCAGGATTACGCCATCGACCAGGGTAGAGAGAATTGCCGCGTCGGTGAACGAAATTACCGGCGGCGAATCAACAATGATGTGCGCGAAACGTTCGCTTAAAGAAGCCAGCACGTTGCGCATTTCATCGGAGCCGAGCAACTCCGCGGGATTAGGTGGTACCGGGCCGGAAGTCAGAATCTTGAGGTTTGGCAGTTTCTCGTAGCTCTGCAACAGACCATCGAGGTCCGACTCACCGGAAAGGCAATTCGTCAGACCCTGAGAGTTGCTCAGGTTGAAATGAATGTGCAGGCGAGGCCGTCTAAGATCGCAGTCGATGATCAAAACGTCCGCGCCGGTTTGGGCCAGCATCACCGCGGTATTTACACCCGTGGTTGTTTTGCCTTCAGAGGGCTGGCTTGAGGTAACAAGAATTGTGCGCGGCGCCTGGCCCGCGGTTGAGAGTAACAGCGATGTCCGCAGGTGGCGGTAAGATTCAGACACTGCCGACCGCACATCCTCGATCAACGCCAGGGCCGTACTGGTCCCAGCGACGCCCGCATTGGCGGTACTGCCCTTCAGACGCGGGCGCTCCGTGCTGATATCGGGAATCAGTGCCAGGGCCGGCAAGTGGATATACCGGTCGACATCATCCACCGTCTTCACGGAGTCATCCAGGAAGTCGAGCAGGAAGGCCAGACCGACGCCGGCGGCAAATGAAAGAATAAAAGCGAGGATGATATTGCGGAACCGCGCCGGGCCGACGGGCTCGTGGGGATAACGACTTGGGTTCTCGATGCTCACCTCGTTTGGCCTGTCAGCCTTAGTGACATCCAGCTCACGCTTTCGTTGTAACAGTGTATTGAGATATTGCTTATTGGTTTCGATCTCCTGGCTGATGGCAGTCATCTCGATCTTATCGCGCGTTTGCTGCGTTGTGGTGCCGCGCTGCGAGTTGTAAGACTGCCGCAAGCTAGCTTCTCGGGCCGCGGCCGCCTCGAAGCGCGACTTCATCGCCGCAATCAACTCCACCGGCGCCTTGGCAACTTCGGCCTCCAGCGGTTTGAGTTGCGCTTCGATTTTCTTAACTGCCGGCCATTCGGGCGTGTAACTTATGAGCAGCGCCTCTTTTTGTTCTCTCAGACTCGAGATCCTTTCGCGCAGCTTCAGAATGCGCTCCGAATCGATGACGCCGGGAATCGAATAGGGGTCCTGCTCTCGTTTGGCGGCTTCATAGATAGACTGAAGGTTCTTACGCTCATTCTCTGCTTCCAGCAATTGATTGCTCAACGTCGCCAGACGCTTTATTTCGATATTGCTCTCCGGCAGATTATCGAGCGGAAGATTGTGGTTCCGGGCATAGTTGAACACAACCTCAGTATCGTGTTTGATTTTGGATTGCAGATTGGCTACTTCTCTGGCTAACAAGTCCTCTGCTTTGACTGAGCCCGCTGTTTCACGTTCGCGATTGTTATCGACGAAAATCTCAGCCAGAGTATTTGCCACCTTCTGGGTGATCTCAGGATCACTGTGACGGTATTTAATCTTGATAAGGCTTGTTGTTTCGAGGGGTTCGATGGTTTCGCCAGCGATGATGGCATCCTCGTATGGCTCCAGTTGCGCCAGCTCTTCTGCAGTGAGCGGCTGATCCCTTGGCACTATCTGCCCGGCCCCTGGAGCGGCAATCGCCTTACTGGGGGGTGGTTTCTTTTCCCAGTTAAAAATGCGCCGCAAGGAAGAGAAAAGACCGGTGTCAGTCTGGCCCTTCAGGAAGACCGGGTTGTGGTGGAGATCAAGCGTCAGCACAACTTGACGGGCGAGAGCAGGATTTCGCAAAAGCGTTAATTGCGTGCCCCAGAATTTTGGATCAGGATCTCCGTTGATGATCACTTCTCCAGTGTTCAATATGCTGTTCGGCTTCGGTTCGATCCGAATTGTGGTGACGGCTTCGTATACGGGAGGGGACCGAAACTCCTGAATAGTTACCAGCGAGGTAATCACGATGACCAGGCCCAGAATTAACCACTTTCGCTTCAAAACCACGAAAAGGTATTGACGTAGATTTAAGTCGCTGGCGGCCACACCATAAGAGGCCTTTGCCTTGGCAACCTCGCTTAACGGTCTGTCGAGTCCGCGCTCAACTGCGGTCACTGGAATCAAACGATTATCTTGAGCGATCATGATATTACTAATCCGTGGTCAACAACTTAGACCACTGACAATCTTCTTCCCCTCCTCCAAAATCTGCGTAGCCCTTAGCTCTGCGTAGCCCTTAGCGTCGCCAAGCATACCATTAGAAGCGATAGCCGCGCCAATCGATATCATTGCCGCCGGGGCTGATGATTTGAAGCGCCTACTGGCTGCCGTGGGCGTCCAATTCTGCCACAAAATCCTTGAGGGAGTCCTGCCAGAAAGGAAGCGGCTCCAGGCCGATGGCCTCGGAAAGCAAACAACGCAGACGTGCGTTCCTCGGCCTTAAGGCAGGCCGGTTTAAATCATCCATTGAAATCGGTGTCACCCTCGTCGCATCACACTGGGCAGCGGCGAGCGCTGTCAGGGCAAACTCCTGATAGCTTGCGCCTTCACCCCGGTTGACAATGTGATAGACGCCTGGCAAATCCAGTTCGGCGAGATGGCGTAACCGCCGCGCCAGGTCTTTCGCGTAGGTGGGCGTGCCAAAGGCATCGGCAATCGCGGTTAACGTTTCACCACGCCGTGACCGCTCGATCACTTTGCTAAGAAAGTTGCGGCCGCCGACGCCGAATATCAGGCCACTGCGGACCACCACGGTGCGCGCACACGCTCGTTGGGCACGACGCTCACCATCGAGCTTCGCCTCTCCATAAACGCTGGTCGGATTTGGATCGTCGCGCTGATCGTAGAACCCGGCTTTCTTATTACCGTCGAAGACATAGTCGGTGGAGATGGTGACCAGCGAGGCGCCGATACGGCGACAGTTCTCCGCCAGCACTTCTGGTCCGTGCGCATTCACTTCATAAGCGCGTTGCGAATCAATCTCGCAACCGTCAACATCGGTCCAGGCGGCGCAGTTAATAACAGTTTGCGGGCGTTCGCGCTCCAGGCGCTGGCGAACCTGTTGGTCATTTGTGATGTCCAACGCCTGCCGATCAAGCGCTAGTACATCATCGCCAAGCGCCGCGCAACAAGTGGCGACCGCCTTGCCAACCATACCGCCAGCTCCGGCAACCAGCACCTTCAAACTTTGCCGGCCTCCATCCCGTATTGTTGCGAGTAAAAATCCCGATAGGCACCGCTGCGGGCCCTGGTGATCCACTCGTTATTCTCCTGGTACCACCGGATCGTCTTTTTCAGGCCGCTTTCCCAAGTTTCCAGCGGTAGCCAGCCGAGCTCGGTCTCGGCCTTCGCAGGATTGATTGCGTAGCGCCGGTCGTGACCGGGACGATCCTTGACGAAGCGAATCAGGGATCGCGATTTTCCCAGGGCGTCCAATACCGACCAGGCCACGTCCAGATTGCGGCGCTCGTTGCGCGCGCCAATGTTATAGACCGCGCCCGGCGTTCCCTTTTCCAGCGCCAGCAGGATTGCGCGACAATGGTCATCCACGTGAATCCAGTCGCGTACATTCTGGCCATCGCCATAGATTGGAATCGGCTCGTCGTGGAGGGCGTTAGACAGCGTCAGCGGCAAAAATTTCTCAGGAAACTGACGTGGGCCATAGTTGTTTCCGCAGCGAGTAATTACGGTATCGAAACCGAAAGTATGATGCGCGGCCCGCACCAGATGTTCGGCAGCCGCTTTGGATGCCGCGTAAGGACTGTTGGGCTTAAACGGCGAATCCTCGGTAAAGAACGCGGTTTCATCCTCAGGCAGACTACCCATTACTTCGTCAGTCGAGATCTGCACAAATCGCCGTACACCACGGGCCCGAGCGCAATCCAATAACACCTGGGTTCCCAGCACGTTGGTCTTAATAAACTCATCGGCAGAAGTTATGCTTCTATCCACGTGTGACTCAGCGGCGAAATTGATGATCGCTTCCGTCCCCTCGCCGAGCGCGCTGAGTACCATCTGTCGATCGCCGATATCACCTCTGACGAAATGATGCCGGCTTTCGTCCAGGTCTTGAAGGTTGTCGAGATTTCCCGCGTAAGTGAGGGCATCCAGGTTGATTACCTCGCAGGAGGGAAACTCCGCGAGCAGTTGTCGCACAAAGGCCGACCCGATGAAGCCGGCGCCGCCCGTGACGAACAGTTTCTTCGGAACGTTTTGGCTAGTTATTTGGGAACACCTCCGGTGGCGTCGAACACGATAAATGCGCGACTGATACTAGCACGTGAGGACGGTTTCGAGGGCTGTCGATCCGATTTTAGTTCGCAGTTACGGCGAAGGCAAATGTTTGGCTGAAACGTTGATGATGGACTATCGCCGGCAGAATCACCCGTTGCCGGCCGACGATCCGCAGCAACGGCGTCCGGACCTGACGCGCGCCAAAGAGTTGCTCGATTGGTCGCCGAGCGTCCAGCTGCCGGAAGGCCTGAAGCTCACCGTCGCGTACTTCGCGAATCGTTGACAGGGAAGACAGATGAGCCCCGCGTACTGCGCGCGGAAGGTGCCTAATTCCGATTACTGCGAACTTCAAACATGGCAGAAACTCTCGGAACACTCGCGGACAAACTGACCACAGTCCAACTCAAACTCTGGCTACGGACGATCCTGAACGCAAAAATTTACTCCCGCGTCGTCTCCAGGAATGTATCAACTCGCTGTTGGAAACATGATGGCTGCTGGAAAGGATTGACAGCGTCGTGGTTTTAGCGTAGAAGGTCCATACATTCAAGCCGCTGTGCCCTTCCGCTTGAGACCCCGATAGGATAGAGGACCATTCAGCCGCTGGCTTGAACACTTTATACAAGAGGGCGTAAATCGTTCAAAATAACTCTTGACTGTCCGGGTAACTGGCATTAGAGTATCCGGCCTCAGTATTGACCTTTCGGATTTCACTTGTCGTACGCGCAATAAAAATCCCGTTGACAACGAACAGCTCCGGCTAATTTGCGTGTGCCATCATCAGGATCCGAAGAAGCCCACATGAATCGAGGACTAAAAATGAAGACACCAGCCGCTCGCCTAACACATATTCGCACTAGCTATTCGACCGCGTTCGTCCTTCTTATGTTCGCTGTAGCGGCGATAGCCGTACCGTTTTCCGTGGGTTCGAGGTCACACGTCGAAAATAGGCCCAGCATTGGCCCAAACAACGCGCCGATCAGTGTACACCCGGAAACGTGGTTTCCGAGTTCGGCCCCGCTGGCGGGCGAGACTGTTGAGTTGTTTGCCCAGGACTGCTCGACTCCGCTCACCGACCTGAACCTCGGTGAAATTGTTTGCGCCAAAACCGATGGCGTGGATTTAACTGTACCGAATAATTATTACGTCAACTTCTTTGACTCGAGTTTGAATGAGACGAATGGCGGCACAATTACGCAGAATCCGCAGTTTTTCTATTTCACGCCTCCGACTACCGGTGTCTGGAAAGCTAACATTGGAAGAGTGGTTCCACCTGAGTCGTCGATCATCGGCAATCCGCCGATCTTTACTGTGAATTCGGGTGTCGGCGTAGCGACGTACGCCTCGAATTGTACGACTCCGCAAACGACCTTCACGTTGGGCGATGTCGTGTGCGCCAAGGTCAGCGGCGCCGATCAATTCAACCGCCGGCTTGCCTGGGTAGATCCGGCCGGAATAACTCGCACGTTCACGGCGATCACTACTAACCCGCAAACCGATTCGTTCACGCTGCCGAACACCAATACTTCAACGATCGACGTCTACGTGGTGGATAACCGGGGCGAATGGCAGGCCAATGTGGTTTCGAGCCGAGGCGGGATTGTGCGAAGCCGGCCATTCCTGGTTCAAGGTAATACGCCGACGGCTAATCTTTCGATTTCTAAAGCCCTGGTCGGAGAGAATCCCGAATCCGGCCAGAGCGTAACGTTCGCCGTTGCGGTCACGAATAATGGTCCAAACCCCGCCGAGAACGTCGAAATCTCTGACGCTGAACCTGGCAATGCTACATTCGTATCCGTAAATCAGACATTTGGACCAACCTTCTCGTGCACCGGCTCGAATCCGGTTGTTTGTACTCGCGGAACAAACCCAAGTCCATTGTTCCTGGATCCGGGAGAGACCGCAGTTTTCGAGTTCGTTTACACCGCCAGTGGTGCGAGCGGATCGTCAATAACTAATGTGGCCACCGTTGAGAGTGATACGAATGAGCTCGATGCGGTGGACAACACTGCCGTTTATACCGTCGTTATAGGCGGCGGGGGCGGCACTCCGGCGGACTGCGTGCTTAACTGTCCGCCGAGCCTCACCGTGGCAACAAATACCACCCAGGCTGGTAATCCCGGAGCAATCGTGAATTTCGGCGACGCCAGCGCCAACGGTAATTGTGGAACGGTAACTGCGAGTCCGGCCTCTGGCTCGTTCTTCCCCGTGGGCACCACCACGGTTACGATGTCATCCTCAGTTGGCGGCGGCACGTGTTCTTTCGCGGTAACCGTGATTGATTCGCCTTCGCCTACAATAACTTGTCCGGCCAACCAGACCGTTGCGGCGCCGTCAGGCCAGCCTGAGGCGGCCGTCAGTGTCGGAACGCCCACTGTCACCGGCGACACCGTGGTAATCGGCAGCGAGAGAAGTGACGAGCGCCCGGTAAGCGACCCGTATCCGATTGGGACGACTACCATCCAATGGTCCGCGACGGATCAGTTCGACCGTCAGGCATTCTGTACTCAGACAATCGTCGTTACGTCGACTGATGCGCCCACCATTAGCTGCCCGTCTAACAAGACGTTTACCTCCAGCAATGGGTGCACGTACACCGCTACTGCCGGCGAGATTGGGTCCCCAACCACCACCGGTCCCAATGTAACCGTTACCAGCGAGCGCAGTGACGGGTTGGCTCTGACGGATCCGTATCCGGCAGGCGTCACCTTCATCGAGTGGACCGCCACCAACAGCGTTGGGTCCGCGTCGTGTACGCAGACGATAAACGTAGTCGGCAACGACACCGAGGATCCGACTCTGACTGTGCCTCCGAACATTACTACGAGCACCGATCAGTGTTCTGTCCTGCTCGATGAGGAGCAATTCGTAGCAACGGCCGAAGACAACTGCAGTTCTTCGGTGAACATCAGCCGCACCGGCATGCCACAGATTGCGTGCCCGGTACCGGGAAATCCGGGCCGAACGTGTGACAGCTTCCAGTTCCCAACCGGAACGACTGTTATCACGTACACGGCGACGGATTCAGCCGGGAACAGCACGAGCGGCACTCAGACCGTAATAGTTAATGAGAACCCGAACCAGCCGCCGACGATCACGGCTCCGAACGACCTGACGGGCGCGAACGCTGTGTACACAGGTGCGGGGGCGACCATCTGCGGCGCCTTCATCGGCGATGCGACGCTTGGTTCGGCCACGGCCAGCGACAATTGTCCGGGCGTGGTAGTAACTCGCACCGGTGTTCCCG
>Ga0070707_100000246_pt1 | contig 54176 bp, 55 predicted proteins | sample KBSK5502metaG_FD_65468 | JGI IMG/M metagenome (GOLD analysis project Ga0070707, IMG submission 65468) | Corn, switchgrass and miscanthus rhizosphere microbial communities from Kellogg Biological Station, Michigan, USA - KBS K5-50-2 metaG | ecosystem: Host-associated > Plants > Roots >... | reverse complement strand
ATCAGAACCGCGAGCGGTAGCGAGCGTGGCTCACAGTGGAGCCATCTCGGATGCTACGCTCGCTACCGCTCGCGGTTCTGATCCGGCGTGTTCCATACATTCAATTGAAAACCGATCTAGCTTTCCCAATTTCCAATTTCAAATTTTGCTGTGCACGAACGTCATCAGGGTAAGGAAAGCAGAGGTCGGATCTCATCGCTGACCACTATGTCTGACTACTGACCACTATGTCTGAGATCGTCATCCGCGCCGAAAACCTCGGCAAGAAATATAGAATTCAGCATCATCACGAACGGCAACGGTACGTCGCTCTCCGCGATGTGTTCGCTGATAAGCTCTTTACGCCTCGGCGATGGCTGGTTGAGCAAAGGGCAAGGCGCAATGGGAGCAAAGGGCAAAGCGCCAAGCGCCAAGCGTCAAGCCCCTCTACCTTTGCTCTTAACTCTTCACCCTCTGCCCTTCCCCCTTTGCCGCGTAGCGAAGATTTTTGGGCCCTTAGGGGTATCTCTTTCGAGATTAAACAGGGCGAGGCGGTCGGTATCATCGGGAGAAACGGTGCAGGGAAGTCCACGTTACTTAAGGTCCTGAGCCGGATCACAGAGCCGACCGAAGGGCAAGTGGGCCTTAAAGGGCGTGTAGTGAGCTTGCTCGAAGTGGGAACTGGCTTCCACCCCGAACTGACGGGGCGCGAAAACGCTTTCCTCAATGGCGCGATCCTCGGCATGACCAAAGCAGAGATCAAGAAAAAGTTTGACGAGATCGTCGCCTTTGCCGAGATCGAAAAGTTTCTTGACACCCCAGTGAAACGCTATTCGAGCGGTATGTATATTCGCTTGGCATTTGCCGTCGCTGCTCATCTGGAGCCGGAGATTCTGTTGGTGGATGAGGTGTTGGCAGTGGGTGATGCAGCGTTTCAGAAAAAGTGTCTTGGCAAGATGGAGGACGTGGCCAAAGAGGGTAGGACGGTATTGTTTGTGTCGCACAATATGCACGCAGCATCTAACCTTTGCCAGCGAGCAATTCTACTTCAGAATGGTAGGATCACAGACCAAGGACCAGCACGGCTGGTGATCGAACAGTATCTGTCTTCTGGGGCCGATCACTGCGCGAAAGTTGAGTGGAATTTCCAACAAGCCCTTGGTGACGAATCAGTGAAGCTCCATTCTATTAGTGTGTTAGACGAAGAAGGTCAAATTACCTATGATGGTTTTACTGGCCGGCCAATCATCCTCCAAATAGAATTTTGGTGTCTACGAAAAACGCAGGTGACAGCAAGTTTTCACATTTACAACCGACACGGAATCATGTTGTTCTCCACCGGTAACTTGCATGACCAAGAGTGGGGCCAAAGAGAGTATGACCCTGGTCTCTATCGCTGTTGGTGTGCTATACCAAGTCATTTTCTGAATGAGGGGCAATACTACGTCAATGCTTATCTCAGTAGAGATACTGATGGGAGTGCTTATGTTCAAGTGCCCGAAGCCGTCTCGTTTCAGGTGCTTGATGATGGCAGCGGGCGAGGGAATTACATAGGGCCATGGCCAGGTGTAGTACGGCCCCTGCTCAATTGGAAGGGCTCACGATTGAATGGGCTCTCTTAGGCAAAGGTTATGAAACAACCAGTGACACATATCCTCGTGACAGGTGGGGCAGGCTATCTAGGCTCGATTCTATGCGAGCACTTGCTTGATGCTGGCTACCAAGTTACTGTTGTTGATAGTTTGATTTACGGTCAGAATAGCCTGTTTCATCTTTGCTCAAATCCATATTTTGAGTTTATTGTTGGGGATGTGCGTGACGAAGCCTTGATGCGCCGTTTGGTAAAAGAGGCTGATGTGATCATTCTTCTGGCCGCAATAGTAGGTGCGCCCGCTTGCAATAAAGACCCTTGGACTGCCCAATCAGTTAACTTAGAGGCGGTCCGATTAGCCAACCGCTTGCGTAGCTCCAGTCAGTTGGTGATCTATCCGACCACCAATAGCGGATATGGCACTAAGTCTGGAGATATATTTTGTACCGAAGAGACACCACTGGAGCCGATTTCACTATATGGTCAGACGAAAGTGCAAGCTGAGGCCGAATTGCTCCAGGCACCAAACACTATTACTTTGCGCCTTGCCACTGTGTTCGGCCTGTCACCTCGGATGCGACTCGACTTGCTGGTGAATCATTTTGTGTATGCGGCCATGACGGACGGTTATATTGTCATTTTCGAGAAGGACTTCAAGCGCAATTATGTGCATATCCGCGATGTTGCCGATTGCTTCCTGCATTGTATAAGGCACGCAGATAAAATGGCCGGATATGCATATAACGCCGGGCTGGATGCGGCAAATCTATCCAAAGCCGAACTAGCGATGAAAGTCAAAAGTTACGTCCCCAATTTTTATATTCATTTTTCGGAGGTCGGCAGCGATCCCGACAAGCGTAACTACATTGTTTCCAATGAGAGATTGCGCAAGGCTGGTTTTGAGGCTCGGCGCTCGTTGGATGAGGGGATCAAAGAATTGCTTAAAGGATATCGAATGATGGGGCGACCCCCGTTCAAGAATATTTGAGAACCCGGGTATACGCTTCGTACTAGAGAGATAAGTTCAGATGAGCGCTTTGAAGGATGTACCTGCTGCAATACTAGTCGGGGGATTCGGGTCACGATTACGTCCTGTAGTTGCGGACCGACCCAAAGTGCTGGCACAGATTCACGGTAAGCCATTCTTGACTTACTTATTGGACCAACTCATCAGTGCTGATATTAAGTGCGTTGTGCTTTGCACTGGATATATGGGTGAGCAAGTGCAAGCGACCTTTGGCAATTATTATCGTCACCTACGTCTATTCTACTCTCAAGAACCATCGCCGTTGGGGACAGGGGGGCTCTACAATTTGCATTGCCGTTATTTGATTCGGACACTTTGTTAGTCATGAATGGCGATTCGTTTTGCGAGGCGAATTTAGAAGACTTTTGGGCCTGGCATTGTGAACGTGACACCAATGCTACATTGCTTCTTACCTATGTGTCCGATACAAGCAGGTATGGTCGAGTTGAAGTGGATGCTGAGGGATGTATTTGTGGCTTTCAGGAGAAAGATGGTAGGAACGTGGGGGGATGGATTAATGCAGGTGTATATTTAGTGAAGCGGTCGCTGATCCAAACAGTTCCGACCGAGCGAAGTGTATCCTTAGAACGAGACGTATTTCCGTACTATGCTGGCAGTGATCTCTATGGTTATCGCAATGAAGGCCGTTTCCTGGATATTGGTACGCCTGAAACTTTCGCTATAGCTGCGCAGTTTTTCGCCCCGCCAGTATCGGTCGCTTGATCTCCAACATGTCAGCTTTGCTAATTCCTAGCAGGCAACGAAGACGGTATGTAGTACTTGATCGTGATGGCACGATTATTGTTGAGCGTCATTATCTCTCTGATCCACAACAAATCAAGTTGATTCCTGGAGCTACTGTTGGATTGCGTGAAATGATGGGAATGGGACTTGGATTAGTTGTGATTACGAACCAATCGGCTATTGGTCGCGGCTTCTTTGACAGGATGCGGCTCGATCTTATACATCGGCACCTTCGTGAAATGCTTGCGCATGAGGGAGTGCAGTTAACGGCTATTTATTTCTGCCCCCATGTGCCTGAAGATAATTGCCCATGCCGGAAGCCGCGCCTCGGCTTGCTGGAACAGGCGGCAAGAGAACTAACCTTTGATCCACGAATCAGCTTCGTTATTGGTGATAAGCCGTGTGATATTGAGCTGGGGCGAGGCGTCGGGGCTACAACGTTTTTAGTACGCACAGGATACGGCACCCAAGTAGATGCTGAGGGGGTGACTACCCCTGATTACATTGTAGATGGATTAGGAGATGCGGCGCGGGTCATCCAACACTTACTTTAGCCAACGAGAGTGGGTCTGAGAATGCAGCAAGATTGGCATCACGAGAAAATTCGAGCCCACCTCGTTGAGAGCGCCGAGGTCAAACGACAGGTTGTGGAAACCTGCCTAGACTCCATCTTTGCTGCCGTACAGTTGATTGTTGACGCATTCCGATGCGGCGGTAAGGTCCTGCTCTGTGGTAATGGAGGAAGCGCTGCTGATTGCCAGCGCATGGCCACTGAATTGGTTAGCCGACTAACTAAGGAGTTTGAGCGCCTCGGCCTACCAGCGATTGCGTTAACAACTGACACTTCGTTCTTAACTGCTTTTTCTAATGATGTTGGGTTTGATGGGATTTTCGCGCGACAGGTTCAGGTGCTAGGGAAGCCTGGAGACGTTCTGATAGGGATTAGCACGAGCGGCAACTCTACAAATGTGATCCGGGCTGTGGAAACAGCTTATGCTGCCAAGCTACGGAATATTGTGCTGGTAGGGCATGGCGGTCGCCTCGCGGCCATGGCTGATGTTGCTATTTGCGTCCCAAGCACAAACACACAGTATATCCAAGAGGCTCATCTCGCCATTGAGCATATTGTGTGCGGACTTATCGAGGAACTCCTCTTTGATGAAACCTACCTGCAAGGGGATTAGAACATATGATTATCAGTAGGACCCCATATCGTATCTCTTTTTTTGGCGGCGGAACAGATTACCCTGCTTGGTATCGGCTTTATGGAGGATCTGTCCTAGCTACAACCATTAACAAGTATTGCTACATTACAGGCCGTTATCTCCCGCCTTTCTTCGAGCACCGCTACCGGATTGTGTACTCTAAGACTGAAGAGATCGTGAGAATTGACGACATTATTCATCCTTCGGTTCGCGAGGTCTTGCGTTATTTGAACATGGAGCGGGGCGTAGAAATCCATCATGATGGTGATTTACCGGCTCGTAGCGGCTTGGGCTCAAGTTCTGCTTTCACGGTAGGGTTGCTTAATGCAATGTACGCCCTTAAAGGCCACATGCCGAATAAGCAGCAACTGGCTCAAGAAAGTATCTACATTGAGCAGGAACGTCTAAAAGAAACAGTAGGATCGCAAGACCAGGTTTTAGCAGCCCATGGCGGCTTAAATCATATTACCTTCATGCCTAACGGCGAAATTACTGTTAGACCTTTGACGCTACATCCATCCCGCACAAGTGAGTTGAACTCCCATTTGATGTTGTTCTTCACTGGAATTAAACGCACGGCATCAGACATTGCTCAAAGTTATATTGAGGACATTAAGAAAAAGGAACAGCAGATGCAGGCGATGGCTAACATGGTCGGCGAAGCGATCTCTATTCTAAGCAATGGACAAGACATTGCCCGCTTTGGAAAGCTCCTGCATGAAGCATGGCAGACCAAACGCAGTTTGAGCTCAAAGGTTTCAAACTCTTATGTAGAGGAGATCTATGGACAAGCCATGTCGGCGGGAGCCATTGGAGGCAAATTAATAGGCGCCGGCGGAGGCGGCTTTATGTTGCTTTTTGTCCGCCCAGCAGATCAATCTACCGTGCGGGAGCGCTTGAAAGACTTGGTTCACGTGCCTTTTCGATTTGATTATTCAGGTAGCCAGATCATCTTCTTTGACCCTGAGGAGGATTACGCATTGGAAGAACTGGATCGCAACAGACGGGACATAATAGGATTTCAGGAAGCATCCGGCCTGCAAATATCCAAGGGTGCTGCTCTATGAGCTTACCATCGCTAGCGAGAGAGAGTGAAAAGAAACAGCAGGAGGATGCCGACCTTTACGCAAGGTTGTATCGATTCCTGTATTTGATCCGAAGAGTTGAGGAAGAAATCGCCCGCGTATACCCGACAGATAAGATCAAAAGCCCTGTGCATCTTTCCATTGGGCAGGAGGCCATTTCCGTAGGAGTCTGTGCTGCTTTGCGCCCGGATGATATAGTTTTCGGCACTTATCGGGGGCACGCTCTTTATTTGGCCAAAGGGGGAGACCTGAATCGGATGATCGCTGAGCTGTATGGTAAAGTGACCGGTTGTGCTAAGGGGAAGGGCGGTTCGATGCATTTGGTGGATGTTCAGCATGGGGTTATGGGAACTTCTGCCGTCGTGGGTACCACTATTCCCAATGCAGTTGGATATGCTTATGCTTTGAAGTACAGGCAGGATGACTCGATAGTTGTCAGCTTTTTCGGCGATGGAGCTACAGAGGAAGGGGTATTTTATGAAAGCCTCAATTTCGCCATGCTCAAGCAACTACCGATCATTTTTGTCTGCGAGAATAATCGCTATGCTATTCATTCCTTCCAAGCCGCCCGGCAATCGAACACTGAATTGGTAGAGCGTGTGCGCGCTTACGGCCTGCAAGCAGAGCGAATCGAAGATGGCAATGTTCTTGAAATCTATACTCGTACGAATGAAGCTGTTCAGGCAATCCGGGCGAGCCAGTCTGGCCCTGTTTTCCTTGAGTGTATGACTTACCGATGGCGAGAACATGTCGGGCCCGACGAGGATTTCCATCTCGGATATCGGCGTCGCAGTGAGCTTGAGCCCTGGGTGCGAAACGATCAGGTTAAACGTTTGGCTAGGCTCGCTGAGCCGGACTTACGTTTGGAGATCGAGAGGGGGGTTGAATCGGCAATCCAACGGGCATTCGAATTTGCTGAGGCAAGTCCGTTCCCAGATGCCTCGGAGTTGTATACCGACCTATTCAAGGAGAGTTGAATGGACCGGACGTTGCTGTATACGGAGGCAGTGCGTGAAGCCACTGACCAAGCAATGGAGCATGACCCCTCTGTTATCGTGTTTGGTATGGGGGTCGATGACCCGAAGGCGATTCTGGGAACTACACAAGGGCTTGCCGAAAAATATGGGCCTGAACGCGTCTTTGATACACCACTTTCAGAAGATGCCATGACGGGTGTGGCAATTGGCGCGGCCCTAGCCGGGTTACGGCCTATTCATGTGCATATCCGCATGGACTTTCTGATGCTGGCTATGAACCAGTTGATCAATGTGGCAGCCAAGAATCACTATATGTATGGTGGGCAGCAGCACGTGCCGCTAGTTGTTCGAGCGATGATTGGCAAGAGTTGGGGACAGGGGGCACAGCATTCGCAAGCTTTGCACTCATTCTTTATGCATGTTCCCGGATTGAAAGTTGTAGCCCCAACTACGCCTTATGACGCGAAAGGCGGCCTCATCCAGTCTATCCAGGACGATAATCCCGTGCTTTTCATCGAACATAGGCTCCTGCACTTCCTCAAGAGCACAGTGCCTGAGGATTTTTATAGGATTCCAACTGGTAAGGCGCGCATCGTAACGGCGGGAAAGGACATAACACTAGTGGGCATCTCCTACATGCAATTGGAATGCTTCCGGGCGCAACGCTACCTGGAGGAAGTTGGCATCAGTGCTGAAGTCATTGATCCTATTTGGCTGAGCCCGCTCGATATTGACACTATCGCGAATTCAGTTAGCAAGACAGGGAGGCTATGTGTTGTAGACAATGCCTGGTTGACCTGCGGGGCAAGTGCCGAAATCGTAGCCCAGGTAACTGAGCGATTGCAAGGTATCTGCAGGGTGCAAGTTCGCCGACTGGGTTTTGTGCCAGTCACCTGCCCTCCCACTCCGACCCTTGAAGAACTTTTTTATCCCAATGCGCGCACGATTGCGGCGGCGGTGTATTCAATGGTGCACAATAGACATGATTGGATCCCAAATGAGCGTGCCGATCTCAAATCTGCTGATTTTAAGGGACCATTCTAGTAATTGGGGAGAACACGATGCCTGGTAAAGGTGGGTTGGATTGGCCGCTGATGAGAAACAACATCACCAGGGATGATCTGAATGAAGTCATCCGTTTTCTCAATCAAGATAATCCGATACTGACCCAATCCACACAGGTTCGTGAATTCGAGAGGGAATGGTCCGAATGGCTTGGCGTCCGCTACGGCGTTTTTGTAAATTCAGGATCGTCGGCCAACCTTCTAACTATTTCTGCTCTCAAGCAGCTCTACGGTCCCGGTGAAATCATTGTCCCTACGCTCACCTGGGTTTCAGATATCGCATCTGTGATTTTATGCGGCTTTAAACCAGTATTTGTGGACATCTGTCCTAGAACGTTGGGAATGGACACCGAAGAGGTTTTGCAGAAAATTACACCGCAGACAAAAGCCGTGTTTTTAACGCACGTGCTAGGTTATAACGCCTTGACTAAGCGCCTGCTGGATGAATTGCGCTCGCGAGATATTCCGATCATTGAGGATGTTTGCGAGTCTTATGGGGCGGTCTTCAACGGTCGAAGGCTTGGTACTTTCGGGCTGATGTCTAATTTCTCGTTTTACTATGCTCATCACATGAGCACCATCGAAGGTGGAATGATTTCAACCAATGATCCAGATTTGTATGAGACCCTTCGGATGCTTCGTGCTCACGGAATGGTTCGCGAATCATCTTCTGACCGCCTGAAGCAGGATTATTGGGAGAAGCATTCGGATTTGAACCCAGATTTCATTTTTGCCTTTCCAGCGTATAATGTGCGAAGCACCGAGATAAATGCCGTCATCGGTCGATCTCAACTCCGGCGACTCGATAAGAACAACGAGATTCGAGCCAGGAATCTGCACCTGTTTCTTCGCAATCTGGACCCGATCAAGTATTTTACAGATTTTGACACAAAGGGAAGTTGCAATTATGCATTCACGCTCGTTCTCAAAAAGCCTGATTGGGTACTTTGTGGGAATGTGATGAATGCCCTCCGCGAGAGTGGAGTCGAGTTTCGAAGGGGAACCGCTGGGGGAGGGAATCAATTACGTCAACCTTACCTTCATAGTATTATCACCAAGGGCGAAATCAAAGACTATCCGAAAGTCGATCACGTCCACTTCTTCGGTTTTTACATTGGCAACTATCCTGAGTTGGAAGAAGAAAAGATATTGGAGCTATGCTCAATTCTGAATAGATTGGCGGGTGAAAGGGCATATTGAGGAAAGCCTGCTGATGACGAGGGTACCAATGGATATCAATCGTGCGCTGATCACCGGCATTGGTGGTTCCGGTGGTAGCTATCTGGCTGAACATATCGTCGAGAATCACCCAACGGTTGAGGTTCATGGTCTTTCGCGGTGGCACAGCACGACCCAAAATAATCTGGCCAACATCTCCAGCCGGGTGGCAGTTCATGAAGCCGACTTGATGGACTTCAGTTCCACGCTCGCTGTGTTGCAAGAAGTCCAACCGGACGCTATATTCCATCTAGCAGCACATGCTAATGTCCGTGCATCGTTTACCACACCATCTACCGTGCTGACCAATAATATAATCGGCACCAGCAATCTCTTTGAATCAATCAGGATGGCGAAGCTAGACCCGCTAGTTCAATTATGCAGCACTTCAGAAGTTTATGGACAGGTAAATCCCGAAGATGTGCCAATCAAGGAGGATGCACCACTGCGTCCGTCTAGTCCATATGCGGTCTCTAAAGTAGCCCAAGATTTACTAGGATGGACTTATTTTGTTAGCTATAAGATGCGGATTATTCGTACGCGCATGTTTGCCTATCTCAACCCGCGACGTACGGACCTATTTGCGACATCTTTTGCCAGACAGATAGCTCGAATAGAGCGGGGGCTACAGAGAGAGTTGGTACATGGGAACCTTGATTCGGTACGTACTATGATTGATGTGCGAGATGCCATGCGAGCCTATTGGGATGCTCTCCTGTATTGTGAGCCTGGAGAGACTTACAATATCGGAGGAACCACAACAATGACTGTGGGGGAGGTTTTAAAGCGACTGCTAGCGATGACTGATAAACGGATTCCTACTCGAATTGACCCATTATTACTCAGGCCAGCCGATGTAACACTACAAATCCCTAGTGTGGAAAAGTTTATTAAGGCAACTGGCTGGGGGCCAAGATATACGTTTGATGAAAGTCTACAGGATTTACTGGCATATTGGCGCAGCCAGATGAACAAAGAGGGCGCACTACAAAATTGAAAGGCTAATACACGATGGGTCTCTATAGTTGTAAGAATGTGTTAGTAACAGGGGGGACCGGGCTAATTGGGCGCCCATTGGTTGAACTGCTCTTGCAAGCTGGAGCGAATGTCAGAGTGGTGTCAATGGATGATGCTAGTAGATGCCCTGAAGGGGCTGAATTCATCCGCGGGAATCTGATTAATTGGGATATCTGCCAGCAAGTTGCTAAGGATATGGACTACGTCTTTCATCTGGTTGGTACTAAAGGCTCAGTTAGTATTGGGCAATCCCGTGCTGCGAGCTTCTTTGTTCCGCACCTGCTATTTAATACGCACATGATGGAAGCAGCGCGGCAAGCAGGGGTTGCGCGTTACCTATTTACAAGTAGCATCGCAGTTTATCCGCCCGCCGAGTTGTTCATCGAAGATGATGTTTGGAAAGGATTTCCTCATTCATCTGACCGGTTTGCAGCTTGGGCCAAACGAATGGGCGAGCTGCAGGCCGAGGCATACAAGATTGAGTATGGATGGGATAAAATTGCTGTTGTTCGGCCAGCCAATGTTTACGGCCCCTATGATAACTTTGACCCAAAAACGGCAATGGTCGTTCCTGCGTTGATCAGTCGTGTAGCGAGGGGTGAAAATCCGTTAGTGGTCTGGGGGGATGGGTCCGCTATTAGAGATTTTATCTACTCCAGAGACTGTGCTGAAGGTATGATGCTGGCACTGGAGAAAGGAGCGAACTGCATTCCGGTTAATTTGGGGAGTGGCCGGGGAACTTCGATTAAAGAGTTGGTAGAGGCTATTGTTGCCTGTTTTAACCCTTCCCCTAGAGTAATATGGGATACCAGCAAACCATCCGGCGAGACTACTAGATTGATGGATATGACCCGTGCTAATAATATGATTGGCTTTAGCCCAGGCACTTCCTTACATCAGGGAATCAAGGAAACTGTCGATTGGTACAAGATGAGCTCTGAAATAGCCGATAAGCGGTATAATGTTTTCCACCGAAATAACTACATGGAGATCGAACGGTGAGGTTTCTCACTACAGGGACCCAGAGTGGTTTCGGAAAGCATATCTATGAGATTGTTAATGGAATCAGTTGGACTAGACAACTACCTGCTGAAAGCCGTAAGGAGATAAAATATAAAGGCGTAGATGTTATAATTCACTGTGCTTCTAACTCTTGCCTATCGGTCAATTCCGATAACTTGTATACATACATGGCAGATAATGTTCTCCTAACTGAGGAGTTGATCTCTACTCCTCATCAGAAGTTCATATTCTTTTCATCAGTGGATATATATCCGCGACAAGGAGGCTTGCATTCAGAGAATGAGCTCATAAATGTCAATGCTGTTAGCGGGATCTACGGAATTACGAAGCTAATGTCTGAATCAATAGTAAGGCGTTACTGCCCAAATTATCTGATTTTAAGGTGTGCCTCCCTATTAGGAAAATATTCAAGGAAGAATAATCTGATACGGATTATAGTAGATAATCCCTGTGCGATAACTCTTTCTGGTGATTCACAGTTAAATTACGTTCTGCATTCAGATGTCTCTGATTTTATATTGTTCGCAATAAAAAACGATATCCAGGGAATATATAACGTCTCATCTATTGAAAACATAACTCTTTTAGAGGTAGCCGATATGGTGGGCAAAAAGGTGAACTTTGGCAGGTATCATTATAATGTAGGTGAAGTAGATAACAACAGCATATCGTCTGTCTTTCCAGCTTTCAAGAAGACTTCAAGGGAAGTTATTGTAGAATTTATTCTTAAGGTTGACATTGGGAGGTAGGGATGTATTTTGCAAATCAGCCAGTACTGGTGGCCGGTGCAACTGGCTTAGTAGGGAGTAATCTAATCAGAGAGCTCCTTGCTCAAGGAGCAAATATTCGCGCCACGCTGTATAGAAGGTCACCAATAATTATTGATGAGAGGATCAAATATATACATGCTGATTTGACGAGGGGGGAAAATTGTCAACGGGCAGTCGAAGGCCAGCGCTTTGTGTTCCTTTGTGCAGCTAGTACTTCTGGGGCAGCTACGATTGCAGCTAAACCGATGGTGCATGTTACGCCAAATGTACTGATGAATACCCAAATGCTAGAAGCAGCATATGAGGCTGGAGTGGAGAAATTTTTGTGGCTTAGTAGCACAACAGGATACCCTCCATCAGGTGACAGGCCCGTTAAAGAGGAGGAGATGTTTGAAGGGGAGCCATATGATAAGTACTTCTTTGTTGGCTGGATGAAACGGTTCACAGAGATACTGTGTAAGATGTACGGGGAGAAACTCCCGAGGCCAATGACCACGATTGTGCTTCGACCAACCAATATCTACGGGCCTAACGACGATTTTGAGCCAGCTACTTCGCACGTTACCGCAGCCATGATTAGGAAGGTGGTGGAAAGGCAAGACCCGCTAGAGATTTGGGGGACCGGCGATGATGTTAGAGACGTGATCTATGTTGATGATATGGTTGAGGCAATGGTGATAGCTATGAAGAAGGTCGAATCGCACACGTCAATCAATATCGGACTGGGCAAAGCTTACAGTGTTAAAGAAATACTTCAAGTGATTTTGGAACTTGATAGATTCACTGATGCGAAGGTCATGTTTAACGCTTCGAAGCCAACCATGATTCCGAGCCGATTGATTGATATGAGCAAGGCCGAGAAGATACTAGGGTTTAATGCAAGGACAGATCTGCGAGAGGGGCTCTGGAAGACAATTGAATGGTATAGGAAATCACGTAAAATCTCAAGACAGTATAGTGGATCTGTATCACAAGGCTCTACAGGCTCTTGACCAAGTATGCTCAATCACAAAGATGTTCAAATGTAGGTCAGTAGGGTATAAAGGGGGAAATGCATTGCTGCAGAATTTGTGCGATTACGAACAAGAGTTCGGTAACCAAGGTATCACCCAATCTTTAATAACCGGTGCAGGTTTCAGCGCGGGTCTATTGGCAGAGCTTCCTTCTCCTCCAGAAGGTAAAATAGGATGGCCCTGGACAGAAGAGACTGTGCCACTACCACCGACAATGCCTGATGGCAGGCAATGGCCAAAAATAAGTATTGTGACGCCAAATTACAACTATGATCGATTTCTTGAAGAGGCTATTCGTTCAGTGTTACTTCAAGGCTATCCAAATCTTGAATATATTATCATTGATGGTAACTCAACTGATAACTCAGTTGAGATTATTAAGAAATACGAGAAATGGCTAACATATTGGGTGAGCGAGCCAGACCGGGGACCAGGACATTCGGTAAATAAAGGTTTGGATATAGCTACAGGCGAATGGGTCAATTGGATTAACAGTGACGATTTGCTCATGCCAAATGCGCTTGAGACTCTCACGAAAATAATCGGAAAGGTGAAAGATGTACAATGGATTAGTGGAGGGCGCCTTGAAATGGATGAATCCGGATCCTTTGTTGATATTTGTGTGCCTTGGAGGACAGACCCTGCTGTTATTGGATTGGGATTAATAAGCCTTCCGCAGAATGCCACTTTTATTCGACTGGATTTTCTTAAACAACATCAATTAAGGCTTCTTGAAGATTATAATAATGTGGTCGATACAATATTCCATTACCAGTTAGTGCAGTATACAAAACCTTTACTGACGTCCGCAATCTTTGCGGTAATGCGGTGGCATGGTATTCAAAAAACGAGCGATCTTAACAGAATAGCTCAGGAAAATATATCTGGAGTCTTGCCATATGTTAAGCAGCTCCCTTTATTAAATCGCCTATTTATTCGATTGCTAAGAACTCGACTAGCCCAGTCCTTGAGAGCAATATTGCTTTTAGCCATTTTTTATGGGCTGACCCCATATATATGTGATTGGAAAGCCGTGGTTTTTGATCGCCGAAAATATGATTTTCAGCTCACCCCGGCTCGCCTTGCGATGCTATGCATGTAATCTTGCACACAATCGAACAAAAGTTTATTGATGCAAACTCCAAAGTGATAATTTTATATTTCCTGGGATCACGGCAATATCAAGGCATCTCTCATAGGATGCGCGTTATACCTCCTGGCTCATATACGAGGAGAATTGTGTATGTACGCTAGCCTATTGGACCAAGATCATTCTGTCTTTGTCGGTTGCCCGTCATGTGCTTCTTTAGCGTTGACTGATAAAGGCATATTGCCGGAACCTCGGCCTTATGTTTTCGGAGGAAGCAAGGTGGATATAGCACTTGAGGCCGGGCATCTCTATCGCTGCCTTAAGTGTGATCTTTATTTTCGATACCCTTGTGTTTCTCAAACAACCTTGACCAAACTATACGAGAAATTGCCGCCAACCGTTTGGGAATGCAATAGCGCTCGTCCGTATTGGGCATTGGTGTTAAAGCTAATAGAGCAGTATAGTGCTAATCGAGATATTCTGGACGTAGGCTGCTTTCGTGGGGACTTTCTCAGTTGGCTTCCCAATGACTGGCGCAAGATAGGTGTTGAGCCTAACGCAAGGGCAAGGCAGGTTGCCCTCGAACGCGGTGTGGAGATGGTCGGATATGCTGTTGAGCATACGCCTTCTGGATTGGAGGCAATAGGTGCAATTACGTTGCTCGATGTCCTAGAGCACGTCGTGGACCCTCTCGACGTTCTCGGCCGTTTAGCGAAATTGCTTGCACATAATGGTAGCATCATTATTATGACGGGGGCACCTGACACTCTTCCATGGCGTATCTTTGGCTGCGACTACTGGTATTGCTCTCTGCCTGAGCACGTCAGCTTTTTCACTCTTAACTGGTTTCGGTGGGCTGCTAAACACCTGGGATTATCCGTCAGGTGGTTTTGCTACCTATCGTCGGAGCCATCGACTTTTAAACAGTCATCGTTGAATTGCTTGAGACTCTCTGCGTATGCGCTGGCCAGACATTTGCGACGGCTTGGGATACCGCAATCGATGTTGGCTAGCTTTCCACTTATTCGCAAACCAGCGATGTGGTCATCACCTCCTTGGTGGCGTGAGGCTAAAGATCATATCCTGATTGTCCTTTCACCACGGTAAACAGAACTTGATGCCTCTCGCGGATTCTTCGCCTTCACCTTTAAGGTTGCTTATTCTCGGAGCTGGTGCTGTAGTGCAAGAGTATTACATTCCAGCCCTGCAAATGGTAGGTTTTCTCCCGCATGCGACCGTTGCGGACCTGTCAGATGCTTCTTTAGAGAAGATCAAAAGAACATTCCTTGGGATAAATACACGACAGGTGGACTTTCGTCGCTTGCTGGAGGAAAGAGATTTATCAAATCTGTTTGATGCTGTGCTTATCGCATTACCTAATGTGCTGCACGAAGAGGCTTCCTTACTCGCACTGGATCTTAATCTCCATGTACTATGTGAAAAGCCATTGACTTTGACGCGCGATGGATGTTTACGATTGGCTAGACGTGCTGAGAAAGCAGGACGCATACTTGCGGTCAGCATGGTTAGACGATTGCTCCCAAGCATCGCTGTTCTAAGAAGGGCTTTTCATGGTGGTATAATTGGCGAACTGGATAGTATCGATATTGAGAATGGCGAACAGTATGCTTGGCTCTCGGATACAGGGGATTTTTTTAGAAGAGAAAATGGAGGCGTGCTCGCCGACATGGGGGTTCACTACCTGGACTTGGCTGGAGAATTTGCGGGCGAATTGATGCCTTTGAGATACTGGGATGATTGCCACGGCGGTGTCGAATCGAATGCGGTTTTTGAACTTCAATCCACAGAAAGCATTCCCGTGCGCCTTACGCTGTCCAGAACCAGAAAACTACGGAACAGGCTAATCTTCAAAGGTAATCGAGGGGAGCTGATAGTTGAGAAGGAGATTGATGATAGTTGCCTGTGGCGTTCTTATGATTCAGGGGCGGTGACCAAGTTGTTGCCCATCGAACCCTTTTCTGGAGGGAACTGGCCTCACGTCTTTGAGTCTTGTTTCGCACAACAATTGTACGAATTTCAAGAGTCAATAGAAACTGGTAAAGCGCCACGTGTGGATGCTATAAACGCTGCGTCTACAATGTCGTGTATTGAGTGGGCCTACAGTCAACAAAAGGCTCTCGTGTCTTGTGCTTCACAAGGTAATGCCCCGGACATTCATGCCTTACCACAAGGGCCTATCATGGTAACAGGCGGTACCGGGTTTATAGGGTCGAACCTAGTCAAAAGACTTTGTGAATTTGGATTCGATGACGTAGTTGCCCCGGTGCGTAATTATCGAACATGCGCTGAGGTGGCCAGATTCCCAATTAAAATGCCTCGGCTTGACTTGCTAAATTACGAGGAAGTTAAAGCCGCGATCAAGGGCAGGCGATGGGTGTTTCATCTTGCATATGGGACGAGTGGACAGGATGCATCGCGTATCACTATTGAGGGGACGCAAAATATTGTTGAAGCTGCGATCTACGCAGGTTGTGAGAGCGTGGTTGTCTTAAGCAGTATGTATGTTTTCGGGCGCCCTCAAGGTAGAGTCGATGAATCATGGCCCTACTGCCCGGCGGGTGGTGAGTATGGTAAAAGTAAAGCTCTGATGGAGCGCTGGTGTCTTAAGCGGGGCCGGTCGTCCGGCAATACGCGGATAGTCATACTGAACCCGTCTTGCGTCTATGGGCCGGGAGGAAAAACCTATTCAAGCATGCCGGTACGCATGGCAAGAGAAGGAGCTTTCTGTTGGATTGAAGGAGGTAAAGGAACTGCCAATTATACTTTCGTCGAAAACCTTTTAGACGCAATGCTATTAGCAGCAATGTGTGACCAGGCACACGGGGAAAGGATCATTGTTAATGATGGTACGACGACCTGGCATAAATTCCTCAAGCCTTTGCTAAGCTCATTTGGAGAAGAGCTGCCTTCCTACACAAAGGAGCAACTGTGGGATTCTCATAAGCGAAATAGCCGTGTGAGCCTGTTGGACGCAGCGCGCATTATTGCGTCAGACCAGAAAGCTGTAAATATTCTTAAGAAAACATTTCCTTTTAGAGTTTCGTTACAATTTGTTGCTCAGCATGCCCCTAGCAGACTGCAAAAAATCCGCGAACTCCGATCTGCTTCCGAAGCTGGATCTACTAATTATAATGGAAATCGCTTGCCCCCGCTTTGGCTAGCTGATTTATTTGGTCATACCCAGACAGTGTTTTCAGCGGAGAAAGCGCATCGGTTACTAAACTGGAAGCCTAGAGTCGATCTCGAAGAAGGCCAAAAACTTACGGTTGAGTGGCTACAGTATAGTAATTTTATCTAAATCAGTACCCATGACAAATCTGATTGTACGCAAAACCTTAAAAAAGGTTGGTTTGTTAGAGCCAGCCAGGTCCTTAAAAAGAAAATTCATTCCAGTGAATAATGTTTTCATGCCTTGCACTCCTCATCTGTTGATAGCCGTGAATAAGGGATTGCGTTGGTGTGAGGAAAATAGGCTGGCTGAAGGAACTGATTACCTCGAATTCGGGATATTTCGGGGCTTCACTCTTTGGTACGCCCAGGCTCTGGCGCGAGATATGGGGATTCGAGATATGCGTTTTTTCGGGTTTGATTCTTTTTTTGGCCTGCCACCTACAAAAGGGATAGATGAAGAAGGAGAGTTTCAAGAGGCAGCTTATGCAAGTCCGCGCACCGAAGTTGAATCATTTCTCAATACCTATGGGGTGGATTGGAGCAGAACTTATCTGGTTGAAGGGTGGTTTGAAAAAACGCTGACGCTGAATACGGCCAAGAAATATGGCTTAAAACGCTGCTCATTATGCGTGATTGACTGTGACCTTTATGAATCCACGCGGGTCGTCCTCAAATTTATTGAACCGATCATTGCTGAACAGTGCGTCATATTGTTCGATGATTGGAGAAGCTTCGGGGACGACCCAAATAAAGATGAGCAGAAAGCCTTTGCAGAATTTTTGCAGAGAAACTCTCATATCCGGGCTGATCCGTTCGTTGAATTTGGGGGACATGGGAAAGGGTTTATTTTAAAACATCAGCACTGAAATTCATTGCATGTATGAGCAAGCCCGTCTTTTCTGTCATCATACCCTGCTATAACGCTGCGCGTTGGATTGGGGAAACATTGGAGAGTGTGGCGACCCAGGGGGTTCTTGGGCTGGAAATAATTGTTGTTGATGATGGATCAATAGATGAAAGCGTAGCGATTGTTCGAAACAACTTCCCGTCGGTACGGTTGATTGAAACCAAACATGTAGGGGCAAGCTGCGCGCGCAATATGGGGACTGCTGCTTGTTCCGGCGACTTTATCCAATATCTTGACGCCGATGACCTGCTGATGCCAGGTAAGCTCCGAACTCAACTTGAATCTCTGTTGAAGAGCGGTGCTGATGTTGCATACGGTGATTGGCAGAAGTTGATTCAACAATCCGACGGTCACTTTTTAAAGGCCGATGTGGTTTCGCGTAAAATTCAAGGCGACCCAGAGATCGCATTATTCTTAAATTTTTGGTGCCCTCCAGCCGTTTATTTGTTCAGGCGTGAAATTATCGCCCGTGTCGGCGGCTGGAACAAGAATCTTCCGATCATACAGGACGCACGTTTCGCTCTGGATTGTGCCTTATATAATGCTCGCTTCGAATACTCACCAGGCATCATGGCTTATTACCGTGTGCACTCATCGGGCTCGCTATCCACGCATGACCCTGTTGGGTTTGTGCGGGACTGCTTTAATAATGCTATCGAAGTAAAGCAATGGTGGGAAAAGTATAAGGGACTCAATGAAGCTCGCCGGAATGCTTTATTGCAAGCTTTTGGTTATGTGGCACGGGCAAGCTTTGAAAAGGATCCGTCGGTCTTTGAGAAGTCATATGAAATCCTAGAATGGCTAAAACCGAACTACTCTCCGGAGAAACCTTTACATTTAGCAGCCCTTTCACGAATCATTGGTTATAAACGTGCTGAATCAGTCGCGTTGCGATACAGAAAAGGTAAAAGTGCATTGAAGAAACTAGCCTTGAAGAAGCCAGCATCATCAAAGCGCAGCCTCAAGCCAAAGGGGGATCCTCTTACGCTGAGGCAAAGAGGTATGTGACGGAAAGCCCGCTGTTCAGGCTCGAAGACCCGTCGCTCGACCTCAGAGGCTCGTTATTTTGCTCTGGAGACCCTCCGTTCGCCCTCCGAGACTTAGCCTTGAGTCTCAGGAACCATCGCTTCGGTCTTTCAGACTCAACGATGGGTCTCTGAGAATCAACGCTGAGTTTCTGAGAGTCAGCGTTGACTCTTCAAGGGCCAACGCTGACTCTCGGAAGTTCTCAGTTCGGCTTCTGAGACTCAAAGATGACTCTCTAAGAGTCAACGACGAGTCTCGGAAGCTCTCGATTCGGCTTCCGAGACTCATCGCTGAGCTTTTGAGACTGAAAAGTGAATAAAAAGCAGCCACACAGTCGCCCAAAAACGCAAAGAGTGACATTTTTTGTCAATCGTAGGCGGTATGGCTGTTCACTCAATAGCCGAAGCTATGGCTTGGGCGCTGCCGCGCGGGCTTTCCGGGCGAACCGCTGGCCGAGGTCGTCAGCCGCGGCTTCCAGCGCCGAACCGGTCCCGCTGGCCTTCGCGTAGGTGTAGACCGCGAGCGCCGCTGCATACGCTTCGCTGCCGACCTGCATAACCGTATCGTCTACCAGATCTTGCAGTTGATTGAGAGCCAGCAAGATCGGCTGGAGGTCTTCAAAGAGTTGCACATCACGGCGCATCTCCTCCAGGTTGAAGGAACGTGGGAGCACGTCCGGGTTTTGCGCGGCGACTTCCACGGCTTTGCTGACAAAGGCCCTGCTCTTATCGCCGAGCTTGGTCATGGCGTGCCGTTCGTCGCTGTTGAGGTCGATCAAAAATGGGAGCTTTTGCCGGATGGTGGCAATCGCGGTCAGCACCGCCTCCCGGTCAGGGGCTGAGAGAGTAGCACTTATTCTATTTTCACCCATGTCTTTCCTCCTTTTGAAGATGGTTTGAGAAGTTGACTCTGGGGCGAGAGCTTAATCGGTAGAGGCTAGAGGTGACTGACCAGGAGAGCATAGCACATCCACCGCCAATGCGAACACAAAAAAGATCAGAGCGGGTAGGTAAAGTGAACTTTGGTAAGGGGTCGGAGTACAGCCTTCGACTCTTCCTTGGCGCGGCCGGAGAAAGCCGAAGCTAGCAGCGAGAGGTTGACTGTCTGCGCGGCATAGAGCGCAAGGAGAAAGCGCGCCACGAATTTGATCCGAGCTTTGTTCCACGCTAAATTTTCAGAGAGCGTTTGCTCTAAGGAGCGAATGTCTTTCATCGTGCGGTTAGACTTTCAGTGAGGATCCTAATCTCTCACAGGAAGAAAACCGCACGATGACCTTATACGCTACGACCGCAATTCAGACTCGCTTTTTGTCCTATAGAAAAGGTTTTAATAGACAGTCAATGACTAAGACCATCACATCTCCGGCTTCAATTATTGCTTCGCCTTCGCCCAAGATTATGGCTGATTCCTATATCAGTTTTATAATAGGAATGGGGGCCTTATTGCTGGTTTTTTTACTTCACCCGCGGATTGGGATCCGTGATGTGGACGCTTATGCTTATATTGTCGGAGCCTATTCGATTCAAGCGGGACACGGGTACACTGACTTGCTAGGCCAACCACTCAACCACTGGCCTCCTGGTTACTCTATTTTGATCTCTTTTTTTTCGCACACGATTTTGGTTTCGCAGATTATAAATTATCTGTCACTAGGAATCACCGCTGCAATGATATTCCTGTTAGCAAGGAGAAATCGGTGGAGGCAACTTCCAGCAATCGCGTTGGCAATCGCGCTTACCTGTAACTTCTTACTTCGCGATGTCACTAATGCCAAGCCTGATGCTCTGACCTATTTGGGGTTTTTAGCGGGCATTTGGCTGTGGCTCCAGGGCAGATATGTCGGTAGTTATCTAATTCTTGTCGCCCTGATTCCTTTCAAATTAATAGCGGCAACTTTTGCGCCAGCCGCGATCCTCGCATCGATGTGGAAGAAATATCATTCTGGGGAGTCGCAAAACTTTTGGCCTGAAGTTGTGGGAAGCATAGGGTGGGTAGTAGTGATGGCCGCGATTGTTCTGTTTAACTTGAAAACAATACATGTTACCTTCCCTGCGTCGCATGCTGCTCCAAGTGTAGGCACTCTGGTCGCCGCTGCCAAAGAGTTTACGTTTTCTATTCCTAGAACATTCTTGAGTAATTGGTATGGCTCCCTAATAAATCCTTGGGTATTGGGAGGGTTTGGCATTGTATTAGTCACTGGATTGATATGTTTATATTCACTGCGGCAGTTTAATGTTAACTACGGAATAATTGCCATTTTAATCCTCCTTTTCTGCGGCCTCTTACAATTGTTCAAATCATATGGAGGTTCAGTGCGGCTCACAGGATATGGACTGGTGCTCTTGATTCTTGCCTTTAGACCTAAGGTTGGCAGTGAAAATAAGTGGGCTGCGTATGCTGTTTTGTCTGTTGCCTTATGTGTTGCCAATACCTTAGTGGCAAACGGCGATGGTGCTAACCACGTTTGCTACGAGACCCTGGCCTATAACCTAAAGAATGCGGGATTGCCTAATGCTTCAATCAGCACGAATTCATTTCATATTTTAGACGTGCATGTGCGCACCCCAACCACACCTGTTTCTGACCTCAAAGAGGTGAAGGATGATTATTACCTCTTGATCACTCTTCCAAACTATGATGCTATCGCCACTACCATTCAACCAATATCTAGCCTTCCTGATGATTGGCGGGAGATCGCGACATTTGAGGGGGCTAGTTTACTACAGCGTACGCGACCTCGGGCATCTGTTAACATGAAGACAGAGGCGGTAAAAATTCGGTAAACTTGTGATTGCCCTATCCATTCCAAATGCCGAAGGAGAAAACGTTGGGGCTGACCAGGTGAAGATATAATGAAGGTCATTCAGGTTCCATTCTGCTTTTACCCTGACTCAGTTGGCGGAACGGAGGTATATGTTGAATCCTTGGCTACCCATCTCCATCAGCTTGGGGTGGATATTGTTATAGCTGCCCCCGCTGACCACTCTTCCTCTTACGAATATCGCGCTCTTGCCGTTAGGCGTTTCGCAATCCCCGGAAATGTAGATGATATACGTGAGCTGTATGGGGAAGGGAATATCGCGGCCTCGCGGGAATTTGGTGATATTTTGGATGAGGAGCAGCCTGAAATAGTCCATCTGCATGCTTTTACCAGGGGCGCTTCATTGCGTTCAGTCCGCGAGGCAAAGCGGCGTGGAATCAAAGTCGTCTTTACCTATCACACGCCGACCGTTTCATGCCAGCGCGGGACGCTCTTGCGTTGGGGCAGCGAAGTGTGTGATGGCAAGCTTGACCTTCACACTTGCTCTGCCTGTGCGCTTCACTCTCACGGCCTAGGTAGAGCCCCAGCTCTGGCGTTGAGTCGCGTACCGAAGGTGATTGGACAGATGGCTGGCGCAGTTGGGTTATCGGGCGGAGGATGGACTGCTCTGCGAATGACCGAGTTAGTTGATTTACGACACTCTGCCTTTCGCGCTTTGATGCGGGAGGTAGATCAAGTTGTTGCGTTGTGCCAGTGGGTTAAGGACCTTCTTTCCCGCAACGGAGTGCCTGCAGAAAAGATTGTAGTCTCACGCCATGGCCTGCCGCACCGCGCGGAAGCATCTGATGCGGAAGATATGCCCGTCGCTGATAGGCCCTTGCGCATTGCTTTCCTGGGACGCTTGGATCACACCAAAGGGGCAGATATTCTCATCCGGGCATTGCAATCTTTACCTGGAGCCGCCGTAGAGTTGCATCTTTACGGCATCGTTCAATCCACTGCGGGCACGCAATACCTTGAGCAACTGAAAAGGCTGGCTGGGAATGACCTGCGCATTAGCTTCTTGCCTCCTGTCCCAAGTGACCGCATCGTCTCGCTCTTACGAAGCTATCATTTGTTAGCAGTTCCTTCCCGTTGGCTTGAGACGGGTCCGTTGGTCGTTCTGGAGTCCTTCGCCGCGGGAACGCCTGTTATTGGTTCGAATTTGGGAGGAGTCGCTGAACTGGTCGAGCACGAAGTGAATGGATTGCTTATAGAAACTGACTCGGTCGAAGGGTGGAGTCAAGCGATACAGCGATGCTGTGAAGACAAAACATTACAAGGGATGCTCCGACGAGGCATTTGTCCACCACGAGGGGTGGCTGTTGTGGCGCAGGAGATGCGACTTCTCTACGAGAAGACGTTGGACGGAACTTTGGTCCATCAAATACCTTCTTACCTGGTTGAAAGGGCAGAAGTACATAGCTGAGAGGTTACACGGCCGTCTTGCCGAGAATTTTGTTCGTACAATACACTAATCCCGCAGCCTATCCGCCGCTTGAACACAGTTCGCGCATTCTTGCCAATGCCGGATGGCAGGTATTGTTCCTGGGCACTGGCGCGCTAGGAGCGAATGCACTGCGCTTCCAGCCTCACGAGCGGATCAAAATCAGGCAAATACCTTTCAGTCCGGCAGGGTGGCGGCAAAAACTGCATTATTTGCGGTTTATCCTCTGGGTGTTGTGGTGGACATTGCTTTGGCACCCTGATTGGGTTTATTCCTCTGATTTATTGTCATGTCCCCCATCGCTGCTATTGAGTCTCCTACTGAGAGTGCGTGTGATCTACCATGAGCATGATTGCCCGGTCTCGTCAGAGGGAAGTTTATTCCAACAAGTGTGTCTAGCTGCGCGACGCAAACTGGCTCATCGCGCGAAGATGTGTGCACTGCCCAATCACCGACGCGCCGAATACTTCGCTTCGGAAGTAGGCAGGTTAGCAGCTAATGGGCATCAGTCCGCAGTAGTTGTTTGGAATTGCCCCTCGCTCGATGAAATCTCTACACCTCGCCCTGCGCTTAATGGTGGGGGGCTCTGGGTGCTTTATCATGGATCGATTGTACCGTCTCGACTGCCTTTGACAGTATTGCAGGCACTAGCAATACTGCCTAATACTGTTAAGCTTCGTGTCATTGGATATGAGACGGTGGGGTATACTGGGTATGTGCAGGAATTGAAGGCAACAGCACATCGGCTTGGCATCGAGGGACGCCTTGAGATTATTGGAACTGTGCCGGAGCGCAAAGACCTGTTGGAGTGGTGCCGAAAATGTGATGTGGGGCTAGCATTCATGCCAAAAGGGAGCGAAGACATCAACCAGCAAACTATGGTCGGTGCTTCTAACAAGCCTTTCGATTATCTTTCCTGCGGCCTTGCGCTCCTCGTCTCTGACCTGCCGGACTGGCATCAGATGTACGTTGAGCCCGGCTATGGCCTCGTATGTGATTCGGATGACCCGGGGAGTATAGCTTCCGCCCTGCGCTGGTTCTTAGATTATCCCGTTGAGATGCGTAAGATGGGAGAGCGGGGGCAGAGAAAAATTGCGGCGGAGTGGAACTACGAGATGCAATTCTCGCCGGTCATTGAACGAATGAATAATTCTTTGCAGTGAAATCAAATTGGGCAGGCTCAAATACATCTTGCGCCCAATCCGCCTAGAAAGACTCGTTTTGAACTAGACGAGGAGGTTGATCGTGAACTATCAACCGAAATATAGTATTCTATAGCAGATTTCAGTTGCATACGTCCTTTGCGGCTTTGCGCCTTGGCGAGAGGCATCATCTCTCGCCAAGGCGCCAAGGCGCAAAGGAGAAGAAAGGGACGCACTCAATTGCAAACCGCTATAGACGCGGCAACTGACCTCGCACAAGATTGCGAGTGCCCATCGTGCGGAAATCAAGGGGCAGTAATCGGTATCTCCAATTCAGAGGATGTGTACAAATGCAACAAGTGCGATCTCTGCTTTCTTCGGAAATCTGTACGTCCAAATTCCAATAATGATAACAATTGGTATGAAGATCTGAGGGACTGCTCTCAAAGTTTAGTAGATACTTTCACAAGGGATATGGGAACTGCATATTCAGCACAGCTATCCGTTCTAGAAGCTTTAATACTAGGTAGATCAATTCTTGATGTTGGCTGTGGCGTTGGTGTATTTCTCTCAGTCGCAAAAAAAAGAAATTGGAACGTCAGAGGCGTCGATGCAAGTGAAAATGCCGCATATTTCGCCATGAAACACTTTGGGATTGAATACTCCTCAACCCTAGATGATTTTGAGAATTCTACTTTCGATGCAATACGAATATCTCACGTCCTTGAGCATGTTCCGGAACCAAAACCTTTCTTGATTAAGCTTCACGGACTTTTAAAACCAAACGGCACTCTGGCGATAATTATACCTAATCGCGAGCCTCTCTGCGCCACCATTATCAACAGACTACGCAGCGCTTTTGCTGAAAGACCCAAGCTCGTTGGGGCAATTTACCCTGACATGCACGTACTTGGATTTTCTACGAAATCACTTTCACAGTTAGTTGCCCCACTTGGCTTTAAGGCGATCCAGCTTTTTACCATTAGTATGGGAAACGCCACATATTTCCCGATGTTTTACGATGGCCTTCTTACTAGAACCCCTATTCGTAAAATTCCTATAAAATCATTGGTCAAATACCATCTTCCCATGATTATAGATAATTTGGGTAACACATTTAACAAAGGGCAATGGATTGTGGGGTATTTTCGGAAGGAGCCTGCAGCTAGCAATTTATAGCCGCTGGAGATTTAAGAGGCGCTGACTCATAGGGACCAAATGCAAGCTTGTCAGCAGACACATTGCCAGATGGCTTTGAAATAGTAGCAGCGATGAAATACTCTTGAAATGGTGAAGCTATTACCTGTTTTTACCAAGAATAGCATGTGAAGTGAAGTGTGATACCCTTAAGGTCGTATGTTGGCTGTTATCGAAACGCACCCTGTTCAGTATCACGCTCCTGTATACCGTGATCTGCAAATGCGTTTTGGCATTCCAGTGACGGCTATATACGGCTCGGACTTTAGCGTAGCAGGTTATCGTGATCATGAGTTCGGAGCGGACTTCGCATGGGATACAGACCTTCTATCAGGGCACACGCCTGTCTTTTTGTCGCAGGTCTCTGGCCGCGGCGCAAGGTCATTCGAAGAGGTGTCAGCGCGAGGTATTGGGCAAGCCTTGAGGAGGGTTGCTCCGAAGGCTGTACTGCTAGTGGGTTACAGCCCACACTTTAATCAGGTGGCTTTTTATGAAGCCTGGAGAGGAAGATACCCGATTCTTTTTCGCGGAGAGACAGCAGATCACACTCGACAGCGGAGCCCGATTAAAGCGTCGGTGCGCGATCAAACACTACGCTGGGGATATAAACGTATTGCTAAATTACTTTATATCGGTAAGCACTCCTATCAGCACTACAAGGGATTGAATTGCCCAGATGAGAAACTAATTTTCTCTCCTTACTGTGTTGATATAAGCCCATTCGAGACTGACGAAACGGCGCGTGCCCGGCTGCGCCCCGCTACGCGCCACCGCCTCGGCATTGATGATGGACAAACGGTTCTGCTTTTCTCCGGGAAACTTAGCCATCGAAAGGGGCCGGGCCTCCTTTTACAAGCGATCAAACAATTGCCTTCAGCGGCTCGCGAAAAACTCGTAGTGGTGTTTCTCGGGAGTGGTCAATTGCTTGCCGAGTTGAAGCAAATGGCGCAAGCGGCACCTCCTGTGAAAGCTATATTTCTAGGTTTTCAAAACCAGACCCAATTGAGCGGTTACTACCATGCAGCAGACTTGTTGATTTTGCCCAGTCGGGCGGGGGAAACCTGGGGACTGGTGGTCAACGAGGCACTGCATCATGGGTTGCCTTGCGTGGTGTCGGAGGCAGTGGGGTGTGCGCCGGACCTGATTGATCACGGTATAACCGGATACACTTTTGAGACAGGATCATCTTATAGCTTAGCCTTATTGCTGCAGCAGGCTCTTGGGCTGGTTGGCTGCCACAATGTGCGGCAAAGTTGTAGGCAGAAGGTCAGCGACTACAGCGTGGAAAATGCTGCTAGGGGCATCGCTGAGGCTTATTGGCAGGTAGTGGGGGCGGTAACTGACCATCAGCCACTCCATTTGGGCACTACGCTGTGAAGCCAATCCCCACCACGGTGGGCATACCGTGAGTGCCGTTTGGTGAAACTTCGCCAGGAGGATGCAAAAAGCGGAAAACAATCGCTTGTTGATTGTCGGCAACCAAGAACCGATTCACATCGGCGCGCATCTGCTTCGCGCTGCACAGGATCGAGGTCTACCGGTAGAGTTTCATAACATCAGCGCTGCCTTTAACGCCCCCTGGCCGATAGTCAAATTCAACTGGTGGCTGCGCGGCCATCGGCCCCCTTGGTTGGACAGATTCAGCCGGCAAATTATTGACGTGTGTCAGCGGTTTCGTCCTCGGTGGGTGCTAACGACTGGGATAAGCCCAATCGAAGATCGAGCGCTTAAAGCTATAGGGCAACTAGGTGTACAGCGGTTGAATTTTCTGACAGATGATCCGTGGAATCCGGCTCATAAAGCCCCATGGTTTATGCGAGCACTACCTCATTACGATTGCGTGTTCTCGCCGCGCCGGGCAAATCTGGCGGATTTGCGAGGACTGGGGTGTAGCGGGGTTTCGTATTTGCCGTTCGCCTATGCCCCGGAGCTACACTTCGCCGAACCACCAATCACCGTTGCGGAACAAGAGCGATTTGCCGCTGATGTCGTCTTTGCCGGAGGGGCTGATTCTGACCGTGTTGATTATCTAGCCGCGCTGATCCGCGCGGGATTCAAGGTTGCGCTTTACGGTGGATATTGGACACGATTCCCGGAGACGAAAGCTTACAGCCGAGGGCAGGTCGGCCCGCAGATATTGCGCAAAGCCATCGGCGGAGCAAAGGTGGCTCTTTGCCTGGTGCGGCGAGCTAACAGGGACGGGCATTCGATGCGCACCTTTGAGGTACCAGCTATCGGCGCGTGTATGCTGGTCGAAAATACTGAGGAACATCGAGAGATCTTCGGTAAAGAGTTGCAAGCAGTTGCTTACTTTTCCGATATTGATGAGATGATTGAAAAGTTAAAGTGGCTGTTAAGATGCGATGGAGAGAGGCAAAGGTTATCTCGGTCGTCTCACCAGCTAATCACCCAGGGAAACCACACTTACGGGGATAGACTCATCAGCATGTTGTCTTTGGCCGATGCTGAACTCGCTTCGGTAAGGAATGCCGTAACAAGGTGCTTGACAAGAATCCAGTAAAAAACAGCGAGGCTTGGCCTGAAGAATCTCTTGTGGATTCGTGGTACCTAGACAATCTAGCCTGTCCTAGAGATCAACTTCGGCTGCAATTCCTGAATAATGCCTTGATATGCCCGAAGTTGCACACATACCCGGTTGTGGACGGAGTGCCTGTCATGCTCCTGGATGATGTCAAACAGACGATCGGTATCGCGCGGGCATCGCTCGAACGAGCCAAAAGGAGCGTGGGGATGGATGAAAGGCTACCCCATTTTTATCTTGAATCTCTAGGCGTCAGCGAAGAGGAAAAGAGAGGTATCGTCAATCTGGCCCTTCAAGGAAATAGCAAAGTAGACCCGGCAGTTGCCTATCTTGTCTCGGCAACCAATGGGTTAATGTATAAGCATCTCATCGGAAAGATGGAAGCATATCCTATACCCGATTTGCGTTTGCCTGATGGCTCTAGCCAGAGTTTTTTAGACATTGGTTGTAACTGGGGGAGGTGGTGCATTGCAGCAGCGCGAAAAGGCTATAATGCCATCGGAATTGATCCTTCGCTTGGCGCAATCATGGCAGCCAGGAGAGTGAGCCGCTCGTTGGGGATCTCCGTTAAATATTTAGTTGGCGACGCAAGATATCTTCCATTTCCTAGCGCCAGTTTCGACAACGCCTTCTCTTATAGTGTATTGCAACATTTGAGTAGGGAAGACGTCAGGATTGCCTTGTCAGAGATCGGCAGAATCTTGAAGCCGCGAGGGGTTAGTCTGATCCAAATGCCTACAACGTTGGGCTTACGATGCATATATCATCAGGCAAGGAGACGCTTCAGGGAAGCTCGTGACTTCGAAGTTAGATACTGGAGCCTATCGGCCTTGGGGCAGATATTTACAAGTGCTATTGGAAGAACGGAGTTCTCGGTAGACTGCTACTTCGGAATTGGTTTACAAAAGGCAGACTCGAAATTCATGCCACCGAAACTGAAACTCGTGCTGGCTGCCTCAGAGATGTTGCGGAGGGTGAGTCGCGCAGTTCCAAGTCTTGCATATTTAGCAGACAGCGTATACGTCAAAGCCGTCAAGCTTTGACCCCAGCCATCTGGGGTTGGCAGTTGAAACAGAATGAAACTCAAAATCGCCATTGTCGTGCATGGTCGCTTCCACGCTTTCGATCTGGCGCGCGCCCTTCTGCGGCGGGGCAACGATGTTACACTCTTCACCAACTATCCAAAGTGGGCGGTAGAGCGCTTTGACTTTCCTAGGGAGCGAGTACGCAGTTTCTGGGGGCATGGTGTGCTCACGCGAGCAGCCAGGGGACTTCATAATAGAAATATCTTTCGCTATCGCGAAGAATGGTTTCATACAATGTTCGGACGTTGGGCGAGTGCCGAGATTGAAAAGGAGCACTGGGACGTTGTTCACCTCTGGAGTGGTGTGTCGGAAGAAATTCTGCAAGTGTTGGAATCTAGACCTACGCTAAAACTAATCATGCGAGGCTCGGCACATATCGACGTTCAGGCGAGACTGCTTGAAGAAGAAGAGCATAGAACAGGCATGCCGCAAGACCGCCCTAGCCAGTGGATAATTGCTCGCGAGCGGCGTGAGTACGAACTGTCGGACGCAATTGTCACACTTTCATCCTTCGCAAGGGATACCTTCATCGCGGAGGGGATAGATCCAACAAGGCTTTTATTATTGCCCCTAGGGGCTAATTTACAAACCTTTCGCCCTTCGGCTGAGGTAATTGGGGCTCGCTGTCAACGTATTTTGTCCGGTGAGCCACTGCAAGTTCTATACGTTGGCGCCTTGTCGTTCCAGAAGGGGCTTTATGATCTGGCGGCTGCTCTCAAATCAATTCATGAAGACCCCAGTCAGGGCCGCTTTAGCTTCCGGTTTGTGGGCCCAGTTGTGCCGGAGGCTACAAAGCTCTTGGGCGAAATAAAACACCTTGCTGAATTTATACCCAAACGCCCGCAACGCGAACTGCCTGACTGGTATGCACAGGCGGATCTGTTTATCTTTTCGACGATCCAAGATGGGTATGCGGCGGTCCTGGCTCAGGCTAACGCTAGTGGGCTCCCTATACTAACTACTACTAATTGTGGCGGGCCTAACTTAATTCAAGATGGAGAGACCGGATGGATTTTGCCAATCCGCAGCCCGGAATCATTTACTGAGCGCCTAAAGTGGTGCGATGCTCATCGCGAGGAGTTGGCATCTATGGTGCGCCGTATTTACAATGACTGTCGGCCTCGCGATTGGACTGATGTCGCGGCCGACTTTGAAAACATCTGCCTGAGTGAATATACAAAAATATTTGAAAGAACGCTGACTGAATACCCTATAAATATGGGTCTACGCGTAAATACAGGCTGAAATGCGCTCTTTACTGAAAAACATTTTACATACTCACTTAGAACGATTAAGTGCTCAAGCTGGAAGAGTCATCTCATATGGAAGGTAATTCTAACCTCACTTTCTTGCTAACGGTGTGGGTCGCTGTAGGTGCGGTTATTCTTTACAGTCAGTGGCGAAAGGGAGCTGGCGGAGTTGGGCTGACTCTGATGTATATCTTGAGCCTTGCCTTAAACCATTGGGTTGGCGCTGCTATTTACCTTCTCCCGTGGTATAGCTCTCCTCTTGAGAGGACTGTTGAAACCGGCTTTGAAGAAAGTACCTATGGAGTGATTGCCTTCGGCATCGGAAGTGTGATTGTTGCCCCGCTTCTGATGAGGCTTGCCAAATTGCCTCGGTCCCGAAAAGCTGCTCATCAGCCCGACATAAGGCTGGCAACTGTTTATCTGGTGTTTGCCTTGACCTGCTACGTTGTTTTGATGCCGATGGTCGAGGGAATACCTACAGTGACTGCGTTGGTAGCCTCTGGCTGGACGGTGGCAGTTGTCGGGCTTTGTTTGAAAATGTGGAGCACTTGGGAAGGGCGCCACCGGATACGGCTTGGACTGTGGGTTGCGGTGGCTATGTGCCTACCCTTTCTAACCCTTATCACCCAAGGCTTTTTAGGTTACGGCGTGGTGGCGATGGTCTCAGTGCTCATTTTTTTGGCCAGATTCTACCGCCCTCGCTGGCAGATCGCTATTCTGACGACCCTCTTCATTTATGTCGGGCTTTCGATCTATGTCACTTATATGCGTGACCGGAGTGAGATCCGAGGAGTGGTGTGGGGGGGCGAGAGCTACTCGGCCCGCCTGGATCGGCTGGTCACTACTGCTATCAATCCGGAGCCTTTCGACGTATACAACGAAGACCACTTAAATCGTATTGATGAACGCCTTAACCAGAATTTCCTGGTTGGCGCGTCAGTGAATTACTTGAAGCAGGGCTTTAAGGACTTTGCTCAGGGGGAAACTTTATGGCAGGCTTTGATTGCCGTAGTTCCCAGGGCAATATGGCCGGATAAACCTGTCTTTGCTGGAAGCGGTGGCCTGGTAACCCAATATACAGGGATTAGTTTCAGTGAAGGCACAAGTGTGGGTATCGGCCAGGTGATGGAGTTTTATATTAACTTCGGGTCGTTGGGTGTAGTTGTAGGCTTTCTGATTTTTGGTGTCGTCATAGCCGCGATAGATAGGTTTGCTGCTATGCGGCTTTCTGAAGGGGATTGGCAGAGATTCACTTTCTGGTTTCTTCCAGGACTGGCGTTTCTTCAAGTAATCGGTTCGCTGGTCGAAGTGACTGCGACTGCTGGCGCTTCATTAATGTTGGCCTTGCTGATCAACAAGGTCCTCTTAGCCAAACTAAAAGGCAAGAAGATTACGCAGGAAAAGAAGGATGCCCTACCGGCGCCTGCCTCACTAGCGTAACATCCATTGAAACTTGGGGTACTTGAGAGACACAGTGGATAGTCGGCGCGCCGAAGGATTGCTGGGGCTATTCTCCGAATATGGACTTCCTGGAGGAGTGCAGGCCAGTGGGAAGGTGGCATGGCAGAAAATCGTTGATACCTTCAATTCATCGCAACAACTTTACCTATATTGCTACACCAATCGACAAAATGGAGATAAAAGGGAAGTGGTTACACCTGCTGTATTCGCATCCTCGCGACTCGGAGCACCAATGGCGGCTCTCAGCAGGCGCTGGCCCGTGCATACCGTTTTAATCTGGCATCTTCGTCTATTGAAACTCCTTCCATTCTTCCGCGTTCCTGATGCCAGAGTGGTCCTGTTTCTACACGGCATTGAAGCCTGGGAGCATCAAGGATGGGTTAACAGAGGATTTCTGCGACAGGTCGATTTATTCCTGAGTAATAGCGACTTCACCTGGCAGCAATTTGTACGGGCGAACCCATTGTTTAGATCTGCGCCACACCAAACAGTTCACCTTGGGATTGGGGCTCCGCTAAAGGTGAGCCTTCCTGCCCCAGCGCCTACGCCTATTGCTTTGATGATCAGCCGGCTGGTTAAAGGCGAGGATTATAAAGGGCACCGCGAAATCATCAATGCCTGGCCGAAGATAGTTGAGCGGGTGCCTGGCGCCGAATTGTGGATCGTGGGTGAGGGCGATCTGAGAGGGGAATTGGAAGGAATGGCCGCAAGGATAGGGGTGCAAAGCAAGGTCCGCTTCTGGGGAAGAGTGTCTGAGGAGAGGAAGGAAGAGATGCTGGCTGAGTGCCGGTGTTTTCTCCTGCCGAGCCGGGGGGAAGGATTCGGGCTGGTCTACCTTGAGGCGATGCGTATGGGCCGGCCCTGTTTGGTGAGCACCGTTGATGCCGGATCTGAGGTAGTGAATCCGCCAGAGGCCGGTTTGGCTGTTGACTTAACTCACGTTGACCAGTTAGTCGAGGCTATTTGTCAATTGCTGGAGCCGGGGCCGCGGTGGGGCGAATGGTCTGCCAAAGCCCGCCTTCGGTACGAAGCTGGTTTTACGGCCGAACATTTTCAGACCCGCCTGATCTCAACCCTCTATCCGCTGATAGTCAGCCAGTCTGATTGTGATGGGCTCTCGATGCGTTCCTTTGCGCCTTAGCGCCTTGGCGAGAGGCTAGGTTCTCGCAAAGACGCCAAGAGTTGGTGACAAAATTCATGGGTATTGCCAGGCTTAGGAAAGTTAATATAGGTGGCCTCCTGCAGAAGCGAACGCAAATTAGCACAGGTTTCAATCAATATGTTCATCTGGATATGATAAGAGGGCTTGCAGCCCTTGCTGTTTTCCTTGGTCACTTACGCGCATTAACTTTCTTGGATTACGCTCAAAGCAACATAAAGGGCTTATTCACCTATGCCTTATACTTATTGACAGGCCTCGGACATCAAGCCGTGATGATATTCTTTGTGCTGAGCGGCTTTTTCATCTCTAGGAGTATCGTCAAAGCTTGTGACAGAGATAACTGGTCATGGCGTAACTACATGATTCAGCGCCTATGCCGACTCTGGGTGGTTCTTCTACCAGCACTGGTATTTACATTTGCGTGGGATCGCCTGGGGCTGATCCTTTCTAATAGCCCCTTCTTGTATACAGGGGCCCATAGCTTGAATGTTATTTCGCGTGATGCTTCGTCAAACTTGGGTGCGGCAACGTTTTTCGGAAATTTCTTTTTCCTCCAAACTATTTTATTCCCTGCTTATGGTACAAATGGACCATTGTGGAGCTTGGCTAATGAATTTTGGTATTACATTATGTTCCCGCTGGTATATGCCACGTTTCGAGGGACTACTTCATTAGTTGTTAGGACATTGCAGCTTTCCGCTGCATTTGCATTGATCTGGTTCTTGCCCGGAGGGCTGCTCGTTGGTTTTGGGGTTTGGTTGATGGGATTCGGTGTTTACCTTATTAGCCAGAAGGATGGGATAACGTTGCCTATATCTCGGACTTTCTTTAAGGGGGTGACATTCGTGGTATTTATTTGCTTTCTGGGGCTGAGTCGTTTTCACTTACTGATTGATTTGGCGTCTGACGTTGCGGTTGGTTTGAGCTTTGCAATGTTCATGTGCACTCTACTGAGACCTAGTAAACCTCAAGGTACGCTTTACCTGGGTTTGTCTACTTTTTTATCTAATATATCTTATAGTCTTTACGTCTTCCATTTTCCTTTCTGTGTATTTATTGCTTCTGCCTTGCTTAGGGGAAACCGGTTTCAACCATCTATACGCGGTATCGGCCTCTACGTCGCTCTTTGTTCTTTCGTAATATTATACACTGTGGGAGCTTATCTCCTATTCGAGGCGCGGACTGATAGAATACGTAATGGCTTATTCAAAAGAGAGAGCACCAAGCACGTTGCTGCGGCAAGCGCCGGGCGAAGTGATTTGGGTACCGTTTAGGACGATTTCATTTAATTTGCGTCAGAAAGCTATCACCGGCCAATAATAGGCTATGTGTGGAATTGTAGGAGTTCTATTAACGCCTGACTTCTCGGCTTCTCCTGATGACGCCCACAGGAGAGCGGAGGGTGCTTTAGAACTCATGGTCAATAGCGTCCGGCACCGCGGGCCTGATGATCAGGGGGCTGTGATTCTCGGCGCAGGCGAAAACGGAATCGTCGGGCTGGGGCACACACGATTAGCGATTCTCGACACTTCCTCTGCAGGCCACCAGCCGATGGGGGGCGAAGAGCAAGGAGCAAGGAGCAAGGAGCAAGGGGCAAAGAGCGAAGGGCGAAGAGCAGGAAGCAAGGGGCAAGTAGCGGAGAGCAAGGAGCGAAGAGGGAAGAGCGAAGGGCTTGAAAGGGATTGGATCACCTTCAATGGCGAGATCTACAACTTCCGGGAACTTCGTCAGGGACTTGAACGGGCGTATGAGGACTTCGCTTCGCAATCGGATACGGAGGTCATCCTGCGGCTCTTTGCGCGATACGGGCGTGATTGTCTGCATCAGCTCCGCGGGATGTTTGCCTTTGCTATCTGGGATGCGCGGCGACAGGAGTTGTTTTTGGCCCGCGACCGATTGGGCATCAAACCGCTCTACTATTACGTCGGCGACGGATTCTTCCTTTTTGCCTCCGAAGTCAGGGCGCTGCTCGCGACGGGGCTGGTGCCACGCACGCTTGATGAAGTGGCGCTGTGGGAGTATCTGGCCTATCAGTCCGTGCCCGCGCCTCGGACGTTGATCAAGGGGGTGCGCGCCCTCTTGCCCGGCAGTTGGCTCACTGTCAGCGCGTCCGGGGAAGTGAATGAGTGCCGGTACTGGGACCTGCTTGAGCAGTCCTCGCCCGAAGCGCAGAGTGTGCCCAGGTCTGAGAGCCGGCGAAAGGTCGGGGAGCTTTTGCGCGAGTCGGTCGCCTTCCACTTGGTGAGCGACGTACCGGTGGCAGCCTTTCTCTCGGGCGGGATCGATTCGAGCGCCGTTGCGGCGTTGATGCGCGAGGTCGGGCAGACGCCACAGACTTTCTCTGTCGTCTTCAACGAGAGCGCGTACACCGAAGCGCAGTTCGCCAGACTCGTGGCCGACCGCGTGCAGGCTGACCACACCGAGATTCGCCTGACGGAGCAGAGCTTGATTGATCAACTCCCCGAGGCGTTGGGGGCGATGGACCAGCCCACCGGCGACGGGGTGAATACCTATGTCGTCTCGCGTGCGGTCAGTGCGGCTGGAATCAAGGTCGCTTTGTCGGGGCTAGGCGGGGACGAGTTCTTTGCCGGGTATCCTTCTTTTGCCAGACTGGGGCGAACCGCACGCTACCTGCGCTATTGGGGGAATGCCCCCGCGGGCGTGCGGTCTTTGGCGGCACGGGCGTTCGAGACTGTTGCCGGGGCGTCAGTGGCGGCTGCGAAGACCGCTTCGATCATCGAAGGCGACGGCTCCATCGCTTCCACCTTCCCGACTCTAAGGCAAGTCCTCCTGCCTACCCAACGCCGCGAACTTTTGACGGAGAGGTTTTTCTCGGCCGTGAGTTCTGCCCAGGACCCTTACACCGCGATGTTGCATGATGCGTTTGGACGGACGCAGGCGGAGGTTTTGTCTCAGGTCTCTTACGCCGAGGCGCGGACCTACATGCACGACGTGTTGCTGCGCGACACTGATCAAATGAGCATGGCGCATGCGCTGGAGGTGCGGGTACCTTTGCTGGACCACAAGCTGGTCGAGTATGTCATGGGTTTGCCGGATGAGCACAAACGTTCTAACGGCACGCCGAAGCGGCTGCTTGTAGAGAGCCTGAACGGGCTACTTCCTCCAGAGGTAGTACACCGGCCCAAACAGGGATTCACGCTCCCGTTTGATGTGTGGATGCGGGGGGCGATGCGCCAGTTCTGCGAAGAGCGACTCAGCCCCGACCGGATCAGCGGCCGGGGCATTATGAATCCGCATCAGGTGCAGCACCTGTGGCGCGGGTTCCTTGATCAGCGTTCCGATGTCACCTGGTCGCGGTTATGGATGCTGGTAGTTTTAGAAGAGTGGTTGGAGCACAACGGCGTTCGATGTGAATAGGGGGATGGACCGCGGATGACGCGGATGCGGCGGATGTGCGCGGATCGAGCTAAAAATGAAGAACCACTCTGCGGGCATCCACACCATCCGCGGTCTATTTGTTGAGAGCCCAAAACCACTTTCCGCAGACTGGACCTCAATGGCGCGCAGATGGTTCGCCAGAGCGTCTTGCACGATTCAGGCGAAAGCCATAGACTGTTGCTGGTCTGATGATGACTGATCGATCAACTACACAACCAGGGTGAATGCAGTGTCGCAAGCAGTATCGGAAACTCCGGTCGATTTAACTGAGATCGTCAACCACCTGACCACGGAGGACGACGAACCTGTGGACAATCTGCTTTCGGAAAAGCAGCAACGTCTGTTGACCGAACCGCTCTACAGCAGTTGGACGCCGCCGCCCGACGAAGACGAACCTGACACCCCGCGCAAGTTTTGGGCGTCGGCCAACGTCGGCATCTTTCAATCGATTCATCAGCCGCCCATCGTCCCGGATGTCTTCCTCAGTCTGGATGTGGAAACGCCCGAAGACCTGCACAACAAACAGAAACGCGCCTACTTCTTATGGGAGTATGGCAAAGTGCCTGAAGTCGTGATCGAGATTGTCTCGAACCGCAAAGGCGGCGAATTGAAGAACAAGCTGAAAGATTACGCGCGGATGGGCATGACTTATTACGTCGTTTATGATCCCAACCGCGAGGTGAGCCAGGAGGTGTTGCGCGTTTACGAAATCGGCTTCGGCAAGCGGTATCGGTTGCGCAAGGACTACCAATTGCCCGCCGTTGGTTTGAGTTTGACCTTGTGGTCAGGCCGCTTCGAACGTCGCCACTACACCTGGCTGCGCTGGTGTGATGCGCACGGCAATTTGATCTTGACCGGTCAGGAAGGGCGTGAAGTCGAAGCCGACGCGCGCAGGCGCGCTGAAGCCGAACTCAAACGGTTGCGCGCTGAACTCGCCCGCCTCAAGCGCCGCACGCCCCGCAAACGTGAGCCGAAACATTGATCTCAGCCAGTGATCAAAAAAACTACTCAGGAAAGGTCTCCGGTAGGCCCCTTGTAATTAGGGTATTACACGTGATCCCTGCCATTGCCCTGAGGTACGGAGGGCCGAGCCGGGCCATTTATGAGATGTGCCGGGCGTTACAGTCGCAGGGGTGCGAGACTCTGATTGCTACGACTGACGCCGACGGGCAAGGGCGCTTGCCTGTGGAACTCGGCAAGGCACTCTCGTACAACGACGTGCCTACGATCTTTTTCCGGCGGCAATGGAGCGAGGCTCTTAAATATTCTCAACCTCTGGCTCGCTGGCTGGATCAGAACGTGAAAAGCTTTGATGCTGTGCACATCCACGCGGTCTTTTCACACGCCTGCCTGGCGGCCTCAAAAGCATGCCGTAAGCACAATGTGCCTTACGTCGTCCGGCCTTTGGGAACTCTGGACCCTTGGAGTATGGGCCAGAAGCCGCTACGCAAACAATTGATGTGGCGTTTCGCGGCAGCCCGAATGCTGCGCGATGCCGCGGTGGTCCACTACACTACGTTGGAAGAACGGACGTTGGCCGAAAGCTCTCTCGGGATCGGGCGGGGCGTGGTTATCCCTCTAGGGATTGAAACTGATAAGCTTCAGGACAGGGCTTACGAAGGCATCTTTCGGCAACGCTATCCATCGTTAGGAGACGATCCCTACGTGCTTTCGATGAGCCGCATCCATCCGAAGAAGAAGCTTGAACTCCTGTTGGGTGTCTTCCTCTCGTTGATCGAGCAGCCGCGTTTCCGGAATTGGCATTTGGTTATTGCAGGTGATGGCGACCCGGAATATGTGGCTTCGCTGCAGCGTTTCTCGCAAGAAAAGGGTGGGAACGGCAGCGTGATTTTTGCCGGCTGGCTGGACGGTGCGCAGAAGGTCTCGGCGCTCCAAGGCGCCGGGTTGCTAGCCTTAGCTTCGCGGCAGGAGAACTTCGGGATTTGCGCAGTGGAGGCCCTCGCGTGCGGTGTGCCAGTGTTGGTCAGTAAGCAGGTGAATTTGGCGGCAGAAATAGAAAAGGCCCGTGCGGGTTGGGTGACAGACCTGGAGCAAGAGGACCTGACAGGGGTGCTAGCTTCGGCCCTCAACGATGAGGAAGACCGCCGCCGCCGAGGGAAGTCGGGTCGCGATTTTGCTATGCGCCAGTTCTCATGGCCTGAACTAGCTACCAAACTTGCGGAGCTTTATCACTCCATCGTGCAAACAAATGCTGTGGGATTATCTTTGGATCGTGGCTTACCGTAGATTTCAAAGTTACGGTATTTCGTTTAAGTTGGAGGTGGCAAAATGATCAACTATCACTTACTGGAAAACCGAGCCAGCCAATACGCTGAGGAGTTTAAAGAGGCAAAGCCGCATCCGCATCTCGTAATAGATAACTTCCTGGATTTAGCGGTGGCAACTCAAGCGTATAAGGTTTTCCCATGCATGGAGGTAATGGATGCGCTGAAAGATTATCGACAAAATAAGGCGCAAGACCCGGCTCTCGACAAATTTCACCCTATTTTTCGAGAGATCATCTTTGAGCATTTGCACTCACAACGCTTCCTGGGTCTAATTTCAAGCATGACAGGCATTAACAATCTACAAGCGGATAGTAAATTGTATGCCTCAGGCTTAGCACAAGGTGCGAATGGTAGCTTTCTGAACGTCCATCTTGACAACAGTTCTCACCCGGTCAATCCGTGGTACCGCCGGCTCAACCTGCTCGTTTATTTGAACCCATCGTGGAGTGAAGAGAAGGGAGGGCACCTGGAACTTTGGTCAAATAATATGGAGGAGTCCGTCGCGATACTGCCTGTCTTCAACCGCATGATTCTTTTTGCAACTAGCAAGCAGTCTTGGCATGGGTATCGCCGAGTTAATACACCTGATGGTGACACCAGGAAATCGATCAACATCTACTATTTCACCGAAGAATCACCTGAAGGGACTGATTACTACCACATCACAACTTTCAGGGCTCGCAAGGGAGAGACCTTCAACAAGGCTCTATACCCTCTGGACAATTTAGCTCGCACCGTGGCACGCAAACTTAGAGATAGCAAGGACAGCCATGCAGTCCTATTTAATGCGGGAGAAGAGAAGCCGATGAGTAATGATGACCAATGAATGCTCAAATATCCTATTGAGCAGGTAGGTTGATCGTTCTAGGCTGGAACATTTCATCCAGTTGGGCCTCAGATCGATTTTTTTGTAAGACGATGGCGAATGCTCAGACTGATCCATTGACGTTTATAGTGCTTACCCGAGATGAAGAGAGAAATCTCGCGACTTGCCTAGGAAGTGTTGCGGACTGGGCGCAAGAGATATTCGTGGTTGACTCGGGGAGCACGGATCGCACTATTGGCATTGCTGAAAGTTACGGTGCCAAAGTTGTGGTTCATCCGTTTGAAAGTCACCCGAAACAATGGAATTGGGCATTGCGCAATCTTCCAATCTCGACGGAATGGGTCCTCGCCTTAGATGCGGACCAGCGTGTTACCCTTGAATTGCGGAACGAAATTTCAAGCTTCCTCCGCGAAAAGCACCGGGCCAACGTGAGGTTAGGTGGATGTTTTATCAACAGGAGACAAATCTTTCGCGGGAAGTGGATAAAGCACGGAGGATACTACCCCAAATACCTTCTGAAACTTTTTCGCCTGAATGAGGTGTGGGTGGATGAGAACGATTTGGTTGATCATCATTTCCGTGTTCGCGGCGAGACGACGAAGCTCGAACATGACATGATTGAAGATAACCAGAACGAGGCGGATATATCCATTTGGATAGAGAAACACAACCGTTACGCCGCCCTTCAAGCGCAGGAAGAATTCGGCAGGAAAAATAACGGCGGGTATAAGACCCTGGGAGTATCCGCCGTGGATTCCCCCGACGAGCAGGTCATCCGGATTAAGAACGCCTGGAGCCGGCTGCCTTTATACTTCCGCCCATTTTTCTATTTCATCTATCGGTATTTCTTCCGCCTCGGTTTCCTTGACGGGAAGGAAGGTTTTATCTTTCACTTCCTCCATGCGTTTTGGTACCGCCTTCTAGTGGACATTAAACTGGATGAGTTGCGCCAGAAAGATTTGGTAATTGTCGGGCAAAAAGGAACACGTTCGGCTAGGGCAGCGGGCGAGAAGATATGAACGATGAGCGAACGAGGATGAATGAACAGAGCGGTAGACCGCAGATGACGCGGATCGAGCGGATCGACGCGGATCAGAGTCCCTGAATCAATCCGCGCCCATCTGCACGATCCGCCTGATCCGCGGTCTCTCTCGCTGGTCCTGATGGGCGATAATTTTTCATTGCCCTATCTTGGTGCTATTTCGCCACGTCGCACCAAGGCGCATATACTGCGCGCGGCCAGAGATGAAATGGTGCTTCGATTTAGTCCCGCGTCTTCGGGTATTCCGCGTGAAAGTTTCATTTCACCCCGCGCGCAGTATATAATGGCCATGCTATGAACACTACGCAGACCACAGAATATGCAGTACATCTTGTGCAGCGTGCGATTAACGGAACCGAAAGGTGGCAGGCTTTCGTTGAACTGTTTCCGCAGATCACGGCTGAAGGCGAGACCTGCGAAGCAGTCCTCCAAGAGATCGGCCAGCAGTTGCGGTTAAGGTTAGCCGACGGCGAAAGCGCCCCATCTCCCACAACCGCCCCTAGGTCAGGCCAAGCGGATCTCTCATCCCAGGAATTGGCGGAGTTGAAAGCAGAAGCGCAGGCGAGGGGGCACAAGTACTACGGCATTTTTGCGGATGATCCCGGCGCCATGGAAGTCTTTGACGAGATCGAACGATTGCGCGACCAACACACCATCGGAGACTGATGCGATACCTGTTGGACTCGAACATCCTGCGGTATTATACCGCCGGACATCCGACGCTGATCCGCAATCTGGCCCAAATTCCGGCTGAACAAATCGGCATCCCGTTGGTCGTCGTGATCGAGCAGTTGCGCGGGCGTTTCGATGCCTTTCTCAAGGCCGAACCCGAAAATTTGCTGCGAGAGCAGGAGAGATTATTGGCGGCGCAGCACTTCCTCTCGATCTATCAAACTATCTACGTGACTGAACAGGCAATTGTAGAGCTGATGGCGCTTCGTCAGCGCGTGAGCACCCGCAAGAGATACGCTGATGTGGTGATCGCGGCGATGGCCTTGGCCGGCAATGATCTGGTCGTCACGCGCAATGTAGAAGATTTTCGTGACCTGCTCCCCGCTGCCAGCATTCAAAACTGGATAGATCAGGTCTACTGATCTATCTCGCACCACAACTTCGGCTCCTGATCGTTTTACCAGAGCCATAACAAAACACTTGCACCGGTCGAATAAGTTCCCAGTTGGCTGAACAGGACAGACCGCGGATGACGCGGATCGAGCGGATCGAAACGGATCAGCGTCCCTGAACCAATCCGCGCCCATCTGCACGATCCGCCTGATCCGCGGTCTCTCTCGCTGGTCCTGATGGGCGATAATTTTTCATTGCCCCGCCTCACTCCGGAGAGATATGATTAGGGGGTAGATCGCGTTCACAAGAGAGATGTCACAGATGAATTCGATACTTGAACAGATCAAACCGGAGACGATCCGCAAACTGGCGGCGCTGGCGGCGGCCAATGGCTTTGGCTCGATAGATGACTTTGTTGCGCAAGGCTTGCCTGTGTCGGCCGGTGAAAATGGCCCGGAGCAACCATTCTATGAGACGGCGACCCCGGAAGAGTGGATTAAGGCTTTCCGTGAATGGGCAGAGAGTCATGATCCAAACATTCCACCGCTTTCGCTCGCAGATGTGAGCCGTGAAAGCATCTACGAGGATCGATGAGGATGCTGATTCTCATTGACTCAAACATTCTTGTCTTCGGGGCAAATCCTTCATCTCCATTTCATCAGGACTCGGTGGCTGCGCCGAGCAATTTGCGGCAACGAGGGGGTCTTCCTTGCATCTTTCCCCAAAATCTCTATGAGTTTTGGGCTGTGGCAACTCGTCCAATTAATGTCAGAGGGCTGGGCATGGGGACTGCCCAGGCCCAGGCCGAGCTCACCCGCATCAAAAGCCTCTTTCGTTTCTTGCCGGATACCCCGGCGATTTATCCCGCATGGGAAACGCTCGTGGTTCAGCATGCAGTTTCCGGCAAGAAGGCGCACGATGCCAGAATCGTGGCTGCCATGAAGGTTCACGGCCTGACCCACCTTCTGACCTTCAACGGTGATGACTTCAAACGCTTTCGAGACATCACGGTCATCGAGCCGAAAAACGTGACTTCACCATCGCAGGGGCCGGGTCAGTAATGGAGGATAAGGATAGACCGCGGATGACGCGGATGTGGCGGATGGTCGCGGATTGGGCTGAGAGCCAAGCGCAGAGAGCAAAAGGCAAAGGGTTAGAAGAATTGGCGCTTGGCTCTTCGCTCTTTGCGCCTTGCCCTCGATCAGCGTGGATCCGCTGAATCGGCGTCATCCGCGGTCTGCTGATGCGTGATGATTTTTCATTGCCCTGCCTTACCTGGGGGAGGTACGATCAAGGGGAAATGAGGTGAGATGATGAGCTTAGAGACAGAGACCATCCAGATCAGTGGTCTGCCTCCAGGGACGAAAGAGGCCTTGGAGCGGATCGGACGGAGTAGCGGGCAGAGTGTCGAGGAGTATCTTCGCGGAGTGATCGAAGCTGAGATTTTGGCCGACCGACCTTTCAGTGAGATTCTTGAGCCGATCCGCCGAAGCTTCGACGAGAGCGGGATGAGTGAGGAAGAGCTTGAGACGCTGTTTGAGGCTGCCCGCGAGAAGGTTTATCAAGAAAGCCAGGAACAGAATCAGTGACAAGACGAGACAAACCGGTAAGGGTTGTCTTTGATTGTCTGCTCTTCCTGCAAGCGACGGCAAATAGAAAAAGCCCTGCTGCGAGTGTGCTTGATCTGCTCGACTCGGGAGCCATCAGACTCTTTGTCAGTCGCCAGATTCTCAAGGAAGTGCGGAACGTGCTTAACCGTCCGGAGGTGCGCGAGAAACTGCCAGGGATCACAGATGCAGGCGTTGAAGTCTTGTTCGCACGCTTGAGGAAAAAGGCCGTTCTGATAAGAGAAGTTCCCAAAGTTTTTGACTACCCACGAGACCCGAAGGATGAGCCATACGTCAATCTGGCTCTAGCCGCACAAGCTACCTACCTTGTCAGCCGTGATACGGACCTGCTGGATCTGATGCGGTGGGATACCGAAGACGGGCGCGATTTCCAGAGGCGATGTCGGCAGCTCAAGATTCTAGACCCGGTGGCGTTGCTGAAAGAAATAGAAGCGGCTTGAGAGTAATGAATGAGGATAGACCGCGGATGACGCGGATCAAGCGGATCAACGCGGATCAGAGTCCCTGAACCAATCCGCGGACATCCGCACGATCCGCTTTATCCGCGGTCTATGAGAGCAGAGAGCCAAGCGCAAAGAGCTAAGAGCAAAGGGCAAAGCGATGACAAATGATGAATGACAAGTAGAACATGGAAAATGGATGAAGATTTCGAAGGAAGAGATCTATGATTCGATAGAGCAATCAGGCAAGATTCCTCCAGGATGGAAACCCACGCGTGGCGGTATTCGCAAAGCAAAGGTGAAAAATCAAGAGATCCTTGATGCTCTTCGTGCCCATCACCCTGGAGAGTGGCGGAAGGTCTACCGACGTGGTCGCGATGGCACAGAGCTTCATTACTTTGAGCATCGCCGCACGGGCAAGGTGTAGGGGATCAAGATAAAATGAAATTGCTTATGTCGCAACCGGTCAGGCTTTCCTTAGTTGAGCTGCTTGGTAGTAGCTCGCTGTCAGATACGGAGGTGCGGTGCCTGGTTGGCTGGCAAGCCCTCATCCTCGTGGATCTGTTGCAGCGTCGGTGCATCACGGTGCGGTATGCCGAACGCGTCCTCTTCAATCTGGATGTCGTCCAGCGGTTAGAGCGGCGGCGCTTGAAGGATTGCGTCGAGATCGTCGATTGGGGGATGCAGCTTGAGGACTGGGAGGAACATACGCCGGAACACCTTCCCGAAGCCCTGTCCACCATCGCTCAGTTAGCTCAGCGCCTGCTTGAGGTGATAGACCGCGGATGACGCAGATCGAGCGGATCGAAACGGATCAGAGTTCCTGAACCGATCCGCGCCCATCCGCACGATCCGCCTGATCCGTGGTCTATTCATTGAGTTGGGGTGACTGATTGACAAAGTGAGGCGGGCTCTCTACCCTTAGAACATACCTGGGGAGATGAGCCATGCATACGGATGAACGGACGATGATGAACGAAGAGAGTTCTCTGAAGCCTCCTCAGGGCTTCGCGGCACATCTTGTTCCCAAGCTGAGTAGCCTGCCAGGTGGTCTTCCTTTAGAGGGAGCTGTCCGCATTGAACTTGAGGAAGGAATACCTATCTTTAGGGCTTCGAGAACTGCTCAAGCTCGCATCAAGAAATTACTCCTTAAGGAGCGCCAAGCGCAGTTGAGCGCCCAGGAAAAGCAGGAACTGGATCAGTGGGAAGAAGTAGATGGGTATTTGAGCTTCGTTAATCGTGTGATCCGAAATCTGATGCAGGCCCAGGACGGTGAGGGAAAATGAATGGCTCGACGGCGCAGGATTTCCCCTGCCATCCAGCGCCAGGTCCGCGAGCGGGCAAATCACCAATGTGAGTACTGTCACACCTCAGAACGGTGGCAGTATGTGCCATTCACAGTGGATCACATTATTCCTCTGGCTGAAGGTGGCTCGGGTGATCTTGACAACCTCGCCCTCGCTTGCTTTCACTGTAATCGCAAAAAATCTGACTGGCTAACAGCTCTCGACCCCGTTTCCGGACAAGAGATTCCGCTATTCAATCCCCGTAGCGGTGACTGGAGTGAGCATTTTATCTGGTCTTCCGATGGCCTCTACATTATCGGTTTGACACCAATAGGCAGAGCGACCAGCGCGGCATTAGCCTTCAACCATGAACGGATCGTCAACATCCGTGCGGCTGACCAGATAGTCGGCCGGCATCCACCGCCTGGCGACCCGATACAGGCAAGTAGTGAGTAGGGTGGACTACAAATTGGAATAGAAATGATAGGCCGCGGGTGACGCAGATCGAGCGGATCGAAACGGATCAGAGTCCCTGAATCAATCCGCGCACATCCGCTGCATCCGCCGGGTCCGCGGTCTCTCTCGCCCGTATTTGTCAGTTGTCAGTGGCCGGCAACCATGCCCTGAGGGCTGCGGGGGCAGAAAGTGAAAGAGGTTGTTCATGATCGGCGGGGAAACACAATCTACTTGACCGATGAGCGTTGGAAACACATCGTGGAGACGCATGAAGAGATGGAGGCATATCGAAATCACGTGCTCAAAACCCTTCGCACAGGGCGGAGGAGGCAGGATCCGCTCGATCCTGGAAAGTACAAATACTATCGAGCTTTTGACGACTTACCGGCCGCCTTTACGCATGTCGTAGTGGTGGTAAAGTTTGAAGCCAAGATGTCGTCACAGGGAGAAGAGGTGAAGAATAACTTCGTCTTAACCGCCTATCCGATCTCTCGAATGGGGGAGTGAAGTATGAACTCGTTTCGCCTGTTTTATGATGCTGAGGGGGATATCTTCGAGGCGGATTTCCGGCTCGCCGGAGAAAAGCCCGCGATAGGGTATGAACTCAGTGACAATGTCATCATTTGGACCGACGCGAAAATCAACCAGGTCCACCGGATTCTGTTTATCTCGTACACGAGATTACTGGGGCAGCCATCTGTGGTGTTGGAGTTCCTCAAAAAGTTTCCAGCCCCGCAGCGGGAGAAGATTCAGCGCGCCATTGAAAGAGGCCCGATCCGGCAATTCCTCAGATGCCGCGATAAAGAAAAATGTCAATATCATCTGCTTGAACCTGACTTAAGGGGGATGGTGAAGGCGGCCTGAGAGCATTTCTGAAAAGTTCTGGTTGAAGCCCCAAGGGGGCTCAATGTAATAGCCCGGCGCAACGCGCCGGGTTCACCACGGGCGCGCCCGCAAGCCCTGAAAGGGCGCGATCACACCGCGCAATCACGCCCCTTCAGGGCTGAGGGGCGGTCGGTCACAGTTCCCAGGGCGGTGCCCTGGGCTATTACATCATGCCCCGTTGGGGCTGTGAGCGACCAAGCTCAAACTTTTCAGAAATGCTCTGAGAGTGATGAATGAGGATAGACCGCGGATCGGGCAAGGAGCAAAGCGCAGGGCGGTAAGAGCAAAGCGCAGGGAGCAAGGAGCAAAGGGCAAAGGGCCAGGAGCAAAGAGCCAGGCGGTAAGAGCTAAGCCCAGAGGGCAAAGCGCAAAGAGCAAGGAGCAAAGAGCGAAGAGCAGGGAGCGAAGAGCGAAGAGCCAAAGGGAAGGTGGTTGCTCTTCGCGCTTTGCCCTTTGCTCCTTGCTCCTTGCCGTGCGGTAAAGATGGCTTTTCAAGCGTGAGAGATGATTTTGCATGAGTGAAAGATGACTTTGATCGTGTGAAAGATCGCGTTGCGCGAGTGGGAGATGGTTTTGCTCGCGTGAGAGGTCGTTTTGTGCGAGTGAAAGATCGCTTTGACTGCGTGAAAAATGGTTTTGTCTGAGTGCAAGCTCGTGTTGACAGCGTGAGAGATGGTTTTGTGCGGGTGAAAGATGGCTTTGATTAGAAGAGAGACTCTTTTACCCGCTAAAGTTTCCCTTAATTCTAATTGCGCTTTGGTGAGATCAGGTGTAGAATCGTCGCCATCAAGGAAAGCCATCCTGTTCAACTAAGCTCTAAAGCTTTCCGCGCAAACTACCGCCGCAAAGTCCCGTAGATCATTGGCAATCAATGCCCCAGATTTGGAGGTATTATGGACAGCTTAGAGACCCGACGTTTCGAGATGTTCAGGCGGGTCCGCGACTTCGGCACGGCGCACGCATCTGATTTCCCGGCGCAGACGCTCGGGAACGAACTCTTCAACATTGTCAAGAACGTGGTCACCGAATTGGATAATCAGGCGACCAACCAATCTTCCGGCCTTAACACATCACTCGAAGGGACGGCGACTAAGGCCGTCAGCCGGGCCGCCTTGTTCGATGATGTGGCGGCCATCAATCGCACGGCTCGTTCGTTGGCTTATGAGACGCCGGGGTTGGAGAACAAATTCCGGTTGCCACGCAGAGGCAGGGATCAAGAACTGCTGACCGCGGCCCGAGTCTTTGCCGCCGACGCGGCCCCGTTGGTGGCGGCCTTTGTTCGGCACGAAATGCCGGCGGATTTTCTGGACACGCTCAATGCGCACATCACACAGTTTGAGCAAGCGCTCAGCCAGCAGTCGAATGGGACGGAGGCACGGGTCGCTACGACGGCGGCGATCGATGCGGCGATTGACCGCGGAATGACTGCTGTCCGGCGACTGGATGTAGTCGTCAAGAATAAGTTCCAAGATGATCCGGCTACCCTCGCGGGGTGGGCGACCGCCAGCCATACCGAACGCACCGCACGCGCGGCTGCGGCCGGGTCGGGTGAGCAGCCGCCTGGACCGGTCGAGCCGCCGATGCCGTAATTGTGCGCGCCACGCTATACTTTGCACGGTGACAACCGAGACTTTTTTCACCACAGAGGACGCAGAGGTCCACAGAGGGATTTGGCTTTCCTCTGCGAACCTCTGTGCCCTCTGTGGTGAAAAAGTTTCACCTATGGCCGCGCGCAGTATAAGAGCAAAGCGCTAAGCGGGAAGAGATTTCGCTTGGCTCCTTGCGCTTTGCCCTCGCGGCCTACTGATCGACAAGGTAAAGCGACGGTGAGGGAAACAGAGTAATAGACCGCGGATGACGCGGATCAAGCGGATCAACACGGATCAGAGTCCCTGAATCAATCCGCGCACATCCGCACGATCCGCCTGATCCGCGGTCTATAGGGCTGGCTTCCAGTGTGACTTTATTTGTGCCAGGGTTGCCTGGTCTGATTTAGCGAAGGCTAGGATTGGTCATTGACCGGATATCGCATTCCTGAAGGTTTTGAATTCGAGTGGGATGAGAGGAAGAATCGTGCCAATCAGGCCAAACATGGAGTATCCTTTCAGGAAGCGGCTACCGTCTTTGCTGATCCACTCTCGCTGGCTACACCCGACGATGAACCTGCGACCAGCGAAGCGCGATACCACATCATCGGCTCATCGGTTTTCAATGAACTCCTGACCGTGACTTACACCGAGCGCCGGGGGAGGATTCGCATCATCAGCGCTCGCAGACCAACGCGGCGCGAACGGAGGGACTATGAGGAAGGAAGTTGATTTCAGTCACGGGGTGCGCGGCAAATACGCCGGCCGGCGTCTGCGGATCGTCGGCGATCCGAAAATGGCGCGACCGAAGGCTGGCGACCGACGCTACGTCGTCACGCTGCCCGGCGGGGTCGAATTTGATGTCTATGCTCGCAATAAAGCCGCGGCGCGACAAGCGGCCTGCGACTATTTTGGCCGCCCGCATCTACCTAGAGGCACAAGGATCGCACTGGTGGCTCAGCCAGTAGCGGAATCCGCTCAGGTTACCGCCATCGGTGAAACGGCAATAGTCGTTTTGCCGAAAAGAGTTCTCCGCAAGCTGAAAGCACAGTTTGGTGATACCCTCTACTTTGTCGAAACTCACAACGGAATTGAACTGACCTCCGAACACCTCATGTCCGAAGCCCTTAAAAAGCCGGCTTGAGTGAACCATCAATAACTCACTAATATCGGCCGCGGATGAGGCAGATTGAGCGGATCGAAACGGATCAGAGTCCCTGAATCAATCCGCGCACATCCGCGTCATCCGCGGTCTATCTCGCTTCATAGGTTATCAACCTGGACTAGAAATATGTACATCCTTGGCATCAATGCATACCACGGCGACGCTTCGGCCGCCATCATCAAAGACGGGGAACTCATCGCTGCGGTCGAAGAAGAACGCTTCTCGCGCGTCAAACACTGCGCCGGCTTTCCCACGCTCGCGATTCAGTATTGCCTGAAGGCCGCCGCCGTCACGCCCGCCGAACTCGACCACGTGGGCCTCTCCCGCGACCCGTCGGCCCACTTGCACAAAAAGGTCTTGTTTTCCGTCAACCGGCTGGCCACTCAAAGGGGAGCCCTGTCGGACAAGATCAGCCACCTGGCCGACCGGCTGACGAACGCCGCGAAGGTGCGCGACCTGAGGGAAGAACTGGCCAAGGCATTGGGAGTGCCAAGGACCGCGTTCAAGGCCGAGTTTCATAACGTCGAACACCATAAGGCCCATATGGCGAGTTGCTTCCTGATCTCGGAGTTCGACCGGGCGGCGATCCTCTCGATTGATGGGTTCGGTGACTTCATCAGCACCATGTGGGGTTATGGGGAAGGCGATAAGATGGAGGTCTACGGGCAAGTGGAGTACCCGCACTCGACGGGGATCGTCTACACGGCCACGACACAGTACCTCGGGTTCCCGCACTACGGGGACGAGGGGAAGGTGATGGGCCTGGCACCTTACGGGCGGCCACGCTACCTGGAGGAGTTCCGCCAGATCATCCGCACAGAGGAGGGCGGAAGGTTCAAGCTCAACCTGGACTACTTCCTACACCATGCGGAAGGGGTCGAGATGTCCTGGGACAACGGCTCACCCAAGCTCGGGCGCATCTACTCGGATAAATTGGTCGAGACCTTCGGCCCGGCACGCCCGCCCGGATCAGCACTTGAGACAAAGCACGAGGACATCGCCGCGTCGCTGCAAGCCCGTCTTGAGGAGGTGAGTACTCACATCCTCAACCACCTTCACCAGAAGACCGGGAGTCGGCGCCTTTGTCTGGCCGGAGGCGTGGCTTACAACTCGGTGATGAACGGCAAGATTCTCTTGACTACGCCTTTCGAGGAGGTCTTTATCCAGCCTGCCGCCGGCGATAGCGGGACTGCGGTCGGGGCGGCTTACTACATTCATCATGTCTTGCTGGATCGGCCCCGCTCCTTCCGTATGGAGCATGCTTACACCGGTCCGGAATACAGCGGCGGTGAGATCGAGCAGGCGCTGAATAAGAACGGGCTGAGCTACCGGGCGCTCGATGATGCGGAGGTGGCGCGCGAGGGGGCGAAGGCAATTGCGGAAGGCAAGATCGTCGGGTGGTTCCAGGGGAGAGTGGAGTTCGGCCCCCGCGCTCTGGGCAACCGCAGCATCGTCGTGGACCCGCGCCGGGCCGAGATGAAAGACACCCTCAACGCTCGGATCAAGAAGCGGGAAGGCTTCCGCCCGTTCGCGCCTTCGATCCTTGAGGAGCGGGTGGGGGAATACTTCGAGCAGGAGCACCCGTCGCCGAACATGCTCATGGTCTACCAGATCAAAGCGGACAAGCGGGCCGTCATCCCGGCGGTGACGCACGTGGACGGGTCGGGGCGATTGCAGACAGTTTCGAGTCACCGGAACCCACGGTACTATCAACTGATCAGTGAATTCGACAAGTTGACGGGTGTGCCGGTGGTGCTGAATACCTCTTTCAATGAAGACGAGCCCATCGTTTGCACCCCCGAGGACGCGATCAATTGCTTTCTCAGAACGAGGATGGATGTGCTGTTTTTGGGGAATCACATGGTGGAGCGTTGATCATCTACGGTAGACCACGTTGGGACAGGCAATGGACCGCGGATGACGCGGATGCGGCAGATGTACGCGGATAGATCAAGAGGAAAATCCGCTTTGATCCGCTCGATCCGCGTCATCCGCGGTCTATCGAGTCGGGGATCAGTCTATGGCTTTGAATAGTGGGCCCTACGCGGCCCTGCTCCTGAAAGAAGTATTTGATCAGCCCGCCGGAAAGGGCGAGCTGTTGTTGCCGCTGGCTTTGTCCTATCTGCTCTCCGCACACATCCGGTTTTATTTCCCCATGCCGGCGGAAGCCTCGCGGCTGATCGACGCGGCGTTTGATGAGGTCCTCAACGGTTTTTATTTAGAGAGCAAGGGCATCCTCTACGCCAAGGGCTGCGACTTCGAGCAGGCCACGGGAATGCTGGAGGGCGCGGACTTGTTGATTACGACCGACGAGCGGGCGGAGGCCAGGAGCCGCGAAAAGCAATTGCCCTGCGTCTTCATCGTGAAAGGCAAGGACGGGAGGTTGCTGGCAAAACTGCGCTACCACGAGAGGATCGAAGACGGTCAACTGAGACAGCAAGTGGCCGGGTGTGCTCAGCTCATCAACATTCTCTCCGGCAACTTGATCAGTAAGGGACATTTCTCGCTGTCATGGTAGATTATGAATCAGTCCCGCGAGCGGTAGCGAGCGGGTGCTTCCGCAATCGGCCTGATCTCGGAGTCACGCTCGCTACCGCTCGCGGGACTGATCCGGCGTCTTCCATACATCAAACAGTAACAAGCTGCCCCAATCCAAGCTGGCAAAGGCATAAGTATGGCAAAGATACTGCTGCACACACTGACATTCTCCCCCGACGGGACTTCAACCGCCTACCTGGTGACTGACCTCGTCCGCCAGTTGAAGCGCCTCGGCCATTCGGTGACGGTGCTGACGACCACTCCGCACTACAATTTAGATCAGGCGGCGATCGATCGCCAGCCGATGCGGAAGCTCTGGTGCGGGCTCGTCTACCGGAGTGACTGCGACGGCATCCCGGTGTTTCACGTCAAAATGCCGATGAAGGGCGGGCGCGTGACCTCGCGCCTGCTCGACTACGTCCGTTTCCACATCATCTCGGTGCTGGCGGGCCTGTTGATGGTCGGCGCTTACGACATCATCATCGCCCCCTCACCGCCTTTGACCATCGGCATGGTCTCCTGGCTGCTGGGCGTGCTGCGTCGCGCCCCTTCCGTCTACAACGTCCAGGAGATCTATCCCGATTTCGCGATCAATCAGGGGCTGATGCACAGCCCGCTGTTCATCGGCTTCACGCGCTGGATCGAGCGATTCGTCTACCGGCGCAACACGAAGATCGTCCCCATCTCGGAGTGGTTCAGCCAGACGATCCGCGAGCGGGTGGGGGCGGACGAAAAACTCTGCGTCATCCCGAACTTCGTCGACACGGAATTCAACCGGCCCCTGCCGCGGGTGAACCAGTTTGCGGAAAAGCATGGGCTGGTCGATAACTTCGTCGTCCTTTACGGCGGGAACCTGGGCCTGAGCCAGGATTGGGAAGCTTTCCTCTATGCGGCAGCAAAGCTCGCGCACCTCCCGATCACCTTTGTCATCACCGGCGACGGAGTGCGCCGCGAATGGCTGGAGGAAGAGATCAAGAAGCGGGGCCTTGAGAACGTGAAGCTGCTGGGCTACCAGCCGCGGGAACTCGTGCCGCTGATCTACGCCAGTTGTGACATCAGTACCATCCCCATGAAGTCTGCTTCGACTCTGGATACCTTCCCCTCGAAGATTTATACCATCATGGCCTACGCCAAATCGGTCATTGTTTCGGCTGACGAAGACTCGGAGCTCAGTTGGATCGTGAAACAGTCGGGTTGCGGCCGCGCGATCCCGCCCGAAGATCCAGAGGCGTACGCCGAGGCGGTCTACCAGGCTTATCTGGAGAGAGACTCTTTATCTGCGGAGGGAGCACGGGGACGCCAGTTTGTAGAGCAGGGGTACTCCAAAGAGGTTGCCGCCCGGAGGTATGACGACCTGATTCAACAACTGGTGAATAACGGCAGAGTCGCCCCGGCTTACTCTCTCGAAGTGAACGGTGACTGAATGGCGCCAATTCCCCAAGTCGATAGTGCTCCAAGTTGTTAGCTCATCCTATCAATCAAACATGATGGTTTGCAGTTGAACCTGGCCTTTCTTTGCGCCTTTGCGCCTTTGCGAGAGATAGTTTCTCGCAAAGGCGCAAAGGCGCAAAGAACACGCACAGGTGAAAGCCGCTATAATAAAAGAAGAGTGTAGCTCCGGAAGAGAAGCCGACCTTCAACCGGCCCGAACCGATCACTAACTGACATAAACTTCGACAACCTAGCTAGGAGGTTTCACCCCATGGGATCGACCAATTCGGCCACTGCTTTACGCCGGTCTCCTGTCATTCAAGCGCCGGCGATCACCGCGGTCAGGGTCAAGGAGCCGCTGCTCAAGCGGCCCATCGATTTCTTGCTGTCCACTTTGATGCTCGCCCTCTGCATGCCGCTTTCTTTACTCATCGCCATCGCCATCAGGCTGGAGGATGGGGGGCCAGTCTTTTTCCGCCAGGAGCGGTGGGGGTGGGGGGGCCTTCCTTTCAGAGTCTATAAGTTCCGCACGATGGTTCCCGACGCCGATCAAAAGTACGGCCTGAAGGAGGCCCGGGAGAAAGACCACCGGATCACTAAAATGGGGCGGTTGTTGCGGGCCTCGGGATTGGATGAGCTCCCGCAGTTGATCAACATTTGTAAGGGAGAGATGAGCTTCGTCGGCCCGAGGGCCCTGGCCGTCGGGGAACTGGTCGCGGACGGGAATGGCGGGCACCAAAGCTACGAGCACGTCCCCGGTTTTCGCGAGCGGCTGGCCGTGCGGCCTGGGCTGACCAGCCTGGCGACGATCTTCATCCCTAAGGATTCGACCCGGCGGCGCAAGTTCCGGTATGACCTCCTCTACATCCGCCGCCTTTCCGTCAGGCTTGACCTGTACCTGATCGCCCTCTCTTTCTGGATCAGCTTCCGGGGTAAGTGGGAGACGCGGGGAAGTAAGGTGTAAGTCTGAGGGCAAGAATACTGAGAGGTAAGCATTTTCCATTTTCCATTTTCCGGCACTGATGCAATGATTGTTGGGAAAAAGGCCATTAAGCTATTGAACAAGTGGGACTAAACCCCAGTGATTAAACTGCACATTTATAGCTTTGCCTTTTTGGGCTCAATTC
>Ga0070707_100000243_pt1 | contig 54319 bp, 60 predicted proteins | sample KBSK5502metaG_FD_65468 | JGI IMG/M metagenome (GOLD analysis project Ga0070707, IMG submission 65468) | Corn, switchgrass and miscanthus rhizosphere microbial communities from Kellogg Biological Station, Michigan, USA - KBS K5-50-2 metaG | ecosystem: Host-associated > Plants > Roots >... | reverse complement strand
ACCGACGGTCTGGATCTTTTCAGCGTCCTCGTCAGGTATCTCCATTCCGTATTCTTCCTCGAACGCCATGATCAATTCGACCAGGTCGAGGGAATCCGCATTCAGGTCGTCGACGAATGAGGCGTCGGGCGTGACTTGCTCCGGGTCCACGCCGAGCTGTTCGGCGATGATGCCCTTGAACTTCTCGTAACTGTTCCCGTCCATCCGACTCCCCTTTTGGCTAGTGCGAGTGCGGTCAAATTCTAGACGAAGCCCGGGCCAATCGTCCTAGATTGGCAGACCGCCGTCAATGCCTAAGACCTGGCCGGTGATATAGCCGGCAGCCCGCGAAGCCAGGAAGACGATCGCCGGAGCGACGTCGTCCGGGGTCCCGATCCGCGGGATGGCCGCGGCCTGCCGGGCGCGTTCGAGGAGCTCGGCCGGCAGCCCGCTGGTCAGCTCGGTCGTAATGAAGCCCGGGGCGACGGCATTGACCGTGATATTGCGGGAACCGACCTCCTTGGCCAGCGCCTTGGTCAGGCCGATCAAGCCGGCCTTGGAGGCGCTGTAGTTCGCTTGCCCGGCGTTGCCCGCCACGCCGGCGAGCGACGATACGTTGACGATCCGGCCATATCGCTGTTTGAGCATAGGCCGCAACGCCGCCTTGCTGGCGAGAAACGCGGCTTTCAGGTTCGTCTGGATGACGATGTCCCAATCCGCCTCGCTCATCCGCATCACGAGGGTGTCCCGGGTCAATCCGGCGTTGTTGACCAAGACGTCGAGCCGGCCCCAGCGCTTCACGACGGCCTCGACGGCAATCCCCGGCGCCGTGCTGTCGGCGAAGTCGGCCTGCACCGCCATCGCCTCGTGGCCCTCATGGGACAGCTCCTTGACCAGGGAGTCCGCCTCCGACTGGCGGCTCCGGTAGGTGATCGCCACGGTTGCACCGGCCTGCGAGAACAGCGCCGCGGTGGCCCGACCGATGCCGCGGCTTCCCCCGGTGACCAGGACGACCTGATCCTCAAAGCCGTCAGCCGACATGGATGGTCTCGAGCAGGGCATTCATGCTGGCCAGATCTTCGATATTGTGGACCACCGCCCCCGAGAGGATCTTCTTGACCAGCCCGGTCAGCGTCCGCCCCGGACCGACCTCGACGTAGGTGTCGGCGCCGAGCTGCTGCAAACGCTGGATCGACTGCGTCCAGCGCACCGGGCCGGTCAGCTGGCCGACCATGAGCGGGCGGACCTCGGTCGGATCCTTATGGACCTCGGCATCGGCATTGAAGACCTGGGGTCGACGTAATCGGCGGAGCGGGATCTTTTCCCAGGCGGCGGCAAACACCCGGGCCGCCTGGACCATCAGCGGCGAATGGAACGCCCCGCTCACCGGCAGCCGGACCAGGCGCTTCGCTCCCGCGGCTTGCAGCTGCGGGCTCACGGCGCGGAGGCCACCCTCGCTCCCGGAGATCACCACCTGGCCCGGCGCATTGTAGTTGGCGACGACGACCAGGCCCGCGCTCGCGGTGCAGACCTGCTCTACGGCGCTATCGGGGAGGCCCAGCACGGCGAGCATTCCGCTGGCCGCCGGGGCGGCCACGGACATCGCGCCTCCGCGCGCACGCACCGCCGCCAGCGCATCGAGGGGGTCGAGCGCCTCGGCCGCCACCAGGCCGGCAAACTCGCCCAGGCTATGACCCGCGACCAGCGACGGACTGAATCCCCTGGAGGCGATCAGCCGAAGCAGCGCCAGGCTGTGAAACAGGATGGCCGGCTGGGCGTTTTCCGTCGCCTGCAACTCGGCCTCCGGTCCCTCCAACATCAGCCGGCCGAGCGGCATCTCGAGGCGGTCCTCCGCCTGGCGGAGGAAGTCGGCCGAGCCCGGGTCGCGCGCCAACTGGTCACTGGCCATCCCGACGAATTGGGCGCCCTGGCCTGGAAACAGGAAGGCGACGGTGATCGCGTCAGACCTAGTCGGTCTTGATGACTTCGCGCCCGTCGTAGTAGCCGCAGTTACCACAGATCGCGTGCGGCCGCTTCGGCTGGTGGCACTGCGAGCATTCGACAAGGTGCGGGCGCTTCAGCGCCAGGTGGGCGCGGCGGTCACCCTGGCGGGCATGGGCGTAGCGCGTCTTTGGGAGAGCCATGAGCAGCCCATTATAAGGGGACGCCGCGGGCCGAGCCACGCTACCGCCCGGTGATGACCTCGACTTCCCTGGCCGGCTTGACGGGCGCCGTGCGAAGCGCCTCGACGCCTTTTTTGACGGTGGCGACGGTCCGCAAGAGCTGGGTCTCGAGTGACTGCATGACCTCCCAGGCGTAGCGGTCCGCCGCCCGGCGGGTCTCCTCCGCTTTTAACGACGCCTCTCGGAGCATCGCCTCGGCCTGCTTCTCGGCACGCTTGACCAGGTCGTGCTGGCCGATCATGGTCTGGGCACGTTCGCCGGCCTTGCTCACGGTCCGCGCCGCCTCGGCTTGCGCCTCCGAAAGCAGGCGCTGTTGCTCCTGGAGCGTCCAGCGGGCCTGCTTGATCTCGTCCGGCAGGCTGAGCCGGAGATCGTCGATACAGGCGAGTGCCTCTTCCTGGTCGATGACGACGGTGCGTGTCAGCGGGATCTGGCGGCTGTGGGCGATCAGGTACTCGAGGCGATCGATCGCTTCATGGATGTTCATGCGTGTGCTCCTTCAGGATCGCGGGATGTCCCGCGGGTGAGACGTTCCTTGAGCGGTCCGACGACGTTGGCTGGGACGAATTCTGAGATATCGCCACCGAATTCGGCGAGCTCTTTGATCAGGGTGGAGCTGAGAAAGAGGTGGCGCAGGCTGGTCGGAATGAAGACGGTGGTGACCTCCGGTTCGAGCCGGCGGTTCATCAACGCCATCTGGAACTCACTCTCGAAGTCTGACACGGCGCGCAGCCCGCGGACGATCACCCGCGCGCCCACCTGCCGCGCGAAGTCGATGGTGAGGCCACGGAAGGTGCTGACCTCGACGCCCGGGCGCTCGCCGAGACTCTCGCGGATCATGGCCACGCGCTCTTCGGTCGTGAACAGCGGCTGCTTGGCGGGATTCTCGAGGACCGCAATCACGACCTGGTCGAAGATCCGAGCAGCTCGGTCGACGATATCGAGGTGACCGTGGGTCAGCGGATCAAAGCTGCCCGGATAGAGCGCGGTGATCACGTGTACCTGAAAAACGTGAGCCGGGTGGTGCCGTAATCCCGGTCGCGCACCGGCGTCAGCCGTTGCAGCGGTGGCAATGGTTGGTTGCGATGGTGTTCGACCACCAGCAGCGCCTGGTCTCGGAGCGGCCCGCGATCGAGCGTCTGCAGCGCCACCGTCAGCGCGCTGCCGTCACGGTAGGGCGGGTCGAGGAGAAGAAGGTTGTAGGTGGCGAGGTCGCCCGCGTGCGCCCTCAACCAGTCGATGGCATCGGCACTTGCCACGTCGCCCTGCTGGGCGAAGCCGGTTGCGGCCAAATTCTCCGCGACGATGTTAGCACAGGCTCGGTCGCTTTCTACGAAGGTTGCAGAGGCGGCGCCGCGCGATAACGCCTCGATGCCGAGCGTCCCGGCGCCGGCAAAAAGATCGAGAACCCGCGCACCGCGTATGCTGTCGCCGATGATGTTGAACAAGGCCTCGCGGACCATTGACGTGGTGGGACGCGTCGACCGACCCGGCGGGGTCTTGAGTCGACGGCCGCGACTGGTCCCCGCCGTGACGCGCGTGGCCGGTCCGGACATGCCATGAGTAAAGCAGGCGAGACCGGCCGGGTCGTCGGTGCCGGCAAAGGAGCCGCGGCATAGTCGTCGTCGACGCCATCCTCGGCATCGTCCTGGTCCTGGTGCTCCCGCTCGCCGCCGGGATGGCGATGGGGCGTCTGCTAAGCATGCTGCGGCCGATTCCGCCCGCGGTACCACCACCCAAGGTCAGTCCAGAGCGAACACCTGACGATACGCCGAAAGCTGGCGGCGGAGCGCCAGCTCGCCGTCCAAGGTCGGGTCGCGGTCCAAGAGGCGGACGGCCTCGCTCTGGGCGTCGCTGATCAACACGGCGTCGAGCAGGCTCGCCATCTTGAAGTCCTTGCCATGCTGCCGGTAACCAGCCAGGTCACCCCACCCGCGTAGCTCGAGGTCGATCTCGGCAAGGTCGAAGCCACTGTTGTTCATGACGACGGCCTGGAGGCGCTTGAGCGACTGCGGATCCTCGGCATCCGTGAACAGCAGGCACCACGACTCCTCCGATCCCCGTCCCACACGGCCGCGGAATTGATGGAGCTGCGCCAACCCGAATCGATCGGCGCCCTCGATCATCATGACGGTGGCATTCGGAATGTCGATGCCGACCTCCACCACCGACGTCGAGACCAGGATGGCGACCTCGCCCCGCTGGAACCCGGACATCACCGCCTCTTTCTCCGCCGATTTGAGCCGGCCGTGAAGCAGTGCGATGCGGGACGCGAGCTCCGGAAAGACGTCCCGCTGCAATTTCTCGAGCTCTTGGGTGGCCGAGCGGACGCCCAGCTTGTCGGACTCCTGGATGAGGGGGCAGATGACGAACACCTGCCGGCCGGCGTTGACCTGCTTGCGGATGAAGTTGTAGGCATCGGCCCGCTTCTCGGGCGGAACCAGGCTGGTTTTGACCGGCCGGCGCCCGGGCGGCATCTCGGCGAGGATCGAGATGTCGAGGTCACCGAAGAGCGTCAGCCCAAGGGTCCGCGGGATCGGCGTTGCGGTCATCGACAGAAAGTGGGGCGTGCGCTCGCCTTTCTGCCGCACCGCCAGACGCTGACCGACACCGAAGCGGTGCTGCTCATCGACAACCGTTAGCGCCAGGTCTTTGAACTGGACGCCCTCCTCGATCAGCGCATGCGTCCCAACGAGGACCGGGAGCTGTCCTTCGGCGAGCGACGCGAGCATCGGTTTTCGTGCCGCGGCCGGGGTGCTGCCGACCAGGAGCCCGACGTCGACCTGGAACGGGCCGAGGAGCGATTGGATGACATCGGCGTGCTGGCGCGCGAGGACCTCGGTGGGCGCCAGCAACACGGACTGAAAGCCGGCATGGGCGACGTGATGCATCGCCATTGCCGCGACCACCGTCTTCCCCGACCCGACATCACCTTCGAGCAGCCGGTTCATCGGCTGGGGGCGGGCGATGTCCTGCAGGATCTGCCAGGCGGCGACCCGCTGCGCGTTAGTCAGCCTGAAGGGCAGGGCCTTGACGAAGCCGCGCGCGGCCGGCTCGTCGAATGGAACGGGCTGAGCGGTCAGCGCCTTCCGGGCCCGCTTGGCGAGCTGCGCCGCGAGCTGCAAGACAAACATCTCCTCAAAGGCGAGGCGCTCCCGGGCGCGCTCGAGCGATTGCGCCGACTCGGGAAAGTGCACCTGCCGCACGGCCGCCGAGCGCGAGAGAAATCCGCGGCGCGCGAGCAGCTCCAACGGAATGAACTCTTCGAGCTCATCGGCGTATGGAAGTAAGGACTGGATCTTGGGCCGCAGCCATCTCGAGGTGAGCTTTTCGGTTTCGGGATAGACGGGCACCAGGCGGGCGGCATGCTTGGGGTCGCCCGATGCCCGTTCGTAGTCCGGGTTCTTCATCACGAGCCCACCATTGAGCTCGACTTCGCCCGCCAGGAAGATTTCATCGCCCGCGTGCAGCTGATTGGCGAGGAAGGGCTGGTTGAACCAGACCACATTCAACGTTTTTCCGGAATCGTCGGACACCACCGCCTCCGCGAGCTTCATGCGCTTGTAGCGGGTCTCCCGCGCGCCGATGTGGTAGATCCGTCCGCGAACGGTCGTCTTCATGCCGGGACGGATGGAGGCGATCGGCGTGATGCTTGAAAAGTCTTCATGCTTGCGCGGGAACAGTAAGAGGAGATCGCGAAGCGTTCGCACGCCGATGCGCTCCAGCCGTTCCTCGTAGATATCGCTCACCCCCGTGAGCGCGGTGACGGGGTCGTCCAGGGACGGGCCCCGCACCACGCGAAGCCGCGGTCCGCTCACGCGACCAGGTAGGTGAAGCCGATCACGCCGGGACCGGTGTGCGTCCCTAGGACGGCACCGATCTCGGTGAGCAGAATGTCCAGGCCAGGATAACTCGCGGCAACCCGTTCGCGGAGCTGCTCCGCGTCCGCCGGCGCGGCGCCGTGCATGATGGCGAGCTGGCTGACGTGGCCGTCGCGTTCGAGCAGCTCCACCAGCCGGGTCAGCGCCTGCGGCCGGCCGCGCGCTCGTCCAAGCGGGACGACCTCGCCATCCTTCAGCTGGAGGATTGGCTTCACATTCAGCAGTGACCCCAGCAAGGCCCGCGCCTTTCCGATCCGGCCGCCGCGCTCGAGGTAGGTCAGGGTGTCCACCACGCAGATGACCCGAGCCCTGGGCACGAGCGCTCGCAGGCGTTCCGTGATGGTGGCGCGATCCCGGCCCGCCCTGGCCAGTTTTGCACCTTCCAGGGCCATGAAGCCGAGCGCCATCGAGGTGCTGAGTGAATCCACGACCTCGATCGCCTGTTCATCCACGCCCTTGGCCGCCATCAGCGCCGCGTTGTAGGTCCCCGAGACCTTGCTGGAAAGGTGGACCGACACGATCTCATCGCCGTTCTGCCGGAGCGAGCGAAAGGTCTCTTCGAAGACCCCAACCGCCGGCTGCGAGGTGCGCGGCAACTGGGAGGAGGCCTTCAGTCGACGGAAGAACTCGTCCGCGGTCAAGTCCACGTGGTCGCGGAAGACCTCGTCGCCGAAGTGGACGTTGAGCGGCACCACCGTGATACCAGCGGCCTGCTGCTGTTCGGGCGTGAGGTCCGCGGTCGAATCCGTAACGATCCGGACCACCAGTGGAGTATAGCCAGCGGTTCGTCCTGATCACGGTCGGGCAACGGCCGGGTTTCGTTACGTTGGGCGCAGCAAAGCTTGATAAACCTATAGATGCGATGGCGCTCCCAGGACATGTCGCGGTCGGCGCACGGCTGAGCGCCGGCATCAACTCGCGACGGAATCAGGCCCTGATCCTTACGGGCTTTGTCGGTTTCCAGGCGCTCGATTCCTTCACGACTCATCTCGGTTTGGCCCTACAGCATGAGGAGCTGAATCGGATCATGGCGCCGTTGATCGCTACTCGCGGGGAGCTCCTCACTTACGCCGTGAAGGGCACGGCGATCGCGGTGCTGCTCGCCATCCTGATGCTTATGCATCGGCGGAAGCCGCGAGTCTGGCACGCGTACCACGTTGCCGCCTGGCTCAGTGCGGTGGGCGTGATCGCCAACGTGCTGCAGCTGCTCTAGCCGCTCTACTCGACAGCAACCGGGCCCGCCGGGCCCGCCGGCCCACGCGACCCGCGCCGGGGCCTCGCCCCACGCGACCCGCGCCGGGGCCTCACCCCACGCGAGCGGCGTGGAGTGCCACGCGAGCGTTTGAGAGGTTAGTGCGATGCGAGCGTTTGAGAGGTCAGTGCCATCCGAGCGTTTGAGAGGTCAGTGCGATGCGAGCGTTCCAGGCGTCATTCCACAGCAACGTCATTCCACAGCGACAATGTACGGATAGAGTGCCTGCTCGCCGGATTGCAGCTCGACCGAGGCACCTGGGAACTGTTTGACGACCGAGTTGACAAGGCTTTCCCGCTCGTCTTCCCGCGCATCGACACCCGCGTAAATCGTCACCGATCCCACCTTCCCCGCGTCGATCCGCTTGAGGACGGCCTGCACCACCTTTTCGGGGGACTGACCGGCCTCGACGATGCGGTCGTTGAGCAAGCCGATCACGTCGTTTGCCGCGATCTTCAAGCCGTCCACCTCACTCGCTCGGACGGCACGCGTCACCTCAATGGTTTGCACCTGGCTCAGGGCATGCGACATGGCCGCGGCGTTTCCCTCGAGGTCGGCGCTGAAGTCGAAGGCGAACAACGCCGCTATTCCCTGCGGCAGGCTGCACGACGGGACGACCCGGACGCGCTTGCGGCTCAGCTCCGCCACCTGCTGGGCGGTCATGATCACGTTGCCGTTGTTGGGAAGCAGTAAGACGTCGTTCGAGGGGACCGACTCGGTCGCGGCCAGGATGTCCTCCGTGGATGGGTTCATCGTCTGGCCGCCGCTGACCACGGAGTCGACACCGAGGCTTTCGAGGATCCGCCGGAAGCCGTCGCCGCTAGCGACCGCCACCAGCGCCAGGTGCTTGGTGCTGGCGGGACGGCGAATACGCTCGCCCTGCAACCGGTGATGCTGGGCGGACATGTCATCGACCTTCAGTCGGCTCAGCCGCCCGACGCCGCTGGCGTAGCCAATGACGACGGCCGGCTCGTGGGTGTGGACGTGCACTTTGATCGCCGAATCGTCGCCCACCACCAGCGCCGACTCGCCGTGCCGCTGAATTTCGGTTCGGACCTCGTCGACGGCCAGGTCCCCACCATTGATGATGAACTCGGTGCAGTAGCCCCACCCCGCTGTCGGCACGTCGACCTCTTTCGGCCGCGCGTGCTGGGTCGCCGGCCGCTCGAAGGTCGCCAGCGCCTCACCGCTCAAACGTTTGAGAAAGCCTTCGAGGATAAGCTGCAGCCCGAAGCCGCCGGCGTCGATGACCCCGGCCTGCTTGAGGATGGGGAGCTGCTCTGGCGTCCGCTCGACCGCGGCGGCGGCCGCCTCGCAGGCCGCCCGAACCACCTGCGTCAAGTCGCCGGTCTCGGCCGCCTTGGCCTCGGCACCGACGGCGGCGTCGCGGGCCACCGTCAGCATGGTGCCCTCGGTCGGCTTGATCACGGCCCGGTAGGCGACCTCCGCCCCTTCGCGAAAGGCCCGGGCCAGCCCGGTGCCGTCCACCGCGGCGCGGGGGCCGATCCCGACGGAGAAGCCGCGGAAGATCTGGGAGAGGATCACACCCGAGTTGCCGCGCGCCCCCATCAAGGCGCCGTGCGCGGCCCGCTTGGCCATCCGCGAGAGATCCGAATCGTCCTGGTCTCTGAGGTCGTCGACGGCGGCCTGGAGGGTCAGCAGCATGTTCGTCCCGGTGTCGCCGTCGGGGACAGGGAAAACATTGAGCGCGTCGACTTCATCGCGATTGAGCGTGAGCCAGGCCAACGAGCCCAGCAGCGCTTCCTTGAAGAGGCGGCCGTCACACTCGGTAATAGGCATGGTCGGCACGCCGGTCAGCGCCGGCGTCTCAGCTAGGTCCGCCGCTGACGTGGATCCCCTGGACATTTACGTTGACCTCGATCACCGGCAGGCCCAACGTCCGCTCAACCGAATAGCGGACCGCGTTGGACAGGTTATTGGCGACCTCCGACACCCGGGTGCCGTACTCGACGACGACGTAAAGCGAGACGGCGATGCCCTCCTCGCGGACCTCGACCTCGACGCCGCGGTGCAGCTTGTCCCGATGCAACCGCTCAGCCAGCCCGTCTCGCAGTCCCCGGGCGGCCATCGCGACGACGCCATAGCAGCCGGCGGCCGCATGGCCAGCGATCGTAGCGACCACATGGCGTGACACCTCGATCCGCCCGAGGTCTCTGGCCTGGATCAGCGTCCTCGGCGGCTTCCCGGTCCGCAGCGGGTTGGCCTTCGTCTTAGAGTCCATCGTGTGCTACTATGTGACGCTGATTTCGCCTTCATCATACGCGATGGCTGTGGAGGCATTAAAGCAATCCAAACACGATGGCACAACGCTGCGCGATCTGCGGTAAGGGGCCCCAATACGGGCATCACGTGAGCCACTCGAAGGTGCACACGAAGCGCCGATTCATGCCCAATTTGCACAAGGCGCGGGTCACCATCGATGGCCGTTCGCAGACGGCGCTGGTGTGCACCCGCTGCCTCCGCACTCAGGCCAAGTCCGCCTAGCTTGCGTTTTCGGCAGCGCTGACCGAGCCGGCCTGCCCGCAGGGTGACACCCACATCGTGACCGTGGTTCCCGGCTGCAGCCAGGGCTGGGCCGATCGCAACTCGGCATCGGAGGGTACCAGGTAATAACGGCCCCCGCCGCGCAGGGAGATGGTCCGTCCCTGCAAGACGTCGACTACGCCGGTGACCTGCAGGGGTAACGCCGTATAGCTCTCGGCGCTCAACAGGGCAAGCCAGGTGGTAAGCACCACGCCGGCTGTTGCTGCGGCAAGAAGGATCCGCCGGCCCAGGCCGCCCCTGGGGTCTTAAAGGGCGGCACATGCAAGGCCAGCAGGTGGAGCCCGATACTTACCGCCAGGGTGACTGCCACCCGGCCAATCCGGATGTCGTCGGACAAAAACCTCGCGACGACGCGCAGGGAGCGGCCCACGGCAACCGTCACAAACCATGTAACTGGCGGGTCGATCGATTTACAACACGCCGGAAGCCAAGAGGAGGATGCGCATGCAGAAGCCGCCGCAAATGTTGCCGACCCGGCTGGAGGAGGCCCAGGCGCCGGGCATCCGCTACCGGATCGACGGCGAGCTGGTGCCGGTCCTGCACACCTGGTTGGACGGGACGGTGCCCGTCTTCTTTGAGCACCACGTGGTGCTATGGAAAGACCCGCCGCTCAACATTGGCATTCGGGCGATGAAAGGGACATTCAAGCGGATGGTGGCGGGTATGCCGATCTTTCTCACTGAGGCACAGGGTCCGGGTGAGATCGCCTTTTCGCGTGACGGCGCGGGTCATCTGTTTCCTCTGCACTTGATGCCAGGTAAGGCCGTGCTGGTCCGCGAGCACCAGTTCCTGGCGGCCACCGGAAACCTGGACTACACCTTTAACCGGGTCAAGGGCGTCAGCAACATGTTGTTCGGCTCGACCGGGTTCTTCGTCGACCGCTTCAGCGCCTCGCACCAGGAGGGCGTGCTGTGGCTGCATGGGTACGGCAACGTCTTCGAGAAGGAGCTGGCCCAGAACGAGCAGATCGACATCGAGCCGGGCGGCTGGGTCTACCGGGATGAAAGCGTGCGCATGGATGTGCAGGTGTTCGGGCTGAAAACCGGCATCTTCGGTGGCGGGGGCAACATGATCTGGAACCGCTTCACTGGCCCCGGACGGGTCGGCATCCAGTCGATGTACCTGCACCTGCCGACCACCGAGTAAGCAGAAGCGCGAGGCAGCAGGCCGAGCCGCGCTAAGCGGCCTTCAGGCCGCCGCGCTTTCCGGCAATCAGCGGAGCTGGTCGATTGCGGCTTTCTTGCCCTGCGGGTGACTGAAGACGAAGCTTCCCGCGACCAGCACGGTGGCGCCGTTCGCGATCGATTGCCGCCCGGTCTCGGCGTTGACGCCGCCGTCGATCTCGATCTCCAGTTTGGGATTGAGCCGATCACGCAAGACGCGCGCCGCTTTGATCCGCTCAAGGCTGCCGTCGATGAACTTCTGGCCGCCCCAGCCGGGGTCGACGCACATCATCACCAGCAGGTCGGTGTCTTTGAGCACCGGCTCCAGCAGCGCCAGCGGACTCCCCGGATTCAGGCAGACCCCGGGACGCAGGCCGGCCTTGCGGATGCTGTCCAGGACGCGGTGGATATGCCGGGTCGCCTCGACGTGCACCGAGAGGCTGTTGGCCCCCGCATCGCGGAAGGCCTCGATCGTCCGCTCCGGGTTCTCGATCATCAGGTGAACGTCAAACGGCAGCTTGGCGTAGCGCCGGCAATGCTCCACGGTGCGAGGCCCGACGGTGATCGGCGGCACGAAATGCCCATCCATCACGTCGAAGTGCACCCAATCGGCGCCGGCCTGCTCGAGGGCGGCCACCTCCTCCCCCAACCGGCTGAAGTCGGCCGATAAGAGCGAAGGCGCGACCAGCACTAAGGGTGGGCCACTAACTGATGGTCGGGATGCTGATCGTCACCGGGGCGTCGAAGTCGTGATAGCTGATGACCACGTGCGCCGTGGCATGGATGCTGGAGCCGGCGGGCAACGGGCTGCCGGATGCCGGGGACGATCCCAGCGAGCCCATCAACTGGTTGAGATCGATGGTGTAGTCGGCGTCGGTGCTCACGCGGCGGACCAGGTGGTCGTCCTTGCCGAACCAGACCTCGACGGTCATCGTGCCGCTGTCGAGTACCTGCTTGATCGCGGCCAGCGCCTGCGGGTTCTTGACGGCGGCCTTGTCGAGGCTGGCGATCAACTTGTCCTTGTCAGGCGTCAGCCGGTAGTGATGCACGGCGGTGCCGTTGAGCGTGGTATCGCCCAGGTCCTTGATCGACTTCACGTTCATCAACAGCTGGTCGTACGAAAGCGGATCGGGCTGGCTGAACTGGCCGGTGATGCCGCCCGATTGCGGGGAGACCTGCCATTTGTTGCTGAGCGGGTTTTTCACGTAGGCTTTGCCATTGGCGACGATGACTTCGGTCGCCACCGACAGCCCGGACATTTTGGCGTTGATCACGGCGTGGTACCGATCGGGGAACTGTGCCTCCCCGCTACCGGTCAGGTCGAGCGATATCGACCCGGCTGCGGCGCCGCTCTGCCCGAACATCTGGCCCATCTGCGCCGGGAACGTCATCTTGACGTTGCCCTGGAGGTCGAACTTTGCCGAATGCAACTGGCTGGCGCGTTGCGCGGCGCTCGAGAGCGCCTGCTGTGGCGTCTCGGTCTTGGCCAGCGGGGAGGCGCACGCGGTCAACGCCAGCATCGTGAGCAGGGCCGCGAGGACTCGTTTCACTGGACTGCCTGAGTATATCGGCGCCGCGATCACAATTCCTTCGTGCCCGGAACGGGCGCGACCGGGTTAGGCGGGCGGAACGCTCACCGTTACCGGAGCGTTGAAGTCGTGGTAGTCGATCGTGGCATGGACGATGATGTGCACGGCCGCACCCGGCGGCAGGGTGAAGCCCGGCGGAAGTGCCTGCCCCGACGCCTGCATCACCTGGTTGAGGTCGATCGTGGCGTCGGTGTCGTCTTTGAACCGGTGTAGCAGGTGATCGTCGGTGCCGATCCAGACCTCGAGCTGCAGGGTACCGCTTTGGAGCATTGAGCGGACCAGGTCCTTGGCTTGCTGCGTGGACGCGAGGTCGGCCACCTTGTTTTTGTCGGGCACGATTTGGTAGTGGTGAACGGCGGCGCCATTGATGGTGGTATCGCCCAGGTCTTTCACGGACTGGGCGGTTTTCAGGATGGCGGCGCTCGAGAGCGGGTCCGCCCCGTTCGTGAACTGGCTGAGCGCGCCGGCACCCGAAGACTGGATGAAGGTGCCGCTCTGCGGATTCTTGACATAGATCTTGCCGCCGGCGATGACCATATCGGTGCTGACCGTCGTCGACCCGGTCTTCACCTGCACCGTCATCGAGGCCTGGTCGGGGAACTTGGCCTGCCCCTTCCCGCTCATGTCAAGGCTAAGGTTCGCCAGGGCCGCCCCCGCCGGCCCGAGGCTCTGGGTGAAGGAGGGCGGGAATTGCTCGAGGATAGTGGCGGTGATGTCGAACTTCGCCGAGTGCAGCTGGCTCATCTTGTCGCTGGCCGTGCTGACGACCTGTTGAGGCGTCTCGGTCGACTGCCCGACCGCGCCGCAGGCGCAGAGCACGAGAACCGTACACGCGGCGGCAAACATTTGCTTCATCGGCCATGCAGAGTATAGGTGGCGTCAAGCCACGCGGGTAACTCGTCAAGGCGGTCGATGACATGGGTCGGAGCGATCCCCGGGATTAGGATCGCCCCCGGATGCCGCAACCAGACCGCCGGAATGCCGGCGTTCAGCGCCCCGGCCACGTCGGTATCCAGTCGATCCCCGACCATCAGGGTCCTATCCAGCGAGACGCCCAGTCGCCGCGCGCCCTCGGCGTAGATCGCCGGATCGGGCTTGGCTTTTCCGAAATCCCGCGAGGTGACCAGTGCATCGATCAGACGTCGGATGCCCGCCTTTTCGAGCGCGTCCGCCAGCTCGGCGTCGCCTGAACCGACGGTGTTGGAGATGACGCCCAGGCGGTAGCTGGGTTTGAGCGCGGTCAACACCTCGAGGGCACCGGCGATCGGCGCGATCGACATCTCCCAGAGATGCTTGCCCGGCTCCTCGACCAGCAGGGTGTTGCCGGCGTCGAAGAAGACGCCGGCAAGCGGCTGCGGCATCAGGCGGGCGATGGGGCTGGCTGGAGCTGCCGGGCTCGGAGCTGGCCGCAGGCGGCGTCGATGTCGAGGCCGCGGGTGGCTCGGATCGTGGTCGAGATGCCGGCCGCCTGCAAGACGGCCTGGAAAGCATGGGCGCGCGGCCTGGACGGCGGCGCCAGCGGACTGCCTTCGATCGGATTCATGGGAATCAGGTTGACATGGCTGAGGCGGTGACGGACGACGGTGGCCAGCCGCCCAGCCTGCTCTACGCTGTCATTGACGCCCTCGAGCAAGACGTATTCGTAGCTGATACGGCGGCCGGTTCGTTCGGCGTGCGCGCGGGCCGCACCGACGATGGCGGCGATCGGATACTTACGGTTGACTGGGATCATGCTGCTGCGCAACTCATCGTCCGGGGCGTGCAGCGAGATCGCGAGATTGACCGGCAGTCCCTCGGCGCTGAGGCGCTCGATGAACGGCACCAGCCCGATGGTCGAGACCGTGACCCGGCGGGGGCTGAAGTTGAGGGTATCGTGCCGCGCCCAGCGGCGGATCGCCCCGACCACCGCGCTGTAGTTGTTGAGCGGCTCCCCCATGCCCATGAAGACGACATTGGTCAGCGAGCGCTGACCCTCGGCGAGATCGCGGCTGGCCGACAGGAACTGGTCGACGATCTCGGCTTCGGCCAGGTTCCGGTCGAAACCCGATTGGCCGGTGGCACAGAAGGCGCAGCCGATCGGACAGCCCACTTGAGAGCTGACACAGATCGTCGTCCGGGCGCGCGACCGGCTGGTGGCCTGGTAGTGCATCACCACGGTCTCAATGGTTCGTCCGTCGCCGAGCTTGAAAAGATATTTCACCGTCTGCCCGTGATCGGCCTCGCGCTTGAGGTGAGGGGTGACCGTGCTGAACGCATACGACCTGTCCAGCTGACGCCGCGCCGCGGAGGGCAGCGTGCGCATCGCGTCGAAGGACGGGGCCAGAACCTGCCAGAACCACTGGTGGGCCTGATCGCCTCGGTAGGGCGCCTCGCCCGCGTCCGTCAGGAGCGCACGGACGTCAGCAAGATCGGCCGTCGCAAACGCTGCGCGCTCAGTCGTTGCGGCGGTTTCCAAAAACAAGGGATGCGTAATAGAGCAAGGTCAGCAGGGCGCCGAACAGTGCCACCCAGTAGGTGAAGGCCGCGGCACGTAGCATGCGACGCGCACCCTCCTGCTCCTCTGGGAGGATCACGCCAGTGTCGGCCAGCAAACGAAGCGCTCGGTGGCTGGCATCGAGCTCGACCGGCGTCGTGATCAGCTGGAAGGCTACGACCGCGGCAAAGAGCAGCAGGCCGGCCAGCGCGACGTAAAAACCGATGGCGCTCCCGGTAAACGCCGAAAGGAGCAGACCGGCGATCACGATGAGCGGCCCCGCCTGCGAGCCAAGGTTGGCGGCGGGCACAAGGCCGGAGCGAAGCCGCATGGCAAAAAAGCCCTGACGGTCCTGTTGCGCATGGCCGATCTCATGAGCGACCACCGCTTCGGAGGCCACCGATGTGCCGGTGGCGACCTCGCGTGAGAGGTTCAGCGTCTTGGTGCGGGGGTCGTAGTTATCGCTCAGTTCCCCATCGATCACCTGGATGGTCACATCGCTCAAGCCGGCGCCGGTCAAGATGCGCCGGGCCACATCGACCCCACTCAGACCGCTGGCGTTGCGGACCCGCGAATAGCGCTGGTAGGTGCGCTTCACCCAGCTGCTCGCGATGAAGCCCAGCAGCATGATCGGCAGCGCGATGTAGAGGAAGTAGCTCCAGTTCCAGTAGAAAAACATCTGACGTATCTGGCGGAATTCTACCCAGCCGTGGGGTGTCTGCATGCCGCAGATTCGTCGACGAACCGCTGCTGAGCCGTGCTCATCTTTTCACGCTGCGTGAAAGGTTCCCGCGCGGCGGGTCGTTTCACCATCATCGGGGCCTAGCGCTCCGGAGAACCATGTTGGACGAGCCACAGCGACTCACCATGTCGGACGTTTTCAGCCTTTTCGGCCGCCATTCGGAGGATACGCGCTGGATCGCCTCGGCGGATTCGCAAGAATATCTGGCCGTCGTCCTTTATCTGGTACAGCGGAACAACGCCCGCTAAGGCACCCACCCTCTCCGCTTGTGATAGTATCTCTGTTAGTTTATCGACTCACTAGGTATCAAGATGTCTGAGAAACTCACGCTGAGCGAGCTTTTCGCCCTCTTCGGGCGAAGCACCGACGACACCCGCTGGGTCGGCTCCGCCGATTCCGAGGAGTACCTGGCGGTCGTCACCTATCTCGTCCAGCGCTCGAGCGCCCGCTAGTCGATTCCTGATCTGTTCGGGCCTCTTGGCCGTGAGCGGTCACAATCCCGCGACGATCGCGGAACGACCCGTCTGATTGCTGGTCGGTCCCACGTTATAACGCTCATACTCGGACGGCAGAGATCGCAAAGAGCGGGCAAAATGATTACCATTCTCGCGGCGCGGATCCGGGCCCTGATGGGCTGGCGCGAGACCGAACACGGCCAGGCCCTGATCGAGTATTCGCTGATCATGTGCTTGATCGTCGTCGTCGTGCTGGTCACCCTGATCGTGCTCGGCAACCAGGTGCGGAACACCTACTGCAACATCCAGGGCGCGGTCATCAGCGCCTGACCATCGCGATCTAGCCCTCTCGCACTTCAATCGCCGGGTTTCCCATCACGACCGTGCCGGGAGCGACGTCCCCGGCGACCAGCGACCCCCAGCGAACCACCGCCCCCTCCCCAACCGACACCCCCTTGAGGATGGTCGCTTTGCCCTGGACCCAGGCGTTGCGCCCGATGCGGATCGGCCGGCGAGTCACCGGCGCGCCGGCGTGGCGGCGGGCGGGACCGACCGCATGAAAGTCCGTATCGACAACCAGGCACGGCCCGAGGACGGCATCGTCGCCCACCAGGATGGCGCTTGCCGACATCAGCCCGGCACCATCGATTTCCACGCGATCGCCGATTTCGATCCGCGCATCCGCCCCAAAGGTCAACAGGGCTGTGCGGCCGGACAGGTTCCGCACCCGAACGTCCCGACCGAAGATAACCCGGCCCTGGCCGCGGATGCGCAGCCGCCACGGTCCCTCAAAACCCGGACCAAAGGTGTGACGCAGGTAACGAAGGCGCAGGTACAGGGTGCTCAGGCTCACACTGGTGGGGAGCTCTGCCCGGGAAGGGATTTGAACCCTTACAAGCTTGCGCTCACAGCCCCCTCAAAGCTGCGTGTCTACCAATTCCACCACCCGGGCGAGGGCCAACAGATTTTAGCCGCTTAGACCGCGCCGATGGGCCGACCGGCCCAATTCCGAGCCGCCGTGCCCCTCTCGGCTTGCCTCACGGCGGCGCGGAAAGCACCGCTCGCCCCCTTTTTTCGCCCACGAAGAAGCAAGGGCACGAGCCTGTAACAAGCGCCGTAATCCACCCTCTTTAAGGTGAGACCGAGTCCGGGCCGCGCCGCGGCTGATGTGACCCTGACGCGACAAGAGTCATCACATCGTAAAGAGGAATGGTAAGGAAATGCACGACGCGGGCCATATATCTTTGCCGGCTCTTCAGTCGGACCTGAGCCAGCAGCCGCAGGTCCAAATCCATGGTGGCCGGTCGGCAGCACGACGCGCGATGGCGGCCGGAAGAGAGGGGTTAAACATCGTCAACCGCTACCGGATCCTGATCGTCGACGACGATGCCATGGCGCGCGAGATCCTTAAGCGGATCCTCGAGCATGCCGGCTACGAAGTCATGACGGCCGGCAGCGGTCCCGAGGCACTGCGCAAACTCCATGAAGGCATCCCGCACCTGGTTGTCGTCGACCTGATGATGCCAGAGATGGACGGGTTCGAGCTGTGCCGCCGGATCAAGAGCCACCTCGATGTCCCGATCGTCATTTTGAGCGCGGTGGCGGCGGTGGAGAGCAAGGTCGAGGGGTTGCAGATGTATGCGGAGGACTACATCGTCAAGCCGTTCGAGAAAGAAGAGCTGGTCGCCCGCGTGCAGCGCGTGCTGCGCCGATACGGCGAATCCGCCGGCGTCGAGCAGCCGGAGGTCGTCATCGACCAGGATCTGCAGATCAACTTCGTGCAACACTGGGCTCGCGTGAAGGGGCAGCAGGTCACCCTGACGCCGACCGAGTCGAAGCTGCTCTTCCTCCTGGTCCGCAACGCCGGCCGCGTCGTCACCAACGAGACCCTGCTGGCTAAGGCGTGGGCGGGCGACGAGGAAGCCTACGAGGAGGGTCTGCGGGTGCACATCTCCCGCCTGCGCAGCAAGATCGAGCCCAACCCCAGCAAACCCGTCTACATCCAGACCAAGCGTGGGGTCGGTTATCGCTTCAGCGCCAAGGTCAACTATCCCGCGGGGCACGAGCCCATGGCACTGGCCGGATGAGCCTGCGCACTGTCGTACTGGGCCTCGTGGTGTTCATCCTCTCTTTCCCACTCTTCCTGCGCTAAGGAATATGGGCCGCGCCGTTTGTCGGAAGTGCTGGACCTGGCACCGCAGCGGCGAGTTCGATCATCCCCGCACCGGTCCGCTGAACGCCGTGCTTGCCTCGTGGCGATGGAACTAGACAACTAGACTCCTCTCCGTGACCCACGCGCTCGGACTTGGCTTCACCGTCTTTACGATCATCTTTCTGCTCGAGCTACCGGACAAGACTGCGCTCGCAGCACTTTTGCTGGCGACGCGGCATCGGCCTGTCCCTATCTTTCTCGGGACTGCCGCCGCCTTTGCCGTCCAGAGCGCGGTCGCGGTCGTTGCCGGTTCGCTCTTCGCTTTGCTGCCGCGAGAACCGGTGCGGATCGGCGCCGGCATCCTCTTCCTGCTGATGGCCGCGTTGCTCGTTCGACAGAACCTCAAAAAGACGGAGATCCAGGAGGAGCGCGAGGTCGAACGCGAGGAACGACGACATCGACGGCCGTTCGTGACCGCATTCACGGTCGTGTTCGTGGCGGAGTGGGGTGACCTCACGCAGCTCGCCACGGCCGCCCTGCAGGCCCGTTACCGTGAGCCGTTCGTGGTGTTCGTGGCCGCCACGCTGGCGCTCTGGGCGGTCTCCGCCATCGCCGTCACGCTCGGGAATCGCCTGGGGGCCTGGATTCCGGAGCGTCCGCTACAGTTCGCGGCGGCCGGCGTGATGTTGCTGGTGGCGATCGCGTTGATCAGCGGCGTCCTGGGATAGAGAAGGACGGGAATCAGCCCAAGCATGGACTCGCCGGGTTACCAGGGAAGATAGGCGGGCCCATCGCGTGCGTGTTAGGCGGCGCTCGACAGGTCGATCACTTCAGGCACCGCCCGCTGCGGAATGGTGAAGGTGAAGGTGCTGCCCTGGCCGGGTGTGCTCTTCACCCAGATGCGGCCGCCGTGCATTTCCACCAGTTGGCGGCAGATCGCCAGGCCTAAACCGGTGCCCTGGTACTTGCCACTGATGCCGCTCTTACCCTGTTGAAAGCTCTCGAAGATCCGGTCGACATCCTCGGCGGGTACCCCAATGCCGGTATCCCGCACGCTGATGCGCAGCTCCGCGCCCTGCCGCTCCGCCGTCACCCGCACGTTGCCGGACTCGGTGAACTTGATCGCGTTGCCCAGCAGGTTGAGCAATACCTGCTTGAGCTTCGGACCGTCGGCGAAGACACGGCCTACCTCTTCTGAAACCGCCGCGCTCAGGTCGAGCTTCTTGGTCTTCGCCAGCGAGCTGACGCTCTCGACGCACTCCGAAATCAGCGGCTCGACCTCGACCTCGCCGCGGTTCAGCTGCGCCTTGCCCGCCTCAAGCTTGGAGATATCCAGCAGGTCGTTGATCAGCGCCAGCAGGTGCTGCCCATTCTGGGCAATGATGTCCACGTCCTGGCGCTGGTCGCGGGTCAATACCCCGCCGTCACCTTCGAGCAGCAACTGTGAGAAGCCGAGGATCGAGTTCAGCGGTGTTCGCAGCTCGTGGCTCATGTTCGCGAGAAACTCGGCTTTGTGCTGGTTCGCGCGCTGCAGCTCCGCGTTCAGCGCGGTAAGCCGCGCCGTTTGTTCGGTGGCGAGATGAAAGAGGTGCGCCTCCTGGATGGCAGTCGCGGCATGCTGGGCGAACAGTGTGAGCAGCTCGATCGTGTTGCGGTCCAGCGGGCGCCGGTGATAGACGGCGAGCACGCCCAGTAGCTGGTCGCCGACCACCAGCGGAAAGCCGGCGAATGCCTGGACGCCTTCCTCTGACATCCAGGGGTTGAGCCCAACTTGCCGGTGGTTGGCCGGATCGTTGGTGACGATCGGTACGCGCAGTTCGGCAACCTGGCCGATCTCGCTCATCCCGCGCTCCACCCGTCCGGGGACCGGCGGCGGGTTGGTCGTCGTGTGGTGGCTGGCACGCCGCCAGAGGGCACCGTCGCTCGGCTCCAGCAGCCAGACCTGCGCGGCGGCGAACCCCAGGTTCCCGGTGAGAGCCGTGGCGACCACATCCAGCAGCTCTGGCTCGAACAGCTTCTGGTTCATCTGGTCGATCGATTGGTTGAGCAGCTCCAGCCGCCGGGCGCGCTTCTCACTCTCCTCGAAGAGGCGGACATTGCGAAGCGCAACAGCCAGCTGTTGGGCCAGCACCTCGAGCGCCTCCTCCTCCCATCGCGTCAGGCGTCGCTGGTCATCGCGGGTCTGCAGGTGTAGCACGCCAAAGACCTTGCCTTCCAGCACCACCGGGGAGCCGAACGCCCGCGCGTAGCCGTCCGCATTCAGTACCGCCATGTCGAAGAGGGGTGGCTCGACCAGCATGACGAAGCCCTTCTCTCGCACCACTCGGCCGACAATGCCGTCGGCGGCCGAAAGGGCTGTGCCCTCAACCGCCCCCGGCAAACGGACGGCGGCGCGCAACGTGAAGACGCCGCGATCCTCATCGAGGAGGACGATGGCACCGGAGTCCATCTGGAGCAGCTCCATGCCACAGCGGATGACGGTGTAGAGCATGTGCGACACGTCGAGCTGTGCGACCAGCTCGCCAAGCACGTTGCGCAGCTGCTCGGTCTGGTCAAGCCGTCGCCGCGTCCCCCGGATCTCGGTATTCATCGCGCGCACCGCGGCACCCAGGCCGGTGATGACGGCGACCGTGGGGACGGCGCGGAGGAAGGCGTCGCGTACCGAAATCGCCAGCCCCAGGTCGCTGGTCTGGAAAAGAATGACGCCGCTCGTGAAAAAGAGGCTCGTCCCGATACCACCCCAGAGCTCAAACCGGAAGACCGCTTCCGCGGCGACTAACGCGTAAAGGAGGTAGGGGAGGCTCGAGGAGGGCGTGGCGAAGAGCAGGATCCAGGCGCTGACGACCAGGTGATCGAGGACCAGCAGGAGGACCGCCATTGGTCGGGCGAAGCGGGCGATCGCCTGCTTTTGGATCGCGAGCGCCGCCACGCCGTTGTAGGCGGCCATCAGACCGGCGAGCACGATCGTCACCGGAACCGAGGCCGACGGCAGCCAGAAGAGCAGGCCGAAGGGAATCGCGAGCGCCGCGAATCGGAGCTTGACGAGCTGGCGATCGAGGGCAGTCATGCCGGCCCTTACGGCCTACGCGGCCTGGCTGGTTTGAAGGTTGTTGATCATCTCGAGGAAGCGGTCTTTGCCAAAGTCCCCCTTCTGGATGATCGACTGGATGTTCCCCTGGAGTCGGTCACGGTCCTCGCTCGTGATGTTTTTGGCCGTGTAGATAAGGATGGGAATCTGGCTCGCCGCGGGGTCCTCCTTTAGTTTAGAGACGACCTCGAAGCCATCGACGTCCGGCATCATCAGGTCGAGGATGATGAGATCTGGCTTCTTCTTCAGTGCTATCTCGACGCCCGCTTTGCCACCATCGGCAACCATGACCTCAATGTTGAAGGGCTTGAGCATGGCCTTGATCAGGCGAATATTCTGCGGGTCGTCGTCCACGATCAGGATCGATGACGGCGCTTTCTTTCCACGCTTACCGTCGGCGAGCAGGTCGAACTTCACCATCATCTGCAGCAGCTGCTGACGGTCGATCGGCTTGGTCAGGAAATCGGCTTGACCGATGTCGAAGGCGAGCGATTCCTTGTTGACCTTCGAGGTCAACACGATCGGGATGTCCTTGGTTTTTGACTCGCGCCGCAGGTCATAGACCAGGCCGCTTCCGCCGTTGGGCGGCAGCTGAGTATCGATCAGAACCGCCAGCGGTTGCAGCTGCACCGCTTTGCGCAAGGCCTCCTGGGCACTGGCCGCGATGACGACCTCATAGCCGGCGTGGCTCAGGAAGGGCTCGATCCGCTCCTTGACCGCGGGGTCGTTGTCGGCGACCAGGATGACAGGCGGCTTGGTGCCGGCGCCGATGGGCGGCATCATCTGCACGGGGCGCTCCTGGATGCCGGCCTCTTGCTTGGCGAACTCGATCAGCTCGCGGATGTGTTCGACGAGCCGCTTCCCGCTCTCATTGATGTGGGCGACGAACTCCCGCCGCTCTTCCGGCGTCGTCTTGTTCGCCTTCTCGTCGAGCAGGATCTCGCTGAAGCCCAGGATCGCGTTGAGCGGCGAGTTGAGGTCGTGACTCTGGTCGTAGATGACCCGGAACTTCGCCTCGAAGTCGCGCTTCGCCTGGGACAGGGCCGGAGCGCCGTCCTTATGCTTTCCGCTCGCGGCCAGGTCCGTCCGCAGGCTATCCAGCTGGGCCTGCATGGCGCGCCTTTCGGCCTCGTAGCGGGCGACCACCTGGCTCGTGGGCGGCCCGCTGCCCGCCGCCTTGCGGGCCTCCTCGAGCTGTGCCCTGAGCGACGCCTTCTCCCGCTGCCAGGCCTGGTCCAGCTCCTTCGCCTCCCCTGCCCGCTGGCTGTGCAGCTCGTTCGTCTGCGACATCATGTCCGAGAGCTGCGCTTGCACCCGCTCCAGGTCAACCTTGAGCTGGTTCTTTTCCGAGGTGAGTCGCTGCTCTCGCGCCGTCCACTGCTCTGCCTTGCGACCGGTCTCGCCAGCAAGGTCGGCATGGAGCGACTTGAGCTTCTCGTAGTCCTGCTGCATGGCGGCCAGCCTGGCGATCGCATCGGTGACCTGCTTCTTGAACCCCGCCTTCTCTTCGGCGAACGACGCCTCGCGGCTCTGCCAGTCCTTTTCCAGCGCCTTCAGCTTGGTCAAGAGGGCGGAGCGCTCGTCACTGACGCGTTGGAACTCGGCCTCCGCCTTGTCGAAGTCGGCCGCGTTCTTGCGAGCTTCCTCGAGCTGCCCCTGGAGCAGTCTGCGGTCGGCCTTGAACTGGGCGTCGGCGGCCTGCCCGCCCTGCTCGAGCCGCGCGACGTCCGCGATCAGGCGCTGCCGCTCCGCCTGCCACTTCTCGCGAGCCGCCTTGAGTGGCTCGAGCTCCGCCTGGGCGGCCTTCAGCTGCTGCTGCAGCTGAGTCGTGAGCCCCGTCAAGCGGCCCTTGTCCTGGGTGAGATCCGCTCTGGCCTTCTGCCAGTCCTGCTCCAGTTGCGCCTGCTGCGCCACCGCCGCGTCGCGATCTTTCAGTAAGGTTTCGCGATCCATCGCCCACTGCAGCTGGGCCGACTGCAGGCTGTCAAGGTCGTCCTGCGCGGATTTGAGGTCGATCCGGATCTTCTTATGGTCGGCCTCGAATTTCTGCGTGATTTGGATGCGCTCCTGTTCCAGCTGGCGCAGCTGGCTGCGCCGCTCCTCATCGCGCGCCTTGGCGCGGGCGACGTCGTCCTTGAGCCGGCCGAGCTCGACCTGCGCGCGGTCGTGGCTCTGCTGCAGGTCCTGATGCCCCTGCTTGAGGCCCTCGTGTTGATCCAGGAGACCCTGGCGGTCGATGGCCCACTGCAGCTGGGCATTCTGGAGCTCGTCGAGTTCCTGCTGCTTCGCAGCCAGCTGGCGTCTCACCAGCGCCAGTTCCTTTTCTTTGTCCTCCAGCTGCGTTCCGATGTCGTCCTGCAAGACCTGGAGGTGGGCGATGAACTGCTGGTTCTGCTGCAGGATGTCGGTGAAGGACTTCGCTTTGGGGACTGCTTTGGGGATTTCTTTGGGGACGTCGGGGCTCATCAGGCCGCCTTCCGCCCCTGCTGGAGATAACGATCGACGGCAGCGCGCATGGCATCGAGGTGGGCCAGCATGGCGCCCAGCTGATCCACCCGCTCGTCCTCCAACTGGCGCAGCTGCTCGTGGCGCTCGGCATCGCGCGCCTTGGCATGCCGCAGCTCTTCCTGCAGCCTGCCGATCTCCGACTGCGCCTGGTCATGCGCGAACTTCAGTTCTTCGACCTCTTTCTTGCGAGCCTCGTGCTCGTCGATCAGGCCCTGGAGGTTCTTCAGCAGCTCCTGGTTGAGCTCAAGGATCTGCGGGTAGGTCCGGTTTTGCTGCGCCGGCTGCTCGCTCATCAGGCGGTCTTGAGCCGTCCTTGCTCCAGGTAGCGGGCAACCTCACGCGGGAGGCCCTGGGGGTCAACGGGCTTGGGAATGTATCCGTCGCAGCCGGCGCCCAGGATCCGTTCCCGATCCCCGGCCATCGCGTGGGCCGTCAAGGCGACGACGATCACCCCCGCCATCCGGGGGTTCGAGCGGATCTTCCGGGTGACCGCCAGCCCATCTTCGCTGGGAAGCTGGATGTCCATCAGGATGATGTCCGGTAGCTCACGGGTCATCTCTGCCAGGCACTCGGCGCCGCTCCCCGCCTTGCGGACGGTGAAGCCCTTCTTTTCCAGCAGGAACTGGGCCAATCTGAGATTGACCGGATTATCTTCGACGATCAAGACTTTGCCGCCGGTCACGCCCTGTCCTCCTTCGCCTCTGGACGATGTCCAGCTCCTTGATGGCGTGCAATACGGCATCTGGCTGGGAGAGGCCAGAGGGTATAACGGCGCTCCACGCCGTCGCTGGCACCCTCGGTGAAACTTCACCAAGTGCCAGCAAGGCCGGCTGCCCCGATAGTCCACGGAGGCCCAGCACCCATTCCGGCTCAGGCGGCACCAGCACCACCACGTCGGGGGCGGCGGCCCGGGCCTTTTCCAGGGCCTCCTGCAGGCCGGGCGCCCGAAAGACCTCAAAGCCTTCCTCCACCAGCGCGACCGCGAGCGGCGCCAGCGCCCGACGGTCACGATGAACGAGCAAGATCCGGACCCGGTCACGGCGTCGCTTGATCCCCTGGCCGACGCGACGGAGCTCGTCCTGCATCGCCTTGGTCGCCCAGGGCTTGGCGACGTAGCCGACAACGCCGAACTTGGCCATCAACTGCTGGTTCTTGGTGACCGAGCACACCAGCACCGGGACGTCGGCGGTGGCCGCGCGAGCGCGCAACTCCGCGATCACCTGCCAGCCGTCCTTGACTGGCAGGACGGTCTCCATCACGACCAGGTCGGGCAGGATCTCCATGGCCTTGCGCACCGCCTCGTTGCCGTCCGCGGCGTGAGCCACCCGAAAGCCCACCCCCTGAATCTCCGCCGTCATCCGCTGACTGGTTGCCGGGTCGTCCTCCACGACCAGGACCAGCGGCAGCTCCATGGTTTCGACCGTCTGCGCCGCCTCATCCATCCACGGCTCGGCCGCCGGCCGGGGGTCCCGTGGGATGGTGAAGGTAAAGGTCGAGCCCTTGCCGAAATAGCTTTCCGCCCAAATCCGGCCGCCGTGCATCTCGACGAAGCGGCGGCAAAGCGCCAGCCCGAGGCCGGTCCCCTGGTAGCGGCGGGTGTAGGAGCCGTCGATCTGCTCGAACTCACGGAAGAGTTTGGGCAGATCCTCTTGCTTCATGCCGATGCCGGTGTCGTGCACCGACACGGTCAGCTGCCCGGGAGAGTCCTTGACCGTGACGGTGATCTGGCCGGGAGGCGGGGTGAACTTGACCGCGTTCGAGAGCAGGTTGTAAAGGACCTGCTTGAACTTGCTGCGATCCGCTTTGATGACGCCCGCTTCGGCCGCCCCGACCATCGTCAGTTGCAGACCTTGCTGGCGGGCCATCGGTTCCAGGATCGTCGTGATTTCTTGGAGGGCATCCGCCACCGGCATGTCTTCGGCGTGCAGTTCCATTTTCCCCGCCTCGATCTTGGCCAGGTCGAGGATGTCGTTGATCAGGCCGAGCAGGTGCTGGCCGCTGCTATGGATGTTCCGAAGGAACTCCGTGCGCTCGCCCGCCGTCAGGTTCATGCTGACATCGAGCAGAATCTCGCTGAAGCCCATCACGGCGTTCAGCGGCGTGCGGAGCTCGTGCGACATGTTGGCGAGGAACTCGGACTTGTAGCGGCTCGATTGCTCGAGCTGCCGGTTGATCTGGAGGATCTCTTCGTCGGCGCGCCGTAGCGCCGCGTGCTGGCGCATCAGGTATCGGTTCGAATCCTTCAGCCGCGCCACCAGGCTCTGCCGCTCCGCCCGCAGCCGCTGCTTCTCGAGGTTGCGCTCCAGCAGCTCGCGCAGGCGGTGCAGGTCGATCGGTTTGGCAATGTAGTCGTCGGCGCCCCCCCGCAGCGCCTCGGCGGCGACCTGTTCCGAGCCGTAGGCCGTCATCATCACGACCACCGATTCGGGGTAGTCACGCAACATTTGGGGCAGGAGAGCCAGCCCACTTTCCTCCGGCATCTGGACATCGAGGAAAATCAGGGCCGGCCGGCGGTCGTCGAGCTGGCGGCGTCCCTGGGTTGCGTTCGGCGCCGTCACCACGTCGAAGCCCTGCTTCGTCACGGCCTTGGTGAGGAAGGCGCGGTTGTCGGGATCGTCGTCGATTGCGAGCAGGATCGGACGCTGTTCGAGCTCCGGCTCGGCGCCGAGCATGGTGCGTAGCGCCTGCACCAGGTCCTGACCTGCTCCCAGCTCGCGGCCAGACCCGGTCGACAGGGGGCTGAGGTCACTCAGAAACCGGTCGGCGCCGGCGGCGAGCGCTCGCTTGCCTTCGTCGGCATCGACGTGCACCCCCGCCGTCAGCAGTACGGGGATGTTCGTGGTCGCCGGGTTGCTCTTCAGGATTTCGCAGACCCGTAGGCCATCGAGCCGGCGCAGCAACAGGTTGAGGATGATCGCGTCCGGCAGCTCCTCGCGGGCACGGTCGAGCGCCTCCAGGCCATCCTGGGCGGAGAGCACCGCGAAGCCTTCCCGCTGCAGCCGCTCGACGGTCGCCTTCAGGCGTTCAGGATCGTCATCCGCGACCAGAATCCGCCGGCTCGTGCCCGGTTCGCTCATGCCACCCTCCCCAGGGGTCCCGGCACGAGCGGATCTTGCGGGGCAGGAGCTAGCATCGGAAGCCGCGGGATGAAGAAGCGGAAGGCGCTGCCTCGTCCAGGCACGCTTTCCACCCAGATCTGGCCACCCTGCAACTCCACCAGCCGCTTCGAGAGCGCCAGGCCGAGACCGACGCCCTCATAGCCACGCGAGGTCGAGCCGTCGACCTGACGGAACTCTTCGAAGAGGCGCGGCTGATCCTCCGGCTTGATACCAATACCGCTGTCGCGGACTTCAACCACCGTGCCCGACGCCGTTTCGGAGGCGCTGATCAGCACGCTACCGTGATGGGGTGTGAACTTGATCGCGTTGTTGACCAGGTTGTGCACCACGTGGCGCAGGCTGCGCGGGTCGAAGACGACCCGCATCGCCCGGTCGATCTGGGAGGTGACGATGAGCTCCTTCTGGTTGGTCGCGGCGGCGTTTTCGGAGAGGGCGGCGTCGACCGCTTCCGCCAGCAGGCAGGGGGCGGGATGTAGCTCGAGACGTCCGGCCTGGATGTGGGTCAGCTCCAGGATGTCGTTGATCAGCGTCAGCAATCGGCGGCCGCTGGAATGGATCGTCCCGGCGAATTCTTCCCGCTCCGCCTCGGACAACTCGGGCGTTGTCCGGATGATCTCCGAGAAGCCGATGATCGCGTTCAGCGGCGTGCGCAGCTCGTGGGACATGTTGGTGAGGAACTCGGACTTCATCCGGTCGGCTTCCTGCAATTCGAGGTTGGCGCGCTGCAGCATGTCGATGGTCTGGCGCTCGCGCTGAAACCGGCGGGCATTGTCGAGCGCGACCGCCGCCTGGTTGGCCAGGATCTGTAGCACTTGCATCAGCGTGGCGTCGAAGGGGCGGACGTCGTGGAAGTAGACCGACACCGTGCCGACGAACTCACGCTCGAGGAACATCGGCAGCCCGAGCGCGGCCCGCCAGCCGCGATGCTGGCCCAGCGTGTCAAGCGGGAAGCGGCCGTCGAGCTGGATGTCCTCGGAGAAGACCGGGCGCTGCTCGATCACGACCTGCGTGACGAGTCCAGGCGCGACCTGGGTCAGTGGTTCGCCCTGGACATTCGGGTCGACTCCCGGCCCCACTTCGATGACCTGCTCGGTTGGGCCCGGGCCTCGAGTCAGCGTGATCAGGCAGGAGGCTGCTCCGGAAACGCCGATCACCGCCCGGGCCACGCCCTCGAGCAGCGCGGTCGGGCTTACCGTGGTGGCGGTCAGCGCCTGCGACACCTGACGGAGCATCTCCATCGAGCTGTCCAGCCGCACGGCTTGCTGGCGCGTTTGCTCAAACAAGAACGTGTTCTCGAGCGAGACGGCAACCTCGGCCCCGAGCGAGGCGGCGAGCTTGACGTCATAGTTGCCACTGAACTCACCGTGGCGCTTGTTCGCCAGCATCAACACTCCGAGCGGACGGCCCCCGGAGCCGAGCGGCACCAGGAGTAAGTCCTTGTAACCAAACGTCTGCGGTAGCAGCTGGCCGGCCTCGATGTCATGCAGGCAGTCCCCGATGATGACCGGCTGCTGCGTCGTAAAGACGCGGCCGATCAAGGTGGAGGCGTTGGCGCCGAAGCGGAGCTGGTTGAGGCGCATCTGATTGAAGAGCCGGCTCTCCCGCATACCGGAAGGCGCCGCCGGCGCGATCAGCACCTCGAGCCCTTCCTGGTAGAGAAAGAAGCCGCACATCTGGACATCGAGCAGCTCCGCCAGCTTCAAGGTCAGGGTTCCGAGATCCTCCCCGAGCCTGGTGAGGTTGGAGACCGCCGTCGCCGTCTCGAAGAAGTGGCTCAGCTCCTGGAGGTTCTGGTCGGCCCGCCGGGAGAGCTCCAGGTTTTGCTGGACGAGCTTGAAGTACTTGAACGACCAGAAGCCGGTTAGCACCATCACCGGCAAGAAGAGAACCGCCAGGAAGTAGGTGACCGGCGACGGCGCCCACCAGCGCGCCACGTAGATCAGGAAGAGCTCGGTCAGGGCGCCCAGCACCACCCAGAGACGCCAGTTGAAGCGTGTCCGGAAGCTAGATGGGGAGTGCAATTTGGTCACGAAGCCATCTCTTAAGACAGTGCGCATTGATTTGACGCGGATCGAAGGCATTGCTTCGCCCTCCGGCGTCGCCCCCCACGCCGATGCCGCGCCGCTTCACAAGGCTTTACCCGGCCGTCACGAGTTCGTCCGGAGCCGTCTCCCGTTCCAGCCTTTGGTACCCTCTATCCGTGCAGCGGGAGACCGCCTTCAACGTCTCGGCGATCAAGGACACCGTCCTGCGGTCGATCAAGCTCAACCAGCAGGCATATAACAACCGCGACGCCGATGTGCTGCGTGAGGTCTACCTGGAGCCGATGCTGTCCCAGGTGGCCCACGACCTCTCGGGGGACTTCGAGTCCTTCCCCGCCGCCCGGCTGGACATCACCTGCGAGGTGCTCGATGTCTCCTACACCGCTTACCTGCAGATCGGCAAGGTCGAGCTATCCGCCTACGGCCTGGAGGCGAGCCCGCAAAACGTCAACGTCACGACCAAGGAAGAGTGGATCTACCGGCTGGTTCCGGATGCCGAAAAGGGCGTCGGCCTCGGGCGGCGCACCACCCATCGCTTTCTCGGCTATTACCATTACACGCTCGTTGACATCGAGGGACGCTGGTGGATCACCGACGTCCAGTCAGCATCTGAGATCTGGCTCCCGTAGCGGCCCGAAGTGACACAGCGATCGAACCGCACGCGTTCGTCGTTCGTCGGCTCGCGGCACGCTCGCGTAAAATTCCATCGCGCTCGCCTGCTCGCACGAGCCTCGTCCGACGCGGGTGCTTATTCGCGCGAACGCGCGGCGGCCTGAAGGCCGCTGGACGGCGCGTCGAGGTCTCGCACGAGCTCGCTTACGCGGGTGTTGATGTCGTCGCGGATGGCGCGGACTTCAGCGAGAGACTTCTCCGCTGGATCAGTGAGATCCCAGTCGATGTATCGCTTCCCCGGGATATAGGGGCACTCGTCCTCGCAGCCCATGGTCACGACGACGTCGGCCCACTGGGCGAGGTCATCGGTCAACTTCTGCGGCTTGCGGTCGGCGACGTTGATCCTCACCTCGCGCATCGCGTCCACCACAGTTGGGTGGACCTGCTCCGCGGGTCTCGTGCCGGCCGAGCGCGACTCGTGACGTCCATTGGCGACCTGCGCGAAGAGGGCCTGGCTCATCTGCGACCGGCCCGCGTTCTGGTGGCAGACGAATAGCACCCGTGCCATGCGTTGCTTAGATCACCGCGTCCAACAGCGCCCGGGTCCTGGGGTCAAGGTTGTGGCGCAGCGTGTAGTAGGCCCAGATCCCTTCGCGCGTCACGTCGACAAGCCCGGCGGCCTTGAGCTTTGCCATATGGTGCGAGATCGTCGGTTGCCTCAGGTCAAACGCGGCCGTGAAGTCGCAGATGCACACGGGCTGGGGTGAGCGCTTCAGCACCCCAACCATCTGCAGGCGGGTGGGGTCCGCCAGCGCCTTCAGCACCTCGACCGAGGCATCGACCTTCGCCAGCGGCGTGGCAATCGCGGGCGGGCAGCATACGCCTTTGACGCGCTCCGGTGCCAACGCCTTCACGGTCACCAGCTTAGCACTTCCATTGACATTCGTCTATGGGTCTGGTACGCTTCCATCGACAAACGTCAATCACTTCTCGAAGGGGTGCGCATGGAAAACACGATCCGAGAGTCGGTCCGGGCGAAGTACGCGGAGACCGCGATCAAATTGCGGGAAGGCGGAAGCTGTTGCGATTCGAGCTGCTGCGGCGGATCGGATGCCGTCAGCGGACCGATCGGTGAGGAGGAGTACTCGCAAGCCGAGGTCGCGAGCCTCGGCCTCTCCCTTGGCGCCAGTCTCGGCTGCGGCAACCCGACGATGCTGGCACAACTGCATCCGGGCGAGATCGTGCTCGACCTGGGTAGCGGGGCGGGCCTTGACGTGATGCTTTCCGCCCGTCGGGTCTCACCGGGGGGCCACGCGTACGGCGTCGACATGACCGACGAGATGCTGGCACTGGCCAACGAAAACAAAGTCCGAGCGGGCGTCGAGAATGCCACCTTTCTCGAGGGCACGATCGAGGCCATTCCCCTCCCGGACGCCGCGGTCGACGTCGTCATCTCCAATTGCGTGATCAACCTCGCTGCCGACAAGGCAGCGGTTCTGAAAGAGGCGTTCCGCGTCCTCAAGCCGGGTGGACGGCTCGCCGTCTCGGATATGGTCGAGGTTGAACCACTGCCACCCCAGGTCAAGTCGGCCATCGATGCGTGGACCGGCTGCGTGGCCGGTACGATCCCGGTCGACGCCTACCGCGCCGCCGTGATCGAAGCGGGCTTCGATGCCGTCGACATCGAGATCACCAACACCTTTGGGCCCGGCGAGGCAGGCTTGCCGGAAGGTCCAGGAAAAATCGGGAGCGCCTTCATTCGCGCCGCTAAACCGAAGAAGGAGGTCACCGCCGATGTGCCCCGAGTGTCCGTGCGAGCCTGACTGCCCCTGCTGCTGAGAGCCGCTGGCAAACAAAAAGGCCTGGACGAAAGCCCGGGCCTTCTGGATTCTGGGTTTGTGAGTCTTTAGGCGACGCGCACCCGAGAGGCCCGCGGCCCCTTGGGCGCTGATGCTTCGACGTCGAAGCTGACCTTCTGCCCCTCCTGCAACCCCTCGAACGAGCCTTCGACGGACGACCGGTGGAAGAAATACTCCTTGCCGTCCTCGCCGCTCAAGAATCCGAATCCGCGATCCATCACGAGTCGCTTGATCGTTCCGTTCTGCGCCACGTCTGTCGCTAGCTCCTTCGCAAAGTTATCCCCGGTCCACTTGCGATTGCTGGGCGTGCCATGACCGGGCTGACAACACCCGGCGTCAAGCATATCATGGTGGTATTGCGACCGCCAAAAACGGGCGGCCGGACGACCGGCCGAAGGAGAGGTTGATTTCGATGCGTAGCACGATGCCTGACTTCCCGCTGACGGTGCAGCATTTCCTCTGGCGTTCGACCACGCTCTTCCCCACCAAGGAGATCGTGACCCGGCGCGAGACCGGCCGCCACCGCTATACCTACGCAGATTTCGGCCGGCGCGTGGCGCAGTTGGCCCACGCCCTCCAGGAGCTCGGCGTCGGTCCTGGTGATCGGGTCGGCACCCTCAGTTGGAACAACTACCGCCACCTCGAGCTCTATTTCGCGGTGCCGGGCGCGGGCGCCGTCCTGCACACCTTGAACCCGCGGCTGTTTCCCGAACATCTCGAGTACGTCATCAACGATGCGGAGGACAAGGTCATCTTCGTCGACGCCTCCATCCTGCCGGCGCTCGAACGGGTCAGCGGCAACCTCAAGGGGGTCAAGCACTTCGTCGTCATGAGCGATGGGCCGTCGCCGAACGGGAGGCTCACACCGGCAGCGTCCTATGAGGAGCTGATCGCGGGGCGTCCCAGCGTTTATCCGTGGCCCGATGTCGATGAACGCGATGCCGCTGCCATGTGCTACACGTCGGGGACGACCGGCAAGCCGAAAGGCGTCATCTACAGCCACCGGTCGACGGTGCTGCACTCCTTTGGCATCGCGGTCGGCGGTGGGCTCGGGATCTCGGAAGAAAGTGTCGCCCTCCCGGTCGTGCCCATGTTCCATGCCAATGCCTGGGGGATGCCGTATGCGGCGGCGATGGTCGGCGCCACACAGGTCTTCCCTGACCGCTTCCTCGATCCCGCCAGTCTGGTCAATCTGTTTCAGGGCGAGCACGTAACACTCACGGCGGGGGTGCCGAGCGTCTGGATCGCGTTGCTCCAGTACCTGGACAAGACAAGCACGGATCTACCCGGTCTGACCTTGTTCAACGGAGGCTCTGCGCTCCCCTCCGCCCTCTACGATGGCCTCACCCGGCACGGCATCATGGTCGACCACGGGTGGGGGATGACCGAAACCTCGCCGGTGGCCGCGACCGCCGCCGTCAAGAGCCAGCTGAAGAGCCTCGACCGGAGGTCCATCAAGTTGAAACAGGGGCTGCCTGTGCCGGGCGTCGAACTCCGGTTGATGGACGTCGAAAGCGGCGCGCCCGTGCCGTGGGACGGCAAGAGCATCGGCGAGGTCCAGGTCCGCGGCCCGTGGATCACCGCCAGCTACTACCGCGGGGTCGACGCCGACCGCTTTACCGCTGACGGTTGGCTACGGACCGGCGATGTCGCCAACGTCGACACGGAGGGTTACATCCAGATCGTCGACCGCACCAAGGACCTGGTGAAGTCCGGCGGCGAGTGGATCTCGTCGGTCGAGCTGGAATCGGCGATCATGGGACATCCCAAAGTGCTCGAAGCCGCCGTGATTGGTGTCCCCCATCCGAAGTGGCTGGAACGCCCGGTCGCCTACGTGGTCGCGAAGCCCGACTTCAAGGGCGCGGTTACCGAGGACGAGATCATCGAATTCCTCAAACCGCTTGTCGCCAAATGGTGGCTGCCAGACGAGGTGCGCTTTGTCGATGAAATCCCTAAGACGAGCGTCGGGAAATTCGACAAGAAGGTGATCCGCGAGCAGGCGCTCAAGACGACGGGAGCTGCTCGCCCCTCCGAATAACGACAAACCGGTGACGCGCGCGGCACAGTGCTGCGCCAGATCGTAAGAAACCGCGGATCGCTAACACGCCCTTAATACTGTCGCGCTAGAACGGAGGCAAGCAGGATGTGACTCAAAAATGGACGCCTCTGGGCAGTTTGAAGCGCTCGTTCCGCAGCCGCTCGACGCGGAGGGAATCCAGCGGCGCCAGGACCTTGAGGACATCCACGAGGATCTGCTCCTCATGATCCTGGGGCTCGAGGAAGAATGGCTGCTCGACGACCGGATCGCCTACGCACTGCGGCAGAACAAGGCAGCCTAGCACGAGCCGGCACCGCCTGATGTTCGCCGCCGCGGCATCGCCATCCGGTAAGTAATGACTGCCGCCACGGACGGTGATCGTGGAGCGGTAGGCGTCGCTGTTGACGGTGACCTTTACGGGTACGAGCTTCCCTCGGCCAAGCGCGCGACCACCTCCGGCGGCACGCGGTAAAGAACGCGTCCTGGTCGGATTCGAGGCGACTTTCAAGGCGCAGCTCGCGAATGCTGGGTGATTCTTTGACTAATTACGCACGTTTTCGGCTTTCGGACCGTTTGCATCCCACGATAGGGCCCCCGGCCCACCAGATTAAAAAAACGGAGGACACGATGGCGAAAACGCAAAAGTGGACCGCGTCGACGTTCGTCAGCCTGGTGCACGAGAACCTGACCGAGAAGGGTTTGAAGGTCAAGAAGTCGGATCTCAGCGTGGCCGTCCAGGATGCCTTCGAGGCCGCGATTGCGGCCGGCGCTCGTGGCATGCGGGTGCGCTTCCCGCAGATCGGCGCCCTGGCGTGGCGTGAGGTCAAGGCCCGCAAGGCAGGGAAAGGCACTAATCCCTTCACCGGCGAGGCGATCATGCTGAAGGCGCGGCCAGCTTCCCGGAAGCCGCGCTGGTCGTTCCCGAAGGCCGTCCGCGAAGCCTACACCCGCACCTATCGCAAGGCCGCCTAAGCAGCCCGTTCGACCACAGGGCGCCCGGCTTCGCGCCGGCGCCCTGTTTCGTTTCGTGACGGTTTCCGATTACGCCTGACTATGATGGAGGCGATGCGTCGAAACCTGATAGCCGGACTGCTGATTGCGGGTGGGCTCGCCCTGATGGCGACCTCGCTGCCGGCCCTCGGCCTGGTGCGTCTGGGCTCGCCAGAGGTTGCGATCCAGCCGATCCCGGCCCTGGGCGAACCGCTATCGCCCCCTCATCAGCATCCGAGATTCCTCCCTGGGACCGGCAGCACGGGGGCCGGGCCGAGCCAGGTGGTTGCCTATCTTTCGATTCCCAAGCTGGGCATCAAGAACGCGCCGATCTTCGACCGGGGCGTCGACAGCGGCGGAACCATGCTGATCGCCAGGGGTTACTCGATCACCCACTACGCCAACTCCTCGGCGATCGGCAGCGGCAACGCGGTGCTCTATGGCCATGACGACATCGAGGGCAGCGTCTTTGGCCGGCTCAAGGACCTCACGACCGGGGACGAAGTGGACGTCGCGCTGGCAGACGGTTCACCGGTCGTCTACCACGTCACTGGCAAGCCGAGCATCGTGGCGCCGACCGCGGTGCAGATTCTGCAGCCCACCAACGACGTGCGATTGACCCTCTTCACCTGCTGGCCCAACTGGGTCGACACCCAGCGGGTGGTCGTGACGGCCGTGCCCTCGACGACTTAGCTGTCGCCCGCCCTAGTGGTTGGTCTCTTCCGGCGGCCCTTGAAAATACTTCAGTAACTCCTCCAGAGCCTTGGCGGCCTCCGGGTCACGAAGCAGTCGCTCCTGCATCTCCTGCACCTGCTTGACCAGCTCCTTCGCCTGCGCCTCCTGGGCAACCTGCAACAGAACCGGCTGGGTGGCCGCCGACACGACCATCTGGGCCTGCTGGCGGAGCATCTCGACGCCCTGGCACCCCAAGCAGCTACCCGCGTTGTTGCAGTGGCAAAGCTGCAGGCGAAGGTTGTCGAGCTCTCGCTGCAGCGGCGAAAGGTCGACCGGCTGGCTCACCTTGCAAGCTTACTTGGGCCGCTTCCACCGTCGCTCCGACCCACGATTCGCTAACGGGCATCGTTGGACGCGTCTTCGCGCTTGAAGCGGTCGATCAAGAATCGTTTATGCGCGAGGAGCCGGTCCATGTCGGTGCCATGGACCTCCTCGGCAACGGCTCGCATTTCGGCGTCGAGAAAGTCGAGCTCCTCCGTGAGGACATCGACCGCGGCCCGCCCGCGGCTACCCGGCTGGGACGACACGTAGCCGGTCGGGAGACGCAGGTAGGCGTCGACAGCGGTCGGCAGGTAGTCAGCGACCGTTCGCTCGATCAAGTAGAGCTCGGGCGCGCCCGGCGGCAGACAATCGAGCCGTGGAAGGATTTCGGTACGGATCGTGAGCTCGATCCGCTGCATGCGGATCAAGATTTCTGGCGGCACCCGGCCCGCCACCGCGGCAATCTGCTCCGAGAGCAACTTCTGCAGGTGCCGTGGATCGAAGCCAAAGCGATTCACTCTGGTGTTCTCCCGGACGGCGAGCGCGCCGGCCAGATAGAGGCCGGCCACCAGCAGCATCCCCTGGGCGCCGACCGGATCGGCCAGGACGAGTCCGGCGCCGATTAGCGCCAGCGCTGAGCCCGTCAGATTGCGCCGACTGGTCAGGTAACCACCCAGGCCGCGCCGGATCCCGGGCGCCGGCAGCGACGAACGCGAGGACGCGATCGCGCTTTCCATACTCAGGTCCCGTCTGTCGCTAGGGAGTTCCGACGGGTAGCTTTAGCTCGTCCGGCAGCGGGGTCAGCTCGCCCGCCGGCGCGTCATGGGCCCGCTCCAGGTAGGCCTGCGCCCGCACCACTTCCTTCGAAAGCGCTTCCATCGTCCGCCGCATGGTCTCGAGCGCTTGCAGCTTGGAGGCGTCGATGGTGTCGATCGTGGCATAAATGTTGGCGAAGGCGGCCTGCAGCTTCTCGATACTGACCGTTGCGCTCGCGGCTTGCTCGTGGACGCCCGCGGACTGCTGCCGCAGCATTGCGGAGGTGCCCTCGATCATGTCCGCCGTGGTGTCGTTCAGTGCACTGATCTGGTCCAGGACCAGCTTCTGGTTGACGAGGCCCTGGGCGGTCATGACCGCCGTGCGGAGCGCTGACACCGTCGTGGTGGTGGCGCGATCGACGCCCTTGGCCAGCTCGAGATTGTTCTTTCGCACCAGTTCCAGCGCGAGGTATCCCTGGGCGCTGACCGCCAGCTGCGTGGCAAGATCCTGCGCCTTCTGGCGGACGTAGAAGAGGCAGTCCTCGCGCAGGGTTTTGGCTCGCTCCGGGTCGCCGGCTTCCAGGTCACGGATGCGGGCTTCGAGCGCGGCGTCCATCCGCCGAGCCAGATAGAGATACTGCTTCAGCCGGTCCATCACCGCCCAGAGGTTGACCTTCTCCTGCTCGATCGCGGCGTTGTCCTTGAGCAGCTCGTCCTGGCCACGGTACAGCGCCTGGACGATCGCGTTCAGGTGGCCCTGGGCGGACTCGTATTTCCCGAAGTAATCGCGCAGCCGGTTGCCGAGCGGCAGGACGCCAAAGACCCGTCGCCGGTCCAGCAGCCGGCGGCGTGACGGATCCAGATCCTCCACCGTCCGTCGCAGCTGAAGCAGGGCGACGGAAACCGTAGAGGACTTGTCCTGCGCGCGGGCGAGAGCACCGACGGGTCGGTCCAGCATCCGGTTGGAAACGCTGGCGGACTGTTTGATCTCCTCGTTCCCGAGCGCGTGGATGCCATCCACTCTCTTCTTGAAGGCCTCAGAGCGGGGGTCCTGGGCCAGCAGGCCGTCGATGTAGGTGGCGACGGCCTGGTCGAGGCGGGCGGTGGTCTCGGGGTCGAGCGGTACCGTCGTAGCGGGACTGGCGGTGCCGGAGGCCGCGGGGTCGGCAGGGGTCAGGGAGAGGTCAGTGTTCGCCTCGACCGTCGTGCGCATTGGACTCGCTCCTTTTGCTAGCCCGTGAAAACCGGATACAACGTCCTTTTTCCCGAAAATCACCCGTCTCACACCTGCAAAACTGTCCATGGCTGCCCCGACGTTCGAGGTGAATTCGGGAGTAGTTCGGCCACGGTAGGCTTAAGTGGTGAACGCCGCCACGGTCGACGGCCGCATGCTCATCAACGGGGATCGCGCCTGGGCGCGATCGGGCGCGACGTTTGAAGCCGTCGACCCGGCGACCGCTCAGGTCTTCGCGTCCGTCGCCCTTGGCGACGGGACTGACATCGACGTCGCTATCGCCGCGGCTCGCCAGGCCCTGGAGAGCGGATGGGCCGGGCTGCCGCCGGTGCGCCGGGTGCGCATGCTGAATCGGCTGGCCGGACTGCTGCGTGAGCGCAGCCGGGACCTGGCCGAGCTGGAAAGCCTGGACGTCGGCAAGCCGCTTCGCCAGGCGGAAGACGACGTGGCCGCCGCGGCCAGCTATTTCGAGTTCTTTGCCGGAGTTGCGGACAAGGTATTCGGCTCGAGCATTCCCCTCGGCAAGGGCGTCGTCGACTTTACCGTTCGAGAGCCGCTGGGGATCTCAGCCCAGATCGTGCCGTGGAACTACCCCCTGCGCCTCGCATCGCGCGGGATTGCTCCCGCCCTCGCCTCCGGCAATGCGGTGGTGGCAAAACCGGCTGCCGAGGCGGGGTTGAGTATCGTGCGTCTGGCGGAGCTGGGCGCGGAGGCGGGCCTTCCAGCCGGCGTGTTCAACGTCGTGACCGGAGGCCGGGAAACCGGCATGGCGCTCGTCTCCCATTCCGGGATCAACCACATCACCTTTACCGGCTCGGTCCCAACCGGGATCGCAATCATGAAGGCCGCCGCCGACAACGTCGTGCCGGTCACGCTCGAGTTGGGCGGCAAGTCCCCCAACGTCATCTTTGCCGACGCCGACCTGGATCGGGCTGCCGCCTCGTCGGCGACGACCCTGATGCAAAACTCCGCGCAGACCTGTACCGCTCCGACCCGGCTCTTGCTCGAGGCATCGGCTCATGACCGCTTCGTCGACCTGCTGGCGCGACGCATCGCGACGATTCGCATGGGTCGCGGGCTCGACAACCCCGACATGGGACCGGTGGTCAGCCAGCGACAGATGAATCGCGTCCTCGGCTACATCGCGGCCGGTTCCCGGGATGGGGCGATGGCGGTCACCGGCGGCGCGCGCTCGCAGGCCCCCGGTCTCGCCGCTGGCTACTTCATCGAGCCAACCTTGCTCGATCGTGTGGAGCGCGGATCCGTCCTGGAGCAGGAGGAGATCTTCGGCCCGGTCCTGACTGTCACCACCTTCGGATCGGTCGACGAGGCGATCGCCATCGCCAACGGCACCCCCTACGGACTGGTGACCGGCGTCTGGACACGGGACCTGAGCAAGGCGCTGACGGTGGCCACGGCGGTCAAGTCGGGCCAGGTGCGGGTCAATGGGTACAGCGTCGAGGGAAGCATTGGCCTGCCGTTCGGCGGTTACAAGCGCAGCGGCTTCGGCCGGGAGCAGGGTGTGGAAGCGTTGGCGAACTACACCCAGATCAAGAATGTCATGATCAACTTCGGCTCCGCCTAATTCCTAATTCCGTCGGCTGACGGGCCCCCTGGCGCCACGGCCCACTAGTTCAACCCGCCGGGAGCTTCGCATCGGCTTCCGAGCGAGCATTGGCGCGACGACGCGCTGTTGTGGCAGCGTAGTCGAGGATGCTGCTGGAGCTCGCGCTGTTCTTCACGCTGGCCTCGGTGATCACCACGCTCACGGTGATGCTGCCGGCCCTCATGCGGGCACGAGCCTGGGTCGGTTTCCCGGTTGGCATCGTGATCCTGGCTGCCGCCGGCTGGCTCACGGCGAAGATCGCGGGCGATCCAGCCGCGGGAACGACGCTGCTCTTCGTGGCCCTCCTCGCCGTCGTGCTGGTTCGGCTCTGGCTTCCGCGCTGGAGCACCCTCGCGGCCCAGGCCCTCGCCATGGTGGCCCTGGCCTACATCAGCTATCTCCTGTTCGCGGGCGCACTGCCGTTCGTCGACCGGCTGGCGACGCTGGGCATCGTCGTCTCCTTAGTCCTCCTGCTGATGGAGGCGTTTGCGCTGGCACTCAGCGTCTATTACCTGTTCGAGATCCTCGACGTGTTCAGCCGAAGGACGCGAATCGACCACATCCCCGATCCGTCGTATCGTCCCAAGGTGGCGCTGCAGGTTCCGTGCTACAACGAGCCCATCGAGGTCATGCGCGAGACGCTGACCGCGCTGGCGAAGCTCGACTATCCCGACGTCATCGTCCAGGTCGTCGATAACAACACCAATGACCCAAAACTGTGGCACGCGTTAGAGCAGCTGTGCAAGGAGCTCGGCGGTCAGTTCCAGTTCATGCATCTCGAGCCGTGGCCGGGCTACAAGGCCGGCGCGCTTAACGAGGCGACGCGGCGGTTACCGCCCGACGTCAGCATCCTCGGCATCGTCGACGCCGACTACATCGTCAAGCCTGGTTTCTTGTCGGCGATGGTCGGCCACTTTGCCGACAAGCGCGTCGCGTTCGTGCAGACCCCGCAGGATTATCGCGACTGGAAGGACAGCGGCTACCTGCGCGGCCTCTACTACAGCTACAAATATTTCTTCGATGTGTCGATGCCGTCCCGCGCCAATGGCAATGCCATCATCTTCGCCGGAACGATGGGATTGATCCGCCGGTCAGCCCTGGAAGGGATCGGTGGCTGGGACGAAGAGATCATCACGGAAGACGCTGACGCCAGCCTTCGCATGCTGGGACAGGGAGCGATCGGGGTGTACGAGCCGACGCCGTGGGGCGAAGGGTTGATGCCGCTGACGTTCGACGGCCTCAAAAAGCAGCGGTTTCGCTGGGCACTCGGCGGGATCCAGATTCTTCGCCGGCACCTGGCAGAGCTCGTCCCCTTCGCGCATCATCGCCTTCGGCTCACGTGGGCACAGCGGATCAACTACCTGCTGGGAAGCATCCACTGGTTCGGCGATCTCCTGACTGCGGGCTTTACGGCCCTGCTGCTGCTGACCGCGGTTGCCGCCGCGCTCCACCATCGCCTGCCCATCCGCGAGATCACCGGTCCGGTGCTGATCGTCCCGCTGGCCTTCCTCGTCACCGGCGTCCTGCGTGGCTTGTGGGCGCTCCGACGAGCCGAGCGTTGCTCGTGGGGCGATGCCTTCCGGGCGATGGGAATCTGGTTCGCCTTGAGCTGGGTCGATACACTGGCCGCCGCGCGCGGGCTGTTGAGCGGACACGGCGCGTTCTTGCGCACGCCCAAACAAAAGGAAGGTGGCCGGCGGCTGTGGCCGGCGATCCGGTCGTCGGCCTTTGAATCGCTCGTCGCGGCGCTCGCCATCCTCGGAGCCATCGTCATGATGCTCGCCGCACCGGCGATTGCGACCGGGATCCTCGCCATCATGCTGCTGTTCGAGGGCTGGGTGTTCGCCAGTGCACCATGGGCGAGCTTTGCCGCCGAGGGCATCCACCTCACACCCTTCCGGCGGATCTATCGGCAGTCGGCGCAAAGTACCGGCGAGCGTCCGGAACCGTTCCGGGGAGCCGATCTCATTCCGGCTGCTCTCGCGGTTGCCGTCGCCATCGTACTCGCCTACGGACTGCTCAATGCGCCGACGGAAACCGCGGCACCAACAGCGCAGCTACCGACCATCGGCAACATCACGCACACCTTGGCGAGCACCAGTCCATCGCCAACGCCGTCCCCGTCGCCATCCCCAACGCCGTCGCTAGCGCCGAGCGCGACGGTAACGCCGACTCCGGTTCCGTCGGCCGGCGCGAGCGCGACGTCTCACTAGTTCCGGTTCAGCTGAGCGAGCAACGCCAGCCCGTCGAGGTCGTCGAGGTTGTACCACTGGAACATGACGCGCTCGACACCGACCGCCGACCACGCGTCCAGCTGGGTTGAGATCTGATCCGGTGTCCCCACCAGCCAGCTGCGTCGGCGCAGCTCATCCGGCGCGGCCTCGGGTGCCACACTCCCCAGCGCCGCGAGAAAGGACTGGTGCCAGCGGCCTTTGTCGCGAACCTCGGCCGCATCGCGACCGATGAGCAGGCCGCCCATCCAGGACCGGCGGATCTCATCGGGGTTCCGACCGACGTTTCGGCAGTGCTCCTCGAGCCGGGCGCGCTTGACGCGGTAGGCATCAGGGCCGGGCGCGTGACTGTTCCACTCGTCGGCGTCGCGCGCCACGGTCCGCAGCAGCCGGATCTCGCCGTCGCCACCGATCAGCAGGGGTGGTGCCGGCCGCTGCACCGGCCGCGGGTAGGCCGCGGCGCCGCGCAGCGGATAGTAACGAGCCTCGAGGGCGACCGGCCCACCGGTCCACAGCGCCTTGATCACGGCAATGCCTTCCTCCAGCCGGTCGAACCGTTCCTTCAGCGGTGGCAGCGGAATTCCATACGCCTCGTGCTCGGCTTCATTCCAGCCGGCGCCTAGGCCGAGGACCAGGCGACCGTTTGAGAGGCCGTCGACCGCGGCCGCCATCCGGGCGAGAAGGGCCGGGTGGCGAAACGTCATCGGGCTCACCAGCGGCCCGAACCGAATCCGCTGCGTCCGCTGCGCCAGTGCGGTCAGCGACGTCCAGCATTCCAGCGCGGGCCGCTCCGGGTGGCCCATCAAGCTGAAGAAGTGGTCCGAGCGCCAGAGTGAGTCGAGGCCTAACGACTCGACCCGTTCGGCGATGCGAAACCATCGTTCCCAGGTCAGACCTTCCTGCCCTTCGATCATCACCCCGATCCGCATGGCTGTGACGTTAGCGGAAACATGAGCGCCTCTTCGATCGTTAGCCTGGATCCGAAAGGAGGGCTTGAAAGGAAGCGAGATTCCGCAACACGCTCGGTTGTGCGATCGGCGCGCTGATCGTCCAGTTCCTCTGGCGTTGCTGTACGCCACGCCGGCGTTCGCCAGCTCGAGCCTGAGACTACCGGCAAGGCCGGCGGAATAGCCGGGCGCATTCGACGGTTACCGTTGGTATCGTGCCTGCCGTTACCGTCGAGAACATCCTGACGCTCCCCCGGATCCCGGATCCCGACCGGGCGGTGTCGGTCGATCGCCCGCTGCTCGCCATCACGACCGCGCCGAGAGGCGTGGAGGGTGAGGGCTTTCCCGTACGCCGCGCCTTTTACGGGATCGACCCGCAGTACCTCGATCCCTTCATTCACATGGATCAGATGGGCGAGGTCGAGTATGGTCCGGGCGAGCCGAAAGGCACCGCGTGGCATCCGCACCGTGGCTTTGAGACGGTGACCTACATGATCGATGGCACCTTCCAGCATCAGGACTCGACGGGTGGCGGCGGCCTCATCACGAATGGCGCGACTCAATGGATGACGGCGGGGGCTGGCATTTTGCACATCGAGCGGCCGCCGGAAGCCCTCATCGCGAGCGGCGGACTGTTCCACGGCATCCAGCTATGGGTCAACCTGCCGGCTGAGCAGAAGTGGACCGCGCCGCGCTACCAGGACATCGGGGCGGGCCGGGTCACGCTCCTGTCATCGCCGGACGGTGGAGCCCTGGTGCGCGTGATCGCCGGCGAGATTGCCGGTCATGCCGGACCGGGCATCACCCATACCCCGATCACCGTGGTGCACGTCACGCTCAATCCCGGGTCGGAGCTACGGCTTCCCTGGCGGCGCGACTTCAATGGCCTGGTGTACGCGCTGGCAGGACGTGGAACCGTGGGGTCGACCCGGGCCCCGATCCGCACCGGGCAGCTGGCCGCCTTTGGCGCCGGGGACCTCATCACGGTGACGGCCGACCTCGCGCAAGAAAGCCGGTCACCGAACCTCGAGCTGCTGGTCCTCGGCGGTGAGCCGATTGGCGAGCCCGTCGCCTGGTACGGACCCTTCGTCATGAACACGCACGAAGAGCTCGCCCAGGCCTTCGATGATTACCGCCGCGGGCGGATGGGCACGATCCCGGCCGTTCACATCGGCAACTAACGGCCGAGCGGCATTGGGGGGTTAGCGGATGCCGCTGTCGTACTCGACGTTCGCCGATGCGTACGTTCCCTGCGTCACCGTGACCGACGTCGGGATCGGCCTCGGCAAGAAGCTGGAGCCTACGGTCAGACCAACCAGGGTGTAGGTCCCGGGCGCCAGGTCCACCTTGAATCGTCCATCGGCGCCGGAACGGAAACGAGTGACCTCGGCGCCGTTGCCATCACGTACGACGATGGTCGCGGCGATCGGATGCGGCGGACATGGCGAGTTGATCCGCTCCACCGGGCAGGTGGGGCCGACCTGGACGATGCCCTGGATGCCCGTCCCGGACTGAGCGGGCTGCGCGCCGCAGGCCGCCAGCGCCATGGCGAGCGCGATCGAGGCAATGACCCACTTCATGCAAGGCTTCCTGTTTTTACGACGTGGGAGGCTGGGAAAAGTTCCACCTTCGAGACAGCGCCCGCCTTCGCCCGTACCATTGGACCGTATGGCCGTTCGCTCCTATGCCGGCACGGTGCGAGCCCCCGATTTTCCCGATGGGTTGGACTGGCTCAACGTCGCCCGGCCGCTGCATATCACAGATCTGCGGGGCCGGCTGGCGATCATCGACTTCTGGACCTTCTGCTGAATCAACTGCATACACACCTTTGCGCAGTTGCGGAAGATCGAGCGGAAATACGGCGACAGGGTGATCGTCGTCGGCGTGCATTCGCCCAAGTTCCCGGCCGAGCGCGAGACGGCCAACTTGCGGGAAGCGGTGCTACGGTACCGCATCGAGCACCCGGTCGTGAATGATCGGGATTTCCAGGTCTGGCAGCGGTTCGGCGGCCGAGCCTGGCCGACGCTGATGTTCATCGACCCGGAGGGCCGCGTCATCGGCAAGCACGAAGGGGAGCTGCCCTTCGAGCAATTCGATCCAGTGGTCGGCGGGATGCTGAAGGAATTCGAAGAACGCAGTCTACTCGATCCGGCCGCGTCGGCGATCGCACTCGAAGAGATCCGGGAACCGTCCCGCAGCCTGAGTTTTCCCGGCAAGGTCCTGGCGACCCAGGATGCGCTGTACATCGCCGACAGCAACCATCACCGCATCGTCTCGGCCGGGTTCGATGGATCGATCCGGCGGACCTACGGCAGCGGACAGCCGGGGCTTTCTGATGGGCCCGCCGACCGCGCCGCGTTTCAGCAACCTCAGGGAATTGCCCGGTCCGGCACAACCCTCTATGTCGCCGACACCGAGAATCATGCGATCCGATCCATCGACCTCGAGTCCGGGGTCGTGACGACCCTGGCGGGCACCGGCGAGCAGGCCTTGCAGCCCGGCGCGGGTGGGCCGGGCCTATCGACGGCGCTCAGCTCGCCCTGGGACCTGGCACTGGCGGACCGCACCCTCTACGTCGCAATGGCCGGGACCCACCAGATCTGGTCGCTCAACCTCGACCGCGGCACGATCGCGCCGTTTGCCGGCACTGGTCGTGAGGGCCTGCTCGATGGACCGCTGGACCAGGCCTGGTTCGCGCAGTCGAGCGGCCTCGCCATCCTCGATGCGCACCTGTACGTGGCGGATTCCGAAGTCAGCGCCGTGCGCGACATCGAGCTGCGATCCGGGAGGGTCAGCACCCTGGCCGGCGAGGGCCTGTTCGTGTTCGGGGACCAGGACGGCGAGGGCGACGTCGTCCGCCTCCAGCATCCGCTGGGGATCACCGGCCGTGATGGCATTCTGTTTCTGGCCGACAGCGACAACAACAAGGTCAAGCGACTGGACCCGCTGCGCGGTGCGGTCACCACCTGGCTCGGCAGCGGTGGGGCGGGTCGGGCGGACGGGCCCGGCAGATCAGCGGCGTTCCGCGAGCCCGGTGGCGTCTGTGCCGGAGTCGACGGGCTGTACATTGCTGACACGAATAACCATCGGATCGCCATTGCGGACTGGGTGAGCGGCACGGTGCGGACTCTGATCGGCGACTGACTGGGCGTAAAGAAGCGTCTTTACGCGCTCCAGGGTCGCCAGTAGAATGGGGCCACCCTGTGGGGGCAGGCTGGAGGCGGGGAATGCGGACGCTATCGTTCCTTGGGCTCGCTGCCGCCGAGCGTCCGCGTTTGAACGCGGCTTCGATCCGTCAGCTGGCCCGGCTCGGGACTGTGGTTCGATGGCCGGGCCTGCTCTTTGCCGCGATCCTGTCGCTGGCTGTGCCACCGAGGTCGCCGGTCGGGCTGGCGCTGGTGCTGATCTGGGTCACGACCTATAACGCCTGGGGCATGATCGCGATCTCCAGGGCCGATGACGCCTCGATCCTGCGCATCGGCCGCGCCCTCACCCTGCTGGATACGGTCAGCTACTTCCTAGTGCTCTTCGTATTCGGCGGGGTGGGGGCCAGCACCAGCATCTACGCCGCGTACATCCTGCTGATCGTATGGATGGTGGCTTACGATGGGGCGGAGGGCGCGATGCTCTGTGTCGCCATCTTTGTGCTGGGGATGATCGTCCTCCATGCCGCGCTCAAGGCTTTCCTCAACCAGGACTTCGGCGGGCGTGACGTGCTGCTCTGGAGCCTCATCATGGTGGTCGCGGGCGCGATCCTGGCGGCCTACGATCGGATCGTCATTGGTGGCGTGCTGCCACAAGGCCAGGCGCTCGCACCAGACGGGTCGACCTTGCGCCCGGTGCCGCCGGTGACCGCAGCTGCGGTAGCAACGCCGTTGACAAGCGGCGGCGCCCCTGCCGTCCGGCTCTCGCCCCGCGAGCAGGAGGTGCTCGAGCTGGTGGCCGAAGGCTATTCCAACGGGATGATCGCCACCCGCCTGCACTTGAGCGAGAACACGGTCAAGACCTACGTCGAGAACCTGCTGAGTCGGCTGAACGCCCGGAATCGCGCCGAGGCCGTGGCCGCGGCCTCCCGGCAGAATCTGATCTGACGATCAGCTCCTCTCCCCCGTTCGCCCTCCCCCGGTTGGAACCGCTGGCGGGTGATCTTTCATCATCCTGGGGGATACCGGCGGTGCCGGACACCGCGTAGGCTGTGGACGGTGGGGGCGCCAATCGACGACCTGGGGGGTGCGCCGATGGCGACCAGGATGGTGGGGGGTTTCATCCTGGTCGCTTTCCTATTGTGCATCCTGCTGGCCTGGCCCGGACGCCGCCGCTGGCCGTTGTGGCTTATCACCGGCCTCAGTAGCTCGCTATGCGCCGCGCTCACGCTGAGCCTGACCGCCGCCGGAGGGTGGGTGGTGGACTCGATGCGGCTGGCGACCGTCACGCTGGCAGCCGGATTCCTGGGAGCGGCCACCGTCCGGGATTTGCGCGACCCGCTCCGCTAGCCAACGCGGCGGAGCATTTCGAACTCCAAGCGCTCAGGCGCGCCGGCCGCCATCGGTTGAACCTCGCCGGTTCGCTCGAAGCCCTGCCGCGCGTAGAGCCGCTCGGCTCGGGCGTTGCCCTGCGCGACCCACAAGCGTACGCCCCCGAACCCCTCGCCGGCCGCCCAGGAAAGCACGGCGTCTACCAGGCGGTGTCCGACGCCGCGCCCGCGCCAGGCCGGTTCGACCCACATCGAGATCAGTTCGGCATCCCCCGGGTGATCCGCCTTGATGCCCGCCGCCAGACCCACCACGTGGCGCGCGACCTCGGCGAGGAAGATCGCCCGGTCGACCAGCCGCCGTCGCCACTCATCCTCGCGCAGTCGCTCAGCTTGGGCTGCGGTCGACCCGAACGCACCAGGAGCCTCGCGGAGCGCCCTCAGGCGTGCTTCACGGAAGGCCGCCCAATCGGAGGCTGCCAGTCGCCGAATCAGGACTTCGGCCAATTGGCCGGCTTGACGTCGCTAGCCGGTGTCAGGTAAAGTGATATCCACATTGTTGAAAACGCCCTGGAGGGATTGCCCATGATCCTATTCCTGCTGCTCTTGATCATCGCGGTCGCGATCGTGGCCGTTTATTCCACCGGCAACACCGCGACGCATGACGTAACGCTCTGGCAATGGCACTGGTCCGCGGTCCCCGATTGGGTTCCGGTGGTGCTCGCCGCCGCCATCATTGGCGGCTTGTTTCTGCTCTACATGATCTACTCGGGCCTGGTCCACGGCGTCCGGGTGGGCTCGATGCGCCGTCGGGTCACGACTCGGGAATCGGCCATCAGTGACTTGAGTCGTGAGAACCAGCGCTTGCGCGAAGAGAACGCCAGGGTTCGCAGCGAACTGCGCGGCATGGACCGTGGAGCCGTGGCAACCAGAGACCGCGAGCCGGTTAGTGCCGCGACCGCGTCGGGCGGGCCGCGGACCGCGGCGCCGTTGGGACCCCGTGCGTCCTTCGGCGAACGGGTGCGCGCCTTCTTCAGCGGCCGGGAACCTGCGGGCTACTAGCGGCCGCCCTGGCGCAACCGCGGCCTTCTTCGCACAACAGGGTCTCCGAGGCGAGGCCCTGTTGTCGTCTCCGGTTTGCAGAGCGGCGGCTTGACAGGCGCCCACTCGTGTCAGCTAAATTGATACCGTCGCTAGCCAATTAGCGGCTCGCAGTCTGGAGTTCCCCACGGGTGCAGATGTCCCGTGCAACGTCCAGTTGAAAGGAGGCGACAGATGCCAGTCAGCGGCAAGCGGGGCTTCGGTTCAATGGAAGAGGCAAAGCAGCGCGAGATTGCCAGCAAGGGCGGTCAGGCCGCGCACGCGAAGGGGTCGGCCCACGAGTTCAGCCCTGACGAAGCGCGCCAGGCCGGTAGCAAAGGGGGCAAAGCCGCCCACGAGAAAGGATCGGCGCACGAGTTTTCCGCTGAAGAGGCGCGGGCAGCCGGCCGCAAGGGCGGCGAAGCCACTAGCCAGGATCGCAACCGGATGGCGTCGATCGGCCGCCAGGGCGGAAGACACTAAACACCGGCGACGCGCGTAGGGGAAGGAACCGGGTGAGTTCCTTCCCCCTTGTTTCTACAGTGCGCCCACCAGCTCCTGGATGCGCGCCTCCGAGAGCGTGACGTCCGACAACGTGCCGGCGAAATAGGCATCGTACGCGGCCAGGTCGAGCAGGCCGTGGCCGCTCAAGTTGAAGAGGATCGTTGGCGACTCGCCCCGTTCGCGTGCCTTGACCGCCTCGTCGATGACAGCGCGGATCGCATGGGCGCTCTCCGGTGCCGGGATCGTCCCCTCGGTCCGGGCGAACTGCACCGCGGCGTCGAAGACAGTGCGCTGCGGATAGGCGACCCCCTCGATGTAGCCGTGATCGACGAGCGCCGACACCAGCGGCGCCATGCCGTGATAGCGCAGCCCACCAGCATGGATACCCTCCGGAATGAACCGGTGGCCGAGCGTGTGCATCTTCACCAACGGCGTCATCTCTCCCGTATCGCCAAAGTCATAGGTGTACTTGCCGCGCGTGATCGACGGACAGGCCTCCGGCTCCGCGGCGAGGAAGCGGGTCTTGCTCCGCCCCTGCAACCGGTCACGCAGAAACGGAAACGCCAGGCCGGAGAAGTTGCTGCCGCCACCGACACAGCCGACGACGAGGTCCGGCATCGCCTCCGCCCGCTCCATCTGCAGGAGCGCCTCCTCACCGATGATCGTCTGGTGCATCAGGACGTGGTTGAGGACGCTGCCTAGCGAATACTTGGTGTCCTCCCGGCCGGCGGCGTCTTCTACCGCCTCCGAGATCGCGATGCCCAGACTGCCGGTGGAATCCGGGTTCTCGGCGCGGATGCGCTGTCCCACCTGGGTGCGCCCGGATGGGCTGGGCACGACCTCGGCGCCCCAGACATGCATCATGCTCTTGCGGTACGGCTTCTGCTCGAAGCTGATGCGCACCATGTAGACCATGCACTCGAGGTCGAAGAGCTTCGTCGCAAAGGCCAGCGCGCTTCCCCACTGGCCCGCGCCGGTCTCGGTCGTGAGCCGTTTGGTGCCTTCCGCCTTGTTGTAGAACGCCTGCGCCACCGCAGTGTTGGGCTTGTGCGAGCCGGGCGGGCTGACGCCTTCGTACTTGTAGTAGATCTTCGCCGTGGTCTTCAACTCTCGCTCCAGCCGGGCGGCGCGCATCAGCGGCGTCGGCCGCCACAGCCGCAGCGCGTCCTGTACCGGCCGCGGGATGTCGATGTATCGCTCCTGGGAGACCTCTTGCTTGATCAGCTCCATCGGGAAGAGCGGGGCCAGGTCCTGCGGACCAATCGGTTGCTTCGTCCCAGGATGGATCGGCGGGCTTCCCGGGAAGGGGAGGTCGGCCTGGATGTTGTACCAGCGGGTCGGCATCTCCCGCTCGTCGAGCTGGATCCGGTTGGCGACTTCAGGCGCGTGAATGCTCATTGGTTGCTCCCTCCTGATCAGGGTCGCGGGATTCCCGTGTGGTCCCTAGGTTTTAGCATGGACGGCAACCCTGATGCAAAGACCCGACCGACCCGCCATGCTCGCCGCCCTGGAACGTCTGGTCGTCGCGGAGTCCCCCTCGCTGAACAAGGCTCGCTGCGATGCCTGTGCCGATGAGGTGGCCGAACTGTTCCGCCAACGCACCGGAATTCGCGCCAGGCGACATCGGCGCTCGGACCGTGGTGACCATCTGGAGATTCGCATCGGCGAGGGCACCGAACCAATCGTGCTGCTCTGTCACCACGACACCGTTTGGCCGACGGGCACGCTGGCGCGCCTCCCCTTCCGGGTCGACGGCGATCGGGTCGCGGGTCCGGGAAGCTACGACATGAAGGCCGGCATCGTGGAGGCGGCATTCGCCCTCGAGGGCTCGAGCCCCAGGCGGCCGGTGGTCGTCCTGTCCACCTCCGACGAGGAGATCGGAAGCACGAGTTCGCGCGCGTTGATCGAGGAGACGGCGCGGGAGGCCGTTGCGGTGCTGGTCCTCGAGCCCGCCGCCAGCGGAGGCGCGATCAAGACCGCCCGCAAGGGCATCGCGGATTTCATCCTGGAGATCGAAGGCCGCGCCGCGCACGCCGGGGTCGAGCCAGAAAAGGGGATCAGCGCGATCGAGGAGATGGCGCACCAGGTACTGGCGCTCAAGGAGCTGGCCGATCCGGTTGGTGGGACGACCATCAATGTCGGCGTTGTCGAAGGCGGCACCCGGCCCAACGTCGTTGCGGCGCGAGCGCGAGCCGAGATCGACGTTCGCTTCGCGCGGGCGTCAGAAGCGGAGCGCATCGTCAACGCCATCGGCAACCTGCAAGCGCGGCTTCCCGGCGCGCGGCTTTCCGTAAGCGGGGGTGTCGACCGGCCGCCGATGGAGCGCGGACCCGGCACCATCCGCCTGGCTCAGCTCGCCCAGCGCCTCGCGAGCGATGTCGGGTTCCAGCTCACGGAGACCAGTACCGGAGGGGGCAGCGACGGCAACTTCACCGCCGCGATCGGCGCCCCCACGCTGGATGGGCTTGGCCCGGATGGCGGCGGCGCGCACGCAGATTCCGAGCACCTGCTGGTCCCGAGCTGGCTCGAGCGCACCGAGCTCCTCAGGCTGCTGATCGAGAGCCTGTAGCGATTTGGCGGAACCCCCACCGCCTGTGGTAGCGTGGACGACGGTCCGTTACGCCCCGCCATAGCCAATCGCCTTCCTCTCGTCTACGCCGCGGACCGCAACGGTCGATGTTCGTCGAGTGACGGAGAGAGGGCTCCTTGAACGTTACAGGAGTTATTGCCATTGCGCTGAAGGCTTACGCCCATATCTTGCGGTTGACGAGGGCCAGACTCCACGATCTTGTGGCTTCCGACTGGTTCGCGCTGGTGACCTCGGACTGGGCCGCCCGTGCCGTCCTGCGTTACTGGCGGCTCCAGCGCGGGAGCCGGCGGCTCGCGGACCGACTTGCGCGTGGGCGGCGACAGCCATCGGTCACGCTCGTGGGCCATGCCCTCGTCCTGGCGCTCGGATTCGTACTGGTCGTGCCGGTCATGACGGTACATTCGGCGGGGAGTCGGGCGGTCGCGGCCCACTTTTCGGGCTACGTTATGTGGACAACTCCGGCGCGTGCTCGGAACGCGACGGAGCTGCGCGAAGTGACGAAGGCCTCCACGCTCGAGGAACGGCCGGCACCAGCGGTCGTCGAGCAGGCGCAAACCGCCGCGGTCGCCAGGCGGGCGTCCGCACCTACGGGCACCTTCACGCCGCCCCCCGGGTCGGGTGGGGACGGACTCGCCGCCATCTACGCGGTCTTCGGCAACAGTCCGGGCCTCAGCTGGGCGCTGCGAGTTGCCAACTGCGAGAGCCATTACAATCCGCTCGCCGTCAATCCGTCCAGTGGTGCCAGCGGACTGTTTCAGTTCATGCCCTCCACCTGGAACGCCAACTTCCCCGGGCAGAACATCTGGGATCCGTATGCCCAGGCCCGGGGGGCGCTCGTCTTCTACAACGCCGGCCGCCAAAGCGCCTGGACCTGTAAGTAAGAGCTCGCCCCGCCGACCGACCGCCACGCTAGGATGTGGCGCGTGCCGCACGGGTTGTCAGAGTCGCGTGATGTCCCGCATATCGAGGTCGGGTCGCGGGATTTGCCGCGTGTCGAGGTGCGGTTGGTCCGCTCCCACGACGAGTTCGCTGCCTGCGAGGCAATGAGCCGTGATATCTGGGGAGTCGCGGAGCGGAACATCGTGCCGCGTGAGCTGCTCTTAACGATGCAGCTCAACGGCGGTCTCGTGCACGGTGCATTCCTTCCCGACGGCCGGCTCGTCGGCTTTTGCTTTGCGTTTGCAGGCATGCGCGATGGGCAGCTCCGATTGTGCTCGCATCAGCTCGGCGTCATTCCCGAGTTTCGTGGCGCCGGGATCGGAATCGCGCTCAAGCAGGCTCAGCGTCGCGACGCGATGCGGCTGGGCTACGAGCTGGTGTCCTGGACGTTCGATCCGCTGGAGGCACGCAATGCGTACATCAATCTCCATCGGCTTGGATGTATTGCGCGCTTGTACGATCGGAACCATTACGGGGCCATGGAGGATGAGCTCAATCGCGGCCTGCCCTCGGACCGACTCGAGGCGGAGTGGTGGCTCGGCAAACCGAAGCCGGCCGCCCCGCCCGGCGATCCGGTGGTTTTGTTGCGCGTCGCTGCAGATGGCGAGCCGGTCCGTGAACCGCTGGACCTCGGCGCCTCGCGCGGGCTGCTGATCGGGGTGCCGCGCGATTTCCAGGCAATCAAGCGCACCAACTTCGATCTCGCCCTCCGCTGGCGGATGGAGAGCCGAGCGGCGTTCGAGGCGGCGCTGGCGGCCGGTCTGACTGCCGTCGACTTCCGTCAGGAGGGTGCCTATGTCATGACGCGGGCGTCATGAAGATTGATGCCGCCGAGCTGCGGGTGCTGAAAATGCGGCTGCTGAAGCCATTTCGGACCAGCTTCGGGGTGCAGCAGGACCGCTACCCGCTACTGGTTCGCCTGGAGATCGACGGCCGCTCGCACTGGGGCGAGTGCGTCGCCGGCGAAGGGCCATGGTACTCCTACGAGACGGTCGAGACAGCGTGGCAGCTCCTCAAGGGTTATTTGCTGCCAGCGGCGATCGGGCGCGAGCTGGTCGACGTCGATGCACTCGAAGCCCTGTTCGCTCCAGTGCGGGGCCACCACATGGCCAAGGCCTGCGTCGAGATGGCCTTCACGACGGCGCTCGCCGAGCATGCCCGTAAGCCGCTGGCGACCTTTCTCGGCGGCACCGGCGATCGCGTAGAAGCCGGGGTCAGCATCGGCATCCAGGCCACCGTCGACGAGCTGCTCGACAGCATCGCCGCGCACCTGGCGCAAGGCTATCGCCGGATCAAGGTCAAGATCGCGCCGGGTTGGGATGTGACGACGATCGGCGCCATCCGCGACCGCTATCCCGACATCACCCTGATGGCGGATGCGAATTCCGCCTACGGGCTCGACGATGCCGCTCATCTCGCCCAGCTCGACCGGTTCGGGCTGTTGATGCTCGAGCAGCCACTGGCTCCGGGCGACCTTGTCGACCACGCCGCGTTGCAGCGGCAGATCCGAACGCCGATCTGCCTGGACGAGAGCATCGAGTCGGCGCGCGATGCGCGGCAGGCCCTGCAGCTGGGCGCGTGTCAGGTCATCAACATCAAGCCCGGTCGGGTTGGCGGCTTTGCCGAGTCCCGCCGGATCCACGACATCGCGAGCAAGGCGAGAGTGCCGGTCTGGTGCGGGGGGATGCTGGAGACCGGCATCGGCCGGGCCTGCAACGTCGCTCTGGCGACGCTTCCGAACTTCCGGCTGCCGGGCGACATTTCCGCCAGCGAGCGGTACTGGGCCGAGGATATCGTCGAGCCGCCGTTCGTCCTCCAGCGCGGCGGGACCATCTCGGTCCCGACCCGATGGGGCCTCGGCGTCCGGGTCAAGGTCGACTTGGTTGACCGCCTGACGGCCCGCCGGGAGATGGTCCGCTAAGGAAGAAGGCGACCAGCGCGATCAGGTGGACAAAAGAAAAAGACCTCGGCGATGACCTACTCTCCCAGACCGTTGCCAGCCTAGTACCATCGGCGCTGACGGGCTTAACTGCTGTGTTCGGGATGGGAACAGGTGTTTCCCCGTCGCTATGGTCACCGAAGTCTTTCTCTTCGATCGCTTGCGAAGAAGTGCTTTAGGGTGCGCGCAGTCCACGCGATCAACTCCTGCGCTGAAGAGCGCTGAGGAGTGGAGATAGATGGTCAAGCCCTCGACCTATTAGTACCGCTCAGCTGAAACGGTTGCCCGTCTTACACCTGCGGCCTATCAACCAGCTAGTCTCGCTGGGGTCTTACCT
>Ga0070707_100000242_pt1 | contig 54381 bp, 47 predicted proteins | sample KBSK5502metaG_FD_65468 | JGI IMG/M metagenome (GOLD analysis project Ga0070707, IMG submission 65468) | Corn, switchgrass and miscanthus rhizosphere microbial communities from Kellogg Biological Station, Michigan, USA - KBS K5-50-2 metaG | ecosystem: Host-associated > Plants > Roots >... | reverse complement strand
ACGTCCTCCACGCTGGCGCTTGCCGCTCTCGAGATGCTCGTCCATCTGGATCCAGAGGACACCTCACGCGAGTACATCGCCACCGCCGCTGAGATCCCGCCTACCGTTCGCATCGCGCACCTCACGCCGTCCGACCTGCCCCGGAGCTGGCGGAATCATCCTCCGCCTCGCGAGCTCGCCGATCTCGGCATGCGTTGGGTGCAGCGTGGGGAGACCGCGGTCCTCGCAGTGCCTTCGGCGGTGATTCCGCAGGAGCTGAACTACTTGCTCAACCCGCGTCATCCCGCCTTCAAGCGCATTCGCGTCGGCAGGCCCGAGCCCTTCAGCTTCGACCCGCGCGTATGGAAGGGATGAGGCGGCGGGGCGGGATCCGGGGCTAGAGGTACTGGCCGCCGGGCGCGCGGTCTTCCGGCAGCTCCGCGGACGGCATTGACTGCCCGCCGGGCAGGCCGCGGCGCTGCATCTCCTCGAGCTGGGCCTGGGCTTCCATTTGCTGAGCCCACATCGCGGCCTTGATGCCGTGCAGCAGGCCCTCGAGCCAGCCGACCAGCTGCGCCTGCGCCACGCGGATCTCGGACTCGGACGGCGTCCGCTCGAGCGGGATGGTGAGCGTCTCCAGCTCCTTCTGCAGATTCTCTGACAGCGCGTCCTTGAGCTCGGTCAGCGAGCTCTCGTAGATCTCGCGCATCCGCTTTCGGCCCGAGTCGTCGAGGGGCGCCTGGCGCACTTCTTCCAGGAGGCCGCGCACCATCGCGGTGATCCGCAGCAGCTTGGCCGGATGCTGGATGAGTTCGCCCTGCTGCTGACTCTGCGGCTCCGTCCCCTCGCTCATTGCGCCCCTCACCCTGCCCTCTCCCCAGAGGGGAGAAGGAGAAGTTGTCAGACGACGAAGGACATGCCGCCGTCGAAGTTGATGGCGGTGCCGGTGATGTAGCCCGCGCGCGCTGAGACGAGGAAGGCGACCAGGTCGCCGAACTCGGCCGCCTCGGCCACGCGCCCGACGGGCACGCGCTTGGCGAGCTCGGCGTAGTGGCCCTCGATGTCGCCGCCCTTGGCGCGCGCAGCCATCTGCGCCGTCCTGACCAGCCCGATGCAGATCGTGTTCACCAGGATGCGGTCCTTGGCGAACTCGTGGGCGAGGGATTTCGTGAGATTGATGCCGGCCGCGCGGGAGACCGAAGTGGGCAGGGACCGGGGCGCGGGCGCCTTGCCGCCCACCGTGGTGACGTTGACGATGCGGCCGCCGCCGCGCTTCTTCATGTGCGGGATCACCAGCCGGCAGAAGCGGATGGCGCCCATCAGCTTGAGGTCGAGGTCGGCCCACCACGCGGCGTCGTCGAGCTGCTCGAAGCCGGTCGCCGCCGAGGTGCCCGCGTTGTTCAGGAGAATGTCCACGCCGCCCCAGCGGGCGATCACGGCGTTGACGAGCGCCTCGACATGGTCGGGCTTGGTGACGTCGCCGACCTGGGCGAGAATTTCCCCGCCGGTGGATTTGCGGATCTCCTCCGCCGCGCGCTCGAGATGGTCTTTGCGCCGCGCGCAGATGGCGACCTTGGCGCCTTCCCTGGCGAGCCGCTCGGCGGCGGCGCGGCCGAGGCCGTCGCTGCCGCCCGTGACAATGGCGATCTTCCCGGTGAGTCCAAGATCGAGCACGGTGGGCCTCCTCTTAATTGGTGGCAGGCGGATGATACCACCGCGAGCCTTCCCCTGGCCTCCCGCCTGTGTTAAGGGTGTTCCCCGTAAGCAGGGAAATCCTCGCTGAAAGGGGAATCATCGGGTGATGGCTCACTACCGTCTGGCGCTCGCGATCGTCATCTCCGCCCTCCTGGCCTGGGCGTCGCTCGCCCACGCCTTCGACGGAGAAAAGGAGCTCTACGAAGCCGCGAAAAAGGAGAAGGACTTCACCTGGTACACCGCCCATTACGGCTCGGAGACGGCGGCCGGCGTGTGCGGCGGCTTCGAGAAGAAATACCCGGGCATCAAGTGCAACTACGTCCGCACCACCGCCCAGGTCGCCTACCAGCGCCTCGCTCAGGACCAGAAGGCGAATCTGGCCATCGCCTCGCTGATCGGCTCGACGGACCTCAGCCATTTCCCCCGGATGAAGAAGGACGGCTGGCTGATGAAGTACCGGCCCAAGAGCCTCGGCGAGCTCATCGACGCGGCCCTTCCCTACAACGATCCCGACGACACGTTCTTCATCACCGCCGCCGGCTTGGTGATCATCAGCTACAACACCAGCCTGGTGAAGGAGGCAGACGCGCCAAAGAAGTGGACGGACCTGCTCGACCCCAAGTGGAGGGGCAAGGTTTCCATCGGCCATCCGAGCTTCAGCGGTTACGTCGGCACCTGGGTCGTCCTGATGCGCAAGCTCTACGGCTGGGACTACTTCAAGAAGCTCGAGCTGAACAAGCCGCGGATCGGGCGCTCGATCAACGACACCGTCACCATGCTCAATGCCAAGGAGAGCTGGGTCGCTGCCGGGCCAGTGGCCACAACGCTGCAGAGCCGGGACAAGGGCAACCCGCTGGCAGTGGTCTATCCCGACGACGGCGCCCTGCTGATGATCTCCCCATCGGGCATCCTCAAGAACGCGCCCGCGCCCAACACCGCCAAGCTCTTCATGGAGTACCTCTACAGCAAGGAATGCAACGAGATCATGGTGAAGCTGCGCGAGGACTCCATCAACAAGCACGTCAAGCCGCTGCCGGGGGCCAAGTCGCTCGCCGAGATCAAGACGATCCGCCCGACCTACGACGAGATCGAGAAGGGCATCCCGGAGGTCAAGGAGCAGTTCCGGGACACCTTCGGCATCTGATGAATCTCGGGAACGCACCCAGGGGGCAGGAGTGGTCGGGCGGGTGGTGCCCCGGATCGCCCCGCGCGGCGGGCGGAATGGGCCCCCCGAGTCACGTCCGCAGCTCGAAGAGCTGCGTTCGGGCGAGTGGGTGATGGAGCCCGTCGCGCGGGGCGACCGAGGCGACAGGACCCGCCCGTCTCGGGAGCATGAGTCGTGAGTGAGACCGTCCAGACGACCACGCTCACCGCGGCCGCGCCGCCCGGCTACCGGCGCCGCTGGCGCCAGCTGGACAAAACCGTCTTCCTCTGGCTCCTGCTCGTCGGCGTGCTGATGCTGCTCGTGATCAACCCACTCGCCCGTCTCCTGCTGTCGAGCGTCCAGGACGGCGACACCGGCGCGCTCACACTCCAGAACTATCTCACCGCCTACGGCCGCTGGCGCTACCTCGAGGCCTTGGTGAACTCGCTCGTGCTGGGCGTCGCCGTCGGCGCCCTCGGCACGGTGTTCGGCGTGCCGATGGCCTGGGCCGTCTCGCGCACCGACATGCCCGGCAAGGGGCTCGTGTGGGCGGCGATCCTGGGCACCTTCATCGTGCCCTCCTACCTCGGCGCGGTGGCCTGGATCCTGCTGGCCGGGCCGAACGCCGGCTGGCTCAATCGCCTCTATATTTGGCTGACCGGCGCCGAGGCCGGCCCCTTCAACATCTACTCCATGTCCGGCCTGGTGCTGGTCGTCGCCGCCTATTCCTTCCCGTACATGTTCGTGTTCACCCGGTCCGCGCTCGACCTGATCTCCTCCGAGATGGAGGACGCGGCCCACACTCTCGGCGCCGGCGTCCTGCGCACGACACTTCGGGTGACCTTGCCGCTGATCCTGCCCGCGATCATGGGCGCCTTCATCATCGAGTTCCTCGAGGCCATCGCGCTTTTCGGAGTCCCGGCCTTCATCGCCCTGCCCGGGCGTTTCCAGGTGATGACGACCATGCTGTGGCAGTTCTTCGAGTTTCCGCCCAAGGTCGAAGTGGCTGCGGCCTATGCGATGCCGCTGCTGGCCATCACCGTGCTTCTGTTCTGGCTGCAGCGGAAGATCATCGCGCGCAAAGGCTATGTGGCGCTGACCGGCAAGGGCGGCGAGCGCCGCCTGCTGCCGCTCGGCAGGTGGCGCTGGGCGATGCTTGCCTACTGTCTCTTCGTGACGTCGCTCTCGTTCTTCCTGCCGATGCTCGTGATCCTCCAGGCGGCTTTCTCCAAGGCGTGGGGCCGGGGCTTCTCCTTCGACAACCTGACTTTTAGGCACGTGCGGTTCGTCCTCTTCGAGCAATCGGCGACCCAGGCGGCCACGATCCACACCTTCGTCTACGGCGCGACAGCGTCGGTGATCGCCCTCGCCCTGGCGCTCTGCATCGCCTATATCGTCCAGCGCCGACTCGTACCGTTCGGGAATGCGCTCGCGTTCCTGGCGACGGCGCCCTTCGTCATCCCCGGCATCGTGCTGGCCATCGGCTTCTACGCCGCCTACACGAAGCCCCCGCTGGTGCTCTACGGCACGGCCTGGATCCTCATCCTGGCCTTCGCCACGCGCTTCCTGCCGATCGCCTACGCCAATAGCGACGCCGCCATCCGCAGCCTCAATCCGGAGCTCGAGGACGCGGTGCGCATCCTCGGGGGCAGCCGCCTCATGGCGATGCGGCGCGTCGTCGCCCCGCTGCTCAAGCGCGGCCTGGCCGGCGGCTTCATCCTGGTCTTCATCCCGGCCACGCGGGAGCTCAGCTCGGCCATCTTCCTCTACACGACCGGGACGCAGGTGCTCTCCGTGCTCCTGTTCGACAAGAGCGACGAGGGCAACTTCGAGATCCTCTCGTCGATCGGTTTGATCCTGGTCCTGGGCACCGTGGCGCTCGTCTTGGCCGGCTTCCGCCTGGTGGGCCGCGATTTCATGCTCAGGAGGGACACGGCGGCGTGAGCAAGCTCGTCCTGCGCAACGTCAGCCGGCGCTTCGGCGAGGTCACCGCGGTGAACGATTTCACCCTGGCGCTCGAGGAAGGCGAGTTCGTCTCGCTGCTCGGACCCTCAGGGTGCGGAAAGACGACCACGCTGAGGATGATCGCGGGGTTCCTCGATCCGACCGCCGGGACCATCGAGATGGACGGCGAGGTGATTTCCTCGCCGGCGGGCTCACTGCCGCCCGAGAAGCGGAAGATGTCCATGATCTTCCAGAGCTACGCAATCTGGCCCAATATGACGGTGGCGGAGAACGTCGGCTTCGGCCTCGAGGTGCGCCGCCTCGCGCGGCCGGAGATCCGCTCCAAGGTCGACCACATCCTGGATGTCGTGCAGATGAAGGCGCTGGGCGACCGCTATCCCGCCGAGTTGTCCGGCGGTCAGCAGCAGCGCGTGGCGCTGGCTCGGGCGATCGTGGTTCAGCCGGCCGTGCTGCTTCTCGACGAGCCGCTCTCCAATCTCGACGCCAACCTGCGCGAGGAGATGCGCTTCGAGATCCGCCGGCTCCACGACGAGTTCCGTATCACCACGGTCTACGTCACCCACGATCAGTCAGAAGCGATGGTCACCTCGGACCGCATCGCGGTGATGAATCAGGGGCGCATCGAGCAGGTGGACGGGCCGCGGGCGCTCTACGCGCGACCGCGGACGCGCTTCGTGGCCGGGTTCATCGGCCGCACCAATTTCCTCGACGGCGAGGTGCGCGGCGAGGAAGTCGTCTTCGACGGCTTCGCGATCAAGATTGGGCAGTTCGCCGACCCAGTTGCCCGAGGCGGACCAGTGTCCTTCTCCCTCCGGCCCCAGAGCATCCACCTCCACCGCGGGCTCCCTGCCGCGGTGCCTGGCGCAACGGTCATCCCGGGCCGCGTCGTCCAGCGCGCGTATCTCGGTGAGCACTGGGACTATGCGGTGGGCGTCAAGGAGAGTGGGGTGGAGCTGCGGGTGACGGCCAGGCCGCACGAGGTGTTCGAGGTCGATCAGGAAGTGTGGCTCGAGGTCGATCCCCGCCAGATGGCGCACATCCAGTAAGGCTTGCGTCCTCGCCCCGGTCAGCGTGCCCGCCAGAACGCCCCGTAGTGCGCCTTGAGCTGGGCCTCGACCGAGCGGAGGTCGGGATGACGCCGCGCCTCGACATACGCCTCTCGGGCGGCCGGATCCTTGAAGTCGATGCTGCCCGTGATGCAGCACATGAGGGAGCGCGGGTCGCCGCTGTGCGGAAGGCCGAGGGCGTGGCCCAGCTCGTGGGCCGCCACGTCGTAGAGAAGCGTCTCGGGCGGTGTCTGGCCGCGCGCCGTGGGCTCCATGAGCATGATCCGAACGGGCAGCGCGATCACGCCGTTCGCATCGGCGTCGATCTCGGTTTCTCCCATCATCTTGGAGGATGTCTTGGGGTGTAGCGTGATGCGAACGACGGCCTCGTCCGCGCGGCCGGCCCAGCGGAAGGCGGTGAGCCCCAGCGCGCCCCGGAAGACCGAGTTCCAGTCCTCCACCGCGCGCTTCACAGCGGCCTCCAGCTTTGGATCGACCAAGGGGACGACATGCACCGCCAGCGGAAAGTGCGCCCGCGGATGCCCCTCGGGCCGAGGCATCTCCACCTCGGAGGCCGCGGCCGCGGTGGAGACGATCAGGCCGCCGAGGACGATCCAGGATTTGAGAGTCAACGCGTGTAGCCCAGCCTGCGATCGCGCTCTCCCAGCGCGCGGGAACGCGCGACGGACCGGCCGTAGCCGCCGCCGCCAGGCGTGCTCACCAGCACCTTGTCTCCCTGATCGAGCACGAACTGGCGCCGGTGGTCGACGCGCTTGCCATTGAGCCGCACGTCGCCGAGCCCGCCGGGGCCGCCGCCGGCCAGTCCCGGCGCCGGGAAGCGGGTGCGCTCAGCCATGAAGCTCAGCACAATGGGCCGGCGCGAGCGGCTTTCGATCAGGATGTCCTGGCCGAGCCCGCCTCTCAAGCGCCCGGCGCCACCCGATCCAGGTCGCATGCGCTTGTAATGGAAGAAGAGCGGGCTATTGCGCTCGGCTACTTCCACGGGAGTGCTCGAGATATTGCTGGGCCAGGAGAGCACGTGCTCGCCGTCCTTGGCCGCCGTCGCGCCCATGCCGCCATTGAAGAAGAGCACGGTGGTGTAGGGCCGGCCGTCTTCACGCACGCCCGACTGGGCCACGGCCCAGAGCGGCGAGCCCGCCCCGGCCATCACCCGCTCCGGGATGACTTGGTGGAGCGCGCCCAGCACGAGCACCGGCACGTAGTGGCCGGTTTGAGCGCGGCTCACCACGGCCGACGGGAAGCGCGGGTTGAGCAGGCAGCCCGCGGGCGCCTCGACCTTCACCGGCCGGTACATGCCCTCATTGTTCGGCAGGCCGGGCAAGAGCGCGCAGCGCACCGCATAGGCCGTCATGGCATAGGTATAGGCCAGCACGCAGTTGATCGCGCGCGGCTGGGCGGGTGAGGTGCCGGTATAGTCGGCCACGATCCCGTCGCCCTTCACCGTGAGCGCGATCCTGAACTCGTAGGGCTTCTCGAAGCCGTCGGTCCTGAGCGCGTAGCGGTAGGTGCCGTCGGGCACCGCGCCGATCGCGCTCCGCATCGCCCGCTCCGAGCGCGCGAAGAGCTCGTCACCGAGGCCGGCGAGCGAATCGAGACCGTAGTCCTCCATCAGCCCGCGCACACGCTTCTCCATCAGCTCATTGGCGCTCACCTGGGCCCAGATATCCCCCACGGTTTGATCGGGCGTGCGCACATTGGCGCTCAGCAGCCGGAGCAGTGTCTCGTCCGGCTTGCCCGCGCGGATCACCCGGCTCAGCGGGATGTGGAAGCCTTCCTCGAAGAGCTCGCGCGCCTCGATGGCGCGGACGCGGCCGCCGATATCCGGCATGTGCGAGGTGGTGGCCGAGAAGGCCGCCAGCCGGCCGCGGTGGAAGATCGGCTTCACGAGCGACACATCGCTCATGTGGCCGGTGCCCTGCCAGGGATCATTAGTGATGAGCACGTCGCCGGGCTGGAAGCCGTCGGGCCCGAAGGCGCTGAGGAAGTGGCGCACCGTCGCGGGCAAGGTGCCGATGAAGGACGGGATGCTGCCGGAGTTCTGGGCGAGAGCATAGCCGCGCGCATCGGTAAGCACGCAGGCGAAATCATTCGCCTCGTTGGAGAGCGTGGAGAAGGACGTCCTCACGATGGCCTTCGCGGCCTCGTCCACGACGGAGATGATCCGGGTCCAGAGGACCTCGAGCGTGATGGCGTCGAAGCGGGTCGTCATGATGACCCCCTCACCCTGGCCCTCTCCCCTCGGGGGAGAGGGAACGAAGAGTGAGCATCACGTTGCCGCTCGGGGCGACGCGCGCGGTGGCGCCGGGGCCGACGACGAGCGTCGAGCCTTCCTCCTCCACTACGGCCGGCCCGGCGATCTCATCGCCCGAGGCGAGCCCGTACCGGTCGTAGACCGCCGTCTCGACCAAGCCGCCGGCGGCGGCGAAGTAGGCCGGCCGCCTGCCCTTGAGCGCGGAGGCCCCGCCGCCGCCGGGCCGGCCCTGCGCTGTCACGTCGCCGCCAGCCACGGGCGCGCGCACAGCGACGCGGATATTGATGAACTCGACGGGCACCTCGGGAGGCGTGAGTGCGAACTTTTCCCGATACGCAGTCTCGAACGCGGCCTTGAGGCGCAGCCGGCCGGCGTGCGAGTCCTCGTACGGCCCGTCGGGAAGCGCGACGACCAGATCGAAGCCCTGGCCGAGGAAGCGACCGTCCGCCAGCCGCTGCACCGTCGCCGTCTCGAGCTTGAGGCTGGTGTCGGCCATCACCGCGCGCGCTTCGTCCTCGAGCCGCCTGAACGCGTCTTCGAGGGCGGCGATGCTTCCCTGGTCGAGGCGGATTCCCACCGTGGCGACCCGGTCTACGCGCGCCGGCGCCACGAGAAGCCCGAGCGCCGACGCGACGCCCGCGGCGGGCGGGCAGATCACCTGGGAGAGGCCAAGCTTGAGCGCCACCGAATAGGCGTGGACCGGGCCCGCGCCTCCGGTGCAGAGCAACGCGTAGTCGCGCGGGTCGCGCCCGCGCTCGGCGATGTGCACGCGCGCGGCACTGGCCATGTTCTCGTTGACGATGTCGTGGATACCCCACGCGACCTGGAGCGGCTCGAGCTTGAGCTGGCGCGCGAGCCGGCCGATGGCGGCGCGCGCGGCGGCCATGTCGACCTTCACCTCGCCGCCCGCGAAATACCCGGGGTTGAGATAGCCGAGCAGGAAGTCGGCGTCGGTGACCGTGGGCGCCTTCCCGCCCTGGCCGTAGGAGGCGGGACCGGGGTGAGAGCCCGCGCTGAGCGGCCCTACCTTGAGCAGGCCGATCTCGTCCATCTGAGCGATGCTGCCGCCGCCCGCGCCGATCTCGATCAGCTCGATGGTCGAGATGCGAATGGGCAGCCCGCTGCCTTCCATAAAGCGCTTCTGCCGCGCCGCTTCGAAGCTATAGGCCGTGAGTGGCTCGCCGCCGTCGATGAGCGAAAGCTTGGCGGTGGTGCCGCCCATGTCGAAGGCCAGCAGATTTCCGCCGCGCTCAGCACCGCCGAAGAACGCGGCGGCCAGCGACCCGGCGGCGGGTCCCGACTCGAGCATCTGCACGGGAGTGCGCTGGGCCTCGGCCACATGCGTGAGCCCGCCGCTCGAGAGCATCAGGAGCAGCGGCGCCGGGATGCCGAGCCCGCCGATCCGGCGCGCCATCAGCTCGAGATAGCGATGGGCCAGCGGCTTGATATAGGCATTGGCCACCGTCGTCGAGGCGCGCTCGAACTCGCGGATCTCGGGCGCGACTTCGTGCGAGGTGGTGACCGCGATCGTGGGATGGCGCTTCGAGATCAGCCGCGCCGCCTCGGCCTCATGCCGCGGATTGGCGTAGGAATGCAGGAAGACGACAGCGATCGAGGTGACGCCGGCCTCCGCGAGGCGCTTCGCGCGCGACCGCAGCTGGCGCAGGTCGAGGCGGCGCGCCACGCTGCCGTCGGCCAGGATCCGCCCGGCCACCTCGAGACGCAGGTCGCGCGGGACCAGCGGCTCGGGCTTGGCGATCTGCAGATCGTAGAGCTCGTACTTCCGCTCGCGCCCGATCTCGAGCGTGTCGGCGAAGCCGGCCGTCGTGATGAGCCCGGTGACAGCGCCCTTGCGCTCGATCAGCGCATTGGTGAAGAGCGTGGTGGCGTGGACGACGCGCGTGACGTGCCGCGGCTCGAGCCGGCCGTCGTTCAGCAGCGTGGCGATGCCGGCCGCCACGGCGCGCGCGGGATCCTCATGGGTGGTGAGGACCTTGCGATTGACCTGACGGCCCGTGTCGTGGTCATAGATCACCAGATCGGTGAAGGTGCCGCCGATGTCGATTCCGAGAGAATAGTGAGGCACCGGGAGGGTTCCGGTTACTTCTTGAGACGCAGATCTTCGAAGGGCGCTGAGTAGGCAAATCCGGGGATGAGGCCTGCCCCGACTTCCTCGACGCGCGGGCCCACGCCCCAGATGAAGGCCAACTCGTAGATCGGGATATTGACGACCTGGTCGTGGAGAATCTTCTGGATCTGGTGGAGCTGGGCCTCACGTTTCTTGGGATCGAGCTCCTTGCCCTGGCGATCGTAGAGGTCGTCCACCTCCGGCAGGCTGCCGTAGGCATAGATCCCGTTCTTGGTCGCGTAGGGCTCGAGCCGCGTCGCCGCATTGCCGAAGGCGGCGGTGATCACGAGGATCATGCCGTGAAGCTTCTTCTCCCGCCACGCCGAGAAGTAGGCGGCGCGCTCCATGGTGCGCGTCCGGGTGCGGATGCCGACGGCCTGGAGATAGCCCTGGATCGCCTCGCCCATGGAGGTGTAAGGCGGGAAGGGATAGAAGTCGCCCCCGTCGAAACCGTTCGGGTAGCCGGCCTCGGCCAGGAGCTTCTTCGCCCGCGCGGGATCGTAGGCGGGCGGCTCGTACGCCGCCGCGTACTGAAAGATGCGCGGGACGATGCTCCCAGTCAGCCGCGAGAAGCCGAGCGTCTCGGCCTGGTTCACGGCCTGGCGGTCGATGGCGTGGCTGGCGGCGAGCCGCACCCGGCGGTCGTGCCACGGCGACTTCGGATCCCATTGCTCGGGCAGCTCGAGCCAGAAGGCGCCGGAGAGTAGTGGCGCGACCAGCTTCAAGCCTTGCGTCTTCTTGATCGACTCGGCCGTCGGCCCCGTCAGCAGGTACACGATGTCCACCTCGCCGGCGCGCAGAGCGGCCGCGCGCGTCGTTTCCTCGGGCATCGAGCGCATCACGAGCCGCTTCACCGTGGGCGGCTTCCGCCAGTAGCCGTCGAAGGCCTCCAACACCAGCTCGACGCCGGGCTTGAAGGAGACGACCTTGTAGGGTCCGGCGCCGATGGGCGCGGTCTTGAAGCCGTCGTCACCGACTTTCTCCACATACTTCTTCGGAACGATCCAGCCCACGCCCGAGGCCGTCGTCCCGTAGAACGTCATGAAGTCGGGCCACGGCTCCTTGAGCACGAAGCGCACGTGCGCCGGGTCGAGCGCCTGCACCTCCTTGACCTTGCTCTTGAGCAGGGCGGCGCTCGCCCCCTTGTAGCGCTCGAAGGAGAACTTCACGTCTTCGGCCGTGACGGGCTCGCCATTGTGGAAGCGGGCGTTCTTCCTCAGCGTAAACGTATACGATGAGTGATCCTTCGACTCCTGCCACGACTCGGCGAGGCTGGGTGTCGTGAGCCCTGCGGGCATGGGCTTGACGAGGGCGTCGTGGACGGCGTAGAGGACCATGAAGGGCGTGTTGAAGGCCTCGGTCTCGGCGGGGTCGAGCCACTTGGCGGCCAGCGTGACGTGAAGTCCCCAGCGCAACTCTCCCTCGGCGGCGAGAGTCGTGGCGGGAAGCATCGGCAGAGCGAGAAGCAGGGACAGCACGAGGGCAAGGCGGCGCGCGCTGAGGTAGCTCATGGCGAGACACCCTAGGCCCGCGGCCGCGCCCAGTCAAGCCCCTGTGCGGTATGATAGCGGCGCCACACACCACGAGTCCGGGGAGGTCTCCAGCATGCAGGTCGAACGCCTCAAGGCGCCGCTCGGCGAGGTGCTCTTCAGCCAGCGCTCGGTGAGGAAATTCAGGCCCGATCCGATCCCGATCGAAGACCTCCGGCTCATCATCGAGGCGGCGGTCCGCGCGCCCAATGGCGGCAACCGCCAGATCGGGCGCTTCCTGCTCGTCACCGACCGGAAGAAGATCGCGGAGTTCGGGCGGCTCTACCACGAAGCCTGGTGGGCGAAGCGGAAGGACGAGAAGGGATGGACCGGGCCCAAGGACATCCCGCCAGAGGAGAAAACCTATCGCGCCGCCTCGGAGCTCGCCGACTCGATCACGGAGGTGCCGGCAATCGTCTTCGCGATGGCCGTCGCCCCGGGAACGGCCAACTCGGTGATCCCGGCCTGCCAGAACCTCATGCTCGCGGCGCACGCTCTGGGCATCGGCTCGATCCCGACGACGCTGCACCCCTCCGTGATGGAGCGCTTCCACGCGCTCTTCGCCATCCCGAAGGACGTCGCCTTCCACTTCTGCATCCCGCTCGGCTACCCGGCCATGAAGTACGGGCCGAGCCGGCGGCGGCCGACGGCCGAGACGACCTATCTCGACCGCTGGGACGGGAAGGTGCCGTGGACCTAGGGCCGGGACGGGTGGTGTCGATCCACATCGCGGCGGAGGCGTCGCTGCCCATGGTCTCGGTGCCGGAGGCGCGGGCGGTGGCGGGGCGCGGGCTCGAGGGCGACCGCTATTTTCTCGGCACGGGCTTCTACTCCCAGCGCCCCTCCTACGGCGGCCGCGAGGTGACCCTGATCGAGACGGAGACGCTGGAGGCGCTCTTCGGCGGCGTCCTCAACGCGGCAGGGGAGACGCTCGGCATCAAGCTCGATCCGGGGCAGAGTCGGCGCAATATCGCCACCGCGGGCGTGCCGCTCAATCATCTGGTCGGCCGCCGGTTCCGTGTGGGCGCGGTGCTCATGCGCGGCACGCGGCTGTGCGAGCCATGCAAGCATCTCGAGGAGCTGACCCGGCCGGGCGTGATGGGCGGGCTCATCCATCGCGGCGGGCTCCGCGCCCAAATCCTCGCCGACGGCCTAATCCGCGTCGGCGACCCGATCGAGCTCGCCGGCTGAGCCGGCGCCGGCTGACGGCCGACGTTGGTGTCCGGAGTTGAAGCGATGCGACATCGGCCAGTCTGGTGCGTCGCGCGGCTGAGCCTCGCGCTCCTGGTGGCGGCGCTCGGCGCCGGCCTCGTCGCGCCCATTCCGAACGGGGCCGCCGCCCCTGCCGACGGCCAGCTGACCTGGGCCGTCCATGTCTCGCTCGCTCCCACGTGGTTCGACCCGGCCGAGACGCCCGGCGTCATCACACCGTTCATGTTCCTCTACGCGCTGCACGACGCCCTGGTCAAGCCCATGCCCGGCGCCGCGATGGCCCCGAGCCTCGCCGAGTCCTGGAGCGCGTCGCGGGACGGGCTCACGTATGAGTTCGTCCTGCGCAAGGGCGTGAAGTTCCACAACGGCGACCTGCTGACCGCCGACGACGTCAAGTTCTCCTTCGAGCGCTACAAGGGTGCCGGGGCCTCCACACTGAAGGCGCGCGTGGCCGCGGTCGAGGCCGTCGATCCGCACCGGGTACGCTTCCGCCTCAAACAGCCGTGGCCCGACTTCATGACGTTCTACGCGACGCCGGCGACCGGTGCCGCCTGGATCGTGCCGAGGAAGTACGTCGAGCGGGTGGGCGACGACGGCTTCAAGAAATCGCCGGTCGGCGCCGGGCCCTATCGCTTCGTGGGGTTCACCCCGGGGGTCGAGCTGGTCCTCGAGGCCTTCGAGCAGTACTGGCGGAAAACGCCGGCGGTGAAGCGGCTGGTATTCAAAGCGGTGCCCGACGAATCCACCCGCCTGGCCATGCTCAAGCGAGGCGAGACGGACATCGCCTACTCGATCCGCGGCCCGCTGGCCGAGGAGCTCAGACGGACGCCCGGCCTGACCCTCAAGCCCACGTTTCCCACGTTCACCGAGTGGCTGACATTCACCGAGCAATGGGACCCGAAGTCCCCGTGGGCCGACCGACGCGTGCGGCTCGCCGCCAACCTCGCCATCGACCGGAAGACCATCAACGAGGCGGAGTATCTGGGCTTCGCCAGGCCGAGCGCGAGCATCATTCCCCAGGACTTCGACTTCTACTGGGCGGCGCCTCCCCCGCCCTACGATCCGGCCCGCGCCAAGCAGCTCCTCGCCGAAGCCAGCTACCCGCGGGGCTTCGACGCGGGTGACGTGACCTCGGACAATGTCTACGTGCCGGAGGCGGTGGTCAACTACCTGCGGGTCGTGGGAATCCGCGCGAGGCTCCGGCCCCTGGAGCGCGCCGCGTTCTACAAGGCCGACCAGGAAAAAAAGCTCCGCAACCTCGTGCGGGTGGGGAGCGCGGCCGCGGGCAATGCCGCCACTCGCATCGAGGCCTTCGTGCTCTCGACCGGCCTCCGGGCCTACGGCGGCTACCCGGACATCGACGGACTCTACCGGGACCAGGCGGGCGAGCTGGATCCAAAGAAGCGCGAGGCCATGCTCCACCGCATTCAGCAGCTCATGCACGAACGGGTGATGTTCGTGCCCATCATCGAGCCCGCGTTCCTCAACGGCTACGGGGCGCGGGTCGCGGAATCGGGCCTCGGGCTCATCACGGGCCATCCCTACTCGTCGCCGTACGAGGACCTCAGGCTCAAGGGCAATTGAGGCCCCTCACGGAGAAGAGCCGCCGGCGCTAGAGCCCGGGGTAGAAGGCGTCGTGACCGCGCTGGTAGGTGGGCTGGCGCTGGGCGGGATTGCGGTTCACGAGCGGCCGCATGAACATCGGATGCGTCGCGCAGCGTACCTCGTGCTCGATCTCGAAGAGCCGGCGCCCGCCGTCCGGATCGACGATGTCCTGGAAGCGGTACTGGTAGGGGTTGCTCTCCTCGCTGACGAGTCCGCGCTCCTTGAGCCAGGCGTGGGGACCCGAGAAGTCCGAGATGTAGATCGCGATGTGATGGCCGTCGTAGGCCGGCAGTGGGGCATCGGTCTCGCGGAACACGAGCTGCTGCCCGTAGCCGACGGTCACGCGGGCGGTGACTCCACCATTGTCCCGGCCCACCGTCGCGGGCGCGCCCAGCGCCGCGTCGTAGAAGCGCGCGATGCCGGCCGCGGTTCCGCTCGGCACCGGGAACTCCACGCGCGCGATGCCGAGCGTGAAGTCGTCGAAGCCCGGGTGCGGCCCCACGCAGCGGATCCGGTTGCCCCAGGGGCAGGTCACGGCCACGTGCTTGTCGCCCACCTCGTAGCCGAACGCGGTGCCCTTGAGCCGGCCGCTCACCTCGTCCAGCCGCCGGATCAGCGCGTCGAGATCGGGCAGCACCAGCTCGACCTGCCCCCGCAGCACCTGCGGCTTGTTCGTGGGGAGGTGGAACTGCGTCTGGCCGGCATTGGCCCACATATTGTCCACGCTCACCATCAGGTAGGGGTCGCGGGTGAGGCCGAGCCCCGCGATGTAGAAGAGCGTGGCCAGTCCCTGATCGGGGATGCGCACGTTGACGTGCTCCAGCAGGAGGATATTGCCCAGGTCCTGCTCCCGCCGGTCGAATTCACTCGCCGCCATGGCCCTGTCCTCCTTCGCGAGGAGAATACTACACCCTGCCGGCGCTCAGAAGAGCGCGTAGCCGCCGTCGATGACGAAGACGTCGCCGGTATGGTACGCGCTGGCGTCGCTGGCGAGGTAGACCGCGATGCCGCCGAAGTCGTCGCCCGTGCCCCAGCGCCGCATGGGCACCCGGGGCAGCACCCGCTGAGTGAAGGCCTCGCCGTGCAGCGCCTGCTCGGTCATCGGTGTGTCGATCCATCCGGGCACGATGCCATTGGCGCGGATCTGATGTCGCGCGAGCCCCACGGCCAGACTGCGCATCATCGAGAGCAGCGCGCCCTTGGTCGCGGCGTAGTGCTCGTTGCGCGGGGCGCCTTCGAGGGCGGCCAGGCTGGCGGTGACGATCAGCGAGCCACCGCCTTCGCGGCCGGTCATGTGGCGGGCGGCGGCGCGAAGGGTGAAGAAGGCACCGTCGAGGTTGACGGCCATCACGCGCCGCCACTCGGCGGTGGTCATCTGAGCGAACGTGCCAGGGCCCCAGCGGCCGCTCACGCCGGCATTGGCGAAGCACGCATCCACCCGGCCCATGGCCTCGAGCGTGTCCGCCCAGGCGCGCTCGACCGCGGCCTCGTCGGACACGTCGCAGCGGAGCGCCGCGGCCCTGCCGCCGTGGCGCTTCAGTCTGGCGACCGCGGCCGCGTTCTTCTCCTCGTTGGTGCCCCAGATGCAGACCGACGCGCCCGCCTGGGCCAGCGCTTCGGCCATGCCCAGGCCGATGCCGCTATTGCCGCCGGTGATGAGCGCCGCCTTGCCCGTCAGATCGAACGCGCGATAGGCCATCTCGCCTCCTCTAGTGCGAGCCGCCGAGCTTGCGGTGGTCCCAGGAGACGATCCGCGTCGGCCGGAAGCGCAGCCCCACGCGCTTGGTCCCGCGCTGGACGGCCCGAGCCCGGATGCTCTCGTCGGGCGTGCCGGGCGGAACCGAGCCGTAACGGTAGGTCAGGGTCACGCCGATGTCGACGATGCGCTCGCGGTCGCGCACGATCTCCACGTCGCACTCGAGCATGGCGCCGCGCAGCTCCTCGTACTTCTCCCCGGCCTCGACCTGCAGCGTCGCCTGAGGCAGGCGCTCGAGATTCTTGACCTTCTGCGAGTTGCCGTAGGTCCAGCAGAGAATCTCGTCGCCCTCGCGCGCGTACCAGAGCGGCATCAGATGCGGCCTGCCGTTGGGCCCGATGCTGGCGCAGGTCACCGTCCGCTCCTCGTCGAGGAACGCGCGCAGCTCCTCGGGCGACATGGCGATCTCGGGGCGGCGGAACACGGCGCGCCCATTGTACCTGCTCGGGCGCGCGGGCGTATCCGATCCGAGGCATTGGCTTGACAGCGACGGAATGGTAGGGCATACATATGCGTGCTGCAGCGAATTACCCCCCACGCGTCCCGGGCAACCGCGACGGTGGGTTCTTACCCCGGCGTCCTCCATGGGACGCCGGGTCTTTTTTTGATCCTTGGCCGAGCGCGTCGCCGTCTTCATTGACGGGGCGAATGCCTATCGCGCCTTCAAGGCCGCCTTCGGGTCCACTCGCTACTCCCCGGTGCGCCTCGCCCGTGAACTCTCGGGAATTCGAGAGCTGGTCCGAACGACTTTCTACGTCGCGACGGTCCCTCAGGAAATGGGCGCTCAGATATACGCCAGCCAGCAGCGCTTTCTCAGGATCCTGAGTCAACAGCCTGGCTTGAGCGTTTGGACTGGACGCATGGCACGCAGCCAGGGGCGCTGGTATGAGAAGGGCGTTGATGTCAAGATCGCGACCGACCTGGTCGCTTGGGCGTATCAGGGCTGGTACGACACTGCGATAGTGGTGAGCGGCGACAGCGACCTCGTTCCTGCTGCGCAGGAGGTGCGCCGGCTCGGCGGGAAGGTCGAGACCGCGATGCCTCGAGCTCGGCGCTCATGGCACCTGCTCCAGGTGAGCTCGCGGTTCATGGAGATCGACCGCGCGCTCTTTGAGCGATGCCGGCTGTGAACGTCCGGCGGTGGAGAGCGAAGCCTTGCTCCCCACCGGGAGAGGGAGAGCCGCCTACTCCACCTCGCGCAGGCGGAGGACTTCGCGGCCCTCCATGAACTCGCCCATCTTCTTGCCGAGCGCCTTGAAGTAGTCGGTCGCGCGGTGGGCATCCACCGCGGCCTGGTCCGCGTAGCGCTCCATGAAGACGTAGGTGTTCGGCGCCTCGCCGTGGTGAAGCGCGTAGAGCTTGCAGCCGGGCTCGTTGGCGTGGACCTTGGCCACCAGCTCCTTGGCCACGGCCTCGAAGTCCTTCTCCATCCCCGGCTTGATCCTGAGCGTCGCGACGATTCCGATCATTCGAGTGTCCCCCCGGTAGCGGTCAGAGTGTGACGCTTAAAGGCGCGTGTCCTCGTCGGCGTCATCGGGCGGCGCCGGCGCCTGCCGGCCGTGGCCGACCACGGCCAGCGCGAAGGTCAGCACCATCAGGGCTGTGAGCACGAGGAAGATCGTCAGCCCGATCTGGCAGCCCGGATCCTGCCAGGTCTTGCTCATCAGCCAGCCGAAGGCGATGCCGGCGCCCGCGAGCCATACATCCTTCATGGCGAGGCCTCCCGGCAGGAAGGATACCGCGGCCATCCCGCTGCGCGCACCGTCTGGATCTATCGCGTTTGACGCGGTCTCGGGACCGAGGCACTATCGATCCTGGCGCGCTCGGGCGTTGGCCGCGCCATCACGAGGCCGAGGGCCGTTATGATTCCTGCTTTCCGAGCGAGACACTGGCTCATTGCCGTGGCGCTGCTCCTGGCGGCACCGACCGCGGCCGCGCAGGGTCAGACCCCGGGCCCGGCATCGGCCGCCGCTCTCGTGGAGGCGCTGCGACAGGGCGGCTACGTGATCTACTTCCGTCACGCCCGCACGGACTTCTCGCAGAGGGACTCGAGCCTTGCCGATTGCAAGAGCCAGCGCAATCTCTCCGACGAGGGGCGCGAGCAGGCGCGCGCCATCGGAGCCGCCATCCGGAGCCTCGGCATTCCCATCGGCCGGGTGCTGGCGAGTCCCTTCTGTCGCACGCGGGAGACCGCGCAGCTCGCGTTCGGCGAAGTCGAAGTCTCGCGCGACCTGCTCGGCCGCGGCCCGAGCGAGGAGCAGTCCAGGCTCGCGGCGAGCGCTCTGCGACCCCTCCTCGGCACGCCGCCGGCGCCCGGGACGAACACCGTCCTCGTCTCTCACGGGTACAACCTCCGCGCCGCCGATGGCATTGTCGTCGCGGAGGGCGAGGCCACCATCTACCGGCCCGGCGAAGACGGCTCCTTCACCCGCATCGGCCGCCTGACCTCCGACCAGTGGCTCACGCCGTAGGCATCCGGACGTCCGACGGCCGCGGAGCTAGCGGCTGCGCGGGATCACCCACAGGTAGATCATGTATGAGGACCGGTCCACCTCGAGGCCGAGCTGCCGGTCCGAGGGCCAGTCGCCCATGTCGAAGTGATGGGAGACGACGCGCGCGCCGGGGCGGAGCTCACGCAGGAGCTTCGGACGCAGGCGCAGGTTGAGCTCGCGGGTAAGATAGAGCGTCACCACGGTCGCCGGGCGCAGATCCGTCTCGAAGAGATCCTGCTGAACGAAGCGAACGCGCTCAGCCAAACCGGCCCGCTCGGCCGAGCGCGTGCTCTGGGCCACCAGCCGCGGATCGATCTCGATGCCCACCCCCCGTGCGCCGAAATCACGCGCGGCGGCGATGACGATCCGGCCGTCGCCCGATCCCAGGTCATAGACGACGTCGTCCCGGCCCACGCCCGCGAGTCGGAGCATGACGTCCACGACCTCGGGCGGCGTCACGACATAGGGCACCTCCTGACCGGGCACCGGCGCGCAGCCACCGGCGCCCAGGACCAGAGCCAAGCATATCGCGCCCCATCCGAGCGTTCGGCGCATGCGGTCCCCCACTCAGCACACCGGCCGGTTGAGCGTCGCAGCCTCGATGCGCCGCGGGACGAGCCGGCCGTCGCTCGTCGAGCCGAGCAGGCGGCCGCGGTCCACGATGACCTTGCCCCGGAGGATGGTCGTCACCGGCCAGCCCTGCACGTCCCAGCCTTCCCACGGGCTGTAGTCGCTCACGTGGAAGTCCGCGCGCGCGAGCCGCTTGCGCACGGCGGGGTCGATCAGCACCAGGTCGGCGTCGCTGCCGGTGGCGATGAGGCCCTTGCGCGGGTAGAGGCCAAGGATCTTCGCCGCATTGGTGGACGTGACCGCGGCGAAGCGCTCGAGCGACATGCCGCGCTTGGCCACGCCCTCGGTATAGATGATGCCCATGCGGGCCTCGGCCCCGAGGTTGCCGCCCGTCACGTCCTCGGCAGTCTTCCCGCGGAGCTTGAGCTCGAGGGAGGTCGGATACTCGTCGGTGGCCGTCGTGGAGACGCCAGCGCCCAGCAGCCCGTCCCAGAGCGCCTGCTGGTCGTCGGGGTATTTCAGCGAGGGATAGGTGTGGTAGCAGAAGCCGCGCGGGGCATCGTAGTCGGCGGCATTGAAGCAGGCGTAGTGGTGCAGCGTCTCGGCGTACACGGGCAGCCCGTTGGCCCGCGCCTCGACGACGGCCTCCACACCTTCGCGCGCGGAAGTATGGACGAAGTACACCGCGGCGCCCGTCGCGGCGGCGAGCTGGATGGTCCGGCGGAACGACAGCAGCTCCGAGAGCTTGTTGTGGATCAGGGGCAGGTTGCGCCCCTCGAGCCGGCCTTCCTCGCGGAACTTCTCATACATGAACTGGACGATGTCGTGATCTTCGGCGTGCACGGCCATGATGCCGCCGTGACGCGCGGCCTTCTCCATTGCGAGCTGGATGCGGCCGAAGTCCAGCCGCGCCGCCGGCCGCTTCGGATGGGGCGGCAGGATGTCGGTGGTGAAGACTTTGAGACTCGGGAAGCCCTGCTGGATGACCTCGGGAATCTGGTCGAAGACCTTGAGCGGCAGCGGTCCGCAGAGCGCCACGTGGAAGGAGTAATCGACGTAGGACTGGCCCTTCCAGCGGGCCACCCGCTGCTCGATGGCCGTGGGCAGGTCGGCGCCGGGGCGCACGAAGCAGAAGTCCACGTGCGTCGTCGTGCCCCCGAAGGCCATGCCGCGCGTGTCCTCTTCCGGCCCGAGCGTGTGGAGATTCTCTTCCGGGCGCATCTGGATGAAGTGCGCGAGATGAGTGTGGGGCTCGATCCCGCCGGGCACGACGACCAGGCCGGCGGCGTCGATCACGCGCCCGACGTTCTCGAGCGGGCCCAGGGCGCCGATTGCCGCGATCCGGCTGTCCTCGACCGCGACGTCCCAGCGGCCCACGCCCTCGGGCGTGACCACCTCGCCTCCGCGGATCACCAGGTCGAACATCGCACCTCCTTCTCAGCCGCTCAGCCGTCAGGGCTTGGCGGCCCAGAGCGGCGCCTTGGCGCGGGTGGCCGTCCGCTGAATGGCCGCCAGCACCTCCTCGTAGAATCGCCCGTCGCGCCAGTAGGAGGTGTGGCAGGCGAGAGGCGCGAGGAACCAGCGCCGGTACTCGTGGACGTCGTCGTAGAAATCCAGCCGCGCGCTCACGAAGTCCAGCGGCGCCGAGACATTGAGCCAGTAGAGCCCGTCCGGAGGCGCCGCATTGTCGAATTTCCCGGCCATGCCATCGTCGGTGACGCCCGGGTCGGAGGCGAACAGGTCAGGCTGCAGCCGGAAGCCGTGCAGGTCATTGATGATGTGGCCACGCACCGTCTGGCTGGATCCGACGCGCGTGCGGAAGAAATACAGGACCTTGTTGAGCGGCGAGCCGAACGTCACCAGCGTCGTGATCCGATTGAGCTCGGCGCGGCTGAGCGGCGCCGTCGCAGGATCGGCCAGCTTCTTGACGAGCTCTTCGATGGCGTGGCGGGCGTCGGCCACGGCCTGATCGTCCACGCCCGCCTCGCGCAGCAGGGCCTCGAGCTGCTGGAGCGCCTGCTGGGCGTGGCCGACTTCGGTCGCCGCCCAGTTCGGACCGAAGGCCCCGGCGATCCGGATCATTAGGGCGTCGGCATTCTTGGCGGCCGGCCCCGGCACTGCCTTCCTGAGCAACACCCGCAGCGTGTCGGCACGGCGACGGATGTCGGCAGCCTGAGACTCGGCCACCCGTGCCTCGCTGCGCAGCCAGTTGATCGTGTCATAGCCCACCACCGAGCCCAGCGAATGCCCCGCCACGGTCACCGCCTGGTACTGGCGCAGGAGCCACTTGACCTTGGCGGTGGTCACGGCAAGGATGTCGCGCCGCACCTGCGCGAAGGGCGAGTTCTCGTCCGACACCGTATAGAGCGCGACGTCGGCGACGTAGTCGAAGATGAAGGCCTTGACGAGAGCCGCCAGGGCCGCCATGCCCCCGATCACCAGCAGGTGCCGGCGCCCCTCGGGACCGAGCCAGCCCAGGACGGACGGCACGATGTCGCTCAGGCAGAACCGGTCGAGGCACAGCGGCGCCGGCTGGGCCAGTCGATAGAGCAGCCAGCACAGCGCGACGAAGACCAGCAGCGAGAGGAGGAAGAAGGCCATCCGCGCCTGACTCTGCACCAGCCGCTTCTGGCTCTCGCGCCGCTCGGCCACCCATGCCGCGAGACGGCCGACCAGGCCGGGCCGGAGCGGCGGAGGAGCGATGGGGGACGGCGGTGTCGCGTCGTTCATGACCACGCGGAGCTGTGGGAGGAGCGTAGAGAAGATCACGAGCGCAGCCGTCAGCGTCGCGACGAATACCGCGGCTGTCAGGCTGTCGCGCCAGCTCACCGAATGCAGCAGGACCTCGCGCCAGATGCCCGGCAGATCGCCGAGCAGGGTGGCGGAGCTGCTCACGAGCCCAGCGGCCAGCGCCACGAGTGCCAGGCCGACCAGGAGCACCACCGCCATCCGCAGCAGCTCGCGCAGCATGCTGAGGATGTACCAGCTCCAGCGCAGCGCGCTGTCGTCTCCGGGGACGGCGTCCTCAGGGCCGGTGCGGCGGATGCCGGCGAAGACGGCGAGGACAATGCTGAGGATCAGGGCCAGGGCGCGGTGAACCATGTTGGCGCCCTGCCACTGGATGTCGGCGCGACGGAAGACCAGCGGCAGGTTGAAGGCGAATTGCCGGATCGGATTGAAGGAGGTTTGCACCAGCCAGCGGAGGATCTCGCCGAACGTCGCCTTGCGCTGGGTGAGCCGAGCCCAGTAGACCTCGTAGATGTCGAGATCGGCGCCCGAGATCCGCATGGCGTGATCGAAGGCGCCGTCGCGGCCGAAGGTAATGTGCACGGCCGCGTCGGCCGCGGGATCGCCGGGCCGCCGCCGATGAAGAACGGAGCGCAGGCCATTGACGAAGCTGTCGAGCGGCTCGAAGGGCTGCTGCTGGCCTATGCCGTGGATGACGACCAGGGCGCGGCCGAATTCGGGCGCGGCCTTGCGCGGCGCCTGCAGCCGCATGGCGCGGTCGGATTGCGCCGCGAGGACGGCGCCCGGCGGCAGCGCGGGAGGCTTGGGCGCGGGCGCCGGGGGCGCGGCGAGAATCGAGGGCCTGGTGATCTTCACCTGTTCGCGCCTTCGGCGAGCCCGGCCGTCATGGCGTGACGCTAGGCCAGCCGTCCCGCAGTGTCAACCGCGCCGGCGGATCGGGGCGAGGCCGCGGCTCAGACCTGACCGAAGAAGACCAGGTACTCGGCTCTGAGCACGCGCTCGAGGAGCAACAGCAGAACCGCTCCCGGCGCCATAAGCACCAGCGCCGTCACCGAGGCGATCTGGAGCTCGTAGCCCACGCTCGCGGTGTACATGTAGACGGGCAGGGTCGTCACGAAGGGCGAGCCCACGAGCAGGGTCCCCGTGAACTCGTCGAGCGAGTAGAGAAAAACCAGGAGCGCGCTGGCCACGATGCCCGGCACCGCGAGCGGGAGCGACACCGTGAGGAACGTCCGCGTCACCGAGGCGCCGAGATTATGCGCGGCCTCCTCGAGCTCGGGCGCGATGGAGCGGAAGACCGCGGTCATCGTCCAGACGGCGAAGACGAGCCCGCCCACCAGGTGGACCAGAATGACGCCCGGCACGGTGCCGGCGAGCCCCCACCGGTAGAACTCACGAGTGGCGCTGGCGAAGACGGGCAGCTGGGGGAAAGCCTGGGGCAGGAGGAAGGCCAGCAGGACCACGGTGCGCCCCGGGAAGCGCAGCCGGGCCAGCGCATAGCCCAGCGGAACGGCGAAGAGCAGCCCGACGAGGGTGACCGCCACCGCGATGCCAATGCCGGTCTGCAGTGGTCCGAGGAAATCGCTCGTGAGCATGCGCGACCAGTAACGAAAGCCGAAGCGCTGGGGCCACGGGCTCGGATAGGTCCACCGCTCGGCCAGCGACCAGACGCCGAGGCTGGCGAGCGGGCCCAGAATGAGGAAGGCCGCAGCCGCCAGCGCCGCGAGCCTCGCGCTGAGCCTCCAGAGCCCCCTCCCGGCGGCCGGACCGCTCATCGGGTGAGCCGACGGATATAGACCAGCGCCGCCCCCATGGCCAGCAGATATGCCACGACGCCGAGCGCGGACGCCGTCGGGAAGTCTCCGTGCTGGCCGAAACGGTAGTAGACGTCGATCATCAGCATCTGAGGTCCCCCGCCCCGGCCCATCATGAGCGGGATGGAAAACGAGGCGAGCATCGAGGAGAAGATCAAAATCGCGCTCACGGCCAGCGCCGGGCCGGCCATGGGCACCAGGATGTCGCGCGTGAGCCGCGCGGGACCGGCGCCCAGCTGCCGCGCGGCTTCGAGGTAGCTCTCGTCGAGCGCCCGGAAGGCGCCGAGGAGCAGCAGGGCCGCGAGCCCCACGTGCTTCCACGCCAGCGCTGAGGCGATGCCGGCCCACGAGGAGGCGAAGCCCGGGACATAGGGGCTCCAGAAGACGCGCAGGGCATGGCCGACGACGACGAACGGCACGAAGAGAGGGATCTTCAAGAGGAACTCGACGGGGCCGAAGGCGCGCAGGCGCAGCCAGCCGCAGGCCGGGATGGCGGCGGCGAAGGTCAGGACCGTCCCCGCCCCCGCGACCCCCACGGTATAGGCCACGTCACCCGCGTAGAGCCGCCGCACCGTCTCGTAATTGGCCAGCGTCCAGGCGCCGTCACGCTGGAAGCTCGCCACGACCGAGGCCGCGAGCGGCCAGACGAAGACCAGCGCGAGCACGGCGAGCGCGGGAGCGCAGAGCGCGCCCCAGAGCCAGCGCTCGGCCGCCGTCAGCGGACGATCTCCTCGTACGCCAGCGTGATCGCGTCGTGGTATTCCTTGAGCGGCATCTGGCGCGAGTAGCGGGCCAGATCCTGCGCCGTCACGCCCTTGAACAGGAGCTCGCGGCTCTTGGGCGAGATGAGCGGCAGCACTTTCTCGGGGTCCACGCCCGGGTACCAGCCGAAGCGCTCCACGATCGCCTTGGCCTGAACGTCGGGCGTGGCGATGTAATCGATGTAGCGGACGGCGGCCTCGCGGTTGGCGGCCTCCTTGGGCACGACGAGATAGAGGGGATAGATCGGCAGTCCCGGCGCGATCAGCGCGGGCGTCACCGACGCATCCATCCGTCCCTCGTTCTTCCAGGCGACGAGCTGGTCGATCCAGACCACGCCCATCCAGATCTCGCCGCGGTTGAGCGCGTCCAGCGTGCCGGCATTGCCGTTGGTGATCACCGCCTGCTTGTTGAAGTCACGCAGCGCGGTGATGGCCTCGCGGATGGCCGCTTCCTTGCTCTTGTCGAATGGTCCCTGAGTCAGCTGGGTGTAAAGCCCGGTCTTCCAGTACACCCAGCCCATGGTGAAGCCCACGCCGCTCACGCCGCCCTTGATGCCGTTATAGCCGAATCGCCCCGGATTGGCCTTCACCCAGGCGACGAGATCGTCGAAGCTCTTCGGCGGGTTCGCCACCTTGGCCGGGTGATAGGCGATGGCGATCTGGTTGTGGAACATCGGCACGACATAGCCGTCCACCGAGACGCCGAAGGCCTCCTTGGTCTCGGCGCCCTTGACCAGCGCCGCGTTCTTCATCTGGGACACGTAGCGCGTGAGCAGACCCTCCTTCACCATCTGGGACGCGACGGCCATGCTCACCAGCGCGACGTCGAGATCCCAGGGCTTCCGGCCGGCGTCGGCCTGCGCCTTGATCTTCGTGTAGATCGCCCGGCTCGCGGGCTCGCCGGTGCCGGTGCCCACCACGTTGAGCTCGACGTCGGGGGCCTGGGCGTGGAAGCCGGGGCCAAGCAGGGTCTTGTGGACCTCGACCACGTTGACGTCGGCGCCGATGGCGACGTTCAGCCGCGTGGCCGCGGAGGCGGGCACGACCAGAGCCAGTAGGACTGCCAGCAGGCGGAGCAACATGGTCCGTCTCCTTGTCTGTCGCGGTTAGGCCGCCGGATAGACGCGCACGCGCTCCGGCGGGACGGTGACGTGCACCGGGCCCGGCGCGGCGGGCGCGGGGCCGTCCACCATGAGCAGCGCCTCGCCCACACGCACGTAGTGGCGGTAGTAGGCGCCCAGGAACAGGCTCTCCTCGAGCACGCCCGACAGCGCGCTGCCCGCCGCCGGCGCCGTGGCGGCCAGTGCGAGGTCCGACGAGCGGAGGATGATCACCACGCGGCCCCGTGCCGGACCCGTATACGGCAGGCGGTGACCGCCCAGGTGCAGCACGCCGGGCTCGGCGCGGCCGTCGAGCCGGTTGCCCACGCCGAGGAAGTCGGCGGCGAACTCGCTCGCCGGATTGAGGTAGACCTCCTCCGGCGCGCCCGCCTGCACCACCATGCCGGCGTTCATCAACACCACCCGGTCGGCGATCGCCAGCGCTTCCTCCTGGTCGTGGGTGACGTAGATCGCGGTGATGCCGACTCGGCGCTGCAGCCGCCGCACCTCGACGCGCAGCCGCTGGCGAATCTTGGCGTCGAGGTTGGACAACGGCTCGTCCAGCAGGAGTACGCGCGGCTCGACCACGAGCGCCCGCGCCAGCGCCACCCGCTGCTGCTGGCCACCTGAGAGCGCGGTGGGCTTGCGCCCCGCGATGGCCTCGACATCGCCGATCTCCACCATCGCCAGCGCCTCTCTCACCCGCCGCCGCACCGCCTCGTCGGCGACGCGCTTGAGCCTCAGGCCATACGCCACGTTGTCGAACACCGTCATGTGGGGCCAGAGCGCGTAGCTCTGAAACACCATCGCGGTGCCGCGGGCCTGCGGCGGCAGTGCCGTCACGTCCTCCCGGTCGAAGCGGATCGCGCCCGAATCCACGCCGACGAAGCCGGCGATGGACCGCAGCAGCGTCGTCTTGCCGCAGCCGGAAGGGCCGAGGACGGCGGTGAGCTTGCCGGCGTCGAACTCGAGCGTGACGGCGCGCAGCGCCTCGACGGATCCGTAGCGCTTGGTCAGCGCCTCGACACTCACCCGCACCACGCGGGCGAGGCTAGCATGGGCCCCAGAGACGGTCAACGACGGGCGAGAATCGGAATCGCGGTCAGACGAGCCAGCGGCGGCGGCGGCGCGCGCCGCGCCCAGCGGCGCGGACCGCCAGGGCCACGGCCTCCTCGGCGGTGCGCGCCCGGATGATCGGCACCCGCCGGCGCTCGGGCTGGGTGAGGCGCCACGTGTCCAGGCCCACCACCGGCGTGCCGAACTTGAGCGCCAGCGCGATCTCGGACAGTGTGCCGAAGCGGCCGCCCACGGCGATGACAGCGTCCGCCGAGCGAACCAGGATGACATTGCGCGCCTGGTCCATGCCGGTGACCACCGGGATCGTCACCCAGCGATTCGCGTCGCGGCGATCGAAGCCGGGCAGGAGCCCGACGACGAGCCCGTCCGCCTGGATGGCGCCACGCGCTGCGGCCTCCATCACTCCCGACAGGCCCCCGCAGAGGAGGACGGCACCGGACTCGGCCACCTCGCGGCCCACGCGCTCGGCCAGCTGCGCCGTGCTCGCCGAGCAGTGGCCCTCGCCGACGACGGCGACCTGAAGCATCCGGCGGGCGCGACGCGCGCTAGACCTCATGGGTGCGCCGCCGAATCTCTGATGCTGATGGTCATTCGAATCCCCCGGGGGAATTTTCTCGCCGGTTCAGTCGCCCGTGAGATGGAACCACGGACACGAGGCAGGAGCAAGGGCGGGTCCGACGCAGAAAGGTATGCCCGGAGGCGGCACCGGTTGACCGCTCTCCGGGCATCATTTTTATCGCGCCGGGCCCTCGGGCCCGGGCATGACCCGGCGAATAAGCCGGGCGCTAGGGTGCTGCCACTTCGTTCTGCAGGCGTGCCATCAGGGGCGGCACTAGGGGCGGCACTCACCCGATGGCACGCCTGCTATGCCGGGTGGAGTTTTCTCCATAAGACCTCCCTGAGGGTTTACGCCTCGACGAAAGTCGGCGCCTCAACCTCCGTCACCTTCAGCAGACCGCAGCGACCCGCCCGCTGTCAAGGGGGCCGCGCTGCGGCGCGTGATCAGCCGCGGCGATCGAGGCGGAACACCATTTGAGTGGGCCGGATGTAGCGCAGCGCAACGAGCAGAACGGCGAGAACCATGGTCATATAGATGACGGCCATGGCGTCCACGGCGTAGATCGGGCGCATCCCGGCCGCGAAGACGGCGTAGTAGAGCGCGACGACCAGGGTCTGCGAGCCCGCGCCAGAGAGCAGAAAGGTCAGTTCGAAGTTCGCCACCGTGTTGACCATCACGAGGAGTCCCGCCGTGAGCAGCCCGGGCCCCGCCAGGGGAAGGACAACGCGGCGGAACACTTGGAAGCGGCTCGCGCCGTGGACGCGCGCCGCCCACTCGAGGCTCACGCTGATCTGCTCGAGGAAAGGCAACAGAATGAAGACGGCCAGCGGCAGCATCGGCACCAGATTGGCCACGATCACGCCGGTGATGGTGCCGCCGATGCGGTAGCGGTAGAGCGTGGTCGCGAGCGGGATGCCGTAGGTCATCTGCGGGATCAAGAGCGGGAGGAAGAAGAGCAGGAGCACGGCGCCCTTGCCCGGGAACTGCCGGCGGGCGAGCAGATAGGCCGCGGGGAAGCCGAGGACGAGCGCCGCGGCGGTCACCACGCCCGCGACGATCAGCGTCACGGCCAGGACCTGGTCGAGCTGGAACTCGTGCCAGGAATACGCGTACCACTCGCCGGTTACGGCGACCGGAAAGGGCGTGGCAAACCAGCGCTTGGCCACGGACGACACGGCCACATGGCCTACGATCCCGACCAGGTTCACGAGGAACCCCAGGACGAAGAGCGAGACGGCGAGCCGCCAGAGCCTGCCTCTCATCGCTTGCCCGCTCCCACGGTCGCCACGCCCGTGGCCGACATTCGCTGGCGGAAGAAGAGGATGACCGCGAGCCCCGCGAGCTGGCAGCCGCCCATGACCACCGCGATGGCGGAGGCCATCGGCATGTCATAGCGCTCGAACGCGGCCTGGTAGGCCGCGATGGCGACCGTGCGAGTCTCGCCTGCCGGCTGGCCGACCAGAACGGCCGAGGGAAAGACGCCGAAGTTCATGACGAAGACGAGGGCGGCGGCGATCGCCACGCCCGGAGCGATGAGCGGCCACATCACGCGCCGGAACACCTGCCAGGGGCGGGCACCGAGGACGCGCGCCGACTGCTCGAGCGCCGGATCGATCCCGGAGATGTAGCCCAGCAGCATCAGGAAGCAGAATGGGAAATGCTGGACGAACAGCGCGATCATCACGCCAGTGTAGTTGTGGGTCAGCCGCGTGGGATCGGCGATCCCGGCCGCGAGCAGGAGCTGGTTGAGCCACCCCTTGGGACCGTAGAAGCCGTTGATCCCCTCGGCCACCAGCACGGTGCCGAGCGCGATGGGAAGGACCAGCAGGGTCGTGATCGTGCGCTCGAAGCGGATGCCGCGTCGCATGGGATAGGCGACAACCACCGCCAGGAGGACGGTGAGCAGCGTATTGGGCACCGCGATGGAGGCCGTCACCCAGAGCGTCCGTGCCTGCCATGGATCGAGGAAGAAGGCCAGGTAGTTGCCCAACGAGAAGCCGACCGTGCCCCTGGGTTGAAGCGACGCCACCACGCCGTAGCAGAACGGGTAGACGAAAAGCGCCAGCAGATAGAGGACCGAGGGGAGCAGCGGCAGCGCGATCCTCACGCGCCGCCCTCGGCCGGCAGCATCACCACGCGCTCGGGCGCGACGCGGAGACCCACCGCTGTCCCCACGGCGACGGGCTCCGCGACGCGCGCCTTGATCGTATGGCCGGAATCCAGCTCGACCTCGAGGTCATGCTCCCGCCCGAGGTACTCGGTCAACCTCACTCGACCCTTGAGCACATTGGTGCCGGTCGACTCCGAGGTGAGCGCCAGGTCCTCCGGCCTCACCGCCGCCACGCCTCTGGCCCCCGATGCGAGCGGCCGCGGCGCCCGCCCAGCGAGCGTCAGCGCGCCGGCGCTGCCGACCACGCGTCCGGCGGCGCCCCCGGTCGTCACCGTGATCGGAAACAGATTGCGGTAGCCCATGAAGTCGGCAACGAAGAGATTCTCGGGTCGGTCGTGGATGTCGGCCGGGCTGCCGGCCTGCATCACCCGTCCGTCCCGCAGCACCACCACGCGGTCCGAGAGCGAGAGCGCCTCGGCCTGATCGTGGGTGACGTAGATGGCGGTGAGCCCCAGCGCGGCGTGGAGCCGCTTGATCTCTCCGCGCATCTCGAGGCGGAGCTTGGCGTCCAGGTTCGAGAGCGGCTCGTCCAGCAGCAGCACGCGCGGCTCCACCACCAGCGCCCGCGCGATGGCAACGCGCTGCTGCTGGCCGCCGGACAGCTGAGCGGGGTAGCGGTGCTCGAGGCCGCTCAGCTGGACCAGCGCCAGGACGCGCCCCGCGCGCGCCTCGATCTCCGCTCTGGGCACCCGGCGCAGCTCGAGGCCGAAGGCGACGTTGTGGAAGACGCTCAGGTGGGGAAACAGCGCGTAGTTCTGGAAGACCATTCCGAAGCCGCGGGCCTCCGGCGGCAGCGGATCGATCCGCGCGCCGTCCAGCCAGATCTCGCCCTCGGTAGGTTCGAGCAGCCCCGCGAGAAGGTTGAGCGCGGTGGACTTGCCGCAGCCCGAGGGGCCGAGGAAGGTCACGAACTCCCGGCCCTGCACCTCGAGGGCGAAGTCGTCAAGCACGGTCTTCGCCCCGAAGCGCTTGGTCAGGCGGAAGCGCAGGCTCTGGATCGCCGGCGGCATGGGCCTAACGGAAATAGTTCACGGACGAGGATGCCGAGACGGGCGGGTGGCGCCGTGGGCGGCCCCGCGCGGCCGCGCGAAGTGGGCCCCCCGAGTCCTGTCCGCAGCTCGAAGAGCTGCGTTCGGGCGAGTGGGTGACGGAGCCGGCCGCGCGGGGCTGCCCGCGGCGACAGGACCCGCCCGTCTCACGCATGGTAGGTCCATCAATAATGTGGCCTAGAACTTCTTGATGCGCTGGGCGCCGACCTCCTTGTCCCACCGCTCCATGGCCCCGACCAGCTCCTTGACCGGAAGCTGGGGCACGATCTTGTATTTCTTCTCCATGTCGGTGTACTCGGGCCGCCAGTGCTCCCGCACCAGCGTCTGGATGTCGGCCGGCGCCTTGTCGAGCGTCGCGGCCTTGATGGACGGCCCGATGAAAGCCTTCCACGTCAGCACCTGCTGATCCGGCCGCCGCATGAACTTCATCAAGTCGAGGATGATCTCCTGCTCGGCCGGCGGCACGCCCTTCGGAATCGCCCAGTAGTGTCCGTCGATGACGAACGACGTATTGGGCAGGATGAAGATCTTCGAGTCCGGCGGAATCGTTCCCTCGGCCCGTGGCTTCATGTCCCATTCCATGATCCCGGCGATGATCCAGCGCGTCCCCTCGGAAAACTCCTTGAGCGTGACGGCCGTGCCCGTCGGGTAGTACTCGACGGATTCACCCACCTCCTTGAGGAAGGCCCAGGTCTTGTCCCACCCGTTCATCGGATCGCGAGGGTTCTTGTCGCCGAGGATGAAGGGCAGCCCGCAGATGATGGAGCGGCCGGGGCCAGAATTGGCGGGGCGCGCGTACATGAAGCGGCCGGGATTGGCCTTCACCCACGCCTTGAACTCTTCCGCGGTCTTCGGCGGCTGCTTGACCTTGGCGGGATTGTAGATGAACACGGGCCCGCCGTTGCTCACGACCGACGGGAGGAGGAAGCCTTCGCCCTCATCCTGCAGGACCTTCCCCGCATCGGACAGCTCGGCCTTCGGGAAGAGCTTGTCGTACTGCGGGAAGAGCTTCACCAGCTGGCCGGCCTGGGCCATCACCGAGCCCGCGTCCTGGCCCACGAGCAGCAGGTTCACGTCCACTCGGCCGGCGTCCTGTTGCGCCTTGATCTTGGCCGGCAGCTCGGGGGCGGGGGCGCGCTGGAAGTTCACCGCTTTGACTTTCTGAGGATTGGCCTTCTGGTAATTCTCGATGACTGCCCGCGTCGAGGACAGATCTCCAGACACGTCCACGATCGAGATGGTGATCCCACCCTGCGCGCTCGCAAGTCCCGCGGGCTGAGTCCAGGCCCACAGGGCGGCCAGCACGAACACCAACACAAGGACACTCCACCGCCACAGCGTTGCGACTCTCATGGCAACCCCCCTCGCCCCAGTGTGGGCGGTCAGCGGTCATCCCTCAGCGCGTCGGGCCGGCCATCGCCGCGGCGCGCTCGTCGTGGGCCCCGGGAGCGGGCTAGCGCTCGTGCAGGCCGCCGAGCCCGGCGACGATGTAACGGTAGCAGAAGACGGTGACGATGACCGCCGGCACCATGGCCGTCACGCCGGCGGCGGCCATCCGGCCCCATTCGACGCCCATCTCGGTGATGAAGGTCGAGATGGTCTTCGAGTACATGGGGATGGTCTCGGCGGTCATGAACAGCGCGATCAGCAGCTCGTTCCACGCCCAGATCCAGCCCAGGATGCCGGCCGCCATGATGCCCGGCACCGCCTGCGGCACGGCGACTCGCACGAAGGCGCCCCACCGGGTGCAGCCGTCCACCAGCGCCGCATCCTCCAACTCCCTCGGAACGCCCTCGAAGAAGCCTTTGAAGATCCACGAGTAGAAGGTGACGTGGAAGGCAGCCTGGGCGGCGATGACGCCGCTGTAGGTGTCGTAGAGCTCGAGACGCTGGGCCAGCAGGTAGAGCGGCAGGACCCAGCTCACGTAGGGAATGGTGCGGACCACGTAGATGAGAAAGAACCAGCTTCGGGCCAGCCGCCCGCGGTAGCGGGCCAACATGTAGCCGCTGGGGAGCGTGATCACCAGCGCGAAGATCGTGGACGCCGAGGCGATGACGGCGCTGTTGACGAACGCGTCCCGCAGTCGGATCCCCTTCCAGGTGAACGCCCCGACGAAGTTGGCCACGGAGAAGTGCAGTCCGGCGCTCAGCACCGAGAACACGTCCCTCGGGGGACGGAACGCGGTCAGGACCAGATACAGGATGGGGAAGAGAGCGATCGCCGTCACGGTGTAGATCGCTCCGACTTCCAGCGCGCGGACGGCGGGACGGCGGCGCGGCATCGGTTCGCCTCAGGCCGTCCGGCGGCCCCAGACGACGCGGGCGAACGTGCCGTAGACCAGGATGCCGGCCACCATGATGATCGCGGCGCCCACCATGGCCGCCGCCGCCCCCTCGCCGTAGTTCACCGTGAGGTACCCGATCCGGTAAACGAATGTGCCGAATGTCTCCGTCGCGTTGCCGGGCCCGCCGCCCGTCAGCGTCCAGACCACGTCGAACACGCGGAAGGCATCGAACGAGCGGATCAGCACCGTGATGGAGAGGATCGGGTAGAGGAGCGGCAGCGTGATGTGCCGGAAGATATTCCAGACGTCCGCGCCGTCGATCCGCGCGGCCTCGAAGGGCTCGGGCGGCAGGGTCTGCAGCCCCGAGTAGATGATGAGCACGAACCACGGCGTGTAGGTCCACACATCCGCCAGCACGATGACGCCGAAGGCGGTCCACGGCCGGTTGAACCAGAGGACACCGGGAAGGCCCAGCGCGTTCAGGATTCCGTTCACCAGGCCGAAATCGGCGTGGAACATCCAGTAGAACATCAAGCCGGCCACCACCGGCGCCACCAACAGCGGCAGCACCAGCAGGGTCTTCACGGCCCGCTCTCCGGGGAAGCGCCGGTTGATCAGCAGCGCGATCCCGAGCCCGCAGGTCACCTCGACGGCAACAGCCAGCACGAGGAACAGGAAGGTGTTCGGCAGCGCGTAGCGGTAGAAGACCGGGTTCGTCAGCACGCGAACGTAGTTGTAGGCGCCGGCGAAGTCGCCCTGCGGGTTCCACGGGCTGAAGTGACGCAGGCTGATCAGAATGCCGTGAGCGATCGGCACGAGCTGGAAGAGCAGCATGACGCCGAATGACAGCGCCACGAGCTGGCACTGGAACGGCGTGTCGCGCTCGAGCCACGCCCGCAGCGCGCCCGCGCGCCGCAGCGGGACGGCCGTCCCGGCCGGACGGCCATCCCGCGCGACCGCGAGGGGCTCGCTCACCGAGGCGGCACGGGCGCCCGGAGCCGATACTCGCGCGCCAGGCCGGCCATCACCTCGGCGATCTTGTCCCGGGGGCCGGTCAGGGCCTGGGTGAAGGCCTTCGAGGTGAGCGAGTGGATCTCGGGCCACAGCGGCCAGTAGTAGGCCGAGTGGATCGGCTGCGGCGAGCCCACCGTGGCCGCGTGCACCTTCTTATAGTCGGCGTCACCGCTCGCGAGCAGCTCCTTCTGGACTTCGAGGTGCGCGGGCACGCCGCCGGTCTTCATCCAGATGTCCCGGTGCGACTCCTTGCTCCCGATCACCGCATTGATCAGCTCCTTGGCGGTCTTCTTGGCGTCGGACGGGTTGTTCTTCGGCACCGACCAGAACCAGCAATCGAACCAGCCGATGCGCCCCTTCTTGTTGTGGGGCCCCATGGGGAAGCCGGCCAGCGAGACCTTGTCGGCGATCTTGGACTTCTGGGGATCGCGGTACGTGCCCAGCAGCGTCGTGTCCTGGAAGGCGAAAGCCACGTCGCCCTGCATGAACATCGCGTCGGTGTCGGTGCGCGTGGCGCCCGCCGCAATGGATGGCGGCGCGATCTTGTGCGTGTGGATGGCGTCCCACCACCAGGTCACCGTGTTGACGAACTCCTTTTCCGTCACGCCCGGCGTCCACTTTCCCTTGTCGAGCTGCTCCCAGGAGCGCGCGCCGAAGGGCATGAACAGATCGGCGTTATTGTTCCAGACGGACCAGAGCAGGGTGAACCAGAGATGGGGGAAGCCCGAGCCGCCCATGATCCCCCACTTCACGCCCTTGCCCTGAGCCCGCTTGGCCGCCTCCACGAGCTCGTCGAGGGTCTTCGGGATCTCCGCCTCGCTGATGAGATCGGTGCGGTAGAACATGCAGCCGCAGGTGAGCACGAAGGGCGCCGCGGTCTGGCGGCCTTTATACTTCATCATCCAAGCCCGGTCATCGGCCCAGACCTGTTTGACCACATCGTCGATGGGCTCGAGGAAGGGGCCGAAGAGCTGCCCCCAATCGTCGTTGTTCCAGATGATTTGGTACCGGTTGCGCGGACCCATGAACTGCGCGGTCTGCGACTGAACGTAGTCCATGTAGGCGATGGCCGGTGTGTCCAGATCCACCTTCAGCTGGTTCGCGGCCTTTCGCAAGGATTCCACCGCGTTCTGGATGACCGGGTGAGGCATATAGGCCACGGACAGCACCCGCGCCTGCGCGTCGACAAGGCGGGGACTGAAGAGGCCCAGGCCCGCCAGGCCCGCACCCGTGGTGCCGAGGAATGTTCTACGGCTGAGTCCCTGTCGCTGGCTCATGTCATGGGCTCCTTTCAGGTTGGCCACAGCCCCGGGAATGACGACGCAGTCCTTGTAAGCGCTGGCCCTGGCCTTGTCAAGCCGCAGCGCGACCGCTTCCGTTGCGGACGGCGGAGCGATAAGATTCCCCGCGTCGAGTCTCACCCCTCACCCTGCCCTCTCCCCACGGGGGAGAGGAGTGATGCTTGGAGGCACCATGCGCGGCATCGTCTTCCTCGGCAATCGGATGCTCGAGCTCAGAGAGTTCCCCGACCCCACGCCGGGGCCGGGCGAGGTGGTCATCCAGATCAAGGCCTCGGGGATGTGCGGCAGCGATCTCAAGTTCTATCGCGCCGCGGGAAACGAAGCCGCAGCGCTGGGGCTGGGCGGCACCGGCGGTCCGGTGATCGCGGGCCACGAGCCCTGCGGCGTCATCGCGGCGGTAGGACCCGGCGTCACCGAAACGGAGGCGCGGGTCGGCCAACAGGTGATGAACCATCATTACAAAGGCTGCGGCCAGTGCAAGCACTGCCGGCAGGGCTGGTCGCAGCTCTGTCCCAAGGGCATCGTGGTCTTTGGCGTGACGGGGGACGGCGCGCATGCGCCGTATATGAAGGTCCCGGCGCGGACTAATGTGCCGCTGCCCGAGGAGCTCTCCTTCGAGGAGGGCGCGGCCGTGTCGTGCGGGACCGGGACGGCCTATGGCGCGCTCAAGCGGCTCGACGTCTCCGGGCGCGACACACTGGCGGTCTTCGGCCAGGGCCCCGTGGGGCTCTCGGCCACCATGCTCGGCAGCGCCATGGGCGCGAGGGTGATCGCGGTGGACATCACCGACGAGCGACTGGCCCTGGCCAAGGAGCTTGGCGCCGAGTCCGTGATCAATTCCAAGGATGCGGATCCGGCGGCGGCGATCAAGCAGCTCACCCACGGCGAGGGCGCCGAGACCACGATGGACTGCACGGGCATCGCCGAGGCGCGGCTGGCCGCGGTGAAGAGCGCGGCGACCTGGGGGCGGGTGGCCTTCGTCGGCGAGGGCGGGGCCACGACCTTCGACATCAGCGCCGATCTGATCCGCAAGCAGCTCACCCTCGTGGCCTCGTGGACCTTCAGCGCCACCGGCCAATGGGAGTGCGCCCGCTTCATCGCCGACCGCAAGATCCCGCTCAAGCGGCTTCTGACCGAGCGCTTCACGCTCGATCAGGCCGAGGACGCCTACCGGCTCTTCGACACCCAGACCACGGGCAAAGGCGTCTTCGTCTTCTAGCCCCTCGTCTTCCAGCCCCTCACCCTGCCCTCTCCCCAGAGGGGAGAGGGCTGCACGTCTCAGCCCTCGACGCGAACCCAGCCGCCGTCGCGCTCGGCCTTGAGCACGGCGTCCAGCACCGCCTGGGCGCGCAGGCCGTCTTCGAAGGACGGCGACGGGCTCTGCCCTTTGCTCGTCGCCTTGAGGAAGCGCTTGACCAGGGGCGTGATGAGGGCTTTGCCGATGATCTCGAGCTGGTCCCCTTCCCCGGCCGAGCGCGGCAGCCCGGCCTTGACCTTCACGGGCTCGAAGCCTCCGTTCCCGGAGGCGGCCTCGAGCGAGCCGACGTACCAGCGCTTCTCCTCGCGCGCCGTGCGATAGCGGAGGCCGCCGTTGCTACCATAGGCCTCGAGGGTCTGCTCGTTGGCGCCGCGGGTGGCGCGGCTCACCGTGATCGTCACGAGGCCTCCCCCAGCCAGCTCGCCGATCACTGAGCAGAAGTCCTCGGCGTCGGTGGGCCGGCCGCCAGGCGCCTGGCGCGAGGGATGGGCGATGCCGGCCAGAGCCGCCACGCGCGTGAACTCGCCGAAGTGCCAGCGCACGAGATCGATCGTGTGCACGCCCATGTCGCCCATGGCGCCGTGCCCGGCGTGCGCCCGATCCATTCGCCAGGTGGCCGGCACGCCTTCATCGGCCCAGCGCGAGCCGAACCATCGCAGGTTGACGTGGAAGAGCCGGCCCAGGTGCCCCGCCTCGACCATGTCGTGCAGCTGCCGCATGGCGGCAGGGAAGCGCCAATTGAAGGATGTCATCGCCGTGCGCTTTGCGCGGGCGGCGGCGTCGACCATGGCGCGGCCTTGAGCCGCGTCCATCGCCAGTGGTTTCTCGCAGAGCACGTGGGCGCCGCGCGAGAGCGCCGCCATCGCGATCTGCAGATGCAACGCCGGTGGCGTCGCAATGACGACGATGTCGGGCCGGGCCTTGTCCAGCATCTCCTCCCAGCGCTCGAAGACCTGTGGGATACCGTATTGCTTGGCCACCGGCTGCGCCGTCTCAACATTGCGCTGGCAGACTGCCACCACCTCGCAGCCATTGGCTTGAAAGGCCGGGATGTGCGCCCGGCCGAAGCCCAGCCCGACGATGCCTACCGTATGTGCCTTCGCCATCAGGGAACGCTCCTTTCAAATCGAGAATTGGAGTACAGTGTGCGGGTCGTCCCAGACCAGATATAGGTAGGGCGAGCCACAGGACGTCGCAGGCGCAGGACGAGCCGCAGCACGGCCGGGGGCTGGGGCCCCCGCGTGCGAGGCGAGGAATCTGAGGACGCCCCGCCGTCCGAGGCGAGCATTTCAAAGGAGACCCTGATGAAGGCCGCCGCTGCGATCGCCGAGATCCTGAAGCGCGAAGGAATTGATTTTCTCATCGGCTACCCCGTCAACCCTATCATCGAAGCCGCCGCCCAGGCCGACATCCGCACTGTCATCGTGCGGCAGGAGCGGACGGGACTGCACATGGCCGACGCCGTGAGCCGCGTGACGTCGGGCCGCCGGATCGGCGTCTTCGCCATGCAGCACGGGCCGGGCTCTGAGAATGCCTTCGGCGGCGTCGCCCAGGCCTACGGCGATTCGGTGCCGATCGTGGTGCTTCCCGGCGGCTATCCGCGCCGGCTCACCAATATCCCGCCGAATTTCAATTCCTTCCTCAACTTCCGCCACGTGACCAAGTGGTGCGAGCAGGTGACAATGGCGGATGCCGTGCCGGACGCGATGCGCCGCGCCTTCACCCAGGTCAAGAACGGCCGGCCGCGCCCCGTGCTGGTGGAGATCCCCACCGACGTCTTCCCCGAGGAGGTGCCCGAGCCCCTCGTCTACACGCCGGCGCCGCGGACGCGCACCGGGCCCGATCCCCGGGCGGTGGCCGAGGTGGCGCAGGTTCTCGTCGCCGCCGAGCGGCCCGTCATCTACGCCGGCCAGGGCGTGCATTACGCCGAAGCCTGGACGCAGCTCCGGGCCCTGGCCGAGCTGCTCGAGGCGCCGGTGACGACGAGCCTCGAGGGCAAGAGCGCTTTCCCGGAGACGCATCCGCTCTCGCTTGGCTCCGGCGGCCGCTCGATCTCCAAGGCGCTCTTCCAATTCCTCCAGAACGCCGACGTGATCCTGGGCATCGGCTGCAGCTTCTCGACCACCAACTATGGCGTGGCCATGCCCAAGGGCAAGACCATCATCCACGCGACGCTGGACACGGCCGACCTCAACAAGGACGTCCCCGCCGCGCATGCGCTCATCGGCGATGCCGCGCTCACCCTCGAAGCGCTGGCGGCGGAAGTGAGAGACCGGCTCAAGGGCCAGCCGCGCGGCCGGGCGGACGCCGTGACGCGGGACATCAAGTCGCTCAAGGCCGAGTGGCTCGCCCAGTGGATGCCCAAGCTCACCTCCGAGGAGACGCCGCTGTCGCCCTATCGCGTGATCTGGGATCTGCTCCACACCGTGGACGTGCCCAATACGATCATCACCCACGACGCCGGCAGCCCGCGCGACCAGCTCTCGCCCTTCTGGGAATGCACCGAGCCGCTCACCTATATCGGCTGGGGCAAGACGACCCAGCTCGGTTACGGGCTCGGGCTCGCCATGGGCGCCAAGCTCGCCCATCCCGACAAGCTCTGCGTCAACGTCTGGGGCGACGCCGCCATCGGCTTCACCGGCATGGACTTCGAGACGGCCGTACGCGAGCGCATCCCAATCCTCTCCGTGCTCTTCAACAACTACTCGATGGCCATCGAGCTCAAGGTGATGAAGGTGGCGACCGAGAAATACCGCAGCACGGACATCAGCGGCAATTACGCGGACATGGCGCGCGCCTTCGGCGGCTGGGGCGAGCGCGTCACGGCGCCCGGCGAGATCGTCCCCGCCATCAAGCGCGGCATCGCGAAGACTCGCGAAGGCACGCCGGCGCTGCTCGAGTTCATCACGGGGAAGGAGACGGAGATCTCGTTCTACAAGTAGCGGTCCTCACGTCGTGGATCGAGGCGCCGCCCCGTACCGGCGCTCGCGCAGGTCCGCCGTCGCCTTATGGGCCAACATGCCCTCGATCTCGCAGATCCGGGCCACGATCGGCGCCACGCGCGAGCTGGCGGCGCGGCTGAGGCGCTGGTAGGTGACCGTCTTGATGAACTTGCCCACCCACAGCCCGCCCGTGTAGCGCGCCGCCCGGCCGGTGGGGAGGATGTGATTGGGCCCCAAGCTTTTGTCAGAGTACGCCACCGTGGACTCTTCGCCCACGAAGAGCGAACCGTAGTTCCTGAGCCGTCCCAGGTACCAGTCGTCATTTCGGGTCTGGACCTCGAGGTGCTCGGGGGCATACTCGTCGGCCGCGCGCGCGGCCTCCTCCTCGCTACCGACGAGGATCACCTCGCCGTTGGCCTCCCAGGCCTGGCGCGCCACCTCCTGGGTGCCGAGCAGCGGTAGCTGCCGCTCGCATTCCCTCAGCACGTCTTCACCGAGCTTTCGAGACAGCGTGATCAGGATCGCGGGTGAGGTCGGGCCATGCTCGGCTTGGCCCAGCAGGTCGCAGGCGACGACGACGGGGTCGGCCATCTCGTCGGCGATCACGAGGATCTCCGTCGGGCCCGCGAGCAGATCGATGCCGACGGCACCGAAGATCTGCCGTTTGGCCTCGGCCACGTACTGGTTGCCGGGGCCCACGACCATGTCCACCACGGGAATGCTTTCGGTTCCGTACGCCATGGCCCCGAGGGCCTGGACGCCGCCCAGGCAGAAGATCTCGTCGGCGCCGGCGGAGAACATGGCATAGAGCGTCGCGGGATAGATGCCCCCGCCCGCGTTCGCCGTGTTGGGGGAGCTCGGTGGGGAGCAGGCGATCACGCGCCGGACGCCCGCCACCTTGGCCGTGGTGATGCTCATCAAAGCCGAGGCCACGAGCGGGTAGCGCCCGCCGGGGACGTAGGCGCCGACCGAGTCCACGGGGATCAGCCGCTGCCCCAGCCGCACGCCATCCTGCAGCTCCACCTCGAACTCCGTGATGCTCGCGCGCTGGCGGCGGGCGAAGGCCGCGATCTGGTCCCGGCTGTAGTCGATCCGGGCGCGGTCCTCCTGGCTCACGGCCGCCACGCCCCGCTCGATCTCGCCCGGCGAGAGGCGGAAGGAGGCCGGGGACCAGCGGTCGAGCTTCTCCGAATAGCGGCGGACAGCGGCGTCCCCTTCACGCCGGACAGCGTCCAGGATCTCCGTGACCACCGCCCGCACGGCCTCATCGGACTCGGGCGCCCGGGGAATAGCCTTTTTCAAGTGCTCGCGCATAGAGCCTCCTAGCCTTTCACCGCGCCCGCGCCGAAGCCGACGACCAGCTGGCGCTGGACGAACATGAAGAGCACGGCCAGCGGCAGGGTCATGAGCACGGCCGCCGCCATCATCAGCCCCCAGTCCACGTGCACGCCCTCGAAGAAATGCATGACGCCCACGGTCAGCGGCAGCTGGGTGACGGAGTTGATGAAGATGCGGGCGATCAGGTAATCGTTCCAGGCCACGATGAAGGAGAAGATGGCCGTCGCCACGATGCCCGGTACAGCAAGCGGCAGCACGATGAGCCGGAAGACCTGGAAGCGCGTGGCGCCGTCGATGAGCCCCGCCTCTTCGACTTCGATCGGGACCGACTTGAGGAAGGCCCACATGAGCCACATGCAGAACGGCAGCGTGATCGCGATATAGCCGAGGACGAGGCTCGGCAGCCGGTCGGCCAGCCCCAAGCCCACGATCAGCAGGAACAGCGGGAAGACGTAGATGATGGACGGCGTCATGTAGCCCAGCAGGCTGAAGTAGGGCACCACCGACTGCCCGGCGAACCGGAACCGGGTCAGGCGGTACGCCGCCAGCGTGCTCACGCCCACGCTCAGCAGCGTGGTCGTCACGCTCACGACCACGCTGTTGGCGAACCAGGCGAGGAAGTGCTGCGAGGGAGCGGTGGTCGGCCGGTAGCCCGCGTCACTCGCCTCGAAGTACATGCTGCGTCCGCCGAGCAGCGCCCGGTAGTGGGCCGCCGTCACGTGCCGCGGTAGCATCCGCACCTCGAGCATCTCGTCGTTGGGCCGGACGGAGGTGAGGACCGCCCAGAGCAGCGGGAAGCACATGACGAGAGTGATCACGGCGAGCGTGGTGTAGGTGACCGCCGCCTTCAGCCGCCTCCGCGTGGCGCGGCCGATGGCCATCATGCCTCTTCCTGACGGACCAGCCTGAGATAGAGCACGCTGCTGGCGAAGAGGAAGACCAGCATCAGGACCCCGGTGGCCGCCGCCACGCCCAGCTTGAGGTTGGCCGTCGCCTGCTCGAAGGCGTAGACGGCCAGGTTGAAGGTCGAGGTGCCGGGCCCGCCCCGGGTAAGCAGATAGATCTCCTCGAACTTATTGAAAGTCCAGATCGTGCGGAACACCACGACCACGGCGAGCACCGCCTTGAGCTGGGGCAGCGTGATGTGCAGGAACCGCTGCCAGGCGCCGGCACCGTCTACCTGCGCCGCCTCGTCGATCTCCTGGGGGATGGACTGCAGCCGCGCGAGCACGCAGATGACGACGAAAGGCGTGAACTTCCAGACATTGAGCAGGATGGTCAAGACCATGGCCCAGGCGGGATCCGAGAACCAGTAGATGTTGCCACGCACGAGCCCCGTCCCGCGCAGCCCGGCGTTGACGATGCCGAATTCCGGGTTGAACATCCAGCGCCAGATGAGGGCGATGACCACGGTCGGCACCATGTAGGGGAAGAGCAGGAGCCCGCGGAAGACGTTTATCCCCCGGACGGCCTGATTCAACAGGAGGGCGAGCGCCACCCCGAACACCGTCTGAAGCACGATGGAGGCCACCGTCCACAGCACAGCCTGGCGCGCGGAGGCCCAGAACACCGGGTCGCTCAGGATGTAGCGAAAATTGTCCAGCCCGACGAAGGTGAAGGCCTGGCGGAACGGTTCCTTGGAGTAGAAGGCCAGCCGGATCGAATCCAGTGCCGGGTAGACGACGAAGACGAGCGACACGGCCACGAAGGGCAGCAGGAAGAGAACGCCGAGCTGGCGGTCCGACAGCTCCAGCCGCCGCGCGTGCGGCAGCCTGGCCCCGCCCGCCCGGGTGGGGCCGGCCTCGCGAACAGTGACGCTCACTCCAGATGATCCAGTGTGAAGCGGCGGCTCAGATGACCAGACGGATGTGCTCGCGCCGCAGCTGCTCGAGCTGCTGGTGGGTCCACTTCACCGAGTCCTTGGCCGGCTGCTTGTCGATGAGCATGCGCTGCACGCCCTGAGCGATGATGGCGCGGCCGTGGACGATGCCGGCCAGCGGGCTGATGCCCTGGAGCAGCTCGTTGCCCGAGTTGCTCGCGTTCTTGAGCGCCTCCGTGTAGTACTCGAAGATGCTCCGGCGCTTGGTCTGGAAGAACGGGTGCTGGGTGAGCCGCGGATCCTGCGCCACGTCCTGGAACACCGGCGAGACATTGGGCACCAGCGAGTGCAGGTAGCGGATTTGCCAGTCCTTGCTCGTCTGGATGTAGACGAGCGCCTGCTTGACCTCGTTGACGTACGGGTTGTTGTCCTTGGGGATGAGCCAGCCCTGGAAGTCGTTCCAGTTGTACCGCTTGCCCGTCTTCGGGTGCGCGGCCTGCTGGTAGGCCTCCAGGGTCTTGAAGACGTTGGGGTCCACTTCGGCGGCGCGGCCGAAGACGCGCCCCCAGTAGAAGACCATGCCGGACTGCCCCTTGGCCATGGAGTCCACCACATCCAGGAAGGTGTAGCCGACGGCGCCCGGCGGCATGGTTGGGAACAGCTCGGCGATGTACTCGAAGGTCTCGACGGCCGCCGGGCTGTCGAAGACGACCTCGGACTTGTTGGCGGCGTCGAACATGCGTCCGCCGGCCGAGTGCAGCAGGTGCAGCACGTAGTAGTCAGTGGCGATGGTGCGCCCGAGCGCGAAGCAGAGGCCGAAGCTCTTGGTCTTGGCCTTGATCGCCTTGGCCGCGACGAGCTGGTCGTTCCAGTTCCACTCCGCCGGGCTCTTGGTGACGCCCGCCTCTTTCAGGACGTCGGGCCGGACCACCAGCAGATCCGACTGGTGATGGGCCGGAATCACGTACTGCTTGCCCTTCCACGCGCCCCAGTACTCCCACTTCATCCCCGAAATGAGGCGGCCGCGGCCGATCTTGTCCACGAGGTCGTCGACCGGCTCGAGCAGCCCCTCGGCCATCAGCTGGAAGGCGATCGGCGACTCGACGCTGATGCAGTGGGCAGGGCGGCCCGCAGCCAAGTCGGTCATGAGCTTGGCATAGACGTCCGACCACGGGATGGTCTCGATGGCAAACTTGAGTCCCGGGGCGTTCTTCTGGGCCCACTCGTTCATGCCGTCCACGGCGACGCCGCCGTAGGGGCCCGGCTCACCCCAAACGCGCACCGTGCCCGTCTTGCCTTGAGCGCGGAGGACGCCGGGCGCGCCGAGCGTGGCGCCGGCCGCGCCGACCGCGCCAACTGCCGTGGACTTGAGGAACTGGCGACGACTGAGTCCGTGAGGTTGGCTCATGGCACTCTCCCTTGAGTCTCTGAGTGGGAACCTCTTCGCGATGGCGCGGCGGCCGCCCCGACGTCGGCCGTGCGCCCCGTACTCTAGCCTAAGCCGGCGGAGATGGCGAGAGTGCCCACGCCGCGACCTTTAACGCAGGACGATCGCCGGGACAACCGACATGCCGGGCACCAGCAGATGCTGCTTGTTCTCGCCCGGCAGGAAGGTGAGCTTCACCGGCACGCGCTGGACCACCTTGACGTAATTGCCCGTGGCGTTCTCGGGCGGCAGCAGCGAGAAGACCGCGCCCGAGCCCGCCTGGACCGAGTCCACTCGCGCTCTGAACTTCCTCCCCGGATAGGTGTCGATGGTTACCGTGGCCGACTGGCCGGCGCGCACATGGGTGAGCTCCGTCTCCTTGAAGTTGGCCACCACCCACACGTCGTCCAGGTCCACCACCGACAGCAGCGGCTGGCCCGGCTGCACCACCTGCCCCACCTCGACGCTCTTCTTGGTGATGCGCCCACCGTACGGCGCGCGGATCTGTGTGTACGCGAGGTTCAGTTCGGCCTGCTGGAGATTCGCCATCGCCTGGGCGAGCCGGCCGCGCGCGGCGTCCACCTGGGCCTCGCGCAGTCTCACCTGCTGTCGCTGGCTGCGCGCATTGGCCAGCGCCGCGCGGCTCTCGTCCACGCGCCGGAGGGCCTGGGATACCGCCGCGCGCTGGCTCTGGACCGCGGCCTCGGCCTGTGCCGCCTCGCTGCGCGCTTGATTCAGCTTGTCGCGCGCGGCATCCAGCGTGGCGCGCGCGTTGAGGAAGGCCGCCTCGGCGTGGTCCAGATCCTGTTGGGCCAGGAGCTGCTGGCGCACCAGCTCGCGCATCCGGTCCCGGTCGAGGCGGTTGCGCTCATAGTCGGCCTCGGCGCCGCGCACGAATGCCTCCGCGGCCGCCACGGCCGAGCGTTTCGCCTGGAGCTGGCTGCGGCGATCTTCGAGATCGTGGGTCGCCATCTCGCCGCCATGCTGGGAAGCGCCGAAGGTGGCCTCGGCCTGCTGGACCTGGCTGCGGGTGGTCTCGTCGGTGAGCGGCACATTGGCCGTGGCGTTCGCGAGGTCGCCCCTGGCCGCTTCGGCCGCGGCGCGCGCCTGCGCGAGGGCAACTTCATAATCGCGCGGATCGAGGCGCACCAGCACGTCGTCGGCCTTGACGTCCTGGTTGTCGGTGACGGCCACCTGGAGCACGGTGCCAGACACGCGGGCGCTGACCGGCGAGATGTGGCCGGCGATGAAGGCGTCGTCGGTAGAGACGTGCGTGCGCGAGTACCACCAGAGGTAACCGCCGTAGGCCAGCGCCGCGAGCAGCAGGACGGCGCCGGCCGCCAACGCCCCCCGCCGCCGCGGCGGCGCCTGCCGGAGGGTGACGAAGCGCGCGCGGATTCGACCGGAAAGACCTTCATCGTGGAGATCCGCCATGGCTGTGAGTTCGCGCTTATAATGGCGGGCGTTCCCCGGCCCGTCAACCCGACATGAGCGACGAATCCGCATCCGCGCCCCCCGCCGCCGAGACGGCAGAGTGGCGCCCCGCCTACAGTCCGTGGCTCATCGCGGTGTCCGTCATGCTCGGCACCTTCATGGAGGTGCTCGATACCTCCGTGGCCAATGTGGCGCTGCCGCACATCGCCGGGAACCTCTCCTCGACGCCCGAGGAAGCCACCTGGGTGCTCACGAGCTACCTGGTGTCCAACGCCATCATCCTGCCGGCCACGGCGTGGCTGAGCGGCGTCTTCGGCCGCAAGCGATTCCTTATCGCCTGCATCGTGATCTTCACGTCGTCCTCCGCGCTCTGCGGCGCGGCGGACAGCCTGGGGATGCTGATCGCGGCCCGCGTGCTCCAAGGCGTGGGCGGCGGGGCGCTGCAGCCCATCGCCCAGGCCATCCTGCTCGAGAGCTTCCCGCCCGCCAAGCGCGGGCTGGCGATGGCGACCTACTCCATGGGCGTGATCGTGGCGCCCATTCTCGGCCCCACCGTGGGCGGCTGGATCACGGACAACTATTCCTGGCGCTGGATCTTCTACATCAACATGCCCGTCGGCATCGCCGCGGCGCTGATGGCGCAGGCCTTCATCGAGGACCCGCCGTACCTTCACCGGACGAGCCGCCGTCGCATCGACTACTGGGGCATGGGCTTCCTCGTCCTTTGGCTCGGCACGCTCCAGATCATGCTCGACAAGGGGCAGGAGGACGATTGGCTGGCCGCGGTGTGGATCCGCTGGTTCCTCGTGATCTCCGCCGTCTCCATGGTCGCCTTCATCTACCGCGAGCTGCACGCCGACGAGCCCATCGTGAACCTGACCGTGCTGGGCAACCGCAACTTCGCCCTCGGCACCGTGCTCATCACCGCCATGGGCGTCGTGCTCTACGGCACCACGGCCTTGCTGCCGCTCTTCCTCCAGACCCTCTTGGGGTATTCGGCGCTGCAGGCGGGCCTGGCGATCAGCCCGCGCGGCATCGGCGCGCTCGTGTCGGCGACCATCGTGGGGCGGCTGGTAGGGCTGCTCGACAACCGGCTGATGATCGCCACGGGATTCGGATTGGTGGCGGTGTCGAGCGTCTGGCTGAGCCATCTGACGTTCGACGTCGGCCAGGCCAACGTGGTGTGGGCCACGGTGCTCAACGGCATCGCCACCCCCCTCATCTTCATCCCGCTGTCGACGACGGCGGTGGGGACGCTGCGCACCGAGCAGCTCGGCCAGGCCACCGGCATCTACAATCTCATGCGAAACATCGGCGGCAGCCTCGGCATCTCGGCGGTGGCCACGCTGCTGGCCCGGCGCGCCCAGGTGCACCAGGCCGTCCTGGTGAGCCACCTCACGCCCTACGACCCAGCCTATCGGAAGTGGCTCGACACGATGCAGCGCGGGCTGGCGGCGCGCGTGGGCTCGCTCGCCGCCGTGCCGCAGTCCATGGGCCTGCTCTATCGGGAGCTGACGCGACAGGCCACCCTGCTGGCCTTCGTGGACAACTTCAAGCTGATCAGCCTGCTGGCGATCTGCTGCCTGCCGCTGGCCGTCCTCTTCCAGCGCGTGAGCGCCCGACGGGCGACGGGGAAGCCGTGAGGCCGCAGCCGGGTCACTCGATGCGGAGCCGGCGCGCTCTGGCTATACTGTCCCCATGTTCCATCCCGCAGTAGACGTCTGGTTCAGGCGCCGCTTCGCCGAGCCCACACCGGTCCAGGCATTGGGCTGGCCCGCGATCGCGGCCGGGCGCGACGTGCTGCTGACGGCGCCAACGGGCTCGGGCAAAACGCTGGCCGCCTTCCTCTACTGCCTCGACGCCCTCGTGCGCAAAGCCTGCGCCGGCGGCCTCGAAGATCGGACCGAGATCGTCTACGTCTCGCCGCTCAAGGCGCTGTCCAATGACATCCGCCGGAATCTCGAGGAGCCCTTGGGGGAGCTGGCGGCGGTGGCGGCGGGAATGGGGTTCCGCGCGCTGGAAATCCGCACTGCGGTGCGCACGGGAGACACCTCGGCGACCGAGCGGCGGCAGGGCGCCAAGCGGCCGCCGCACGTGCTGGTGACGACGCCCGAGTCGCTCTACATCCTGCTCACCTCCGACTCCGGGAGACGGGGCTTGGCTGGCGCCCGCACCGTCATCGTGGACGAGATCCACGCGGTGGCGGGCGACAAGCGCGGCGCGCATCTGGCTCTTTCGCTCGAGCGGCTCGAGCATCTGGTGACCTCCGCGGGCGGCACGCGCCCGCAGCGCATCGGGCTCTCCGCCACCGTGCGGCCCATCGAGACCGCGGCGCGATTGCTGGTCGGCGCGGAGCGCGCCCTGCCCGCCATCGTCGACGTGGGCCAGCGACGCGATCTGGACCTGGCCGTGGAGGTGCTACGCGACGAGCTGGGCGCGGTGTGCACCCACGAGCAATGGGGCGAGATCTACGACCGCGTGGCCGAGCTGGCCCGCGCCCATCGCTCCACGCTGGTCTTCGTCAACACGCGGCGGCTGGTGGAGCGCGTGACTCTGCACCTGGCGACGCGCCTCGGCCAGGACGCCGTGGCGGCGCATCACAGCAGTCTCAGCCGGGCGCGCCGATTCAGCGCGGAGCAGCGGCTCAAGTCGGGCGAGCTCTCCGTCGTGGTGGCGACCGCGTCGCTCGAGCTCGGGATCGACGTGGGCGCGGTGGACCTCACCTGCCTGCTCGGCTCGCCGCGCTCCATCGCGACGGGACTGCAGCGCATCGGCCGCTCGGGCCATGCGCTGGGCGCCATCCCCAAAGGCCGGCTCTTCCCCCTCACCCGCGACCAGCTCGTCGAGTGCGCGGCCCTGGTGCGCGCGGCGCGACGCGGAGAGATCGATCGCGTCGCCATGCGGCGGGCGCCCCTCGACGTGCTGGCCCAGCAGATCGTCGCGGCCTGCGCCGCGGAGGAATGGGAGGAGGACCGCCTCTACGCGCTCTGTCGCCGGGCGGCGCCCTACGCAGGGCTCGATCGCCGCGACTTCGACGCCGTGGTCGACATGCTGGCCGAGGGCATCGCCACGCGCCGGGGCCGGGCTGGGGCGCGGCTGCATCGCGACGCCGTGGGCCGCCGCCTCAAGGGCCGCAGGGGCGCCCGGCTGGCGGCGCTCACCTCGGGCGGGGCCATTCCCGACAATGCCAACTACGACGTCGTGCTCGAGCCCGACGAGACCCTCATCGGCTCGGTGGACGAAGACTTCGCGGTCGAGTCCATGGCGGGGGATGTGATTCTCCTGGGGAACAGCTCGTGGCGGATCCGGCGAGTCGAGAGCGGGCGGGTGCGTGTGGAGGACGCGGGCGGCGCGCCGCCCACCATCCCCTTCTGGCTGGGCGAGGGGCCCGCCCGCACCCCGGAGCTCTCGGCCGAGGTGGCGGTGGTGCGCGAGGAAATCGCCCGGCGGCTCGACGAGCCCGAGGCCGCGGCGCGGTGGCTCATGGACGAGGCCGGCCTCGACGAGGCCGGCGCGGCGCTGGCACGAGATTACATCGCCGCCGGCCGGGCGGCGCTCGGCGCCGTGCCCACCCAGGACACCATCGTCGCCGAGCGCTTCTTCGACGAGGCTGGCGGCCAGCAGCTCATCATCCACGCCCCCTTCGGCGGCCGGATCAACCGCGCCTGGGGCATGGCGCTGCGCAAGCGCATCTGCCAGAGCTTCGACTTCGAGCTGCAGGCCGCGGCCACCGACGACGGTGTCCTGCTCTCTCTCGGGCCCCAGCACAGCTTCCCGCTCGAGAGCGTCTTCGAGATGGTCCATCCCTCGGGCGTCGAGCGACTGCTCACCGACGCGGCCCTTCAAGCGCCCATGTTCGCCACGCGCTGGCGCTGGGACGCGAGCCGGGCGTTGGCGCTCTTGCGCTGGGAGGGTGGCCGCCGCGTGCCGCCCTATCTGCAGCGCATGCGGGCCCAGGATCTGCTGGCCGCCGTCTTCCCCGCCCAGCTCGGCTGCCAGGACAATGCCGTCGGGCCCGTCGAGATCCCCGACCATCCGCTGGTGAACGAGACCGTGCGCGATTGTCTCAGCGAGGCGATGGACGCCCAAGGGCTCAAGCAGCGGCTGGAGGCGCTCTTCAGCGGAAAGATCCGGCGGCTGGCGCGGGAGACGCCCGAGCCCTCGGTCTTCGCCCACGAAATCCTCAATGCCAATCCATACGCCTACCTCGACGACGCGCCGCTCGAGGAGCGCCGCGCGCGAGCCGTGGCGCTGCGGCGCGGCCTGCCGGCCGATATCGCCGACGACGTGGGCCGCCTGGATCCCGAGGCCATCGCGGCCGTGGTGGAGGAAGCGCGTCCCGACCTGCGCAATGCCGACGAGCTCCATGACCTCCTGCTCGATATGGGCGCGCTGCCCGCGCGCGAGGGCGAGGCCTCGGGCTGGACCGGCTGGCTCGACGAGCTGATCGCGGCGCGCCGCGCCGCCTGCCTCCAGGCGGGAGCGCGGAGCTTCTGGGTCGCCGCCGAGCGCCGCTCGCTGGCGCTGGCGATCTGGTCCGAGGGCCACCTCGAGCCGGACGTGGCCGAGCCCCCCGCGCGGCGCGCGCCTGCCTGGTCCGATCGCGTGGGCGCGATGGTCGAGCTGGTGCGCTCCCGGCTCATGCTCGTGGGCCCGATCACCGCGGCGGCGCTCGGGCAACCCTTTGATCTCACGGCATCGGAAATCGATGCGGCGCTCGCGCGGGTCGAGGCCGACGGTGGCGTCCTGCGCGGGCGCTTCTCTCCTGACGCCGCTCCGGAGGCAGTCGAATGGTGCGACCGGCGGCTGCTGGCCCGCATCCACCGGCGCACCCTCGACCGGCTCAGGCGGGAGATCGAGCCGGTGAGCGCGGCCGACCTGATGCGCTTTCTCTTCGCCTGGCAGCACGTGCGTCCGGGGCTGCAGCTCCACGGGCGGGACGGGCTGGCCCGGGTGATCGAGCAGCTCGAGGGCTTCGAGCTGGCTGCGGCGGGCTGGGAGCGCGAGGTGCTGCCGGCGCGGGTCGCGCGGTACGAGCCCGGCTGGCTCGACGAGCTGTGCCTGTCGGGCGAGGTGGCCTGGGGCCGGCTGCGCCGCCACGAGAGCGCGCGCCATGCCGGCCGCCGGCTCTCAGGCGTGGTGCCGATCACGCTGCTGCGCCGCCAGAACCTGGCCTGGCTGCTCGAGACGCGCGAGGGCGTTGACGAGACCGGCCTCTCGGCGCCCGCGCGAGACGTCCTGGCCCATCTGCGCGCGGCCGGCGCCTCTTTCACCGACGAGATCGCCGCGCGCGTGCGCCGGCTGCGGATCGAGGTGGAGGAGGCGCTCTGCGAGCTGGTCTCAGCCGGCCTCGTGACCGGGGACGGCTTCGCCGGTCTGCGCAGCCTGCTGCATTCCGAGAAGCGACGGCGCCAGCGGCCCGGGCGGACGCGGATGACGCTGCGTGCGCCCATCGGCACCGGGCGCTGGGCGCTGCTGGAGGCGCCGCCGCCCCCGGCGCCCGACGATCTGCTGGAAGCCCGCGCCCGCCAGTACGCGCGGCGCTACGGCATCGTGTTCCGCGATCTGCTGCTGCGCGAGCCCGAGGCGCCCGGCTGGCGAGAGCTGCTGAAAGTGTACCGGCGGCTCGAGATGCGGGGCGAGCTGAGGGGCGGGCGCATCGTGGGCGGCTTCGTGGGCGAGCAATTCGCGGCGCCCGAGGCGCTCGAGGCGCTGAGGGCCGTCCGGCGCGAGGCCTCGCAGCCGCAAGGTCAGCCTCAGAGTCAGATCGTCCGGCTGTCGGCCTGCGACCCGCTCAATCTCACCGGCATCATCACGCCGGGGGCGCGGGTGCCGGCCATGCTCGGCCACTGGGTGTCCTACCGCGACGGCGTGCCCCTGGCCGAAGGGGGTAGAGGCGCCGGTGGCGGGGCGCGGCGGCACGATGCCGCCGCACAGGTATCACCCGGCTAGCACCGGCGCCTTCAGGCGGCTCGTTCGATCTGGCAGATCCGGATGCGGCCCTCGCGGGCCAGCATGGCGACGAAACTGATCATCTCGCCCTCTGAAACGCCGGTCTGCTCACAGAGCGCGGTGAGGCTCATGGCTCCGCGGCCGGCGAGCGCTTCCAGGATTTCGCCGTCCACCGGTCCCCACCAGTTCTCCGGATCGAGCTCGTATCCGCCCGACCGCCCAGCCACTCGGCACGTCATGGCTCCCTCCTGAGCGGCAGCGCCGGCCATGATTGCCAGAGCCGGCGGACGTCCTCGTCCAGGCAGCGACGAGAGCACCGCACAGCATTGGGCGGCTCGAACGCGCTGCAGCTGAGCACGCCCACCGGGCGACGCATGCCGGGCAGGCCCCGCTCGTCGAATTGCACTTCCACCTCGAGCCCGCTCGGGGCGCAGTAGAAGCGACGGCGCCGCACGGCTTGAGTGACCAGCAGCGCCAGCGAGAACAGCAGCAGCACGGCCACGACGAGAGCCACATAGGCGAACAATTCGGCCACCCCCTGTAGCACGGATTCCTGGATCGCCTCGCTTCCCCACGCGACCGATCCATCCATGGCGATCCTCCTCGGTGAGCGTGTCGGCGAAGTGTAGTGCATACGCGGTGCCGAGGAGACGCTGGAAAGAGCGACGGAAGATCGCTGGCTTCACGAGAGGCCGCGCGCGCGCGGAGCGCGGGAGTGATGCGCCGCGTCCCCAGGTGGGGAATGCGCGCCCCAATTCCATATCCGCTCGCCTCGGACGGCGGGGCCCCAGCCCCGCGACGTCCTGCGGCTCGCCACGCCGCCGCGCGCACTAGAAATCTAGTGCGTTTATTCCGGCTCAGACCGTCGCGAAGAACCGCGCCGGCGCCCCTTCGGTGCCGGCGATCTTGTAGAACGGCGCGGCGAACTCCACGCGGCGGCGCGGCAGCGCCCCCAGGTTGGTCAGCCCTTCCATGATCACCACGCCGGCCCCCAGGATGACCCGGTGCATGGCGAAGTCCTCGGAAGTGAACTCGGGCAGCCGGGCGCAGTACTCTTCGAAGAAATCGAAGCCGATGTTCTTGGGGCCGCGCTCCACCAGCCACTGGGCCGACTCGGGCGGAAAGTAGGGAGACCGGGTGAAATAGTCGGGCCACGTGCCGTACATCTTGTCGGTCCAATCCGTGCGCAGCAAGACGATATCGCCGCGCTTGACGTCCCCCGCGCCACCCCGCTTGAGATCCTCGACGGTAATCGCGTGATTGGGCCCAACGAAGGAGAGGTCGACGACCAGAGCCTCGCCCATCACCTGATCCAGCGCGATCTCGGCCGTGGTGATCGCGTTCTTGAACACGTGCAGCGGCGAGTCGATGTGGGCGCCGGTGTGCAGGCTCTGGCGCACGCTCGACACCTGCCAGAACCCGGGCCCGCGGCGGTGCGGGGTGACCTCGAGCCGCATATTGGTCGAGGGCGGGCTCATGGTCCGGTCATCCACGGTCACAGAGAGGTCGACGTAGATGCCCATGAGACTAGCGGTCCGTTCGGGGGAAGTTGGCGATGGCCCGCGCCGCGCCGGTGACCTCCAGGATGTGCATCCCGGTGTCGGCCCTGTCCACGATATAGACGAGCCCGCGGTCGTCCACCTCGACATTATTGGTCTGGATCGCGACGCGGCAGCGCTCGGCGCCGTTCGCCTTCACGCATCGCTTGTCGGTCTTGGACGTCACGGCTGGGATGTAGAAGCCGGCCTCGCGCGGATGGAGCGGATCGCGGATGTCCACGGCGCGGACGCCGGCGTTGAAATAGGAGATGAAGACGAGCCGGCCGTAGTAGATGGTCGTGAAGGACTCGTTCGAGGAATGGGGGCCGAAGCGGCCGCCGCGGCTGCAGAAGCGGCCGGAGGATTCGGGAACCTCGAAGGTGGACACGGGCCAGGGTCGGGATTCCATAGTCACGTCCACCATGAAGCTGAGCTGGCGGACCTCCTGGCATTCGTTCTTGATCGATTCGGAGACCAGCAATACGAAATCGCGCAGTCGCCCCTGAGTATTGGAGGCCCAGTCGGCCACCGGCATTCCCAGCACGGGGAACGAGGTGTGGCCGCCCCAGTCGGGCGCCATGTCGAGCTTGCCAATCTGCGGATACACGAGGTTCTCGACGGTGGGCTCGAAGGGATCCGCGGCCTGCGGATTCCCTTTCAGCAGCTTGTCGCGGTCCACGATCTGCAGGGCGCCCTTGGCCCCGGTGCCATAGGCGAAGTACACGCGGCTCCTGTAGGCGATGGGGCCGTGCACGCCTTCGGGCGCTGGCCCCGTGGAGCCGGGCTGCTGGCCGGGCAGCCCGAATTCCCGGATGAAGCGCGGCTGCGCCGGATCGCTCAAGTCGTAGATCTTGGTCATCCGGTTCGTCCGCCAGCCCGTGGGCCGCCCGTCGGAGACCAGATACGCAATCCCCGTGTCGCACTCCCACCAGTTCTTGTGGGTGGCGTTGAGTCCCTTCACGACCGTCGTAAGGAGGGAGGGCCGCGCGGGCTCACTCACGTCCCAGATCTCATGGGCCAGATTGCCGAGCGTTCGGAGCAGATAGGTTTTGCCCGGGACCCCGCGGGGCAACTCCTTGCCGCCGCAAACGCGAACCATGGACGCGCCGCCCGCCTCGGCCTCTCCGGGCGCGCCGGGGATGTGGTGGAGATAGTGTGGCCGCGCGGGATCGGTGACGTCCACGATGGAGGTGCCGCTGAGCTCGGTCTGGCCGGTGAGTGGATTGAGCCGCTGTCCTCCGTGATGGCCGATATAGGCGATCCAGCGGTCGCCCTGGCGCGTGATCACGGGCTGATAGGCGGAGCGCGCCTGGAGGTCGTCGTAGCCGACCAGCCGCATATTGCGCTGCTCGGCCTGCTGGGCCGGGACGGAGCCGGCGGTCAGGAGCGTGAGCAGCGTCGCGA